>Ga0209754_1000946_pt1 | contig 33189 bp, 29 predicted proteins | sample MesohylBB_FD_187295 | JGI IMG/M metagenome (GOLD analysis project Ga0209754, IMG submission 187295) | Host-associated microbial community of the marine sponge Aplysina aerophoba from Gulf of Piran - sponge mesohyl, lysed by bead beating... | ecosystem: Host-associated > Porifera > Sponge >... | reverse complement strand
GATCGGCTCGGTGAACGTCCAACTGTGGCCGCCGTCGTCACTGTACGTCGCGGCGGCGAAACTGAAGCCGTCCGAGTAGAGCCCGAGGAGCAGCCGCTGGCCGCCATCAGGAAGAGGGAGGACGACCGGATGCGCGCGGGTGAACCAGCCGATCCGCCTGGTCAGCTTGTCCGCGGCCTGCTCCAGGTTGCGCGCGGCCCACGCCCGGGACGACTCCGGGACGGCCGGATCCGACGCGCCGGCAAAGCCAAGGCTGCGAAAATACTCATCGGTCTTGTCGGCCACCAGGTCGTGAAAGCCGTCGCCGGGCTTCATGTGCAGCACGTCCTGCCAGTCCCACACCGGCGGCCCCGGGCCCTCGAAGTCGGTCGACACCTTGACCTTCATCAGGGCGCTCTCCCAGAGATTCGCCTGAATCGTGGGCCAGAACAGCCACAGCCGGTGTCCGCCAGCACTCACCGGCTCGAGCAGCAAGGTGCAGTTCGTGTCCGGGAAGCCCGGCGTGTCGGCGAGCAGGAACGGCTCGCTCCAGGTTTCTGCGCCGGCCCGCATCCGGGCGCCCAGGATACGCACGTCGTCGGCCGTCCGCTCCCCCGAACCGTGGAACCAGGCCACGAGCAGATCGCCATTCGGCAGTTCCACGAGGGAAGACCCGTGGTTGTGCCAGTGCTCGAGCGGGAAGATCAGCTCCCCCACCGGACCCTGGGCATCCGATTCCCGCTGGGCGGTTGCGGGCAGGGTGCCAAGAGCGGCGAGCGCCGCAAGGATCAGGGTCAGCCGAACTCCAGCGGTGGGTCCTCGAAGGGCGCTAGTCGGCGGCCAGGGAGACACGAATGATCTCCTCGTCGTTGCGCGCGATGATGTGGCGGTTGGCGTAGGCCGGGTGTGTCCAGTTCACCATCGCGTCGTAGAACCTCCGCGGGCCGAAGCCGGACCGCGTCGTCGGTTCGATCAGCTTGGCGCGATCGATCTCCTCGTAGCCGTCACGGGTGAAGCGAGCGATGATCAGGTCGCCGACGTCGTTGTTCACGAACCAGCGGTCGCCGTGCTTGACCATGAAGGCGGCGCCCCAGCGGCCCTGGCGGGCCATCTTGTCGCTTTCCCAGAGCCGCGAGCCGTCGGCGGCGTCAAGACCGCGCAACTGGCCGTAGCTGCACACCCCGTAAATCGTGTCGCCCTCGAGGATCGGCGTCGTGATCAGGGAGTGGAGGCCCTGCGTCTCCTCCGGCATCTCGCTGCGACTCTGGCCCCGCCACAACTCCTTGACCTCCGGCTTGTCCTCAGCGAGTTCCAGCAGCAGGGAACCCCGGTAGAACTGGCTGAACAGCAGCCGGTTACCATCGATCACCGGGGTCGTAACCGTCATGCCGGAAGCGACCTCCCAAGGCACCGACCAGTAGACCTCGCCGGTCGCCGGGTCGAGTGAGTTGATCGCCTTCGGTTCCCAGATGATGAGCTGCTCCACGCCGCCGGCTTCGAAGATCATCGGCTGGCCGTAGCCCATCTCCCAGTCCGAGGACAGGGACCGCCAGACCTCTTCGCCCGTGTGCTTGTTGAAGGCGATCACCTTGCCGTCCGGCTCGGCCCCCACGATCTGGATCAGCAGGTCGCCGTGCACGAGCGGTGAAGTGGCGAACCCCCAGATCGTGATGCTGGCGTTGCCCTCCTCCACCGAGTCGTAGCTCCAGATCACCTCGCCGGTCTCTGCCTCAAGCGCCATCAGATGGCCGACGGCCCCCATCACGTACAGCGTGCCGCCGTCGACCGCCGGCGTCGAGCGGGGACCGATCGCATAGCTCTGCTGCAGCGCCGAGTAGTTCACGTCCCACTCGTGGCTCCAGAGCTCCTCGCCGGTCTCCTCGTCGAGCGCCAGGATGCGTTCCTTGCCCGTGATGGCGCGTGTCCCTTCGATGCGCTGCCAGTCGGTCACGAACACGCGACCGTCCGCGACCACCGGCCCCGAGTAGCCGCCGCGAATCGGCACCCGCCAGACAGCCTCGAGGCCGCCCTCGGGAAACTGCTCCACGATGCCGTCCTCCTGCCACACGCCGGAACGGTCGACGCCCCTCCACTGCGGCCAGTCGTCGGCCAACGCCGGCACGGTCAACGTCAACCCCAGCACGATGCCAAGGGTGCGAATCGCTAAGGCTTGCACGGAAGGGACCTCCTCCTGCTGGCGGCCGCCCACTCTCCGGTCGGCGCGCGTTGTGGGATGGAGGCGTAACTTACCAGCAGCTCTGGTGGCCTACATCCCTGCAAGAAGAAAAAAGCCGGCCGCGCAGCGATGCGCGGCCGGCCAGTGACGCGGGTCTTCTGACCCGCGATTCCGGAATCCACCAAGCGCCGCCAACGGCGCCGCCTTCCGGGTCAGATTCAGAAGTACAGCCCGACTAGATGTCGTAGTACAGCGCGAACTCGTGCGGGTGCGGCCGCAGCGCCACCTCCTGACACTCGCTCTCCCGCTTGTACGCGATGTGGTTCTCGATCACGTCCTCGTCGAACACGCCGCCCGCTGTGAGGAAGTCGTGGTCGTCCTCGAGGGCGTCGAGCGCCTCGTCCAGCGTCGCCGGCGTGGTCGGAACCCCCTGGCTCTCCTCCGGCGACAGGTCGTAGATGTCGACGTCCAGCGAGCTGCCCGGATCGATCTCGTTCTGGATGCCGTCGAGGGCCGCCATCAGGAGCGCCGCGAAGGCGAGATACGGGTTGCAGCTCGGGTCAGGGCAACGGAACTCGACCCGCTTCGCCTTCGGCGAGGGCGAGTACATCGGAATCCGCACCGCGGCGCTCCGATTGCGCTGCGAGTACACGAGGTTCACCGGAGCCTCGAAGCCCGGCACCAGCCGCTTGTAGCTGTTCGTCGTCGGGTTGGTGAAGGCGAGCAGCGCCGGCGCGTGCTTGAGCAGACCGCCAATCGCGTGCATTGCCATGTCGGACAGTCCGGCATAGCCGTCGCCCGCGAACAGAGGCACTCCGTCCTTCCAGAGCGAAAGGTGGGTGTGCATGCCGCTGCCGTTGTCCTCGAACAGGGGCTTCGGCATGAAGGTGACCGTCTTGCCGTACTTGGCGGCGGTGTTCTTGATGATGTACTTGTAGAGCATCATCGCGTCCGCCATCTCGACGAGCGGCGCAAACCGGAGGTCGATCTCGGCCTGACCACCGGTGCCGACTTCGTGGTGCTGGCACTCGGGGTTGAGACCGAGATCCTCCATCGTCAGGATCATCTCGCTGCGCATGTCCTGGTGCTTGTCGGTCGGCGGCACCGGGAAGTAGCCCTCCTTGTAGCGCGGCTTGTAGCCCAGGTTCGGCCCTTCGTCGGCACCGCTGTTCCAGCGGCCCTCGATCGAGTCGACCTCGTAGAACCCGAAGTTCGGCCCACCGTCGAAGCGCACGTCGTCAAAGATGAAGAACTCTGCCTCGGGGCCGAAGTAGGCAGTGTCGGCGAGACCCGTCGACTGGACGTAGGCCTCCGCGGCCCGGGCGACGCCGCGCGGGTCGCGGCCGTAGCTCTCACGCGTGATCGGGTCGACGATGTTGCACGTCATGACGAGCGTCTTGTGCTCGAAGTACGGGTCGATGAAGGCAGTGCCGGGCTCGGGCACGACCAGCATGTCCGACTCGTTGATCACCTGCCAACCGCGGATGCTCGATCCGTCGAACCCGAGCCCGTCCTCGAACGTGCTCTCGTCGACCTCGCTGGCCGGTACCGAGAAGTGCTGCCAAAGACCGGGAAAGTCCGTGAACCTGAAATCGACGATCTGGACGCCCTCGTCCTGGATCCGTCCGATGATCGACTGGGGGCTAGCCTCTGCCATGAAGTCCTCCTTTGCTGTTCCTTACCGCGGTGAAGCCGCGCTGAACCTATGTGGTCGAGCCGCCGACCCGACCGCTTTTCTGCATGCACGAAAGCGCTTTCGCCGCGTGTCTATCAGCGAGTCCATCAACTCGCAACCCACGACGCCGGCACCGTGGTTCTTCCGCTAGCAACCTCCGTGCCCGCGTGCGTTTCGGCCTGGTTTTCCTGAGGGTGGCACGGCCCGACTTGCCGTGCCGAAAGGGCGAACGGGAGACCCGCTCCCCGATCGTCTCCTCCCACACGGCTGTCGTACGGCAGCCAGCCGAACAACTCTGTCGCAACCAGGCCCCGGGATCCGACGTTTCTGTAGCAAGGAGGACCGACCTGGCGGCTCTGCCTCCTTAGCCCGTTTCCAGCCGCCCGAGCACCGCCATGTCCTCGCGCCATCCGGGATGGGTCCGGACCTGCAACTCGAGGTAAATCCGCCGACCCAGGAACTCCTCCAGGTCCCGGCGGGCGGCGGTGCCGATTTCCTTGATCCGCCTGCCGCCACGACCGATCACGATGCCCTTGTGGCTGTCCCGGTCGACGAGGATGTGCGCCAACAGATCCGTTCGTTTCGCGCCGTCCTCCCAAGCTTCGATCACGACCGCGGTCGTGAAGGGCAGCTCGTCGTGCGTCTGCTCGAGCACCTTCTCCCGGATGAGCTCCGCTACCAGGAACCGCTCCGTGTGCACGGTCAGAAGCTCCGGATCGTGCCGGCGCTCGCCCGCCGGCAGGTGACGCCAGAGGATCTCCAGGACCTGTTCCACGCCGTCCCCGGTGAGCGCCGAGATCGGTACGATGTCCTTGAACACGCCGCTCCCCGCGTAACGCTCGATCTCGGGCAGGAGCTTCGGCTTCGAAACCTGGTCGATCTTGTTCAGCAGGCACAGCACGGGGCGCTCCCGTTCGGCCGCCGCGGCAGCGCCGACGAGATCGAGGGCATAGGCCTCTCCCTTGCCGAAGGGAACCGCCACGTCGCGGATCAGACACACGACGTCGGCCTCCTTGAGCGCCGCGGAAGCCGCGTGAACCATGCGCCGGTTCAGCCGGTGCAGGGGACGGTGCAGGCCAGGGGTGTCGTGAAACACCATCTGGCCAAGCTCCGTCGTCAGGATGCCGATCAACCGGTGGCGGGTGGTCTGAGGCTTGTCCGACACGATCGCCAGCTTCTCGCCCAGCAACCGGTTCATCAGCGTCGACTTGCCCGCATTGGGACGCCCGACGAAGGCCACCGTTCCGGCCTTGTACGGCCCGAGGAACTGCGACCGCAGCCGCTGCTCCAGTGCCTCCATCTCGCCGTCGTCCGTCTCGTGGTCGTATCCCAGGCAGTGGAGGATTCCGTGCAGTGCGAGCACCTGAAGTTCCCGCTCCAAGGCCGTGCCGCTGCGCCCGTGCGCCGTCTCCACCGAGATCACGACATCGCCAAGGTGACGCCCCTCGGGAGTCGTCTCGCCGGGAAAGGAGAGCACGTCGGTCGCCGAATCGGCCGCCCGGTAGCGGTGGTTCAGTTCCCGGATCTCGTCGTCGTCGACGAGTCGCAGGGTCAACGTCGCGGAATCCGCCGCCAGTTCAGCGACCGCGTCGTGAGCGACGCGGCGCAGGCCGGGAAGACAGGCCCGGCACGTGGCCTCCACGGAAGCCGCCACTTGCAGATCGATGGTCACCACGCTGAAGAAGTCAGTCGGACCGACCGCCGCCCCCGCCGCCCGCTGCTCCGCCCGCTGCTCCGCCGGGAAGAACCCGCAGGGAACCCCGACCTTCGCCGCCCCATTCGAAGCCCGGGTACTCCACCCGATGGTGGTGGATCGTCTTCAAGACATTCTGCAGGGTGTAGCTCAGCCGCCGCAGGTCGGAGAGCGTCAGATCCGTCTGATCCAGTTGGCCATCCTCGACGATGTCGCCCAGGAGACGCGTCACCAGTTTCCGAATCGAATCCTCGGAGAAATCCTCCAGGGTTCGGCTCGCGGCCTCCACCGTATCGGCGACCATCAGCACACCCATCGTCTTGTTCTGGGGCATGGGACCCGTGTAGCGGTACTGGTGCTCGTTTACCTTTTGCCCCGGCTCGGCCCGCTCCTGCGCGCGGGCGAGGAAGTAGCCGAGCGTGCGAGTGCCGTGGTGCTGTTCGATCGCGTCGACGATCGGCTGCGGTAGCCCCTGCTCCCGAGCGAGGACGACGCCTTCCTTCACGTGATCGACGAGGATCAGCGCCGACATCGACGGCGCGAGGCTGTCGTGCGGGTTGTCGCCATCCCGCTGGTTCTCCACGAAGTACTGGGGCCGGAGCACCTTGCCGATGTCGTGGTAAAGGCCTCCCACATACGCCAGCGTCGGGTTCCCGCCCACCGCCTCGCAGCCCGCCTTGGCCAGATTGGCAACCATCAGCGAGTGCTGGAAGGTCCCGGGCGCTTCGAAGGCAACCCGCCGCAGGAGCGGACTGTTCGTGTCCGAAAGCTCCATCAACTTCATGTCAGTGGTCAGGAACAGCACCGCCTCGAAGACGGGGATCGCGAAGCCGACCGCTGCCGCGACCAGCAGACCGCCGAGGAGTCCGCAAAGCAGCTCGAAGCCCCAGCCGGCGATCGAGGCGCCGTTCTCGTCCAGCAGAGTCACCACGGTCACCGAAGCCATGTTGACGAGTCCGACGAGCAGGCCCGCCCGGATCACCGCGGACCGTTGCTTCAACTGATCGAGGGCGAACACGGCCGCGAGACTGCCGGTCAGGGCATAGAGCATCGTGCCGCCCGCCAATCCAAGCGGTGACGTGCCTGCCTCCGCCAGTCCGAGACGGCCCACGAGCACGGAAAACACCAGACCGGCCAGCAGCCCGCCGCCGCGTCCGTAGAGGACCGACACGATGAGCGCGACCCCGGCGAAGGGAATCGCGAAGCCGTAGCTCCGCGCTGAGCTGAGCACCTCGATCTCGAACGAGGCAGCGAGCGCGTCCGCGACGACGAAGCCGAAACGGGTCGCCAGCAGGCCCAGGACCAGGAGCAGTACGACGCTGCCGAAGGCGTGCGCTTCCACCGTGACCAGCCGCTTGCGCCGGAAGGCGACCCACAGGAACGCCACCGCCAGGCCCAGCAGCAGTGCCGACGCGGCCGGCGATCGAAGCAGGGTCGACCGCCGCTCGCTGCCCGTCATCTCCCGAAGCAGTTCGATTGCCTTCTGGTCGACCTCGTCGCCCCTCCGCACGATGACCTGACCCGCCCGGATCTCGTTGAACGCCTGTCCGATCGCCTCCGCGGCCGCGTCCCGCCGCTGCTGGGTCTCGTTCAGGTTCAGGTAGACGTTCGGAGTGAGGTTGACCATCAGGAAGTCGACGACCGTCTCCCGGTCGGCGCTGCTCCAGCCGCCCCAACGGCCGACCTCCGCTTCGAGATAGTTCTGCACCTCATCCCAGCCGCGGTAGCGAAAGAGGTCGAACTGGACCGCCTCCTCCCCGGTCTGGAGGATGCGCACGGTCACGCCGTCGAGCCGGTTCTGGAGCAGGGTCTCCTTGTTCTCCACGATCCCCTCCCGAAGCAGGAAACCGGCCAGGCGGCCCAGACGCTCCTCGAGCTCGGCGCCTTCGTCCTCGCCGCCAACCTGGGCGGCCAACACGTCAGTGTGGCCTTCGTCGACTCGCAGGTTGCTGCCCTCCCGCAGCCGCCGCAGCCGTTCGGCGGCGACCTCCTGCTCCTCCCCCTCGGTCGGGAGCTCGGCGGCGTCGTCTGCCCCGCGCTCGATCTCGAAGAGGCGCCGGATCCGGTCCTCCATCCCGTTGGCCTGGGCGGCGTCAAAGTCGTACAGAGGCCGGACATCGGAACGGGCCTGCTCCTTCAGCTCCTCCGATCTCGCCTCGTCGGGGATCAGGATGTCGCGGGTCGCGTGATAGTCGCGGTTCGCGATGTCGCCTTCGCTGAGGTCCAGACCGAAGAAGAAGCCCGCCGGCGCCATGATCCAGGTGCCGACCAGGATGAGGAGCACGACCCAGACGAAGTCGAGTTCCAGTATGTAGTGCCACAGGCCGGCGACGGTCAACCGTTCGCCGTGGCGGCGGAACATGCTGCGTCGCAACCGCTTGCGAGCTTCCCGCCGGCGGTCGGCCCGTCGCCGCCGCGGCGTCTTCGCCGACGGGCTCACCGCTCCTCCCGCCGCGCCGGGTCGGAGCCGAAACGAGCCTCCCAGCGGTCATAGGCGCCGACGATCCGCTGCACGAGTTCGTGGCGAACCACGTCGGACCGCCCGAAGCCCACGAAGGCCATGCCTTCCTCGCCCCGCAGCACCTCCAGAGCATGCTTGAGACCCGACTGCTGGCCAGGCGGCAGGTCGACCTGCGTGATGTCCCCGTTGACCACGGCCTTCGAGTTGAAGCCGATGCGGGTCAGGAACATCTTCATCTGCTCGGGCGTCGTGTTCTGCGCCTCGTCGAGAATGATGAAGCTGTCATTCAGGGAACGTCCCCGCATGAAGGCGAGCGGCGCCACCTCGATCACCTCGCGTTCCATCATCCGCGCAACCTTGTCGAAGCCGATGATGTCGTAGAGGGCATCGTAGAGCGGTCGCAGGTAGGGATTCACCTTCTCCGCCAGGTCGCCGGGCAGGAATCCAAGCTTCTCGCCCGCTTCGACCGCCGGCCGGGCTAGCACGATGCGCTGCACCTTCTCCTGCTTGAGCGCGGAAGCCGCCACCGCGACCGCCAGGTAGGTCTTGCCCGTGCCCGCCGGCCCGGTCGAAATGACCAGATCGTGATCCAGCATAGCGCGCAGGTACCGCTTCTGGTTCAGGCTCCGCGGCGCGACCAGACGACGCGACGCCTGAATCAACGCACCGGTCTTGAAGAAATCGACCAGCGAGGCGGCCGGTTCCTCGGCGACGACTCGCAGCGCGGTTGCCAGGTCGCCGCCGCTGAGCCTGCGGCCGCTCGCGGCCAGCGTGCCGAGGTCCGTGAGCAGGCGCTCCGCCTGACCCACGGCCTTCGCCGCGCCCTGGATCTGAACCGCCGACCCACGCACGCCGAGGGTCACATGGAGCGCCTTCTCGACCCGCCGCAGGTTCTCGTCGTGCGCGCCGCAGATCGCCTGCACCGACCCTTCGGGCAGGACCAGTTGCGCCCTCGTCCGCGCTGGCTCAGCGGTAGTCAAAGAACCCCTTGCCGGTCTTGCGTCCCAGGTGTCCCGCCTGGACCAACTGCTTCAGCAACGTCGGCGGTGCGAAGCGCGTCTCCCGGTACTCGTCGAACATGATGTTGGCGACCGAGTACATCGTGTCCAGCCCGATGAAATCGGACAGCGTGAACGGCCCCATCGGGTAGCCGCAGCCCAGCTTCATCGCCGTGTCGATGTCCTCCATGCTGCCGATGCCGTTCTCGTAGGCGCGGACCGCATCCAGCAGGTACGGAATCAGCAGCCGGTTGACGATGAACCCGGAGTTGTCCTTGCAGGCAACCGGCGTCTTGCCGACCCGCTGGGCGAGATTCCAGCAGGCGTCGTAGGCCGCGTCCGACGTCATCAGCGTGCGGACGACCTCGACCAGCCGCATCACAGGTACCGGGTTGAAGAAGTGAAGCCCCACGAACCGGTCCGGCCGCGCCGTCGAAGCGGCGAGTTGGGTTAGGGTCAGCGAGGACGTGTTGCTGGCGAAGATCGTGTTCTCACCGACGATGCCGTCCAGCGAAACGAACAGCTCGCGCTTCGTCTCCAGGTCCTCGACGATCGCCTCGACGACCAGGTCGGAACCGGCGAGATCCGCGAGATCGACCGTACCGCTCAGGTTCGAGATCGCCCGGTCGTGCTCCTCGGCGTCGATCCGCCGCTTCTCCAGACTCTTGGCCAGGGATCTGCGCACCGCGCCGAGCCCCGCATCGAGCACTTCCTGGTTGATCTCCCTGACCGTGACCGGGATGCCGGCCCGTGAACAGATCTCCGCGATGCCCCGGCCCATGAGGCCACAGCCGACGATGCCTACGCGTTCCACTTCCATCGAACTCTCTCGCTTTCTCGTCTATGTACTCGACGAATCGACCGGTCCGGTTCCGGGGCGGGACTCTAGCAACGGTTCGAGCACCTCGATCGTCCGCTCCCCCGCTTCACCGCCGACCTCCAACCGAACCTCCATCGCCGGCAAGCGGTACGGCAGGCGGTCCGCCCACTCCACGACCTTGACACCGTCCCCGGCCAGCAGTTCCTCCAACCCGATTCCCTCGACCTCCTCCGGCTGAAGCCGGTAGAGGTCGACGTGCACCAGGCGCACAGGTCCACGGTCGTACTCATGAACCAGTGTGTAGGTCGGCGACTGGATCAGGGTCGCGTCAAGCCCCAGGCCCTCGGCGATGCCCTGGGTGAGAACCGTCTTGCCGGAGCCCAGGTCGCCGAACAGGAGCGCCGTACCGCCCGGCGTCAACCGCTCGGCGAGCTCGACTCCCAACCTGCGGGTCTCGCCGGCGCTCCCGGTCCTGACGATCATTCCGGCTCTAGCGACTTGAACGCCGGTCCCAGCTCGTCAACCAGGTCGGATGCGGCCATCGATGTCTCGCCCCAGGCGGCGGCGGCCAGATCGCCCGCAAGTCCGTGGACGTAGACGCCCATCCTCGCCGCGGAAGGCGGCTCCAGTCCCTGGGCCAGCAGCGCCGCAATGACCCCGGTCAGCACGTCGCCGCTGCCTCCCGAAGCCATTCCCGGATTGCCGGTCGGGTTCACCCAGGTGCCGAGAACGGGATCGGAGATCAGCGTCTGGCGGCCCTTGAGGACGACCACCGCTCCGGTCTCCTGAGCTGCCCGCCGCGCGTGCTCCCACCGGGCCCTCACCACGGCATCCGTGGCGACGCCCAGGAGGCGGGCCAGTTCGCCGGGATGAGGCGTGATCACGAGGTCGGCGTCACGCACCCGAAGCGCCCGGGCGTCACCGGCGAAAGCGGAAATGCCGTCCGCATCGAGGACGATCGGGGCCACACTTCGAGCCACGACCTGCCGGGCAAGAACGCGAGCACCGTCGCTCAGGCCGAGGCCCGGGCCCAGCGCCAACGCACCCGGCGATGCGCGCTCGCCGATCGCCTGCAGCAACGGTTCGACGGCTTCCCGTGACCAACCGTCCCGATCCCGGGGCAGGCCCAGAGTCATCGATTCGAGCGAGCCGGCGTCGACGACGAGGGCGAGATGTTCGGGCACCGCCGCCGTCACCAGCCCGGCGCCGCCCCGGACGGCGGCGCGCGTTGCCAGGACCACGGCCCCCGTGTAGCCGCTCCTGCCGCCGGCGACGACGACGTGACCGAACGTGCCCTTGTGCCCGTCGAGCGGACGCGCTCCGAGTCGACCGACCAGATCCCGCCGCCGCGACCGGTAGAGAGCCTCCGGTCCCGGCGGCGGTTCGGGCAACGGCACCCCAAGATCGCCGATCCGAAGCCGCCCGCAGGCGTCCGACGAGGGCGCCAGCACGTTCGCGACCTTGGGGAAGCCAAGAGCCACCGTGAGGTCAGCGACGACGTGCGACCCTGGAGGCACGGACGTGGAGGCGTCGAGCCCGGTCGGCAGATCGACCGAGACCAGCGGAACGTCTCCGCTCCGCTTGCCCAGCCAGTCGACCCACCGGGCCACCGGACCCTCCACCGGCCGATTGAGCCCCGTGCCGAGCAGCGCGTCGACCCACAGGTCGACCGGGGCGCCCACCGCGTCGCACTCGGCGGGTTCGGGAACCACCGCCGGCGACAGGCCGAGCTGTTCGCAGGACACGAACTGCTGCGTCGCTTCGGGGCTGAGCCTGTCGAGCGATCCGGCGATGAAGGCGGTCGCCTCGTACCCCCGGGTCGTCAAATCGCGAAGCAGGGCCAGTCCGTCGCCGCCGTTGTTGCCCCGACCGCAGGCGATGGCGACACGGCGCGCACGCGGATAGCACTCCGCGATCGCGTCGGCGGTGGCGCGAGCCGCGTTCTCCATCAGCACCAGCGCCGGCACGCTCAGGTCGTCGATCACCGAGGCTTCGGCCGACCGCATCTCGTCTGTCGTGACGACTCTCAACGCCGGCCCTCCTTTCCCGATGGATGCTCCGACCAAGACGCGACGACTTCGGCCGTTCGCGGGCACATGGATCGCAAATCGGGCCGGCGTTCGAGGGCGTCCCGGAATCGCGCCAGATCCTCCACCGTGTCGAGATCCTCTTCTTCCGGAAGCAGGGCCACTTCCAGCCCCAGTTCGCGGCAGCGCAACTGCGTCTCGCGCAACACCGACGGCGTGCTCCACGCCAGTCCATCGAACAGGCGACGGTTCACAGCCTTCCGGCGCAGTGCGATCAGGTAGTAGCCGCCGTCCCGGGCCGGGCCGAGGACCGCGTCGTTCCCGCGCGCCAGAAGATCGAACGCCGCCTCCACCCGCGCCGTATCGAGGTCGGGCTGATCGCTGCCGACCGCCGCGACATAGCCGGCACGCGACGCGGCCCATTCCAGCCCGCGGAAGAGCCGCTCGCCCAGGTCGCGACCGCGCTGCCGCCGCCAGGGCACGCCGGCGGGCGCCAGGTCGACCGGCGAATCATCGCCCCGCGACAGCGACCACATCAGAATCAGCTCCCAACGCCCCGCATCGAGCCGCCAGCTCAGGTCCGCAACGAGGGCGGCGTGCAGCGAAGCGGCCTGGCCGGCAGTCAACCCGTCCGGCGCGATCAACCGGGTTTTCACCTGACCGGGAACCGGCTCCTTGGCGAAGAGCAGCAGCCGCCGGACCGAAGCCTCGGCGGGCCACGGACCCGGGGCTCCCCGGACACCCGCGCCGTCGGCAGGGTGCGGACGACCGTCGGCCAAGTGGGTGCTCACCTCTTCCTGAGCCGTCGGAGCGACCACGCGATCGCGATGCCGACCGCGCCGGCGGCGACGGGCAGCACCCACGCCGCCCCCACACGGACTCGGCTCAAGTCGGTTCCGCCCACGTCGCCGAGGGCCCTGCGGACCTGCTCCACGGCCTCCTTCGTGTCGTCGCGCCGGCGCGCCAGCACAGCCGCCCGCCTGCGCTCCTCCGAACGGCGGCTCACGATTCACTACCCGACGACTCGTCGGCATCCCGCTCCGAAGCCGCGTCGCCGGTACGCGCGGCCTCGTCCAGGACGCCCTGCCAGAACGCCAGGTGACTGCCAACGCGGCGCTTAACGGTGCCCACGGGCGACTCGAGACGGCGCGCGCGAACGCGGACGATCCAAAGCAGAATCAGCGCCAGTGCCAGCAGGCCCACTGCAACCACCAGCGCGGCTGCCCAGAGCGGGAGCACCAGCGCAAGGCCGGCTCCGGCAGCGAAGAGGAGCGCGCCGAGGGCCCAGAAGACGATGCCGAACACCAGGGCGGCAAGCAGAACGAGGCCGACAAAGCGGCGCCAGTTCCGGGCCAGGTCGAAACGCAGTTGATCCACTTCCGCTTCGAGCAGCGCCGCGGCGGAACGCGCCAGAGCGCCTCCGAGCCCGCTCAAGGCGCTCAACGACTCGACGATCTTCGTGGTCTTCACAACGGCTCAGCCTCCAGGCAGACGCTAGCAGCCCGTAAGTCGGCCTCGAAGAAGCCTACCCGCACTCCCCGGTCAGACGTTCGTCAGGCGCCGACCCGCAGGTTCCGGGTGATGAAGGAAGTCTCTCCGGCCACCTCGTCCCTCACCGCGATCGTCAGGCGCTGATCGCCTTCCTTCATGATCAGGGGCAGCGTGTAGGTGTAGAAGCTCTCCCGCGCCCGCTCCAGGTCCTCGGCCGGGATGGTGAGCTCGAACGGCTCGACCTGGGGAGGCGAGATATCCCCATTCGACGCCAGAGCCTGCACCCAGACACGCGCCCGCAGCAAGTGCTCGCCCGCCGTGCCCACAGGCACCAGGGTCATCTCGCCGATCGGCACCCGCACGTCGAGGTGGACCGTGTAGAGCCCGCGCTCCTCACGGCGGATCTCGTCCGACTTGACCAGGGTGATATCCAGGTCGTTCTTCTCGTAGCCGAGCTTGAGCGCCGCCAGGGTCCCCTCGGTCATCTCCGTGTCGATCGACTTGTCGCGGTAACTCAGGCGATGCCTCACGTTCCGGTCCCGCAAGCCAAGACGCCTCTTCGCCTCGTTCGTCAACTCGACGCGGAGCTTGTACCTCCGGCCAGTACCCGCGTGACCGGGCTGGAAGCCGAGCGAGTAGAAGCTCGTGAAGTCGAGTGCGATGCGGTTCAGCCCGTCGCGGAAGTTGTTCGTGTTGACGATGTACTGGCCGCCGGTTTCCTCGGCCATGTACATGACGGACGAGTGCATGTTGTCCCTGGCCACCGAGTCGATGTTCGACGAGAACGCCATGCCCTGCATCGAGGCGTCCCGCGAGTTGATGCCCATCGGCCCCGCGGCGACGACCGTGTAGAAGGAGACTTCGTTCGCGTTCGCCGTGTCGACCAGGTCGCTAAAGCGTCGGCTCGAGTCGTACTGGAGCGAGTCGAGGAAGAAGTTCTGGTTGTAGCTCAGGGAGTCCACCGCCCGCCCGCGTTCATCGAGCGCCTGCCACATGTCCGCGCCCGCCCGCATCGGCAGACCGTCCGAGACGTACATGAAGGCCTTGCGGCCCGGCAGGCCGGCCAGCGAGATCACGGTGTCCTTCAGGCCATCGAGGGTGAACTGCATGTCGTTGAAGATCGACTGCGAGTAGATCCGGACGCGGCCCTGGACGTATTCGTAGTGGCGGTCCTCCTCGCCGATGTCGCGGATGATGTCGGCCCGGTCGGAGTCCCACTGCGTCCTGCCGCCGGTGTGCTTCTCGAGTTCGTAGAGAGCGTTCGCGATCATCTGCGGATCGCTGGTGAAGTCCCGCTCGACCTTGACCGAGCGGTTGTAGCTCAACAGCATGACGCGGTCGTCCCGCGTGACGTCCTTGCGCAGGAACTCGCGCACGTAGCGGAACACCCGATTGCGGTTCTGGGGCCGGATGTTCATGTGATCGATGTAGATCACCAGGTTGAGGCGTTCGTCCTCCGGCACGACGACGCGTCGACGCTCCAGGCCCGGCCGATCCACGAAGCGGACTTCGGGTTCCTCCGGCACCAGGCCGGGAACGTCGCTCACCTTGACCCGATCCTGGACCTCGTAGAAGTTCGTGATCGTGACCGGGTCCTTCTCCTCTCTGAGAATGAAGTCCTTCCTGGTCAGGCCGGTCACGGGATTGCCGTCCTTGTCCCGGACGAAGACCTGGACGTTGACGACTTTGACGTGGACCGACTCCAGGAAGGTGGCGCGAGGCGGTTCGGAGGAGCCCTCCCGGACCTGACCGGCGACCGCCCCTGTCAGCAGCGATCCGAAGATCAGACAACCGGCGCGTAGCATAAGCACTTGACGGAGTGGTCCAGCCATGAACAGTCGATTATAGGTGACGGCGCCCCTTCCGCCTCCAGCGGGGTTTGCCTCGAACCGGAAACAAGGCGGGCGGCCCGACCATTCCGTGAGGCCTCACCTGTGCCCCCGACGGCCCGCCATCGGGTCGAGGGCGCCGTGGCGACCGTTCCGGCCCAGGGGATACGACCCGCGAAGAGCCCTCTCGACGAAGGCCACGGCCCGCCGCACGGCCCGCTCGAGCGGCAGGTGCCAGCCGAGACCCGCCGCGATCGCCGCCGACAGGGTGCAGCCCGTGCCGCGCCGCCACGGGGTCCGGATTCTGGGGTGGACGAAGGCCTCGAAGCGATTCCCGTCGAACAGAAGGTCGGTCAGTTCGCCGCCATCGCCACAGCCAGCCGACCCCGCCGCGGCCGAGTAGCCGTGGCCCCCGGTGATCAGGACGCCAGGCCCCAGCCGCTCGATGCGCCGCGCAGCAGTCCGGGCATCGTCCGGACCTCCAATCGCCATGCCGCTCAGCCTCTCCGCCTCGAACAGATTCGGTGTCACCAGCAGCAACCTGGGCAGCAGCCGCTCCACGACGAGGGGCAGAGCCTCGGCTTCCAGGAGCGCCGCGCCCGAGGTCGACCGGAACACGGGATCGAAGACCGCCGGCGTCGGCGGCAACGCCTCCAGCCAATCCGCGACCGCCTCGACCGTCGCGGCATCGGTAAGCATGCCGATCTTGATCGCGTCGAGGCCGATCTCGGCGGCCGCCTCCAACTGGCGGTGCAGCAGTTCGGTGCTTACCGGTTCGACTGCCTTGACTTCGCCGGCAGTCTGGGCGGTCACCGCGGTCAGGGCGCACAGTCCGTGAACCCCGTAGGCCGCAAAGGTCCGCAGATCCGCCGGCACTCCCGAGCAGCCCCCGGAGTCGGAGCCGGCGATCGTCAGGACGCGCGGCGGCGGCGTAGCCATAGCAGGGCGACCAGAAGCAGAAGAGCGGCCGCGATCAACTGCGCCACGGTCAACGCTCCGATGAAGCGATCGTCCTTGGCGCGCACGAACTCCACCAGGAAGCGCTCAACCGACAGCAGTCCGACAACCGGTAGCACGACGCCGCCGGGCGCTGCGCCCCCTGCCAGGAGCCTGCGGCCGAACCAGAAGATCAGCAGCGCCGCCGAAGTTTCGTAGATCTGGGTGGGATGCACAGCGACGAGCGCGTCCGCCGCCAGGTCGGCCGGGAGGTCGACGCCGAACTCGCGCTGCAAGGCGCCCGCCGTGGTCGGGATCGGCCCCTCGGGAAACGTCATGCCCCAGGGAAGGTCCGTGGGCGAGCCGTAGTCGTCGCCGACGAGCAGGCACCCGATGCGGCCGATGCCATAGCCGAGGGCCAGAGCGGGCGCCGTTGCGTCGGCCGTTCGCCATGCCGGCATCCGGCGACGGTGCATGACGAACAGAACCGCCGCGGCCCCGACCAGGAAGCCGCCGTACCAGACCAGACCGGCGCGGCTGTACAGCAGACGCCAGTCGCCGTAGAGCAACGCGTAGTACGCCTTGCCGCCGGCGATACCGCCGAGGGCGGCCGCCAGCAGAATGGCCGCCGCATCGTCTGCAGCCCGCGCGGCGCTCGTGCCCACCCGACGGAGGCCCCAGCGCAACTGCAGGTTGCCGGCGAACAGGGCGACGACCAGCATCACGCCGAAGGGCGAGACCGAGAGCGGACCGATGCGGAAGAGTTCCGAGATCATGAACTCGCATCCTACGCCGCCCCGGCCCACGAGCCGGCGCCAAGAGCTGGCGCGGCAGAAGGTCGGAGACCGGCGCTTCGCGCCGGATGCCGGCGGGGACGCCGGCGCACCCAGTTTCGGCCGCGCAAGCTCCTAGCCCGTTAGCATGATCGGGATGCTGAGCGAGCTGGTCCAGAAGCGCTTCGCCGCCTTCCGCAGCCACATGGAGGCGACGGATCCACGGGGGCGCTGGCTCGTCCTGACCCACGACAATCCGGATCCCGACGCGCTTACCGCGGCAACGATTCTGGCGAAGGTCCTACGCTCCGGATTCCGGCGCCGCGTGACGACCGCCTACCGGGGCATCATCGGTCGAGCCGAGAACCAGGAGATGGTCCGTTCGCTGGGAATGGAGTTCAGCCAGGCCAGGCGGCTCAAGCGCGAGAACTACCGGTATGTAGCACTGGTCGACTGCCAGCCGGCGACCGGCAACAACCCGCTGCCCGATGATCTGGCTGCCGAAGTCGTCATCGATCACCATCCGCGCCGCCGGCGGACTCTGGCGTCGGCCTTCCACGACCTGCGAGAGGACTACGCCGCCTCGGCGACGATCGTCGCCGAGTACCTGCTGGCCGCCGGAATTCCGGCCACCCGCCGCGAAGCGACGGCCATCGTCTACGCGATTCGAAGCGAAACCCTCGACTTCTCCCGCGAAGCCAACGAGGCGGACCGGCTGATCCACGATCACTTCAGCGCCCGCGCGTTACCCCGCTTGCTGGGCCGGATTCAGAACCCCAGACTGCCGCTCAACTACTTCGAGACGCTACGCGAGGCCCTGGCGAATCTTCGCGGAGTCGACACGTTGATCATGAGCCGGCTCGGCACCGTGCCCCAACCCGACATCGTGCCCGAGATCGCCGATCTGCTGCTGCGAATGGAGGGTCGCACCTGGTCGCTGTGCAGCGGGCTCTACGATGACCGCGTCTACTGCTCGATCCGCACGACGAACGCCCGTGCGGACGCCTCCCGGATCATGCGACGACTGGTCGGCCGCCGCGGCCGTGGCGGCGGCCACGGCATGATCGCCGGCGGCTGGATCCCGCTGGCCCGCGGCGGCACGGGGGCCGTGCCGCGCCAGCAGAACCGCCTGGAGGCCCGGCTCGCCACCATTCTGCGCAAGGACCCGAACCGGATCGCACCGATCTCAGGCTCTTGAGCCGGGCGCCGCTCCAGGACGGCGCCTGACCCCGGGCCGTCCCTACTCCCACTCGATCGTGCCGGGCGGCTTGCTCGTCAGGTCATAGACCACGCGGTTGACGCCGGTGACCTCGTTCACGATCCGCCCCGCCACGGCGCCCAGAAACTCGTGCGGCAACTGGCTCCAGTCGGCGGTCATGAAGTCCTCCGTCTCAACCGCCCGCAGGGCGACGACGTTCTCGTAGCTACGGCCGTCCCCCATCACGCCCACGCTGTGGACCGGCAGGAGCACCGCCAGCGCCTGACTCACACGGTCGTAGAACCCCGCGGCGCGCAACTCCTCGATGAAGATCGCGTCGGCTTCCTGCAGCACCGCCACCCGATCGGCCGTCACGTCGCCCAGGATCCGCACGCCGAGGCCGGGCCCCGGGAAAGGATGCCGGCCCACGAACTCCGACCCGAGACCGAGCTCCCGGCCGAGCTGGCGCACTTCGTCCTTGAACAGGTAGCGCAGCGGCTCGATCAGTTCGAAGCCCAGCCGCTCCGGCAGGCCGCCGACATTGTGGTGGCTCTTGATCATCGCGGACGGGCCGAAGGCCGAGACCGACTCGATCACGTCCGGATAGAGGGTGCCCTGGACCAGAAAGCGAAACGCGCCGTCCCCTTCGCCGGCCCGCTCCAGCCTCGCCGCCTCGCGCTGAAACACCTCGATGAATACGCGGCCGATCGTCCGTCGTTTCTCTTCGGGGTCGGACACCCCGGCGAGCGCGCCGAGAAACTCCGTCGCGGCGTCGACGACAACGAGCTGCAGGTCGAGCCCCTGGCGCAGGCTCCGCTCCACCTCGTCGCGTTCGTTCTTGCGCAGCAGCCCGTTGTCCACGAACACCGCGGTCAGCCGTTCGCCCACCGCGCGCTGGACCAGGCTCGCCGCTACCGCCGAGTCGACGCCACCCGAGAGGGCGCACAGAACCCGGTCGGACCGACCGGCCTGGGTCTCGATCGCAGCCGTCGCCTCGTCGGCGTAGGAGGCCATGCGCCACTCTCCCGCGGCGCCGCAGGCGTCGTAGAGAAAGTTGCGAAGCATCTTCGAGCCGCTGTCCGTATGCGTGACTTCGGGATGAAACTGGATGCCGAAGAGGGACCGTTCGCCGTCCTCGGCAGCCACCACCGGCACCGTCGACGTCGACGCCGTCGCCTCGAACCCGGGCGGCAGTTGTTCCACCCGGTCGCCATGCGACATCCACACGTTCTGCTCCGGCTCCAGCCCGTTGAACAGATCGCCGTCCCTGGGCACCAGCGTGATCCGGGTGCGACCGTACTCCCGCAGGCCCGATGCCGCGACCCGACCGCCGAGGACCTGCGCCATCCACTGCATGCCGTAGCAGATTCCGAGCACCGGAATGCCCAGCCGGAGAACCTCCGGATCGGCCTGCGGCGCGTTCTGCTCGTAGACGCTGTCCGGGCCCCCGGAGAGGACGATACCGATCGGCCGTCGGGCCTTGATCTCCTCGACATCCAGGTCGAAGGGATGGATCTCGCAGTAGACTTGGAGTTCCCGGATCCGCCGGGCGATCAACTGCGTGTACTGGCCCCCGAAATCGAGCACCAGGACCGTCTCGTGCTCGCCTCTCCCCGCCGTCACAGGGCGGACTCTACCTTGAGCTCCCGCCGCATCAGATCCCGGATCGCGGCCGCCGGTTCCTTGCCCCTGTAGAGGATCTCGACCATCTGCTCCGTGATCGGCAACTCGACCTCCTTCTCGGTCGCCAACTCGAGCAGGGCGAGTGAGTTGCGCACTCCTTCCGCGACCCCGGCCCGGTCCGCCTCGATCTCCTCGAGGGAACGGCCCCGGGCCAGCTCGAGGCCCGTGCTCCGGTTGCGCGAGAGGCCGCCGGTACACGTGAGCACGAGATCGCCGAGGCCGCCGAGGCCAGCAAAGGTCGCCGGCCGGCCGCCGCAGGCCAGACCGAGACGCATCATCTCGTGCAGGCCGCGGGTGATCAGCGCCGCCCGCGTGTTCGATCCGTAGCGCAAACCGTCGAGGACCCCGGCGGCGATCGCGATCACGTTTTTCGCCGCGGCGGCGATCTCCACCCCGATCACGTCGGTCGAGGTGTAGAGCCGCAGCGCCCCGCCTGAGAGCAGTGACTGCAGTCGCTCGGCCGCCGCCTCGGACTCCGACGCGACGACGCAGGCCGTCGGCAGCTCGGCGGCGAGTTCGGCGGCGAACGAGGGTCCGCTGATCGTGGCGAACAGGGCGTCCGTGCCGGCCGAGACCGCCTCTTCCCGGCAGATGTCGCTCATGCAACGGAAGCCACCGCGATGGTCGGACTCGATGCCCTTCGCACCGGAAACGAAGGTCACCCGCTCCGGCAACGGAGCACCGTCGCCGAGACCGTTCCGCGCCTCGAGAAACGACCGCACGACGGCACGGAAGCCGTGCGACGGCACAACGACGAGGACAGGGTCGCACACCGCGGCCTGCCGCAGGTCCCAGGTCACGCGAAGCTCCGCCGGCAACTCGACGCCCGGCAGGTAACGCTCGTTCACCCGCTCCTCCGCCAGAACCGCGCCGTACTCCGGAGAACGGGCCCAGAGGGTGACCGGTGAACCCGCCCGGGCGGCATGGACCGCGAGCGCCGTGCCCCAGGCGCCCGCACCCAGCACGGCGACGCCGCTGCCTGCGGCCACGTTCGTCACTCGGCAGCCTCGGACGCCGGCCGCTTCTGCCCCAGCCGGGACTCCGCGCCCGCAAGCAACCGAACCAGGTTCGCCCGGTGCTTGACGATCACCAGGACCGCGATCGCGGACACGGCAGCCAGCAGTGCCGGTCCGTAGTCCAGGCCGTCCGCATCCCTGAAGGCGCCGCTCCACCAACGGCCGCCGACCAGAACCGGCAGCGAAGCCGCCGCCGAAATCGAGCCAAGCGAGACATAGCGCTTCCAGGCCACGAGCAGGATGAACACCGCCAGCGCGCCGAGACCGGCCCAGGGCACCAGCACCGCCAGCACACCCGCGGCCGTGGCCACGCCCTTGCCGCCGCGAAAGACGAGGAACAGGGGAAACACATGCCCCGCCACCGCCGCGACCGCGGCCGCCGCGAGCCACCAGCTGCCGACTTCGAGCGTTCCCGCCAGGACGACCGCCGCCGCGCCCTTCGCCACATCGAGCAGCAGAGCGAGCAGGGCCGCCCACTTGCCCGACGCGCGCAGTACATTCGTCGCGCCGGCGCTTCGGCTGCCGATCGTACGCACGTCGATTCCCCGGTGGATCCGCACGATCAGATAGCTGAACGGGATGGACCCCAGGAGGTACGCCACCAGGACAGCGATGGGACCGGTCGAGGTCACGCGGCCCCCTCTCCGCGCGGCGCTGCCCAGGGCAACAGGTCCCTTCCAGCCTCACGCGGCAGCAGCATCCGCCGCAGCAGCTCGAGGGCGAACTGGGTCGAGAGTTGCCGCACCCGCGCCCGGTCACCCGGGAATCGCGCCTCGAAGTGCGAACGAGCGGCAGCCGGTCCGGCGACCGCGATGTGTACGGTCCCCACGGGCAGCTTCTCGGTGCCGCCGCCGGGGCCCGCAACGCCCGTGATCCCGATGCCATAGTCGCTGCCGCAGCGTTCCCGGGCTCCCGCGGCCATCGCCAGGGCCGTCGGCTTCGACACCGCGCCGTGTTCCACCAGGGCTTCGCGCGGCACGCCGAGAAGGCGCATCTTCAGTTTGTTCGAGTAGGTCAGAAGGCCACCCACGAAGTAGGCGCTGCTGCCCGCAGTGGCCGTGAACCGCTGGCCGAGCAGGCCGCCCGTACAGGACTCGGCGACCGCCACCGTCTCGCCGCGGCCCGCCAGCAGGTCGCCGACCGCGGCCTCGAACTCGATGCCGTCCTCGATCGCGCCGACGTAGAAGACCGCCTCGCCCAACGCCTTCCGGACCGCTGCTTCCATCTCCGCGAGACGCGGCGCCCTTCCCGCCACCGACCCTCCGGCCCGCAACCGCAGCCGGATCTCACCCGGTCGCGCCAGCACGGACACGTCCTCGTCACCGAAACGCTCGTAGACCGGCGCGATCCGCTCCTCGACCACCGACTCGGGCAGGCAGGCCACGCGCACCTCGACCTGATCGAACCCCGCGCCGTCCTCGGACCGCGCCGCCAGCCATGGATCCAGAGCGTCGTCCACAAGAGCCTTGAGCTCCCGCGGCACGCCGGGAAACAGAAAGTACGTCGTGCCTCGAGGCGAGGGCGCGGCATCCTCGATCCGCTGGCCGGGCGCCACACCGGCCCGGTTCGGCAGCATCTCCGCTCCGTCGACCCGCTCCGCCTGCTTGCGGTTGACCCGCGGAATGCGCCGCCCGAGCTTGCGAAACCCGCGTTCGATCTGGTCCCACAACGCCTCGTCCACCGCGACCGACCGCCCCAGCAGCCGAGCCAGGCCCTCCCGCGTCAGATCGTCCCGCGTCGGGCCCAACCCGCCGGTCACCAGCAGCAACTCCGCGCGCTCCCGAAGCGCATCGAGTGTCTCCGCGATCGAGGCGACGTCGTCCGCGACGACCGCCTTCGAAACCAGGTCCACTCCCCGCCGTCTCAGCACCTCCGTCAGCACCAGAGAGTTCGTGTCGAGCCGGTCCGTGCCGAGCAGCTCGCCGCCCACCGCGAGAATCGAAGCCTTCACCGGCCGCAGTGTAGCGAGGCGTGCATCCTCGGACGGTCTACTCCGCCACGGCCGGAGGAGCCTCGGTCTGCTTCCCGATCACGAGCGCGGCCGCGACCTCGCGTTGCAGGACTTCCGGGTCGCCCCGGACGTACAACCGTGCGAGTTCCTGGCCTCGTTCGACCTTCTGGCCGAGGCGGACGTCGTACCGAAGGGCCACAGCGTGGTCGATCCTGTTCGGGTCGCGGTCGGGGCGGCAGGCGTCGGCGAAGGCGTTGCCGATGCGACGGCAGTCGACGGCCTCCAGGAAACCCGACTCGGCGGCGGTGACCACGGCTTCGACCGGCGCGAGGTCGAGGGCGTCAAGCCAACCGGGCTCGGCGCCCTGGGCGTCGGCCCAGTCGACGAGCTTCTGGTGGGCGGCGCCGGAGGCGATCACGGCCTCGACGTCCATCCGAGACATCTCCTTGCCGCCCAGGCGGGCTGCTTTCCTGCAGACCGCTACCACCACTTCGAACAATCGCGGGTCGCCGTCCCCGCCGAGGAAATCCAGTGCCTCCCGCACTTCGGCGGCGTGGCCGACCCAGCGTCCGAGAGGCTGACTCATGTCGCTCAGGACACAGTCGGCCGGCGTGCCGCAGGCGACGCTGATCGAAACCAGGCCGGACGCGAGCGTGCGGGTGTCTTCGGCGTCGGGAAAGAAGCCCCCGTTACCGGTCTTCACGTCGAACACGATGCCGGACGCGCCCAGGGCGAGCTTCTTCGAGAGGATGCTGCCGACGACGAGCGGAATGGAGCTCACGGTCGAGGTCCGGTCCCTCAGGCCGTACAGGCGTTTGTCGGCCGGCGCGATGCCCGCGGTGGCGATGCCGATCGCCATGCCGAAACGCTCGAGCAGGCCGAGAGTCCTGGCCCGCTCCAGTTCCAGCCGCAGGCCGGGGATGCTCTCCAGCTTGTCGGCGGTGCCGCCGCTGTGGCCCAGGGAACGGCCGGTGAGCTTGGCGGCGGGCACGCCAAACGAGGCGAGCACGGGCAGAACGATCAGGCTGACCGTGTCGCCGACTCCGCCGGTCGAGTGCTTGTCGACGAGCGGGCCGAACTCCGCGGCGAGCGCCCACCGGTCGCCGGACTCGAGCATCGCCAGGGTCAACTCCCGCGTCTCGTCGGGATCGAGACCCCGCATCGCGGCGGCCATCAGGAAAGCGGCAAGGTGCACGTCCGTCCAGCTCCCGTCGGCCGCTCCCGCGACGACGGACCACACCTCGTCGTGGGTCAGTTTCCGCCCCTGACGCATCCGGTTCAGAATGCCGTAGGGCGTAGCCATGGGGCGGGATACCGGCCGCGCCCTGTCAGCGTGCGCCGTGGAACATTGGGCCCGCCGTCTTCCTGCCGCGCACGCTGCTAGCCGCCGAAACTGAACGGACTCGCGGCGGCGGGTTCCGGCCCGAGCTGCTGCCGGGCCCTGATCGCGTAGCCGCTGTCCGGATACTCGTCGAGGATGCGACGGAAGGTCTCCCGAGCGCCCTCCTCGTCCCCGAGCTGCTCCAGGGTCGAGGCGAGCTCGAACAGAAGTACATCCTTCGGCAGGTTGGACGTTTCCGTCGCCACCGCGCCACGGAGCTCGGCCGCAAGTTCCTCTCCCCGACCCTCGGCGCGGTCGAGGCTGTACAGGTTCAACTGCAGGCTCACGGCCAGCGCATGGTCTCCGCCGCTCGTCTCGAGATAGCCGGCCCAGAGCTCACGCGCCGTCGCGGTGTCGCCCTCGTCCGCGGCGATCTGGCCCAGATAGACGGAAGCCAGTCGACCGGAAGCGGTTGAACCGTAGCTTTCCCGCACCGCCTCGAGCGCGGCGCGCGCCGCGACCCGCCGCTCCGCCTCGGAAGCAAAGCTGAGGACGTCGTCGTCGCCATCCTCTTGCGCAACGGGTTCCTCCGGTTCCGCCTCGGCGCTCTCGTCCTGTTCCTCGCCCGGCGCGCTGTCCGGCGGCGTACCGAAGAGATCGTCGATCGCGTCCGTCTCCGGCTCGTCGATCTCTGCCCGGTAGACCTTGAGGGCTTCACTGAGCTGGAAGCTCGCGTCGGCCTCCCGGCGATCCTGATAATTGAAGAACAGCACGACGCCCAGGACAACGGCGATCACTGCTGCGATCCCGATCAGAATCTGCCGAACGTGCTCGGCGAACCACGCGGAAGCCGAGAAAACCGCTTCGCGCACCTCGTCGCGCCGAATCTCCTCTCGTGTCAGACGGCTCATTGCAAGACCCTCCTCAGGCGGCGCAAACCTTAGCAGCCCTTGACTCCCCGCAAACCGGGAAACGGGCGCAAAGTGCGCCGCTGTGGCAGACTTGAACTCAGGCGCTCTCGCTGGAGGACCCGGTCATCCGGCAACGCCACTCAACCACCTGGAGCACCCAAGATGCCGACCCTGGGAATTGGCGAACTGCTGATCGTCTTCGCGATCATCGTCCTGATCTTCGGAGCCAGCCGCATTCCCAAGCTGGCGGGAGGCCTCGGCGCTGGTATCCGGAACTTCAAGCGCGGCCTGAACGAGCCCGGCGAAGACGAGGCCGAGGACAAGCCGAAGCGCGAGATCGAGGACTAACGAGGCTTCGCCTCAGACCGACGAGCGTTCAGGCCGGAGCAGATGCCGGCCAGAAGGCCGGCGCACCCAGTGGGTGGAACTTGCCTCAGCTGTAAGGGTCAGCCCTGTTCAAGGAGTCTAGACTTAAGGGGTGGTGCGCCTGGAGGGACTCGAACCCCCGACCTGTGGATTAGGAATCCACCGCTCTATCCCGCTGAGCTACAGGCGCTGACCCGTCAGGCCGGCCCGGCGGCCGGCCGCCAAGGATCTCAGTAACGGACCAGCGATTCAACCACGTCGTAGCCTTCGAGGCGCCGCCTGCCTTCGAGGTAGGTCAGTTCGACGACGAATCCGACGGCCTCGACTTGGGCGCCAACCGACTCGACCAGGTCGGCGGCCGCTCTCGCCGTGCCTCCGGTAGCCAGCAGATCGTCGACCAGGACCACCCGGTCGCCGGAGCCGAGACCGTCCACGTGCATCTCGAGCGCGTCGCTGCCGTACTCGAGTTCGTAGCTACGAGCCGCCGTCGCTGCGGGCAGCTTTCCGGGCTTCCTCACCGGCACGAAGCCGACGTTCAGTCGATACGCGACGAGCGGCGCGAAGATGAAGCCCCGCGCTTCGATGCCGACGACCTGGTCGACGCGCCGGTCGGCAAACCGCGCGGCGAGAAGGTCGGCCGCCTCGCGCAATGCGGCCGGCTCCTTGAGCAGCGTCGTGATGTCCTTGAACAGGATGCCCGGCTTCGGGAAATCGGGCACTTCCCGAATCCAGTTCTTCAGTCGGTTCCCGCTGCCTGGTTTCATCGCGTCTGACTCCATCGCAGCCTTCTCCAGGTCAGGGCGTAGCCTCCTTCGTCTTCCAGCCGTGCCGGCCAATCAGGGGCACGAAACGCACCGCTTCGCCGATGTGGCGCGTGACGACACCGTTCTGGTGCTTCCGGTAGGCGATCAGCCGTTGCTCGTGCTGGTCTCCCTCCGGAATGACCAAACGGCCACCCGGCGACAGTTGATCGAGAAGCGCGTCCGGAACCCGGGGCGCCGCCGCGGCAACCAGGATGCGATCGAACGGCGCGGCGCTGCTCCAGCCGACCGTGCCGTCGAAGACCTGGATCTTCACGTTGGGAAGCCCAAGCGCCTGGATTCGGCCGATCGCCTGCCGGGCCAACTGGCCCACCCTCTCGATGCTGTAGACGCGACGCGCCAACGTCGCCAGGATCGCCGTCTGGTAGCCCGATCCGGTGCCGATCTCGAGGACCGAATCCTCGTCCCTCACATCGAGCTCCGCCGTCATCCGCGCAACGATGTAGGGCTGGGAAATCGTCTGCTCGCAACCGATCGGCAGCGCCCGGTCGCTGTAGGCGTCGTTGACCAGGTGCTCCGGCACGAACAGGTGCCTCGGCACCCGTTCCAGAGCCGCGAGCACCCGCTCATCCCGCAGGCCGTACTCCTTGACGAGCTTCGTCACCATACGCCCGCGAGGAAAGCGGTAGGCGCCGTCCGCCCTCCCCCCGGCCGTCTTCAACGAAGCGCTCCGAGCAGACCCGGCAAGACGCCGTCCCCCTCCGTGATCGCCTCCCGGTCGGTCAGGTCGGCGCTGAGCGGTGTGATCGAGATGTACCCGTCGCGAACCGCCGCGGCGTCCGTGTCGTCATGGCGTTCCGGTTCCGGCTTCCCGACCAGCCAGTACATCGATCCGCCGCGGGGATCGTCCTGCTGCACCACCGAGTTGCGATACGGACGGCGGCCGAGCCTCGCGATCCTGACGCCGCGCGGAGGATCGAACGGAAAGTTCACGTTGAGGAGCATCCGGTCCGGGATCCCCTGTTCGAGCAGGGACACGATCGCGCGCGCCGCCAGTTCCGCGGCGCGTTCCATGTCCGCGGGTTGGGCCTTGCGGTACTCCTGCGAGAAAGCGATCGCCGGTATGCCGAGCAGCCTGCCCTCGAGGGCGGCGCCGACCGTGCCGCTGTGGGTCACGTCGTCGCCAAGGTTGACGCCGTAGTTGATGCCCGAGACGAGCAGATCGGGGGGCCGGTCAAGCAGCGCGTGGACGCCGACGTTGACGCAGTCGGACGGCGTACCGTCGACCGAGAACCAGCCTTCCCGAACCGTCCTGGCGCGCAGCGGCCGGAACAGCGTCAGGGCTTGTCCGCATCCGCTCTGTTCATGCAGGGGTGCCACGACCTGGTAGTCGATTGTCGTCGCAGCCCTGTCGAGCGCCGCCGCCAGACAGGTCAGTCCCGCGGCGCCCACACCGTCGTCGTTCGTCAGCAGCAGTCGCGTCACTTCGGGTCCCGCTCCTTGCCGGTCAAGTGTTGTCGCCTCGGCGCAGGACCCGGCCGACGATCGGTTCCAGGTCGCGCAAAACCGAGGCCGGAATCGCCGACGGTTCGGTGATGATCGCGTGTTCCAACGCATTGGCGCACGGACACGCTCCCCCCTGCCGTTCCTCCGGCAGCGCCGCGACGATCCGGGCCACCGCGGCCTGCGCCGTGCGCGCGTTCTGTTGCAGCACGGCGAGGACGGCGTCCACCGTGACGTCCTCTTCCTCCTCGTGCCAGCAGTCGTAGTCCGTGATCAGGGCAAGTGTGGAGTAACAGATCTCCGCTTCGCGTGCGAGCTTGGCCTCCTGGAGGTTCGTCATGCCGATCACGTCCGCGTCCCAGCCGCGGTGCATGAACGACTCGGCGCGGGTCGAGAACTGGGGGCCCTCCATGCACACGTAGGTGCCGCCGCGATGGACCACGGCCCCGGCCGCGGCGGACTGCTCGGCGCAGATCTTCATCAGCGCCGGACAGATCGGGTCGCCGAACGCCACGTGGGCCGCCAGCCCGTTGCCGAAGAAGGTGTCCGGCCGGTGCCGCGTCCGGTCGATGAACTGATCCGGCACGACGATGTCCGTCGGCCGGTAGCGGCGCCGGAGCGAGCCGACGGCCGACAGCGAAATCAACCTCTCCGCGCCCAGGGTCTTGAAGGCATAGATGTTCGCGCGAAAGTTCAACTCGCTGGGCAGGATCCGGTGGCCGCGCCCGTGGCGGGCCAGAAAAGCGACCCGACGCCCACTCAACTCGCCCAGCAAGAAGACCTCGGAGGGGCTGCCGAACGGTGTTGAGATCGCGCGTTCCTCGTGCACCTCAAGCTCCGGCATGCCGTAGAGGCCCGAACCGCCGACAATGCCTACCGTGTACGCATCCCCGCTCATTTTTTCCTTCCGGAGATCGCCGAGTTGACCCGCAGCGCCGTCTCGAGCGCCCGCCGGCCCGCCTCGCCGTCGACGAGCGGCACCGGTCGGCCGGCGCAACGGTTGAGAAACGCTTCCAGCTCCAGGCGCAGCGGCTCGCCGCTTTCCACCTCGAGATCCGCCGGCACGATGCGCCCGGCCGGTCCGCCGGCCGACGCCGGGGAGGCCACGGCTCCCGTACCGGCGCTGTCGCCCCGCACTCTGCGGAATCCCCGCACGGTCTGCTCCTGGTAGTCAAGCGAGTGGTACCGGTCCTCGAAGAACACCCGCAACTGCCTCACCCGCTCCGCGGACACGCGCGACGCGGTCAGGTTCGCGACACAGCCCGACTCGAGTTCGATCCGGGCGTCCGCGATGTCCACACGGTCCGACAAGACGTCGATCCCGACCGCCCGCACTTCACGGACCGGACTCGGATCGAGGGCATGAAGGATCTGCAGGTCGTGAATCATCAGGTCCAGCACCACGTCCACATCCAGGCTGCGAGGACTGAAGGGCGACAGCCGTTCGACCTCGACGAAGCGCGGCCCATGACCCGAGGCCAGGAGTTTCTGAACGGCAGGATTGTAGAACTCGACATGGCCCACCGCCAGAACCACACTCCGCACCGCCGCGTCCGCAATCAACGCGTCGGCCTCCAGAAGGTCGACCGCGATCGGCTTCTCCACCAGGACGTGAACGCCGGCCTCGAGCAGGTGCGCCGCCACATCGAGGTGGTCGACCGTCGGCACGGCGACCACGGCAGCATCGACGGTCCGTGACATCTCTGCGAGGCCGCCGACCACCGCGGCACCGTGCTCGGCGGCCACGCTTCCGGCTACAGCCGGGTCCGCATCGATCACGAACACCGACCCGGGGCCCAGCAAATCCGTGAGCAGGCGGACGTGATGGCGCCCCATCACGCCGGCGCCGATCACGCCGGCACGAGGTCCTCTCCTCATCGGCGCGCCCTCAGGCGCCGGCGCCCCGCGAACCGCGGCGAGCCGAGCGGATGAAGCCTCTGGCGGAACTGCGGATGAAGTCGATCAGCGCGTCCACGTCGGCGTGTCCGGCATGCCCGGCGTCGAGTTCCTCCAGGGCCTGGGTCTTGTTCCGTCGCGAACGCGTGAGCACTCTCACCGCACGCTCGACTGCCCGGATGTCCTCCGGCGACTTCCCCTTGCGTTCCAGGCCGATCCGGTTGACGCCGATGCAGGCCGGCTTGATCCCGACGGTCGTGCAGAACGGCAGCGCGTCCATCGTGATCACGGAGTAGCCGCCGATGTATGCGTGCCTCCCCACCCGGCAGAACTGATGAACGGCTGAGAAGGCGCCGATCGTCGCGTCGTCCTCGACCACCACGTGCCCGGCCAGGGTGGCGGCGTTGGTAAACACGGTGCGGCTGCCGACCCGGCTGTCGTGGCCGACGTGGCTCTGGGTCATGAACAGGTTGTCGTCGTCGATCCGGGTTTCGCCACCGCCGAACTCCGTCCCCCGGTTGATCGTGCAGAACTCCCGGAACTGGTTCCGGGCGCCGATCACCAGCCGGCTGTTCTCCCCCTTGTACTTGAGGTCCTGCGGGTCGAAGCCGATCGCGGCATGGGGAAAGATCCTGTTCTCCCGACCAAGGACAGTTTCGCCGTGAATCGTCGCATGGGAGCCGACCTTCGTGCCGTCACCGACCCGGACACCGGCGCCGATCACCGCATAGGGACCTACGACGACGTCGTCGCCCAACTCGGCGCCCTGGTCGACGATGGCCGTCGGATGGAGATCGACCGTCATCGTCCGTGCCGCTGCGACAGCAACCGCCGATCGCTCACGCCGTGACCATCGCGGACGTGCAGATCGCCTCTACCGCCAGTTCGCCGTCAACGGTCGCCACGCCCCGGAAGCGGGAATGATAGGTCCGCAGACGCAGCGACTCCACCTCCATCCGCAGTTGATCGCCGGGAAGAACGGGCCTGCGAAAGCGAGCCCTCTCGATGCCGGAGAAGAAGAGCACCTTCTGATCCCGGTCCTCCATTTCGTGCAACAGGAGCAGCGCCGCCGTCTGCGCCATCGCCTCGATCACCAGGACTCCGGGCATGATCGGATTGCCCGGAAAGTGACCGTCGAAGAAGGGCTCGTTCCGGGTCACGTTCTTGACCGCCACAACCCGCTGGCCCGGTACCAGCTCCAGCACCCGATCGACCAGCAGCAAGGGATAGCGGTGCGGCAGCACAGCCGCGATCCAGCGCGAGTCGAAGGGGCCCAGGGGCGCGCCGTTCCCGCTCTGCTCTTCGCTCACTTCTCGTCTCCCGCGTCCGTCTCCGGCTCCAATGCCGCAGCCGATCCTGCCGCCGACTCGATGCCCGCCGCTTCCAGCTCCTGCACGCGGCGTTCAAGCCCGCGCAGGGCCCTGCGCATCGCCGGCAGGCGAGACTGTAACGCGATCCGGCGCCGCCAGGCGGCGATCGGCGTCGCCGGAATCCCGGCAACCTGCTGCCCCGGAGGCACCTCCTGGAACACGGCCGACTTCGCCGCGACCTGAACGCCGTTTCCGATCTCGAAATGGCCCGCCACGCCAGCCTGGCCTGCAAGCAGGACGCGGTCACCGATGCGACTGCTGCCGGACACCCCTGCCTGACCGCAGAGGATGCATCCCTGGCCGATCTGCGCGTTGTGACCGACCTGCACCAGGTTGTCGATCTTCGTGCCGCGGCCTACGCGGGTCGTGTCGAACGTCGCCCGATCGACGGCCGAGTTCGCACCGATCTCGACATCGTCCTCGATCACGACGACCCCGACCTGGGGCAGCTTGACCTGCGACGCCGCCGCCGCCCCTTCGGCGAAACCGAATCCGTCCGCTCCGAGCACGACGCCCGAATGGATGATCACCCGATCGCCGATCCGGCTGCCGTCATAGACCACGACGTGCGGATGAAGCACCGTACCGGCGCCGACCCGGCATCCGCGGCCGACCACGCTGTGGGCGCCGACAATCGCTCCCGGCGCGACCGTCGACCCGGCGCCGACAACGGCGAACGCATCGATCCGGGCACCCGGATGGACCTGGGCCGTCGCATCGACGCACGCCGTCTCGTGGACTCCCGACTCGACCTCGGGCACCGGGAACAACGCCGTCACCAGGTCGGCCAGAGCACGATAGGCATCGTCGCAGACCACCAGATCGACGCCCAGGCCACCCAGCGTGTCGGGCGAGATGGCCCTGGATACCAGGATCGCGCCGGCCTCCGAAGACCGCGCCTGCTCCCGGTACCGGGTGTTCGTCAGAAAGGAGAGATCCCGCTCACCGGCGGCCTCCAGCGTCGCGACGCCGTCGATGAGCCGATCCGGATCGCCCACAAGCTCGGCGCCGACCATCGCGGCGAGATCGGCCAGACGGTGGGTCACGCAGCGAGCCTACCGGAATCGCCGGTGCCTCCCGGAGCCGGTCGGCGATACGATGCCCGGACTCCCTTCGACGACTCTGGAGGTTCCTTCAATGGATGCACAGACCACCTCTCGCCCCCTTCGCGAGATCCACGCCTCACCAACCTGCCGTGCAGCGAGCGCTCTCGCGGTCCTCGCGTGCGTCGCTCTCGGCGTCGCCGCACCGGCCCAGGCCTCGGACAACTGGCCCCAGTTCCGCGGCCCCGGCGCGAACCCGGCGGTCGACGACAATCCGAACCTGCCGGACCGCTGGAGCCAGACGGAGAACGTCGAATGGGTGACCGAGATCCCGGGTCTCGGCTGGTCGAGTCCGATCGTCTGGGGCAACCGCGTGTTCCTCACCGCGGCCGTCGCCGAAGGCGACTTCGAGCGTCCGCAGGCCGGGCTCTACGCTGCTCGCGGGCGCAGCGAACCGCCGGAGGCCGCCCACGACTGGCGGGTCTACTGCCTGGACCTTGCGACGGGTGAGATCGTCTGGCACCGCTCCGTCAAGACGGGGCTTCCCGAGTTTCCGCGTCACCAGAAGCAGACCTACGCCTCGGAGACGCCCGCCACCGACGGCGAGCGGGTCTACGTCCGCTTCGGCGACCTCGGCGTCTACGCCTTCACGATGGACGGGACCCCGGTGTGGAGTTTCGACACGCCGTACAGGGAGACGATGTGGGACTACGGTTCCGCCTCCTCGCCGGTCGTGCACGACGATCAGGTGATCATCCTCTACGACAACGAGGAGGAGTCCTGGATCGCCGCTCTCGACAAGGTCACCGGCGAACAGCGCTGGCGCACCGACCGCGAAGAGGTCTCGAGCTGGGCCACGCCACTGGTGTGGACCAACGAGGCACGTACCGAGATCGTGACCAACGGCAAGAACCGCATCCGCTCCTACAGTCTCGACGGCGAACTGTTGTGGGAGATGGACGGCCGCATGTCGTGGGCAGCGATCGCGACTCCCTTTGCCGCCCACGACATGGTCTACGTGAACTCCGGCTACTTCCAGGACCAGCGCCGGCCGGTGTTCGCCATCCGTCCGGGCGCCCTGGGCGACATCACCCTCGAGGGGGACGCGACCGAGAGCGAGTTCGTCGCCTGGCACCAGCCCAAGGCCGGCAACTACAACACGTCGCCGCTGGTCTACAAGGGCATCTACTACAGCCTGCTGGACCGCGGCTTCTTCGAGGCGTACGACGCGTTGACGGGTGAGCCTGTGTACGGTCGCAAGCGGGTCGCTCCTCGCGGCGGCGCCAGCTTCACCTCATCGCCGTGGGCCTAC
>Ga0209754_1000941_pt1 | contig 33282 bp, 25 predicted proteins | sample MesohylBB_FD_187295 | JGI IMG/M metagenome (GOLD analysis project Ga0209754, IMG submission 187295) | Host-associated microbial community of the marine sponge Aplysina aerophoba from Gulf of Piran - sponge mesohyl, lysed by bead beating... | ecosystem: Host-associated > Porifera > Sponge >... | reverse complement strand
CGCGCGGTCCGCTCGGTACCCGGTGCGGGTTGGCGCCCAGGAAGAGAGGCGTGGAGGCGGTCGCGTCTCCCGCGACGACGGTGAAGTTGAGCGATACGTGGTGTCCCTCGAAGCTCCACCCCCAATCGCCGCCTTCGCTCGGTTCGCCGAAGAACGTCACGTGGTAGCGGAGCGGGTCGCGCATTGACGTGAAGGGGTTCGCTCCCGCCGCCTCTTCGATCCTGCGGAGCACGGTCTCCAGACTCATCACGGTCGCCGTCTTGCCGTAGCCCGTGCGGCTTAGCGAGGCGCTGAGCAGGGCGTGGAGCAGGTGGTGCTGGTCCGGGCTCATGTCGAGCATCGACAGCCCCTTGCGCTCCTTGGGGATGAAGTGCCAGTCGACGCGCTCGGCGCCACTGAAGTCGAGCATGACGGTCGCGCGCTGGTCCGCGTCGAGCGACGCGAGCAGGTTGTTCGCGGCCGAGGCCATCGTGTCGGAGGTCTTGTTGTCGCCGGCGGCGCCGAGGATTCCGGCCGCGCCGGCGCAGCCCAGGGCGATCAACAACATGCGTGCGGACATGGTATGCCTCCTGCGGTTCATCGGCGCCGGCGGCGTCTTCGCCGGGCGCCGCCCTCGTTGCCAGTTTGGACGCTCCAGCGTATCGCGCCCGGCGGTCGGAGGCGGTTTGCCGACGGGTCAGGTGGCCGGCGTGGAAAAGGTCCTTGACAGCCGGCCGGGGGAGTGGTCGGGCGCGGCTAAGATCGCCCGATGATCTTGCTGGGCGAGTGCCGGGCGCTGTTGCCGGTCCTGTTGCGCGACAACTGGCGGCGCGGTTCGAAGGAGCGCTTCGGCCGGCTGTTCGTGGCCGGCTCCTTCCTGTTCGTCGGCCTGCTCGCGGCGTTTGGCGTGGCGGCGACCTTCGAGCTGCAGGACGAGCGGCTGCGTCGGAACACGCTGAATCTGCTGGCGGCGCTGGGAGTTCTGGCCTGGCTGGTCACGACCATCGTCGGCCGGCTTGAGATGTCCCGCCACTTCGATTTCCGGGGGCTCCTGGCTTTGCCGGTCCAGTTCAGGACGCTCTACGCGCTGCGCGTCGGCGCCGGGCTGACCGGACCCTGGCTTGCGCTGTTCGGACCGGCGATTCTCTACCTCCTCGTCACCCGGACGGCGGGCCCGTTCAGTGCCGCCGTTGCCTTGCTCGCGACGGTCGCCCTGGTCGTCCTGCTCGGCCGCCTCGTCGCCCTCGTGCTGTTGAAGCTCGACGACCTCAACGCGAGCTGGATGACGACGGCCGTACTGCTGGTCCTGGCGTTGGCGGCCGCGTTCGCCGTCGAGCCCGTGATGAAGGACCGGGCTCTCGATCTGACGGAGCAGCCGGTCGTCGAACTGATCGCCGACCAGGTGCGAGAGTCGCGGGTACTGACGGCCGCCGGCTACCTGCCGGGCGGCCTGTTGGCCGCGATCTTTGAAGCGCCTCGGGACCTCGGTGTGAACCTCGCGCGGCTGGTCGCGTTGTGTCTCGCCGCTGCCGGCTGCATGCTGGTCGAGTACCGGATTCTCAGGAAAGAGAGCTCCGTCCCGTCGACGCGACGGGGTGATGTCGCGGGAGTCCATCTGCCGCTCGCGCCGATCCTGCGCCGGGCGAGGCGTCTTGGACCCTCGACGTGTCTGACCCTGATCGAGTTCGACTCGGCGATGAGGCTGAAGTGGGTCCGCGGCATCCTGCTGCTCGGTGTCTTTCTGGCGCCCCTGGTGCAGACAGGCCGTCTCCTGGGCATCGTGCAGGCACTCGTCATCACCGGGTTCCTGCTTGGCCTCCGCAACAACGTCTACGGGGTGGCGCACCGCTCGATCGGCGAGCGGTTCCTCCTGCCTGTGCGCCTGGTCGACCTGGCGACGGCCGCCGGAAAGAGCCTGACGCTCTTTCCCGCCCTCATCTTCGGCGTCGCCGTGGCCTGGGCATGGCAGCGGGTGGGTTGGCCGGGGTGGGGGACGTTCGCCTTGTGGCTGGCGCTTCCCGCGGGCATCCTGATCGGCGGATACGGCTTCGGGGCGTACTCGTCCGTCCGCTGGCCGTATGCGGTGGACCTTGGGCCCTATGCCATGAAGCTCCCGTCCGCCCCGGGTGGGTTTGGAGCGGCGGTCTGCTTCTTCGGAGTCGCTATCGGAACCCCGTTCCTGCTCGAGTCTCTGGCTCGGGACGTTTCCTGGGGACCGCCGATGGCCGTTGTCGGAGGGCTTGCGCTGATTCTCTGCGCCCCGGCGCTCGGCGTCCTGCTCGCCCGTGCGGCTGACCGCGTGGCGCGAGCCGACCCGCACAGGATCCTCGACTCTCTGGCGGATCGCCGGGAAGAGGACCGCGCGCCGGGGCTCGCCGGATGAACCGGCGATCGGGGCGTGTGCGGTTTCTGCCGTCCCTGCTTTGTGCCGCGGCTCTAGCGGGCCCGGTGCTCCTCGCGCCGTCTGCCGCCGCGGCCCAGGGCCGACCGGCGGCGTCGGCACTCGGGATCGAGCAGCCGGTTCGTCTCGACGGCGAACTGACCGACTCCGCCTGGGTGCAGGCCGAGTGGGCCGGCGGCTTCACCCAGCGCCAGCCCCGCACCGGGGAGCCGTCCAGCGAGTCGACGGAGTTCGCCGTCGTCTACACGCCCGACACGCTGTTCGTCGGGGTGCGGGCGAACGATCGCGAGCCGGCGAGGATCGTGGCGAAGGAGATGGAGCGAGACAGCGACCTGTTCCAGGACGACTCGATCCTGCTGCTGTTCGACACGTTCAACGACGGGCGGAACGCCTACCTCTTCGTGACCAACCCGAACGGGGCCCGTACCGACGCCCTCCTCACCGACGAGGGGCGGGATGTGAACTGGGCCTGGGACGGCGTGTGGGAGGTCGCGGCTCGCCGGACCGCGGATGGCTGGGTAGCGGAGATCGCGATTCCCGTCTCGACGCTCCGCTTCGATCCCGTGGGCGAGGAGTGGGGGCTGAACGTTCAGCGAATGATCCGGCGGCGGAACGAGGAGACGCACTGGGCGTCCTTGCCGCTCGAGGCCAGCATCAACAGCGACCTGGCGCAGTTTGGACAGATTGCGGTCTACCGCGTGTCGCTGGCCGGGACGTTGACGGGTCTGCGGGGCCTGCGACCCTCACGTCAACTCGATCTGAAGCCGTATGCCGTCGGCGGCCGTAACGAAGACCGGGTCCGCGGAGACAGCAGTGAAGACATGGACGGTGGGCTCGACCTGAAGTGGGGGCTGACCCGGTCGCTGGTTCTCGATCTGACCTGGAACACGGATTTCGCCGAGGTGGAGGTCGACGAGCAGCAGGTCAACCTGACCCGGTTCTCACTGTTCTTCCCCGAGAAGCGGGACTTCTTCCTCGAGAACGCCGGCGTCTTCGACTTCGGGCCCAGGCCCCGCGTGGGGTGGGGCCAGGTGCTGATGAAACCCTTCTTCTCACGCCGGATCGGGCTCGAGGGCGGGCGCACGGTGCCGATCGACTACGGCGCCCGGCTCACGGGGCGGGCAGGGGGCTGGAACATCGGCGTGCTCGGAATCAGCACCGCCGGTCTCAGGCCGGGGGCGGACGGCGAAGCGGCTGTGCCGGGCGCCACCTACGGCGTGGCCCGGGTGACCAGGAACATCGGTGAGCGGTCGACGGTCGGCGGCATCTTCACGATGCGCGACCGCGAGGGCCTTGCAGGCGAACGGCTCTATGGTCTCGATTTCGACCTGAAGCCGACGCAGCGCACCGAGTTCTCGGGCTTCTGGGCCGAGAGCGACCTGGGCCTCGGTATCGGCGAGGAGGAGGGCAACGAAACCCGGGGCGCGGGGTTCGCCTACCAGGGGCCGGAGTTCACCGCCTCCGCCGACTACGTCGAGGTCGAGCCGGACTTCGACCCCGCTGTCGGCTTCCTGCTGCGCCCCGATTTCCGGATGTTCTACCCGCGCCTGGAATGGCGTCCGCAGATCGAGAAGTGGGGGCTGCGGAGCTGGTGGTCCGACCTCGGCGTTCAGCGCTTCGAACGGAGCAGCGACGGCCGACTGGAGAGCCAGAGCATCTCCGTTTCGCCGCTCGGGTTCGCGACCCGGAGCGGCGAGTTCCTGTGGTTCGGCCCTCGATGGACCAAGGAGCAGTTGTTCGAGCCGTTCGAGATCTCGCCCGGCGTCGTGGTGCCTGTGGGGCTGTACGAGAACCAGGGCTACGCCGGCGGGTTCTCGACCAGCGGCAAACGGGCCTTCTGGTACGACAACCTGACCTTCGGGGGCGGCTTCTTCGACGGCGACTGGTTCACGACCCAGAACAGCGTGACGTTCCGGCTGTCGCGGCGCCTTCAGACGCAGTCGGGCTGGATTTACACGGAGGTGGATCTCCCCTCCGGTGGGTTCAGCTTCGACCAGTTCCAGCAACGGCTCAACGTTGCCTGGACGCCGAACCTCCGACTGAACCTCCTGGCTCAGTACAACGCCGCCGACGGGGCCCTCGGCGTGAATGCCCGGTTCCACTGGATCTACCGGCCCGGGTCGGATCTGTTCATCGTCTACAACGAGAACTGGACGGCGCCGATGATCAGCCGCCGCGAGCCGCTGGGCCGCCAGGTGATCGTCAAGTTCAACTACCTGCTGCAGCGGTGACAGAAACTGGGTGCGCCGGCCTGTCATCCGTGCGCCCGCTGACGGGCGCACGGACTGGTTCGCGGGTGGCGCGGGATCGCGCCACCCGGGTTCTGGCCGGCATCCGGCGCGAAGCGCCGGCTTCTGGACCTTCTGCAGCGCTGGTGGGCTGCGTCAGGCGACGCTCGGGTCCGGCTGGACCGCCAGCTCCCGGACGACGAACGACGAGCGTCCGCTGTTTTCCTCCCAGATACCGACCGCCAGCCGGTAGGCGCCCGGCGGTAGAAGCACTTCGCTGCGGACGGCGATGTACTGGCCCGCCGCCTGTTCGAGTTCGGCCACCGGCACGTTGAGCTCGAAGTCGAAGTGCTGGGGTGGCATCCGGCTGCCGTCGTCGCGCTGCACCTGAACCACGACGCGAAAGAAGCCGCTGGCGACCGGCGTACGGGCGGCCCGGGTAGGAGCGAGTTCCAGGTCGCCGATCGGCAGGCTGGCTCTGACTTCGAGCGGCGTGTGTCCGGGCTGGTCCGGCCGTTCGCGCGCCGCCGATCGCTTGACCCGGACCTCCATGCCGTGGTTGTTCTCCTCCCAGCCGAACAGGAGCGTGCCCCAGGCGCGGCTGGCGAGGTTCTGCTGGATCGTCACCGGAACGTAGCTCGCCCGGTAGCGCAGAGAGCTGCTGCGGGCGAGGGGTCGCTGCCGCAACCGGAGAGTGATCTCGCGGATGCCGGTGTCGCCCATCGAGTCGGGTGGCGTGAAGGAAAGCGAGTAGTAGGTCGAGATGTCGGTGCGGGTCGACTGCAGGAACTCGTCGACGCCGGTCTCGGAGACGAAGGAGAGCCCTCCGGTCAGACCGGCCAGGCTGTTCAGGCCGGAGCGCACGTTGGACAGCTCGACGATCGAGCCGCGGTCCTTGGAACTCTCGCCGAGTTCGCTGATCGCCGGGTCGATGACCGGCGGCTTGAGGGGATAGAACGTCACCCGGTGCGTGTTCGCGAGAGCCGCCAGTCGATCGAACTCGTCGGCGCAACTCAACTCGGCGGCCATCGTCTGGAAGGCGAACGCCCCGCCGTCGTCGACCTGGACGATGTTCGTCGCCACGCCCATGCGGTCGACGCGGTCGACGCCGAAGGGCCGATGATTGCGGTCGTTCAGGTCGAGCGAGCCGCGTGCGCTGATCATCTCGTCGCCGTCGAGCTGCCTGGAACCGCCCGCGAGCCGGTCGTACATCGTCTTGGCGGCGCTGTCGAGGGGGTGGCGGGGCAGACCGTCGCTCACGAACAGGATCGCCTTGCGGCCCGGCACGAAGGCCAGCGCCTCGACCAGGGAGCGCACGGCGCTGACGGTCTGCAGCGTGTCCTGCTGCAGGGCCTGGCCGAAGCTCCGGAGGCTCGACTCCACACTGGCGAGGGAGGCCTCGCCGAGCCGGTACCGGCTGCCCTTCGCCGCCATCAGCCGCAGCGTCTCCCTCATCGCCAGGGAAGCGGAACGTTGCTGGGAGCGGAGGGTCGTCAACGGGATGTCCCGGCCCATCGCGGCTTCGATCGTTCTCCGCACCGCCTCGCGGTCGCGGGTCGGCGAGAGCAGCGGCTCGAGGCGGTCGCCGAACGCGGCGGCAGCGACCCAGGTCGGGTTGGCTTCGATCTCGGCATCCAGGGCGGCGGCGATCTCGGCCAGGACCGCGTCACGGTGCTTCCGCTGCAGGTGCCGTTCGTCGATGAACAGGAGAATCGTCAGGCGGCCGCTGACCGTGGTGCGGAGGTCCTCTCCCGCCGCAACGCTGAGGATCTCGACCGGCTCGCCCTCGACCTTCAACTGGAAGTCCTCCCTGGTCAAGCCGGTGACCGGCCGATCGGAGGAGTCGGTGACCACGGCGTCGAGGCTGATCAATCGCACGTCGATCGACTCGCGAAGCACGATGTCCTCGCGGAGCGCGCCCCGATGGAGTTCGCCCTCTCTTTGTCCGCCGGTGTCGTCACCTGGGCGAGTCTGCGCGGCGGCCTCAGGCTGGCCGCAGCAGGGCGTGACGGCGGTGATCACGGCGAGGGTCGCGACCAGCAGCGCCGGCGAAATGCGGAGAACTCGTGAGCCGGCCAAGAGGGACCATGTTAGCGCCGACAGCTGGTGCCAGCGGCTGCTATCCTCTCCGTTCCCGGCAAACAGGAGATGGTCTGATGAAGCGGAGTCTCATCGAACGAAGGGTGGTCACGGTCCTGGTCGCGGTCGTCCTGGCGACGGCGCCCGTCGCGGCACAGGACACCGGCTACACGGCGCCGCGCACCCACGACGACAAGCCGGACCTGAACGGCATTTGGCAGGCCCTGGGTGCGACCCACTGGGACATTGAGGCCCACGCCGCACGCCATGGACCGGTGGTTGAGATGGGCGCGTTGGGCGCCATCCCGGGCGGTCTCGGCGTTGTTGAACGCGGGACGATCCCCTATCTGCCGGATGCGCTGGAACTGCGGAACCAGAACCGCGAGAATTGGATGGAACTCGACCCGGCGATCAAGTGCTACATGCCGGGCATCCCTCGGGCCAACTACCTGCCCTTCCCGTTCCAGATCGTCCAAACGCCGGATCACATCCTCGTCGCCTACGAGTTCGCCAGCGCGAGCCGGGTGATCTACATGAACCGGCCGGACTTCGAGGCCCCCTTCGACGCGTGGATGGGGCATTCCCGCGGACGCTGGGAAGGGGAAACCCTGGTGGTCGACGTGACCAGCCAGGTCCCCGACACGTGGCTGGACTCGAGTGGCAACCACCACACCGACGCGATCCACGTGGAGGAGCGGTGGACCGCGACGAGCCCTTACCACCTGCAGTACGAGGCGACGATCACGGACGAGAACGTCTACAGCGAGCCCTGGAAGATCAGCCTGCCGCTGTACCGCCGGATCGACCCGAACATGCAGCTCCTGGAGTTCAAGTGCGTCGAGTTCGCCGAAGAGCTGATGTACGGGCACCTGCGCAAGGGCGCCGACTCGAGTCCCTGACACCCAAGCCGATTGTCGTAGAAGGAGAACAACGATGAAGTTCCAGCGAATCGCTTTGCTGGCCGCGGGCGCGGCCGTGGTGATCGCCATACCCGTCGCCGCTCACCACGCCTTCTCGGCCGAGTTCGACGCCGACCGGCCGCTCCAGCTCCGTGGCACTGTGACGAAGATGGAGTGGATCAACCCCCATGCCTGGATTCATCTCGAGGTCATGAGCGACGATGGCTCAAAGGCGGTCTGGATGGTCGAGGGCGGTACGCCGAACACGCTGGCCCGCCGCGGCTTTACCAAGAACTCGCTGCTCCCGGGGACCGAGATCGTCGTCGACGGCTACCAGGCGAAGGATGGCTCGAACAAGGCGAACGGCCGCGACCTGACGTTCCCGGACGGCCGGAAGCTGTTCATGGGCTCGTCCGGTACCGGCGCGCCGCGCGACGGCCGCGACCCGACCGAGCCGCCGGGCCGGTAAGCCTGTTCGATCGGGCGCCGGCCTACTGGCCGTCGCTCGCCGCGCTCCGCGTCTCGTCCTCGAGCAGCCGCGCTCCCCGGAGGATGTTGCCCATCGCGTAGTTCCCCTCGTGGCACGCGTACTCGTAGACCTTCTCCGGAGTGCCGGGCCAAAGGTACTCGCCGCTCCACGACTCGGTCCAGATCGTGGGATCCTCGATCGTGAAGCCGTACAGGAGGTCCTTGCCCTTGCGGGTGAACCGCTCGGTGACCTTGAGGTTTCGTGAGGCGAGAAAGAGCGCCGGCTGGTCGATGAAGTTCGTCGTCTCGACGACGAGGGTGTCGCCGTCCCACCAGCCGATCGAGTCGCCGAGCCAGCGACGCTCGCCCTCGGGGATGTGCTCGCCGCCGATGCGCACGACCCGCGCGTCGTGAACCATCTCGGTCAGGATCATCAGGTGATTCTCGGTCTGCACGATCCGCTTGGCGTTGTTGTAGAGGACGGGCAGCATCGGCGGCCCGCCCGTCGAGCCGAAGCCGATCAGGCAGCGCTCGGGGACGCCCAGGGACTCCGGCCCGTCGTACGGTCCCGGGCCTTCGACCTCCAGCCACCAGGCCGTGCCGTCGTTGCCGCGACGGCTGCCGCGGCGTTCCGACAGCCGCTGCATCGTCTCCGCCGTGAGTGCAGGCATCCGGCCGTTCGGCGGGTCGGTGATGATCGAGGTCCTGAACTTGCCGTCGATCGAGAAGACGTCGCTGCCACGATCGGTCCAGAAGTTGTTGTAACCGCCGACGTTGCCTGCGCCGCTCGTCTCCCGGAACTCGTCGCCCAGGCCGATGGGCGGCGCGCCGCCTGGCGGGGGCGGTTCGTCGATCCGGCGGACGGCGGCCCGGGCCGCTACCCGCTGGCGCTCCCGTTCGGTGATTTCTGCCGCCTGCTCCGGAGTCAGGTACAGGTTGTCGCCGAACTCCTGAGGCCGGTTGAGCGGCGTCAGGGTGGCGATGTCGTAGTTGCCGGTCAGGTCCGGACGCCCCGAGGCCGTGCGCGGAGTCGCGTCGTCCTCGGCGGCTGTCGCGACCGGCGTCGCGAGGAAGATGGCGGCGGCTGCCGCGGCGAGTGCTCCGAGAGTTCTGCGCTGCATCGCTTCTCTCCTGGCCGTTGGGTCAAATGGCGCCGGGCCCTGTTGGTCGCCATGCACAGTGGGCACGAACGCCTGCCTATTCACCGAGCGTCGGGAGCGACCCGGCGCCTTGTGCCGGCTGTTCTATTCGGCAGGGGACCCGGCTCGCAGGCCCACTCCGCAATTGACGACCAACAGCGGGAAGTTACCTTGTCGCGGCAATGTGCGTCAACGAGGCGCGGAGAAGGACGCCGCCACGATAGCGGCCACACCCGCCATGCCCGCGGTCAGTAGCTTTCCCAGGGCCCAGTGGAGAGCGGCGACGGCGAACCCCATGGTCCTGGAGAGTCGAAACACGGTGGCGGCGCCCAGGCCGAGCAGGAGCAGAGTCCAGACGAAGAAGGAGGACATCGCCATCAGATCGAGGACCGCGCCGGGCAGCAGGCTCGCCGCGAGTTCGATGTCGTCGAGACCGAAGCCCGGTTCCAGGCCGGTCTGGCCGGTGACCAGCCCGGTGAGGTCGTTCACCCGGGTCATTCGCAGGAGCGAAAGAACCGCCATGCCCAATGCGGTGATCACGTTCACGTGCACCACCAGGGAGAAGCAGTGGCGGAATCGTGTCCGACCTCGCAGCGCCGCCGCCAGCAGCCGGACTACGACAGCCTCCAGGAACTGCCAGGTGGGAACGATCGCCGCCACGAGCGGGATGATCCAGTACGGGATCGCCGGGGAGTCGCCGGTGTCGCTCATCAGGTTGGCGAACTGCCGGCCCCACAGCAGGGTGCTCAGGGTGACCAGGACGACGATGACCGCCAGACCCAACCCCCAGGGATGGCGATCGCGGATGATCTCGAAGCTGGTCCTGGGAGAAGCGACGATCCCGACGAGAGCTCTCAGGGCCGGAAAGCGGTCGGTTGTTGCGCTTTCGCCGGGTGCGTGCGCCTTCCAGGACTCCGTTTCGCTCAGGTCCTCCGCTCCGCTGCGCTTCTGATCTTCGGCCATCGTGCCTCCCGGCGGCGGCTTCCAGGGCGGAAGGAACCGCTGGGCGGATGTTCGCACAACCGGCCTCCGAGGGGGGCGGCGGAGCAGCCCGTTCAGGTGGGCAGGAGCCCTCCCGCTACCCCGGCGAGCCCGGCTGAGAGGGCCGTCGAAGCCGCCCAGTAGAGGCCGGCGAGCATGAGACCCTTCCGTCGCGGGAGTTGGTACACCGCGGCTGCGCCCAGGCCGAGCAGCACCAGCAGCCAGATCGTGAAGGGGTTGACGCTCGCGTAGACCGCGTTGAGTGCCGCGTTGTCGCCGGCGAGGACGTCGAGGCCCATTGGCGTCTGAAGGTCGTGCTGCGAGCGGATCGCGTCCAGGCCCCGGAGGTGGAGGAAGAGCAGGTTGGCCCAGTTCTTGAGATGGGTGATCAGGCCCAGGTGAAGCATCAGGGAGAGAGACGGGGCGAAGCGGGCCTGGCCCTGGAACGCCACCGCCAGGAGGTAGACGAAGACGGCCTGCACGAGGATCCCGATCACCACGAGGGTGGGACCAGTGACCATCGACAACCAGCGGGTCGCTGCGGCCGTTTGCTCGAACTGGTTCATCATCGCCTCGACCTGTTCCTGGGGCATCTGCTGGGTCAACTGCGTGCGGAGCGCCTGGAGACCGAACGGAGCCAGGAGGCTGGTCAGGGCCATGGTTCCGGCCACGAGGAAGACCGCTGCTCCGAGCCAGGGGCTTCTGCGCCGGATGATGTCGAAGCTTCCGCGTGGGGAGGCGACGATCCCGATCAGGGCGCTGAGCCAGGCGGTCCGGTCGTTCGGTTGGTTTCCGTTCGACTCGGCGTGCTGGTGGGAGTGGGTGTCCTGGGAAGGCTCGGTCATGTCTTGCTCCTGTTTCCGATCCACGAGAGGCGGGAGAACCTCTCGCGTCTTGAGATGCTGAGGATGAGGTTCTCGAGCCGGCCGGCGCCGTCTTCTCCCTCGGAGTCAGGCAGTTCGCGGAACTCCTCGCGCGAACAGGACAGGAGCACCTTGCCGTCCCGGATGACGGCGATGTGGCTCGACACGCGTTCGACGTAGTCGAGCATGTGGGACGTCAGGAACACGGCCACACCGTCCTGCTCGGCCATCTGTTGCAGGATGGACATCACGGTGCGTGCGCTCAGGGCGTCCATGCCCTCGAACGGCTCGTCGAGAAACAGAATTCGCGGCGCGTGCAGGGTCGCTGCCGCCAAGCGGATCTTCTTTCTCATGCCGTGGGAGTAGGTCGTGATCGGTCGCTTGGCGGCCTCTTCGAGGTCGAAGACCGCGAGCGCCTCGTCGGTTCGCTGGCCGGCGTCTTCGCGGCCCAGGCCATAGATGCGGGCGTACGACAGCAGCAGCTCCTCCCCGGTCAGGCTCTCGAACATCTCGCTGTGATCGGGCACGATGCCGAGCTGTCGCTTGAGCTCCGTGTCGTTTATGTCGACTGGCTTGCCCAGCAGGCGGACCGTGCCGATCGTGGGCTTGAGCACGCCGGTCAGCATGGACCAGGTCGTCGTCTTGCCGGCCCCGTTGGGACCGACGAACCCCAGGATCTGGCCCTCCTGGACGTCGAGATCCACACCGTCTACAACGACGTTGCCGTTGTAGGCGCGGGTCAGGTTTTCTGCCTTGATTGCTTCCATCAGTTTGCGGGTTCCTTGTGGTTGCGGGTGGTCAGGAGGGGCTCGATCTTCTTGGAGGGTCTTCGTCGGGGTCCTCAAGCAGGAGCTCGCGTCCGCGGGTCCCGAGCACGCGCGCCTGCCACCGGCGAGAGGCGTATGCGGCCGCGGCCGCGAGGAGGAGTACCGCGGCCGCGATGGACCCCGCCGTCAGTGCGGTCACGCGCTGGCGCTCCAGGAGTACGTAGAGAACAAGGTAGAGAAAGCCGGGTCCGAACATGAGGTGTATGGCCACCAGAGAGGCCACGAGCTTCGCGGAGTCGAGGTTGTGGATGAACCCCGCGTTGCGTTGGGGCCAGTAGAGCTGGATCAGGCCGTATGTGGCGTCGGCCAGGAGGATTCCTGCGAGCATCAGGCAGACCGCGACGACCAGGAACGGCCAACCGAACCAGTCAAGCGGCGTCAGTCCCAGGATCAGCCCGAGGACGAAGAGGATCACCACGTTCGCCGCACCGCCGGGTGCACTGAAGATCCGCCGGACCGAGAACGGCAGCGTGAGCGACTCCCGCCATACATGGCACGTCGGGGGCTGCTTTCCCACCCGGAACTCGTTGAGACCGACACCGAAGATCGCTGCCATCCCTACTGCTAGACCGGCCTCGGTCGGCACCCAGACCAAGGCAAAACCGAACGCCAGTGCCAGAACCAGGCGTGCCGGTCTCAGACGCAGCAGGCCTTCCGTCTCGAGCAACCGGAGGACGCCGAAGGGCGCGAGGCGGTTCGACCGGCGGAGTATCCGCGCCAGAGGCAGCACACCGGAGGCGGCACGGCGGTCGCCGCCCGGGCGATCCAGGTAGCTGCGAAGAAGAAGCCGGTTCTCGATCGCCGTCAGCACAGCGAGGATGGCGAGCAGGCTCCCGAGCCTTGCCAGACTTCGAGCGGACCAGCCCGGGTCGTGAACGATGCCGGCGAGAAGCCCCGGGGGCGTGTAGTTGAGACCGCCGAGGATCACGGAGTCCTCGATGGCGCTTGCGATCCCCGCGGAGTTCAGTTCTCCCCCGAAGGCCAGTGCACCGGCGAGGATGGCGCCCTGGCCGGCAGCCGCGATGGCCACCATGGCCAGGGTGCCGAGCGCACCTTCGACCCAACGGTTGAGGAGAAGCGACAGGATCGCCGCCGTACGGCCGAAGATCCAGACCAGGCTGAAGATCCCCAGCAGGGTGACCGGTACGCCGGCTATTCCTCCAGATCTCGTGACTGTCAGGTAGACGCCGGCGGGACCGAGAACGGGAAGCCAGTAGCCGATCGTGCTCAGGGCGAAGCGGAGGCCGTACAGGTCGCGAAAGCCGATGGGCAACCGCAGCAGGTCCTCCAGGTCGAGCAGCCATGTGACGGGCGCCCGGATCGCCACCTGGGCGAGCAGGGCGAGCGCCGTCACGGAACAGGCGATCAGGCTCAGGAGATTCCTTCGCAGGGCGTCGCCCTCGATCGTGAAGATCAGCGGCAGGGTTCCCAGGGTCCCGGCAGTCGCGAACACCAGGAACAGGACGGCGAACAGGATCGCCACCGCCACCGGCTGGTTGGCTCGCCGGACGGCGTCCGGCAATGCCAGCCGTGCGAGCGTCAGCAGCAGGTCCGCCCGGCTTCCGGGCTTCGTCAACGTCGCCATCGAGTCCTGAAGGTCGCTCTAGCCGGCTCTCGGGAAGGGTGCGCCGGCACCTGGACTGGTGGCGGGCCGAATTGGCCGCTCTGCACAGGGAAAACGAGACCCCCCACCGACTAACCTTGGGTAGGGAGCGACCCTAGACCCAGGGGCGACGGCTAGGTCCGGCAGGGGGTCCGGCTCGCAGGCCCACTGCGCCTCTGACGACCAACAGACGGACGCTACCCCGCGCCTGTAGCGTCCGTCAAACAAACCTGCCCCTACTGGTCCTGCGGTCTGTGGTGCGGTGTCCGCACTCGGGCGGTTGCGGCTCAATGGGGTCATGCCGACCCCATTGAGCCGCTCTGGAAGGCTCTCGCGAGAAACCCGATGCGAGTGGGCCGAAGGATGGTCGGCGCTGTGGATAGCTGCCGTGCCTTCCTCCGTGTGGTGCGCCACCGTCCTGAAGCGAGGTCGGGTAGCCGACCGGTCTCCATGCTGTGGCAACACACCCATTGCGGTCTCGCGCTGCAAGGTTCTCTAGCCTAAGCCGCTCGAATCAGAGAGAACAAAGCAGAGTTCCGACCGCCGGCGCGTAAGCACCGCCCAACGCCCAAAGAACGCCGCCCGTCATGGCGCCGGCTGCGAGCCCGGCCAGTCCAAGGCCGATGGAGACGCCGATACAGGCGGTCCGGTTCAGGCCGCCCGTGGTGACGTCCAGAAAGACATCGTCGACGACAACGACCTCCTGGATTGGCGAGAGCGACGAGACATGCGGCGCATCGAGGGTGCTAGGCGCTGCTGCGGCCATGCCTGAAGTGAGAAGAGCCACGGTGAGTCCAACTGAGATGAGCTTCATTTCTGTGTGTTTCCTATACGGGTAGGTGGAAGAAGGGAGTGAATAGTCTGCTGCGAAGTGGAAGGTAGTGAGACCCGGAACCGGCACGCTACATGTACAGCGCGCAGTAGATTCCGGCGGCGGAAAGACCGACCCCGACGGGCGTCAGAACACCTGTTGCCGACAGCACGAGACCGGCGCCGGCGGCCGCACCGCACCAGAAATCGGACTTCCAGCCGGCGCCAAGAAGCGTGGCCGATTCATGGTCGGCGATCGCATTGATTTCGTTGGGTCGGATGTCCGGGGTGCTCCTGGGAGTCTGACTGCTGACGATGGCGGAGCTGATCGCCGAGTGCGGTTTGGAGTCTGAGGCGAGGCCTGGCGCCGCCACGAAGAGGACGAGGCAGGTCGCAATGGATGCAAGTTGTTTCATCTGAGAGTGTTCCTTTGCTTGGAATGACGGAGAATAGAGGGTGGCAAAGAGAGGCTAGAAGAGAATCAGACAGACCCCGGCCAACGCAATGGACGCGGCGGCGGCGCCGCCGCCACTCGCCGCGCTGGCGCTGACCCCGACGACGACGACCGCGGTCCAACAGCCGACCTTGCCCCAGTTGATGGCGCCGGTGACGGTGCCGAGGGTCGCGGGAGGCAGGACGACAGCTTCGGCTGCACTTCCTGCTGTGGGGTAGTCAGAAGCCGGGTGGTGTAGTGAGGGCGTGGTGGTGAGAGCCTCGGGCATTGATGGCGCCGCAGAGGCTGAAGCGGCCGCAAGGAGAGAGATGCTGGTGACTATCGATGCGAGTTTGAACATGTTGATTGAACCTGGTTGTTGTACTGGTGGAATGTAAGAGGGCACGGGAGCTAGAAGAGCAAGGGGGTGGGAATGGGGAACGGAACGGGGATTGGGCCGCCGGGAGGCCACGTCGGCGGGAAGGGAAACGGGAACGGGCAGTCGGGGCGTGGAATGCAGCCGCAGGGACCGAAGACGGCAAGCTCCATCGACTCCGGCTGGACGGCCGGCGTGGCGGGTTCCGCGGTGAGGACTTCGTCCCAGGCGAAGAGACTCCGCGCCGGTTCCGTTGCCGGCTCGTTGTCTGTCGAGGGAATGGCTGCGGCGGCGCCGGCGACGAGCGTGACTAGTCCGGACAGGAGGGCGATGCGCATCTTCATGGAGGGGTGTCCTTTCGGTGGCGTCTGAGGGGAGGAGGAGGTGTGATTCATGGTGTGTGAGTGTCTCGAGGCGTTGATGCCGGCCCGCGAAGCGTTGGCGGGTTTGGATGGATGATTGATGGTTGTTCTCCGTTTGAGAGGTTGGTGGTTTCTTGGGAAACGGACGGCATACGTACCGTCCGCGAAATCGTTGCTGGACCGCCGGTGAAGGTGAGGAGGACGCCGTCCCAGGAGCGTTCGAACGTCCTGGAACTCATGCGGAGGCGCCCCAGGGATGGGTCGTCGATGACCAGTTCGTCGCCGGCGCTGCGAATGACGACGAAGTGATCGCCGTGGACATGGGCGATCGCAGGCATGGGAATGTGGCCCAGCCGTTCCACCGGCAGGCGGAGGCCCTGGCTGACGAGCCCCCGGTCTTCGGCGGCTCTCTTCAGGGCGAGCATGCTGGTGCCGTCCGGCCCGGTGCCGGTGTCGGCCTCCAGCTCGGCGAGCGTGGCGCCGGCGATGCCGTGGTGATCGAGAATCATCTTGAGCGCCGCGGGCCCGCAGTCGGAGCGCTTCTGCTGTCGAACGACCTCGCCGAATCCTGCAGTCGAGGGGGCGAGGGAGGCCGCCCAGGCGAAACGGTCGAGCGTGGGGCCGACGGCGCGGACGGCGACGGTCACCAGGCCGGTGGCGAGCAACAGCCCGGCGGCGGCCAGGCGGCGACGCCGGGCAGTTCCCGAGGGATCAACGGGCATCGCCTTCGATTCCCAGAAAGGAGCGCCAGGCGGTCTCGGGGCGTTCGCCGGTCGCGACGGCCTGGATCCGCGAGTTGCCGTCGACCAGAAAGACGAGGGGGACGTGGACCACGCCGAAGCGCCGGGAGATCGAGGCATCGGGGTCGGCGACGGTGTGCCGAATGCCCTCGATGCGTTCTTCGGCGGTGGAACCCGCAACGACCGCGATCAGATCGAAGTCGACTTCGCTGTCCGCAGCGAGGCGCCGGAAGGTGGCGATCGTGCGGTCGCAGTTGCCGCAGCCCGCCTTGGCGAAGGTAACGACCCGAAGCCGGCTCGGAGAGGCCGGCAGGAACTCGCCGTCGGCGAGACCCGGCAGGGTGGGGAACATCGTGCCGACTTCGGGTCGTTGAGACAGTCTTGCTTCGAGCCGGGACTCGAACCAGAGAAGGCCGCCGATCGGGCCGATGACGGCGAGGGCGACGACCGCGATGGCGAGCCGGCGGCGATTCACAGGCGACTCTCCTGGTGGCCGCTGCCGGTCTGGCGGTGGTGGGCGTGCCGGCGGCGTGCGCCGAGGCGCAGCACGCAGACAGGCGGAACACAACGCGCGTCGAGCATCCCGAGCGCGTGCTCCAGGCGCGCCTCGAGGGCCAGCGGAGGAGACTTCGCGAGTCGAATCTCCAGAGCGCTGCTGGTGCGGGAGCGCGGTTCGTTCCGGAGGGAGTCCGGGAGCGGAGGGCGGGGTCTGGAAGGGGGGTTCTCGGGCGTCATCGTTCTCCAGGGACGGCGCCGGCCGGTCGTGGCCTCGCCAGTGGACTTGGGAGTCCGTGTAGTGCGTCGAAGTCGTGTGCCGCGGGTTCCGTTGCGGCGTTCATTGACTAAGACGCAAGAAGGCCCTCGGAACCCCTATTCGGGTTCCGAGGGCCTTAGCCTGGAGGCCGATGTGCGGAGCGTCAGCTCAGCAGCATGCGCAGATCGTCTGCGGTCAAATCCCGCAGGGACGATCCGCCGCCTTCGAGGATCGCGTCGGCGATCTTCCGCTTCGAGCGCTGCAGTTCGAGCATCTTCTCTTCCACGGTGTCGCGCGCGATCAGTCGGTAGGCGAACACGGGCTGGGTCTGGCCGATGCGGTGGGTGCGGTCGATGGCCTGCGCTTCAACGGCCGGGTTCCACCACGGATCGAGCAGGAAGACGTAGCCGGCCGCGGTCAGGTTCAGGCCGACGCCGCCGGCCTTGAGGCTGATCAGGAAGATGTTCGTGTCCGGGTCGGTCTGGAAGTGTTCGACGACTTCGCCCCGGTTCCGTGTCTGGCCGTCGAGGTAGGCGTAGGGCACGCCCTGTTCTTCGAGGTGACGGCGGACGTAGGCCAGCAGCGACGTGAACTGGGAGAAGACGAGGCACTTGTGACCCTCGTCGAGAACTTCGGAGACCTGCTCGATCAGGGACTCGAGCTTGGCGCTCCCGGCGTCCTCCCACGTCTCGTCGACCAGACCGGGATGGCAGGCCACCTGACGGAGCCGCAGCAGGGCTTCGAGCACCTGCATGGTCGACCCGGCGACTCCCTTGTCTTCGACCTGTTTCAGCAGGCTGTCGCGGTAGCTCGCCCGGAGCTTGTCGTAGAGCTCCTGCTGCTTCGGGTTCAGGGTGCACTGCAGGATCTGTTCGGTCTTCTCGGGCAGGTCGGGCAGCACCTGCTCCTTGGTTCGGCGGAGGATGAACGGCCGCAGACCCTTGGCGACGAGGGCGAGTTCCTGCTGGCTCGGCGCCCGTCCGCCGGCCAGGACGTCGAGTGCGGGCAATCGACCGAGGAGTCCGGGGTTGAGGAACTCGAAGATAGAGCCCAACTCGCCAAGGTGGTTCTCGATCGGCGTGCCGGTGAGTGCGAGGCGGTTCTGGCCCGAGAGCAGGCGGCAGGCCTTGGCGGTTTGCGAGCCGGCGTTCTTGATTGCCTGTGCCTCGTCGAGGATCACCGTGTCGAACTCGACCGTGGCGAGGTAGGCGATGTCGCGGCGGACGGTGCCGTAGGTCGTGACGACGAGGTCGGCGCTGTCGAGCTCGTCGCGCAGGTCCTCGCGGTCGCGCCCCGCGTATTCGAGCACCTTCAGATCGGGCGTGAAGCGCGCGGCCTCGTCGATCCAGTTGTAGACGAGACTGCGCGGTGCGACGACGAGGTACGGCAGCTTCGTCGTCTTTGACGCCGTGCGGTACGTGCGCAGCAGCGCCAGCGCCTGAATCGTCTTGCCCAGCCCCATGTCGTCGGCGAGGACCCCGCCGAGGCCGAAGTCGCGCAGGAAGCAGAGCCAACCAAGGCCCAGGCGCTGGTAGTTCCGGAGCGTGCCGACGAAGCTGCGGGGTTCCTTCCTGGGCCTGATCGAGGAGAACGTGGCCAGTTTCTCGCGCAGTTCCGCGAACGTCTTGCTTACGTTGGTCGGCGGTGTGACCGCCAGCAGCGCGTCGACCAGGAGTGCCTGTGAGGGCAGGAAGCGCAGACCTTCGTCGTTCGAGTCCTGGGCGAGTTGACTCAGAGAACCGTAGTTCTCGACCCAGGCCGCCGGGAGCAGTCCCTTCGAGCCGTCCTCCAGTTCGATGGAACGGCGCCCGTCCGAGATCGCGGCGAGGATCTCCGAGAAATCGATCGGATCGCCGTCGAACTCGATCTGCCCGCTGAGTTCGAACCAGTCGACGCCGCTCTCGATGCGCAGCGCCGGTGGACTGGGCGACCGAATCGAGGCGCCGTGGGCCTCGACCTCCCAACCTTCGAGCAGCAGCGGCTCGGCGACTGCCGGCAGATCACGCGGCTCGAGTTCCAGGCTGTGGCCGCTCTTCGAAGCGACCGGCTTGAGACCGAGTTCGAGCAGCCTGACGAGGGCCTCCTGCTCCATGTCCAGATCCCGGCGGACGAAGCGATGCTCCTCCCAGTCGACAACCGCTGAACGCGGATCGCCCGCGTCGACGGAGAGTCCGCCGTAGCCGAAGGAAAGTCGTGCCTCGAGTTGGGGGTTCATCCACTCCGGGGCGTCTTCCGGCTGAAGCGCCAGCCGCGGCAGGGGCACGGGCGTCTCTTCCGACAGGTAGACCTCTTGCGGGAGTTCGAGGGGCGGCAGCTTGGGTAACTCGAGCAGGCTGGTCACCGCGGCCTCGAGGTCCTCATCCGGGATCACGAGCTCTCCGCTGTTGCCCAGCAACGCATACCAGGGCCGGTCTCGCTGCGGATCGAGTTGCAGCCGGCCGATCGTGTCGTCGACCAGGAGCAGCATGTCTCCCTGCTCGCCGGACGGGTGATCGGGGGCCGCTCCGTCGTCGTTCGGGAAGGGGAGAACGAGCGCGGCCCGGCTCAAGGGGACGGTTTCGTCGCCGCGTTTGAGCAGACCGCGCAGCCGGACCCGGCTGGCCGCCGCGAGTTCCAGTTGCAGGGCAAGGCGCCAGGGCTCTCCGTCGTCGATCGTGACCGCCCGCGGGTCGCCGAGCGAACGACCGTCCCACCAGTACAGGTGGCCTTCCGCGCTCAGCCGCGGGAGCAGGGAGCCGATCCAGTTCATGGGCAGGTAGACCCGTTGCACCAGGGGACGGCCCGGCTTGCGGGCGCCGCGACCGCCCTTGCGCTTGCGGCTGGCGCGAGCCGGCACTTCCGGCGGCAGGGCGGTGACCATGGCTGGTCCGGCGCCGGGGGGACCTCCGTTCCACGCCGCCTGAGTCGTCTCGGTCGCTGTCAGTCCGAGCACTTCTTCCAGCCTTCCGTGGTCGATGCTCAGTCGCTTCAGCTTGCCGAACTCACCCTGCGGGTTCTGCTTGCGTCCGAAGATGTCGATCATCAGGCCGCCAGCGTTGCGGCTCGTGGCGGCGTTGAGAAGGAACTGGAGCTGAGGCGGCGCGTTCCTGGGAGTAGCCGGCTTCTTCTTTTGAGCCTGCTGTTCGATGTCCTCGCGCACGGTCTCGACGACCGAACGCCAGCTCGTTGCCGCGGGGACTCGCCGACGCCGCCGGTTGCGGCTTCGGCGGGAGCGGCGAACCGGGCGCGGGGTTTCTTGCCGGTCGTCGCTCGTGGGCTCTACGGTCTTCATGGCCGATCCCGGAATCGACACCTGGGGTGGGCGCGTCTTGCGCAGCGAGACACGGCCGGATCCCGCCGGTTGACTCTTTGGCTCGTTCGTCGCGAGTTGCAGCAACGACGCCCAGATATGACCGCAGGCCGCGCCGGCGGCGAACTGGTCGCATCCGCAGACGGCATGGAGGATGCGTTCGTCCGGGACCCTGGACCAGTCGAGCTCAACATTGGCGATGCCATTCAGATTCGGATCAGAGCTGGGGGCGCTGTCGCCGGCGGCCGGCGGGGCGATGAGGATCCGGGCGCCTTCGCCTTCGATCTCCAGCTTGATGTTTCCCTTTGAGAAAACGGCCTTTCCTTCTTCCCGATCCTCTGGCCGAAAGTGGGACGCGCTGCGTTGATGGAGCGGGACGGTGCGCCCACCGCGCGACCGGCCACGCGACCGGCTGCGCCGCCTGCGGCGGGCCGGTCGCGAGGGTTTGGACGTGCGTGAGGTTCCGGTGGGTTCTTCGCTCTGCGCTTCTGGCATTCCGGTGGGGTGTTCGACCCGTTGAATCCGCCGACGCCGCCGGCTAGCAGTTCTTTTGCTCCCCGGAGGACGTTGCGACGTAACGAACGTCTCGGGAAGCTGAGTCGCGGCCGCTGTGAGCGTTTGGCGGCAACAGCCGATTGGCGGTCACCTGCCTCGCGGCGCCGTGCAAGCTGCGCCAGTGTAGCTCAATAACCTGGACAGGCCAAGTCTCTCTCCGGATTGGAACTGGCTCGCTGCTATGATCAAAGGTGATGGCGCGAACCGCTACTGCACGGCTCGAGGGACCGGGCCCGGGGGCCAAGGCGCCGCCAGCGCCGGAACGCCTGACCAGGACCCGGCAGCCGTTCGACCTGTCGGACGAGATGGCGGCCGACGTCGAACGCCTCGACATGGTGCAGAACATCCATGAGATGCAGGAGCAGGGCTACACCATCCTGCGTGACGTAGCTACGCCAGAGTTCACCCGGCGTCTGCGGGAGACCTGCCTGCGACTTGCAGAGGAGACGGAGGGCAAGGCGAGGGGCCGTTCCGCCGCGCTGCTCCTCGGTCGGGATCCGATCTACGAGGACGTTGTCCTGCGACCGAAGATCCAGGCCCTCGCGGAGATCATGTGCGGGAAGGGCGCTCTGCTGTCCCAGTTGATCGCCAGCATCCGGCCGCTGGGCGCGCAGAAGCTGCCGCTGCACGCGGACCAGAACTGGCTGCCGGCCCCGTTCCCGGTGCACAACCAGCTCCTGACCCTGTGCTGGGCGTGTGACGAGTTCACCGAAGCCGGCGGCTGCACCAAGGTGATCCCGGGAACGCATCGCCTGCGGCGTCATCCGAACGAGGAGGAGGTCGCCACGGAGCCTGGCGCCATTCCGACCGAGTGCCCGGCCGGGTCGGTGGTGGCGTGGGACGGCTCGGTCTGGCACGGCAACTACCCGCGCGCGATCCCCGGAGAGCGGGTTGTGGTTCACATCACGTTCTCCCGCCTGGCCCTGCGCCCGGTCGAGGACTACGGCCATCTCGACGAGAAGTGGCTGGACGGCAAGCCTTACCCCCTGCGGGTGATGCTGGGCCGCGAGGACTTCCTGGGCAGCACGACGATTGCTCGCGGCCGCGCCGACTACACCCACCTGGTGCGTACCTTCAACTGGGCGAAGACCTAGCGCTCGCCCCCGGGTCGCGGTTCCGGGAGCGCCGGCCGGGATCCGTCAGGGCTGGATCAGGTAGGTGAACTTCACCGCGATCTGGCGGTGGGTGCTCAGCCGCTGACGCAGGTCCCCCTCCATCCAGTTCTCGTTGTAGACGACGAACAGGTCGGACCCCGGCTTGTAGATCCAGTGCAGCCGGACGTTCAGGCCCAGATCCTCGGTGTCGTCGTTGTACTGGACGATCGTGTTGAGCCGAAGGTTGGGAGTGAAGGTGAAGTCCACCCGTTGGCTGAACAGCCCGATGTCGAACGCGCCCTGGGGCAGTTCGACGTCGTTGTAGACCCAGAGGCTCTCGGTCTGCACGTGCCTCGAGGCGCGGACGCCGAAGGTCAGGCGGACGGAGGTCCGGGTGCCGTCGTAGAAATCGCCCCAACCGAACAGGCCACGGACCCCGAGGAGGCGGCTCTGGTTGCTGAACATGGCGAGTTCGAGGCCGTCGAACTCGTAGCGACCGGCCGGGATGACGATGCCCGAAGCGATCTCGAACGGCTCGACCAGGTTTTCCTCCTCGCCGACATACGCGAGTCGCCAGCGGTCCTCGGTCGTCATCCTCATGCCGACGGGGGAGATTTCAAACCGGCCGGACTCCAGCTCGCCCTCGTCCAGGGTCTCGTAGTAGTCGTAGCGGACCTCGGTGAACCAGGAGCGGACCAGGCCGCGCTCGATTCGTGGCAGCCACTGGAAGCGGGGATTCAGGTGGCGCACGTTCTTGCGCAGCAGGAAGCCGGCCGCGGGTTGGTAGTTCTCCTCGATCTCCTCGGCGTCCATCGACATCGTCAACGCCCGCCCCTGGTAGTCGACGTTGACGCCGTAGGCGGCTTCTCCGGTGTCGGCTGAAGCGCCTGTCCCGGTGCTCTTCGGATCTTCGCTCAGGCCGCTGCCCGTCCAGAAGCCACCGACGCCGAACTTCGTCGTGGGCTTGTAGTTGAAATCCAGGCCCACGACGCGATTCGCGTCCTCGTTGTCGGGCGCCGCCTCGGTGACGATGGCCCCGATCGTCGAGCGCCGGCCCAGATTGCGCTTGAGGCGGGCGACCGTGAACGCGTTGGCTGGCAGGTTGCCGTCATCCCGGTCGATGCCGGCGGTCGCGACCCGCAGCACCCCGATGTTCCAGCCGCCCAGGCGGCCGGTGAGCCGGGTGCCCCAGTCGATCGGCACCTGCTGGCCGTCGTCCAGGCCGACACGGCGCGAGAAGAAGGCCTTGAGCACGGGCGGGCGGAAGAACTCCCGGTGAGGCGGCCCGAAGTCGAAGATGCCGGCGTTCTCCAGGAAGAAATCGCGCTTCTCGGGGAAGTAGAGCGAAAAGCGGGTCAGGTTCGTTTGCTGTTCGTCGACTTCGACCTCGGCGAAGTCGGTGTTGTAGGTCAGGTCGAGCGCCAGGGAACGAGTCACGCCCCACTTGAGATCGAGGCCGCCGTCGCCGTCGGTGATCGGGTCCGCTTCGAGCCGCGGATCCTCGCTGACGTCGCCGATCACGAAGGGCTTGATCTGGAGTTGGGCGGACTGGGCGAGTCCGGTCAGACCGGTCAGTTCTCCGGCCATCGAGATGCGGTGGACAGGCTGGATCTGGGATCCCACCTGCCCGAGCACGCTGACCTCGCGCGGTAGCCCGGACCAGTGCGTCATCTCGCGCTTGTGGGCGATGTAGCGCTGTACGTTGAAACCCCAGGCAGGGGCCGCCGGGTCGAAGCGCAGCGTCGAGATCGGAATCGCGATCTCGGCCACCCAGCCGAAGGCGGTCCGGCGCGACGCGACGGACCAGATGCCGTCCCATTCCAGGTTCAGGTCGCGGCCCTCGTCGGTGACCAGGGTGTCCGCGCGGGCGCCGTTCAGGTTCGTCTCGAAGGCGTAGGCGTTGCGTTGGTCGTGGAAGGTGTCGAGCAGCAGGAGGATCGAGTCGTCCTGGAAGATCCGGCTGTCCCGCTCCATCTCCTTGGCGATGATCGCGTCGGGGTTGGCGTCGAGTGCCGTGATGCCGAAGTAGATCGTGCTGTCGGTGAACACGACTCGTAACTCGGTTTGCTCGGTGGCGGGTACGCCGTCGAGGGGCTCGTGCTGCATGAAGTCCGTTCCGACTTCGGACTCCTGCCAGGCGCGGTCGCTGAGATCACCGTCGACGGTGGGGGCCTGGTCGACCCGCGTGGCGGCCATCGTCGGTCGCTCGGCGCCGGGGGCTTCCTGACTACCGGCGATCGGCACGGCTGCCAGGAAAACAAGCGCCAGTGCGGTGGCGGTCCGCTTCGGTCTCGACATGGGGCTTAGGGCTGAATCAGGTAGGTGAACTTCACGGCGACTTGCCGGTGGGTGCTCTGCCGGTAGCGGAGATCCTCGGCCATCCAGTTCTCGTTGTAAACCACGAACAGGTCTGAGCCCGGTTTGTAGATCCAGTGGAGGCGGATGTTCGTCCCGAGGTCGCCGGAGAGATCGTTGTACTGGAGGATCGTGTTGAGCCGCAGGTTCGGGGTGAAGGTGAAGTTCACGAGCTGGCTGTAGAGGCCGACGTCGAATGCGCCCTGGGGCAACTCGATGTTGTTGAAGACCCATCGGGTCTCCGTCTGCACGTGCTTCGAGAACTTGAAGTTGATCGTGGTGCGCCCGGACACCTGCGTACCGGTGTAGAAGTCGCCGACGGTGATACGGGAGCGCAGGCCGAACAAGCGGCTCTGGTTGCTGTAGATGGCGAGCCGCACCGCGTCGAACTCGTAGTAGCCGGGCGGAATCACGACTCCCGGCGAGACTTCGAAGGGTTCGACCAGGTTCTCGGTTTCGCCGAGATAGCCCAGGCGCCAGCGGTCCTCGCCCGTTGTCCGCATGCCGATCGGGGATATCTCGATCTGGCGGGATTCCAGTTCGCCGCCGTCCAGGGTCTCGTAGTAGTCGGCTCTGACTTCCGTGAACCAGGTGCGGACGAAGCCCCGTTCGATCCGCGGCAGCCACTGGATCATCGGGTTCAGATGGCGGACGTTCTGCCGCAGCAGGAACCCTGCCGCGGGGTGGTAGTTCTCTTCGATGTCCTGGGCGTCGAGGTAGACGGTCAGGTCGCGGCCCTGGTAGTCGAAGTTGAAGCCGTAGGCGGCCTCTCCGGAGTCGATGGATCCGCCGGCGCCTGCCACCTCCTCGCTCGGACCGCTGCTCGTCCAGAAGCCGCCGACGCTGAGCGTGGTTGAGGGCTTGTAGTCGAAGTCGACGCCGACGACCCGGTTCGCCGCCACGCCGTCAGGGGCCGTCTCGGTGATCATCGCGCCGACCGACGATCGCCGGCCCACGTTGCGCTTGAGCCGGGCGACCGTGAACGCGTTGGCCGGAAGCCGCCCGTCCTCTCTTGCGATCCCGGCGGTCGCGACTCGAAGAACGCCGAGGTTCCAGCCCCCGACCCGCCCGGTCAGGCGGGCGCCCCAGTCGATCGGTACCTGCTCACCCTCGTCCAGGCCGACCCGGCGCGAGAAGAAGGTCTTCAGCACGGGAGGCTCGTAGAAGAGCCGGTGGGGAGGACCGAAGTCGAAGATGCCGGCGTTCTCCAGGAAGAAGTCGCGCTTCTCCGGGAAGTACAGCGAGAACCGGGTCAGGTTTGTCTGCAACTCGTCGACTTCGACCTCCGCGAAGTCCGTGTTCCAGGTCAGGTCGAGCGCCAGAGAGCGGGTGACTCCCCACTTCAGGTCGAGTCCGTAGTCGCCGTCGGTGGCCGGGTCGAGGTCGAGGCGCGGGTCCTCGCCGACGTCGCCGATGACGAAGGGCTTGATCTGAAGTTGCGCCGACTGGGACAAACCGGCGAGTCCGGTGAGTTCTCCCGCCATCGACACGCGGTGTACGGGCAGGATCTGGGAGCCGACCTGGCCGAGGGTGCCGACCTCGCGGGGCAGGCCCGACCAGTGGGTCATCTCGCGCTTGTGGGCGATGTAGCGCTGGACGTTGAATCCCCAGGCCGGAGCGGCCGGATCGAACCGGAGCGTGGAGATCGGAATCGCTATCTCCACCGCCCAGCCGAAGTCGGTTCGCCGCGCCGCGGATTGCCAGATGCCGTCCCACTCCAGGTTCAGGTCGCGACCTTCGTCGGTGACCAGCGTGTCGGAGCGGGCGCCGTTCAGGTTCGTCTCGAAGGAGTAGGCGTTGCGGCGATCGTGGAAGGTGTCGAGCAGCAGGATGATCGAGTCGTCCTGGAAGATCCGGCTGTCCCGCTCCATCTCCCTGGCGATGATCGCGTCGGGATTCGCGTCGAAGGCGGTGATCCCGAAGTAGATCGTGCTGCCCGTGAACACGACGCGGACTTCCGTCTGCTCGGTCGCCGGCACTCCGTCGAGCGGTTCGTGCTGGATGAAGTCCGTGCCGACCTCGGACGCCTGCCAGGCCCGGTCGCTCAGGTCGCCGTCGACGTTCGGACCGTGCTCGACGCGGGTGGCTGCCATCGTCGGCCGCTCGGCGCCGGACGCTGGTTCCTGGATGCCGGTGGCCGGCCCGGCTGCCAGGAAAGTGAGCGCCAGTGCGGTGGCGATGTGCTTCGGTCTCGACATGCGGTACTGCTCAGGGCTGGATCAGGTAGGTGAACTTCACGGCGACTTGCCGGTGGGTGCTCTGCCGATAGCGCAGATCTTCGGCCATCCAGTTCTCGTTGTAAACGACGAACAGGTCGGAGCCCGGCTTGTAGATCCAGTGCAGGCGGATGTTCGTTCCGAGGTCGCCGGAGAGGTCGTTGTACTGAAGGATCGTGTTCAGCCGCAGGTTCGGGGTGAACGTGAAATTCACGACCTGGCTGTAGAGGCCGACGTCGAAGGCGCCCTGCGGCAGCTCGACGTCGTTGAAGACCCATCGGGTTTCGGCCTTCACGTGCTTCGAGATGCGGAAGTTGAAGGTGAAGCGGCCGGAGGTCTGGGTGCCGTTGTAGAAATCGCCGACGCTGATTCGCCCGCGGACGCCGAAGAGGCGGGTCTGGTTCGTGAAGGCTGCCGCGTCAACGGTGTTGAACTCGTACCGGCCAGGTGGAATGACGACTCCAGGCGAGACCTCGAACGGCTCCAGCAGGTTCTCCGTCTGGAGGACGTAGCCGATCCGCCAGCGGTCTTCGGTCGTCATCCTCATGCCGATGGGCAGAATGTCGATCCGCTTGGACTCCAACTCGCCGCCGTCCAGCGTCTCGTAGTAATCGACGTACAGTTCGGTGAACCAGGAGCGGATGAGACCGCGTTCGATCCGTGGCAGCCACTGGATCAGTGGATTCAGATGACGGACGTTCCGGCGCAGTAGGAACCCGGCCTTGGGGTCGTACTCCTCTTCGATCTCCTGGGCGTCCAGGAACACGGTCAGGGCGCGGCCCTGATAGTCGAAGTTGAATCCGTAGGCGGACTCTCCGGTGTCGGAGGCGCCGGCCGAGGCCGTGTCCCCGGGACTGGCGGCTGCCTCCTCGCTGATGCCGCTGTTGGACCAGAAGCCGCCGATGATCACCTTCGGCCCCGGTTTGTAGACGAAGTCGACGCCGGCGACGCGGTTCGCGAGTTCGCCATCCGGAACTGCCTCGGTGAGCATCGCGCCGATCGACGACCGCTCCCCGACGTTTCGCTTCAGCCGGGCGACGGTGAACGCGTTCGCTGGCAGCGTTCCCTCGTCCCTGTCGACGTCGGCCGTGGCGACGCGAAGTACGCCGATGTCCCAACCGCCCATCCGCCCGGTGAGGCGCGCTCCCCAGTCGATCGGCACCTGCCGGCCTGCGTCCAGGCCGACCCGTCGCGAGAAGAACGCCTTGAGCACCGGCGGCTCGTAGAAGCGGCGGTGGGGCGGTCCGAAGTCGAAGATGCCCGCGTTCTCCAGGAAGAAGTCGCGCTTCTCGGGAAAGTAGAGCGAGAACCTGGTGAGGTTCGTCTGCAGTTCGTCGACCTCGACTTCGGCGAAGTCCGTGTTCCAGGTCAGGTCCAGCGCCAGGGAACGCGTGACGCCCCACTTCAGGTCCAGACCGTAGTCGCCTTCGGTGGCCGGGTCCAGATCGAGGCGGGGGTCCTCGCCGACGTCGCCGACCACGAACGGCTTGATCTGGAGTTGAGCCGATTGCGCGAGCCCCGTCAGCCCGGTCAGTTCACCGGCCATGGACACGCGGTGCACGGGCTGGACCTCGGAACCCACCTGGCCGAGGACGCCGACTTCCCGCGGCAGGCCGGACCAGTGGGTCATCTCCCGCTTGTGGGCGATGTAACGCTGTACGTTGAAGCCCCAGGCGGGAGCGGCTGGATCAAACCGTAGCGTCGAGATCGGAATGGCGACCTCCGCCGACCACCCGTCAGACGTCTTTCGCGACGCCACCGACCAGATGCCGTCCCATTCCAGGTTCAGGTCGCGGCCCTCGTCGGTGACCAGTGTGTCGGTCCTCGCGCCGTTCAGGTTCGTTTCGAAGGCGTAGGCGTTCCGCCCATCGTGGAAGGTGTCGAGCAGCAGGATGATCGAGTCGTCCTGGTAGATGCGGCTGTCCCGCTCCATCTCCTTGGCGATGATCGCGTCGGGGTTCGCGTCGAATGCGGTGATGCCGAAGTAGATCGTGCTGTCCGTGAATACGACCCGCACTTCCGTCTGCTCCGTTGCCGGCACGCCGTCGAGCGGCTCGTGCTGGATGAAATCCGTGCCGACCTCGGACGCCTGCCAGGCCCGGTCGCTCAGGTCGCCGTCGACGGTCGGGCCCTGGTCAGCCCGGGTGGCGGCCATCGTCGGGCGCTCGGCGCCGGCTGCCGGCTGCTCCTGGCCGGCGGCAGGGACGCCCGCGAGGAAACCCAAAAGCCCCACGGTCGCGGGCAGGCTGCGTTTCACGGGGGGAGGCTACCAGCGCCGTTCCTCGGCTGCCGCCACCGCTCACGCTGGGGTAACGTCCGCCCCCATGCCTGACGAACAGCACCCGGGCCTCCTGGACCTGGCCGAGCAGGCCTGGCGTGGCGAACTCGACCTCCAGTTCGAGCACCACCCGGTGCACCGCTACTACCCCGGCTCCTGCCGGCTCGCGGATGGTCTGCTCGGCTTCAAGGGCATCGCGGGCTTCTACGTCATCGAGAGCGGCGACGGTCTGGTGATGCTCGACGGCGGCCACCTGCTCGACGTGAAGCGCTGCTTCGAGGAGGTCAGGCGGGAGTGGCCCGATACGCCGGTGGTGGCGGCTATCTACTCGCACCACCACGTGGATCATGTGTTCTCGGTCACTGCTTTCGACGCCGAGGCGGACGAGCGAGGTTGGACGCGGCCGACCGTGTACGCCCACGAGCGGGTGCCGGCCCACTTCGACCGCTACCTCTCGACCCTTGGCTGGAACACGGCGATCAACCGCCGGCAGTTCGCGATCGACGCGCCGCACTATCGGTGGCCCGAGAGCTACCGCTATCCGGACGTTCTCTACCGCCGGAACCTGACCTTCCGTCGGGGCGATCTGACGTTCGAGCTGACCCACGGCCGGGGCGAGACGGACGACGTAACCTGGACGTGGATTCCGGAGCGCCGCATCCTCCACACGGGCGACCTGTTCATCTGGGCGGTGCCGAACGCGGGCAATCCGCAGAAGGTGCAGCGCTACGTCGGCGACTGGGCGGACAGCCTGGAGCGGATGCTGCCCCTGGGGGCCGAGATCCTGCTGCCGGGCCATGGCCTGCCGATCCTCGGCGCCGACCGGGTGCGCCGGGCCCTGGACGGCACGGCACGCTACATGCGGTCGATCGAGGAACAGAGCGTGGCGGCGATGAACCGCGGCCTGAGCCTCGACCAGGTGGTCCAGGCGGTCACGCCGCCCGCCGACCTCGCGGACGAGCCCTACCTGCAGCCGGTCTACGACGATCCGAGCTTCCTCGTGCGGATGGTCTGGCGGCGCTACGGCGGCTGGTGGGACGGCGAGTTCGACAGCGTCGTGCCGGCGACGAAGAGGGAGCAGGCCGAAGCCTGGGTTGAACTGGCCGGCGGCGTCGAACGGGTGGTCGAGCACGCGCGCGCTTCGTCGGCGGCCGGCCGGCACGCGGTGGCGTGCCACCTGATCGAAGTGGCCCGGCATGCGGCGCCCGAGAGCGCCGAGGTGCACGAGACACGCGCGGCGATCTACCGGGCGAATGCCGAGAGCCAGCCGTCGTCGATGGCGAGGAACATCCTGAACCACGCAGCGCTGGCCAGTGACCAGGGTCGGCGGGATCTGGCCTCGGATGACTGAAGCTGGGCCCGCCGGCGCGGACACGGACGGGCCGGTGAACGCCGGTCCGGTCTCTACAGGCAGCGCCGTGGCGACGGCCGGTGCGTTGTGGGCCGTAGGCGGCGTCGTCGCTCTGCTCGTGTGGGCGGTCTACCGGCTCGCCAGGATCTCAATCGCGGCCTTCGACCAACCGTTCGCCTGGTACCACTGGGCGGCCCTCCTGGCGATCATTCCGTTCATGGCCTGGTCGGAAGGGCTGCGCGGGTTCCAGTTGCGTTTCTCGCCGCGGGTGGCGGAGCGGGCGATGACGATTCGCAGCCAGCCGACGCTGCTCCGGGTAGTGCTGGCGCCGCTGTTCGCGGCCGGGTACTTCGAGGGCACGAGGCGCGAGCGCCTGGGCGTCTACTTCGGCACCCTCGGCATCCTGGTCCTGATCGTCCTCGTCCGCCGGCTGGACCAGCCCTGGCGGGGCATCCTGGACGCTGGCGTCGTCGTCGGGCTCTCCTGGGGCACGATCGCGACGCTGGCCCTGAGCGTACGCGCCTGGCGAAGCTAGGGCTCGATCGTCTTCAGGATGAAGCGGGCCATCGTCTCGCGGAGGTGCAGTGAGAGGTCGGGGTCCGAGATGCCGTGTCGGGACTTCGGGTAGAGCATCATCTCGAACGGCTTGCCGGCCTTCTGCAGGTCCCAGGCGATCTGCAGCGTGTTCTGCATGTGGACGTTGTCGTCCATCGTGCCGTGGATGAGCAGCAGGTCTCCGTGGAGGTCGGCCGCCCGTTCGCGAACTGACGAGGCCTTGTAGCCGTCAGGGTTGTCGTCGGGCGTCGACATGTAGCGCTCGGTGTAGATCGAGTCGTAGGCGCGCCAATCGACGACGCTGCCGCCGGCGATGCCGGCCCGAAAGCGGTCGGAACGGGTCAGCGCGTAGAGCGTCATGTAGCCGCCGAAGCTCCAGCCGTCGAGGCCGATCCGCTCCTTGTCGACCCATGGTCTTGCGCCGAGCCAGTCGACGGCTTCGACCAGGTCGACGAGTTCCTGCGCGCCGAGGTTCCTGTACACCGGCCAGGTCGATTCGACGCCCTTGCCGGAAGCGATCCGGTTGTCGACGACGAGGATGACGATTCCCTGCTGCGCCAGGTACTGGAACCACATGCCGCGAGAGCCCTGCCAGCCGTCCCGGACCTGCTGGGCGTGCGGCCCGCCGTAGACGTGAACCCAGGCGGGATAGACCCGATCGGGGTCGAAGCCGTGCGGGCGGATGAGCATCGCTTCGAGGTCGACGCCGTCGCTCGTCGTGATTTTCAGGAGTTCCGGTTCGGACAACTCGAAGCGTTCGAGGTCGGGCACGTCGCCGCCGCCGAGGTCGCGGACGGTCGCACCGTCGACAGCGCTTCGGAGCGCCATCCTGGTCGGCGTGTGGAGATCGCTCGACGTGGCGATCCAGTGCGCGACCGGGCCGTCCTCCGGGAAGCTGCCGCGGTGGCTGCCGGGTTCCTCGGTCAGGAGGGTCGCGCCAGAGCCGTCGAGTGCGACCCGAAGCACGTCGGCGCCGATCGCCGAGCGGTAGGTGCCTGAGACGTACGCCGCGCCGGCCTCCTCGTCGACGGCGTTGAGTGAACGGACCTCCCAGCGTCCTTCGGTCAGTGCCCCGACCAGCTTGCCGTCCTGGTCGTAGCGGTAGAGGTGCTGGAAGCCGGTCCGTTCACTGAGCCAGAGGAAGCCGCCGTCGCCAAGGCCGTTCCCCTCCAGGCCGTTCCCCTTCAGGCCGTTCCCCTCCAGAAAATGCGGCGGCCCGAGCTGGTTCACCCAGGCGTGGGACTCCTCGCGCAGGACCCGCTCCGACTTGCCGGTGTCCAGATCGGCCCGGTGCAGGTCGAGGAAGGTCTGCCGGCGGTCCTGGACCTGGTACCAGAGGTCACCCTCGGGCGAGAACGCGACGTTGACGAACAGGATCTCGGTGTGCCCGTAGATCCCCGGATCGATCCAGGTGATGTCGCCGCCCGCGGCCGATGCGACGCCGATCCGGACGCGGGGATTCGCGTCGCCGGCCTTCGGATAGGGGTAGACCTCGAGCGGCGGTCGATAAGGCACGTGATCGACCACCGTGAAGCGGGGCACGTCCCGCTCGTCGGTCTGCAGGAACGCGATCAGGCGGCTGTCCGGACTCCACCAGTGGGCCTGGTAGTTGCCGCGGCCGTAGATCTCCTCCTGGTAGACCCAGTCGAGCTTGCCGTTCAGCGTGTTCTCTCCGCCGCCCGTGGTCAGCCGGATTTCGTCGCCTTCCAGTCCGACCACGTACAGGTCCGCGTCGCGCACGAAGGCGAGGCTGCGACCGTCCGGCGAGAAGCGGGCCAGTTCCTCATCCTCGGGACCGTGGGTGAGCCGGGTCAGCGTCTCGGCGTCGAAGTCCCAGACGAACAGGTCCGATGCGAGCTGGAGCAGGAGCCGATCGGTGGCCGGGGAAAGGCGGAGCGACGACGGTCGCGCCTTCGAGGCGGCGTCCTCACGGTCCAGCCGCAGTTGCTCTTCCAGAGCCCGAGCCAACGGCTCGGGGTCGTAGAACGGCTCCGCGTCCCCTGTCGCCGCGTCAACGAACTGCCATAGCCGACCGGGACCGTCCTCGTTGTCTTCGGCCTGCAGATAGTCCTGGCCGCCCGGCAACCAGCGGATTCGCGGCAACTCGGGCGAGAAGTCGAGCGCGTCCGGCCCGTAGATGTGGTCGAGTTCCAGCGGCTCCTTCTGGGCTGTCGCCGGCGCGAGGGAGAAGACCGCGATGAGGGCGGCTGGAAGACAGACACGGGAGAGTCGGCGGATGGTCGTCGGCATGGGGGAACAGTAGCGGAGGAGCTGGTTACCGTGCGCGCGTCTTGGGCGGGCCGAACGGTGAGCCCGTCATAATCTCAGGATCCGAGACGCCGTAAACCGTGTATGTCGCCCTTTGAAGCGGAGCGCTCGTGACTTTGTTTGACCACCTGTTTGTCTGGGTCCGGTCCAGCAGGCTGCTTCTGCGATTCACTGTGTTCACCCGGATCCTGCTAGCGGCCGGGTTCATTCCGACGGGACTCGTCAAGATGCTCGGGCGCCGGTTCACGACGATGCCGGTGGACGAGCCGATTGGAGCGTTCTTCGAGGCCATGTACCAGACCGGGATGTTCTGGAACTTCATCGGCGCTACGCAGGTCGTGGCTGGCGCTCTGTTGCTCGTGCCTCGATGCGCCCACGT
>Ga0209754_1000933_pt1 | contig 33355 bp, 29 predicted proteins | sample MesohylBB_FD_187295 | JGI IMG/M metagenome (GOLD analysis project Ga0209754, IMG submission 187295) | Host-associated microbial community of the marine sponge Aplysina aerophoba from Gulf of Piran - sponge mesohyl, lysed by bead beating... | ecosystem: Host-associated > Porifera > Sponge >... | reverse complement strand
CCGAGAAGCCGCAGGCCATAAGGCTTTCCACGACGGGGCCGCGAGTGACCTCGATTCCCGCGGCGACTTTCCCGGCGGCCGAACCCGCAACCTTGATTATCCACTCGCCCATGTTCAAAAGACCTTCGCCGCTGTGCTTGAAGGATCTCTCCCCGACAACGCGGTTGTCCCGGTCAATGACGCAGACGCAGTGGGATTGTGAGCCCCAGTCAACGCCGACAAAAAATAGCGGATTATCATTGTTCATGATACATTAATACCTCCTTTTAATCGGGTCTGCCGTGATGGGTGTGTCTGCTCCGATACGGAGGTGCTCAAAGGCACGAACTTCCTACTGGACATCATTCATCACGGCGCTCGATCGAGGCGCAAGTCCCTAATAGGCGCTCGGAGGCGCAGGGGGGGTAGGCAACTCTCGATCGAGTGTCCCGTGAATTCTATATAAACTTGTTTTTTTGCTTTCCGCCAGATTCTAAATATCTAGCTTATGAAAGGTATCGGGGGGGGTAGAAGAGAACTCGTATCGTGCCAGTTTCTTCTTACGCGTGAAAGTCTTCATGGAACCAATTCTCCCCCTTGATTGCAGACTTCCCGTATTAGGAACATACGGTCGGTCTAGGTATGTACGATTAGTCTAACAAAGATGAATGCGCACTGTCAAATCTCAGTTCAGGCCTAGGTTTTGCACGGATTCGCACCCGATGACTATGCCCGCCACAAGCCCCCTCCACATCGCCGCTGCGGGATATTCGCTGCGTCCCTTGCCGCGCATGGCCGATAGGGCTTTTAGAGCTTGCCGTCGGACAGGGAGTCAACAACATGTCCGAGACGTCTGAGGTCTGAGAGTTTATCGACTTGTTCCCAGGAAAAAGGTAAAACAGGTTGTGTTTTGAGCGGATTTTCGGTGAAGGATGAACCCTGGGGCGGAATTTGCGGTTTCCGGGGATATCAAGCCTGGTTTTCCAGCGCTTTTAAGGAATCTGCGGCGTGAAAAGTTTTTTGCCTCCTGCCAAAACCCCCGCCCCATATGCACATAGTCAACTACGCAAATGCCTCGAATAGTGTTTTTATTAACCAAGAAGAAATTCTTTCATTCAGTTCTAAATTAGGCCAAGGATAGACAAGTTCCTTTTGAAAATTGGCAAAACTGAATGTAATCTAATAAATATTATGTGGTAATATTGTGTTCTTTCCTCTCCCGCTTCCAGCGGGTGTTTATTTTTTACGGTATCGGTTTTCGGAAAACATGAAGATTATCGTTGATCCCAAGCAGCCCCTGGATTTCGAGACCTCGGCGGGCATTGGAAACTTTGACGGCATTCATCTCGGGCACAAAGAGATAATAGAAACCGCGGAACGCTGCTCGCGGGAAAATTCCACGCGTTCCTGCGTAATTACATTCAATCCCCATCCGCAGAAAGTTCTCGGCAGAAAGGAGCTTTCACTCATCTTCCCGCTGGGGAGTAGGTTCGAGATGCTTGAGGCTACTGGGATTGATGCGGTTATCTGCCTTAACTTCACCCGTGAACTCTCAAAGGTGAGCGCGGAGAATTTCATAAAAGACCTCCTCCTTGAGCGCCTCAGGATAAAGGACATAGTCGTGGGTCCGGGATTTTCTTTCGGACACAAAAGAAAGGGGAACGTCGATCTCCTTCGCTCCATGGGAGAAACCCATGGCTTTAATACGGTAGTTGCCGAGGTGGCTCGGGTAGATGATCAGGTGGTAAGCAGCAGCGCTATAAGGAACCTTGTAAGAGACGGAGAAATCAGCAAGGCGAACCGGTTTTTCGGTTACGATTACTACATAGAGGGCGTCGTTGTGGAAGGTGAGAGAAGAGGCAGGAAACTGGGTTTTCCTACGGTTAACCTTGACACCGAATGGGAAATTCTTCCCAAGCCAGGGGTCTATGCTACCTATGTCAGGCTCTCAGACGGCTTCCACGAAAGTATCACCAACATAGGGATACGCCCGACGTTCGAGGAGAGCAAGCTTACGGTCGAGACCCACATCTTTGATTTCAGTGACGATCTTTACGGAAAGAAAGTCGGGGTTAATTTCGTCGAAAGGCTTAGGGACGAGAAGCGTTTTGCGAGCGTGGACGAACTTGTAGCGCAGATCGAACACGATATTGCGGCGGTGCGGGAAATTCTCTGCGATTACCCGAAGGACGAGCGGATTTGGAAATAAAAGCCACAACACGGATATACGGCATTTTTGGTCATCCAGTATCCCAGAGCTTGTCTCCCGCCATGCATAACGCGGCGTTTGCGCATCTAGGACTTGACTGCGTTTATCTGGCTTTTGACGTAGACCCCCGAAACATAGCCAAGGCCGTGAGTTCGATAAGAAACCTTGGTCTTTGTGGAGTTAACGTCACCATCCCGCATAAGCAGTCCGTTATGGCGGGTCTGGACGAGATTGCTCCCGAGGCGTCCATGGTCGGAGCGGTAAACACCATAGTTAACGAAACCGGCAGGCTCAAGGGTTACAACACGGATGTCTCCGGGGTATTGAGAGCTCTTTATTCTGAACTCGAGTTTGTTCCGCAGGACAAGAATATTTTTATCGTGGGAGCCGGCGGAGCGGCAAGGGCCGTAATAGTGGCCATGTGTACAGGCGGCGCCCGAAGTGTTGCAATTGCGAACAGAACCTACTCGAAAGCGCGAGAACTCTCGGAAGAATTCCTTCCCCGCTTTGGAGACGTCGGATTCTCCGCGGCACCGCTTGAGGACGCAGAGCGGGTAGCGCAGCTGATGGAGCGGGCGGACATCGTGATTAACTGCTCTTCTGCGGGAATGGGTGATATCGAACCTCTTTGTCTTCCGCTTGACCTGCTCGATGAGAACTGCGTGGTCTACGATCTTGTCTATAAACCTACAGTCACTCCGCTTGTAAGAGACTCTAGGGTTCTGGGGCTGAAGGCGGAATCCGGACTCGGCATGCTCCTTTATCAGGGAGTTGACGCTTTTGAGATCTGGACGGGTGAAGATGCCCCGGTTGAGGTGATGAGAAAGATCCTTTCGGTTCCCGCGTGAAGATTCCGGTTTTTTGGTATAATGAACCCAGAAGTCTTTAATCTGTCACGGGAGAATTCTAATGAAAGTAACCAGCCCAGCGGGGGATTTTGAAATAACGGTAACGGAATCGTCCGTGGAGGGCGACTTCATAGTTATAAGCGGCCAGATGGGGGTGTGGGATTCGCAAATCTACATGAAGCCCTCCGACCTTCTTAGTTTTGCGGGGGTGCTGTTCAACCTTCAGGTTGTTTTATTCCTCGTCAAACAACCGTTCAGATGTATTTTCCGCAGAAAGCGGGATTAGCAGCGCGGTTTTTTTAGGGCAAGGAGTCCCTTGGCGATAGTGCTCACAAGAAAGCCCGCGAATCCTTCAGATGAGTTGCTCGCACTTTTCTTGCCTAATGTTTTCTTTGTTCGTAATCAAGGAACAGAAATACTTCCCACTTTTACCGGAATGCCGTCTGCGTTATACCTGCTGATCTCGTAAATTCCTTCCGTAGGATCGCCCGCATCATCAAGTTCGATAGTGCCGGATACTCCGTCATAGTCTATATCCTTGCCTTCAACCACTAGGTCGAGACACTCCGAGAAACTCTGACACTTCTCACCGTTCCTTGTCACGGCGCTTATTTCATTTACGTATTCCGACGGTTCCACAGTCTCCGCACTCAAGGCGGCAAGAACCATGATAACAGCGGCATCATAAGCATGTCGCGGGCAGGAAGGACATCCTATCTCAGGGGCAAATTCCATTATACGGCGGGCAAAATCCGGGTTCTCCGGAAAAGAAGTGGTAATGCCTTTTATTCCCTCTACCAAAACTTCTTCACCCGATATTTCCAGAAGATTCCTTACGCTTGCGTCAAGGTTAAGTGGAGTGGCCCCGGCAAGATATATTTTTGTCTGAGATGGTCCCGTGTCTGCGGCAATCAGCGCCGCTATAATGTCTGTGCGTTCCGCCCCTACAGGAAGAATGACTACAGCATCGGGGTTTGAGGAACTGGCTTGCCGGGCGGCTTCTGCGTACTCAGAAGCGGTAGATTCCGGGGAGTAGGGAATCTGCGTGATCTCGGAGTTGCCCCCTACGGTTTCTATTAAAGCATCTTTTAGAGCGTTGCCGTAAGCATCGTTTATATGGATTACGGCGATGTTATCGGCCCCTCCGTCTTCAGCTACAACCTTGGCGATAACTACGGCCCTGAAGGCGTCGGAAGGCTTGGATCTGAAGAAAAATCCGTTTCCCGAGGTCGGTTCCGTAGTCAGAATTGGAGAAGAGCTTACAGGAGAGATCATTGCTATTTCATACTCGTTTATCTCATCAAGGAGTTCAAGGGAAACGCTTGAACACCCGGCTCCGATAATGCCATGCACGCCTTCATCCATAAGCTGACTGAAGGATTTTTCTGCAGTATCCAAACTGCATGCGCTGTCTCTCTCCGCAAGAATTACATGCACGCCCGCTTCCTCTATTTCCTTAACCGCCAGTCTGACTCCCGGTTCGTAGTTATGTCCTATCTCTGGTTCTCCGGTCTTAGTAAGAAGCATTCCCATTTTAAAAACAGGAAAAGTGTCGAGATTCAGGTCTTCATCATCCGTGCCGCAACTTGTCGAGACAACGGCAACCATGCTTACAACAAGCAATGTCATGAACAGCCCGAAAATTTTCTGGAGTCTGTTCTTTCTCATCTTATACGTCCTCCTGCATCATATCAGTTAAGGGTTTGTGAGATAACGCGTGGATTTGCTTATCTATCTGAAAACGGATCAGGAATATCGGGATGCCAGCGCGCGAAATGGTTTTTGTGTGCCTCCGTATAAGCCCCGGGCGGATAGTATTTATCGTAGAAATCCAGGTCTAGGTGATGGGCCTGCACCATGAACCGAAGGAACATGGGATCGGAAAAAGCAGGAAACCTTCCATATGTATCGTAAACATAGTTGCAGATGTCCTTTACTACCTGAATTTCGTCTTTACTGGGTCTTTCAACCTCCGCGAGCACTCCGGTCGGGTCCTTGTAGGGAAGCTTGTGTGATTCCCAGTTTGTCCATTTCATGTCGTTAAACGCTTCCACGGCTTCTCCCATGTCCTTGTAGTACGGCGGGCAGAACGCCTGGAACAGGTCGTCTCGGCCTACGGCAACTGGGTTCGGATTTCCCGTGTCGCCCTGTATCTTGGGAGTTGCGAACCGAAAACCAAGCCCCCTGTTAAAAGGGGTTCCCCCAAGCATGAACATGCTCGCGAATCCGCTGAAAAGCCATCCTCCAAGACCGAGGGTCTGAAGCGTCAGTACCATGTTCTGTCCCATGAAGGCCTGTTCCGCGATGTAGCCGTTTGCAAAGCGGAGTTCCGCTTCGACAAGCGGCATTCTTTTCGACTTGTCAAGAAAGCCTTTTTCGAGCCAGTGCGCGGTTCCGGGTGGTCTCAGGCTGTGAAGCTCGTCGACGAAGTTAAACCTGTGATCCGGCCTCATGTAGAAGAAGTAAAGATTGATTATGCACGCCGAAAGATCCGTTACCGGCATGAATACCGTCGTTCCGGGCTTGTTCACGTTCCAGAGATTGTGGGCGGCGATTCCCGGGGGTTTTGACGGCAGGTCCGCCCTCCCGTCCGAAAGCTTGATCTTGGATTCGCGGAACAGCTCAAGTATCCGATCCACTCTCTGGTGGCGGGTCATTTTCTCAAGACCCTCGAAATCCTCGGCGCGCCGGTCGTGCATCTTTATCATGTAGAGCCCCTCGTCATTCGTGTAGAAAAGCTCCGTTCTGTGCACGTCCCCTAGGGCGGGGATCGTCTTGCTAGTAAACTGCATCTCAAGGTCAAGGCCCACGTGCGGGGGGAAATCGGAGAGGTTTATGTTCTTTATGCCGAGGCCCGTCCACACCAGTATGGCTTCCTCAAGTTCGGACAAAGGCACCGGATCGTGCTTGGACTTGTACTGAAGGGGTCCCCTTTCGATCTCCATTCCGAGGCCGAAGCGCCGGGACCTTCTCTGGAAAACAGCGTCATAGAAACCGTGGTCTATGGCGTGATCAAGACCTTCTGGGTATTCGCTCATGAGTTTCTCCTTACGTTAATCCGCTAGTTGCCGCGGGCAATGTCATTCCTGTTCCTCGGAATCGGATTGGGTCACAAGTTTCATGTATTCTTTTTCCGTAATTATCTCGCGCGGACTCTCAACCCTGTCAAGAAACACCACTCCGTTTATGTGGTCGTATTCGTGCTGGAAAACTCTCGCCCCAAAATCCGAGAAATCTTCTTCCACAAGGTTGTTGTCTCTGTCCCTGTAGACAGCGCGGACTGCCTTGTATCTTGGTACAAGCGCCCGGATTCCAGGGATGCTCAGGCAACCTTCCCAGCCTTTTTCCACCTCGTCTGATACCGAGACTATCTCGGGGTTGATTACCACCCTGATTTCCGTTTCAGGGGCATCGGGATACCGTGAACTCGGGGCCCCGGCAATTATGAAGATGCGTAGAGATTCAGATACCTGAGGAGCGGCGATTCCGACGCCACTCGCCTCGGCGGCCGTATGAATCATGTCATCAATCAACTCCTGGATTTCCGGGTCGCTTATGTTTTTCACCCTCGGAGCTATTTGCCAGAGTACGGGATCTCCCAGTTCGGTTATTTCACGTTGGTTTGGCATGGTTTTACTGATTGAAAACGGACTGCCGTTTCCAGCCTCCTCATATGGATTGCGGGGTGGTGTTTAAGGTTCTATTATTATAAAACAAAAAGCCGGGAGGTTAAAGAGAGTTTCGTGCCAGAAATCGAACTTATAAAAAGGGCAGGCGACTTCGTGCAGAGGACCGCGGTTGAGGACTGGACGGGGAATTTCACTTACGCCGACCTGCTGCGTGTCTCGCGCTTTGCGGCGCTTAATCTTCTCGGCGACGAAGAAGATCTTGGGGAAAAGAGGGTTGCGTTTGTAGTTCCCCCGGGATTCGAGTACGTGGCCCTTAAGCTCGGCGTATGGAGGGCGGGAGGCGTGTCGGTTCCCCTGGGTATCGCCCATTCTCCGAGAGAAATAGAGTACGTCATAAAGGACTCCGGTGCGGAGACGGTGGTTTTTCACCCGGACCTCGCCCACAAGCTCGAGGGGGTCCTCCACGATGCCGGTGTACGGTTCCGAAAGCTTCCGGACGTTTTTCGGCCTGCCCACGGAGAACTTTCCGGCATCTCCGAAGAGAGAAGGGCGATGATCATATACACAAGCGGCACTACATCTAAACCCAAGGGAGTAGTCTCGACCCATCTCGGCATAAAAGCCCAGATAAACAGCATGACAGAGGCGTGGGAGTGGACCCCTGAAGATTCGATACTCAACGTCCTGCCGCTTCATCACCTCCATGGAATACTGAATATCGTTCTCTGCTGCCTGTGGTCCGGTGCCAGATGCGTGATGATGGACGGGTTCAACGCGCGGGAAGTATGGAAGAGGTTCGAAGAAAAAGACCTGACCCTATTTATGGGTGTCCCCACGATTTATTCCAAGCTGATAGATGCCTGGGATGATTCCTCTGCTGGGGAGAGAAGGCGCATGAGAGATTGCCTTCCCGGCTTCCGTCTCATGGTTTCCGGCTCCGCGGCTCTTCCCGTGTCCGTTCTTGAGAAATGGAAAGAGATAAGCGGGCAGGTGCTTCTTGAGAGATACGGAATGACCGAAATAGGAATGGCTCTTTCGAACCCTTACAGGGGCGAGAGGCTGCCGGGGCGCGTGGGGGTTGCCATGCCCGGGGTCGAAGTGGGGATTTTCGATGAGAACGACAGGCGGCTGGGCGTTGAAGAACAAGGGGAGATCAGGGTTAGGGGGAGAAGCGTGTTTCTTGAATACTGGAGAAAGCCACAGGAGACGGAAAGCGTCTTTCGCTACGGATGGTTCAAAACCGGAGACATTGCATTTCTGGAGCGCGGGGGCTCTTACAGGATACTCGGGCGGGAATCGGTGGACATAATAAAGTCGGGTGGATACAAGATATCCGCTCTTGAAATCGAGGAAGTGTTGATTGAGCATCCACTTATTGAAGAGTGTGCGGTGGTAGGGGTTCCCGATCCGAGCTGGGGAGAGAGGGTAGGGGCGGCGCTCGTGTCAAGGGAGGGTCTCTCGATTGACCTTGAGGAGCTTCGCAACTGGGCTTCAGACAAGCTTGCCCGGTACAAGCTTCCAACCCGGCTTCTGCTACTTTCCTCGCTTCCGAGAAACTCGATGGGAAAAGTAACCAAAAACCGCATTAAGCAGTCTTTTAAAAATAGTTTATAATTTTTCTGTAATCCGAGGTCAGTCTTTTTCTGGTTTTAAGGATAAAGCGGAGAGAAACATGAACCGGGCTGAGAATACACCCATGCCCTCAAACGGCCGTGTCCGTTACGGTCCCGACATGAGAGTTCTTATCGTTGGTGCCGGCGTTGCCGGACTCACGCTCTGCGGGCTTCTCGAGCAGCGAGGCTTTCATCCTACCCTTGTAGAGAGGGCTCCACGATTCGGGGATGTGGGATACGTGATAGTGGTCTGGCCCTCAGGCAGCAGGATACTCAAGGGGCTCGGTCTTTACGAACTGCTCAGGGAGCGGGGCTGCGCTTTTACCGATTACAACATTTCCAACTACAAGGGCAAGGTTATAAACAGCTACACGATTGATTCCGTGGTTGAGAAGTACGGTCCCATAATAAGCATTTACCGGCCTGATTTGATAGACATACTCCTGGGGGCGGTAAGCGATGATTCGATCAGGATGAATACCACGGTTGTTTCCCTCGCGGACACTGGAGACAGAGTCGAGACGGTATTCAGCGACGGAAGCACGGGAATCTACGATCTGGTTATAGGATGTGACGGGATAAGGTCAAGAGTCCGAAAGGATATCTTCGGCGAAATACCGCTTCGCTACAGCGGCATGTCCGGGTGGGGCTTCTGGGTTAACCCGGACCTCTGCAAAAGCGAAGGAATCATCGAGTACTGGGGGAAGGGGAGATTTCTCGGGATGTGGCCGACGCGCGGACGTCTTGCCATTTTCACTAGCGTGAGGAGGAAATCCGGTGTCCTGGACAGCGTTGATACGAGAATAGAGAGCATACGGCAGAGCTTTGCCGAGTTCGGAGGCGTGGTGCCGGAAATCCTGCGCAGTCTTGATGATCCCCGCAATATTTACTATGACGAGTACAACGATCTCAGAATGGATAGCTGGTCGCGAGGAAGGGTGGTGCTTGTCGGAGACTCGGTTCACGCAATACTGCCGAACGCTGGCGCTGGCGTATCAATGGCGATGGAATCAGCGGCCGTTTTGGCCGAGGAACTTTGCAGAACCGATTCAGTGAACCTCCCTCACGCCTTCTGGCAGTATGAGTCAAGGAGAAAGGGAAGGGTGAACAAAGTTCAGAACCAGTCAAGGATCATGGGGAAATTCATATACACCGAAAGCGGTGTTCTCTCGTCTATGCGTGATTATATTGTGAGGGTGTATTCGAGCAGACAGCTCTTCAGGTACTGGGACAACATGCTGAAAGATCCCCTTTGAGATTAATGTCCTGCGGTTAAATTTTTTTTGATTCCGGAGCGTAACTTTAATGAAATCATTTAAACATCTGTTTTTTTTCTTCATCGTGGTGGCGGTTTCCTCGTTTCCTCTATCAAAAGCTCTTTCCCATAGCGCCTCTGAGTCTATCTCGCCCACGGTAAAGCGTCTCACCCCTTCGGTCGTTAATATAAGTACGACAAACGTGATAAAAGCGTCGCCGTACCAGGATGAATACTTCAAGAAGTTTTTCGAAAAGTTTTTCTCCGAGCAGATGCCGGGGAGAGAATTCAGAAACAAGGGACTGGGTTCCGGCTTCATAATGAGTTCCGACGGCTACATAATTACTAACAACCATGTCGTGAGAAAAGCCGAGGAGATCGAGGTGATACTCGAAGGCGGCAAGAAATACACTGCCAAGATAGTCGGCACCGATCCCGCAACGGATCTTGCGCTGCTGAAAATCGATCCCGAAGGGCCTCTTCCCGCGGTGGAAATGGGCGATTCCTCGGCCCTTGCTATAGGAGACGGGGTGTTCGCCATCGGAAACCCTTTCGGCCTGGGTCACACGGTTACCGCCGGGATAGTCAGCGCGAAGGGAAGGGCCCTTGGAATCGGGCGATACGACAACTTCATTCAGACCGATGCAGCTATTAACCCTGGAAACAGCGGTGGACCGCTTTTTGATTATGAGGGTAAGGTGGTGGGCGTGAACACCGCGGTCATGGCCCGCGGCCAGGGACTTGGTTTCGCCATACCGATAAACATGGCGAAAACTGTCGTTGAGCATCTCAAGGTTCATGGAAAGGTTATCAGGGGCTGGCTTGGAATAATGATTCAGGACATAACCCCGGAAATCTCCGAAGCTCTCGGGATCAATCGCGACAAGGGAGGACTAGTATCTGAGGTCAAGGAAGGAAGTCCGGCGGACAAGGCGGGGATCAGAAGGGGAGACGTTATTGTTTCCGTCGAGGGTGAGAAGATTCCGGATGCCGCTACGCTTGCAAGAAAGCTGTCGCTTACCAAGCCCGGGGTCGATACGAAATTCGCGGTGCTTCGCGACGGGAAGGAGGAAGTCTTTACCATAAAGCTTATCGAACATCCCGAGAACGAAAAAATCGAGGAATCCCCCAACAAGCTGAAAGCCGAGGAGGATCTCGGCATTGAAGTAACCGAGATAACCGAGCAACTCAGAAACCGGTTCAAGATCAAGGCGTCGGGCGGAGTCATTATCGTAAAAGTTGCACGCGGAAGCCTCGCCTCCGAAGCAGGATTTCGCCCGGGCGACGTGATAATGGAGGTAAACGGAGATGCCGTTGACGGACTCGATGAATATCAGGAAGCGCTTGAGGAGCACGGGTCGAGGGAAACCCTGCTTTTTCTTATCGAGCGCAGGGGCAGGACAATATATCTTGGCGTAAAGACGGGGCGCGAGTGATGATAGAGGAGAAACTCGCAGAACTTGGAATAGAGCTTGCGGAGGAGGTTCCGGCCCTTGGAAGCTACGTTCCCGCTACGGTGTCGGGCAATCTGATTTTCGTATCAGGCCAGCTTCCCGTTGAAAAAGGAAAGCTTCTTTTCGTGGGCAAAGTGGGGTCCGATCTTACGGTTGAAGAGGGCTACGAGGCGGCCAGGCTTGCGGCGATAAACGGCCTTTCCGTGATCAGTCATACCTTGGAAGATCTTCGCCAGCTAAGCAGGGTCGTGAAAGTGACGGGTTACGTGGCAAGCGCCCCCGGATTTACGGAACAGCACAAGGTGGTTAACGGCGCCTCAGAGTTTTTCTCCGACATACTCTCTGAGAACGGACGCCACGCGAGGGTTGCCGTGGGAGTTCCCGCACTTCCGATGAACTCCCCGGTGGAAATTGAGATCATAGCCGAGTTCTCACCCGCTGCTCTGAGAAGCTCGGATATTTCCCCCTGATGTTTCCAGTATTCCTTTATTCGGACAGTCCCCCGCAATCGCTCGTCATGCAGGACGTAACGGATTTTCTCACGGACCTGGGTCTTTCGGTTGAGTTTCGCGGGGACTTCCTGAGTTATCTCTCGCTTGGGGCCGAGGAGATGGCCGAACTTGAATCCTCTCTTTCAAGGGCCAGGGTTTTCAACATTGAAACGCCCGTTGATTTCTTCGAACCCCCCCCGCCGTCCGAACCGTTTGAAAAGGAGCTTTATGACGGTTTCTGGGTCCAGAGAATATTCTCGAGATTCTTTCTTAGAAAGCATCCCGGCGAACTCGCGGAAAACGGCTTTCACGCGGTTATAACTGGCAGGCTGCTTGGCACTTACGGATCCCGGAGATATCACGCGAGGGCTATAATCTCGGGATTTCCGTCCTTTATTTCAACCTCGGGAGTTGTGGAAGGCCCGGCAAGACCCAGGGAGTATTATTTTCTCAAGGTGGAGTTTATCCGGTCGGGAAAGGATCTCTCGGAGCTTGACGAGGCGTTCCGGGGAAAGTTCGTTGATTACGAAGACGAGAGAATAACGAAGATAACAGGTTCCTACGTACTTCAGCCTCTTCTGCATCATTTCTCCGGGAAAGAGTTCTGCGAAAACAGCAGATGCGCGCTTTTTAATTCCCACTGGCAGAAGGAAGTTCTCGACATTCAGTACTCAGGCTTTTTATGCGCCGAGTGCAAGAGTGAGATAAGGAAGATAGCGAAAGGTCGGTAGATACTACGTTCCGCTATATGGTAATGAACGGGAGACCGTCCCGGCCTCTAGTCCATTTCATCGAGTATGTTTATCGCTACCTGAGCTACCTTCTTCCCGGAAAGCAGCATCCCGCCGAAAGTAGGCCCCATCCTCGGAAGTCCGAAGGTGGTGTTAACTGCCATTCCGCACGCGAGCAGTCCGGGGTGTACTTCTCCTGTGTATTCAACGAGGGCTTCTTCCGATTTCTCGACCCACATCGATCCGTGCCCCGGAAGTTTTTTGTAAAGACCCTGCTGGGAGAGCCTGGAAATGCAGTAGGCGTCATGACCCGTAGCGTCTATTACCAGTTTTGATTCTATAGCTATGGGGTCAAGACAGGTTATTTCTTTGGGCATGTTTGCGATTGGCGTCCAATTGATCACTATCCCGGCGACCCTCCCGTTTTCCCTGTAAACCAGGTCGTCAAACAGTGTCATGTTCCTTACTTTCGCCCCAGCTTCACACGCCGTAGCTATCAGCTTCGAACAGGCGTAAGGACCGTCGGCGACGAAAAGCCCTTCGGAGACCTCTTCATACGGCACTTCGATCTCGTCGAGAACCGTCTCTCCCGGAGCGCGTACGGTGACCTTGTTCATCAGATATCCGCCAATCCAGAATCCTCCTCCGAGGTAGTTCATTCTTTCAACGAGCAGCACCTTGTACTTCTTTTTCGCTATGTCCTTTGCCGCAACAAGCCCGCTTGGCCCTGCGCCGACAATTATGACGTCGCTTGTGATGTATTCGCTGAATTCTTCCGAGAATCCCTCAACGATGGCCCGGGTGACTTCTTTTTCTCCTACTGGCGCGAACTTGGGGGTTTTTAAACTGTCTGACATAGCGGTTTCCTCCGAAAAAATGTCAATAAGGTTCTGTCTTTTACTGCTGCTCTTCTTCCTTCACGACGTTTACGGTTATCTGCTGTGTTACGTCCGTATGGAGTTTCAATGCGACTGTGTATGTTCCAAGTTCCTTTAAAGTGCCGTCAAGCAATATGTCCCTTCTTGAGATCTCGAATCCTTTTTCCCCGAGCGCATCGGAAATGTTCTGCGAGGTAACTGATCCGAACAGCCTATCTCCCTCCCCGGCTTTGGCGGGTATGGAGATTTCAAGACCCTCGAGTTTCTCCGCAAACTCCTTGGCGTTCTCAAGGACTTCGGTTTTGCGCAGTCTTATTGCCTCTATTCTGCTTTTCCAGGCCTTAAGGTTTGCTTCTGTTGCCTTTATCGCGAGCTTGCGGGGAAAAAGATAGTTCCTCGCCATCCCGTTCTTTACGTCTTTTACGTCTCCGACGACTCCTATGTTCTCCACGTCGGAAATCAGAATTACTTTCATTGTTTACCTCCGCGCACCGGTTAACCGGTATTCGGGAATTACTTGTGAGTTACGGTGTACGGCAAAAGCGCCATGAAACGGGCTCTCTTTATAGCGATTGCCACCTTCCTCTGCTCCTGCCTGGAAAGCCCCGTGTTTCTTCTGGGCAGTATTTTCTTTCTCTCGGTTATGAACTGCGAGAGAAGTTCCGTGTCCTTGTAATCTATCTGCTTGCCTTCCTTGGCAAGGTCTCTGGGTTTCTTTCTGCGCGAGAAAAACCTTCTTCCGCCTCCCCCGCCCATTGGTCTTCTGCTCATGATTGGTCGCCTCCTTGGGTCTTTTCTTCGTCTCCCTGGGGCTGCTCTGCGGCTGCCTGCGACGGTTCATTTCCTTCCCGAGGCTGCTCTGCGGCTGCCTGCGACGGTTCATTTCCTTCCCGAGGCTGCTCTGCGGCTGCCTGCGACGGTTCATTTCCTTCCCGAGGCTGCTCTGCGGCTGCCTGCGACGGTTCATCACCGCCTTCGGCCTGCTCCTCGGGTGCTAAAGAGGGGGTCCGAAAAGCACTCTGATCCTCTTGCTCGGACGGTCGTGGAGGAACGTTCATTGCGGCGTCCGCAGCTTTCTGTTCTTCCTCGATGTAGTTTACGGTCATGAACCGCAGAACATTATTTTTCGAGAGGTTAAAATATCTTTCTATGTCTGTTACGGCCTTGGATTCAGCCGCGTAAACGGCTATGTAGTAGGTGCCTCTAGTGTAGTTATCTATTCTGTATGCGAGGTCCTTTTCGGCCCATTTTTCGGATTTTAGAATCTCCCCGCCGTTTCCGGTCACGCTCTGCTCGACCCTGTTCTGGATCGTTAGAAGATCTTCGGGGGATATGTCCGGTCTTACGAGATAAAGCGTTTCGTACTTCCTTGGCTCGATAGCCATGATTTACTGCCTCCTGTCTTGGTCTTAGGCCCCTGAACATCGTTGCTTGGAAGTCAGGAGCAACAGAAAAAGACTATTATACTGATTTTCGAGGACTGTGTAAATACGGGCGAGACCGCGGCCCCGCCCGTAGGTAAAGCGTCCGTTTTATATTATAAGAAGAGGAGCTATGACAAGCGATACTATGGACATCAGCTTGATCAGGATGTTCATAGCCGGTCCCGAGGTGTCCTTAAACGGATCTCCTATCGTATCTCCGACGACGGCGGCTTTATGGGCATCCGATCCTTTTCCTCCCAGGTTGCCTTCCTCTATGAATTTTTTCGCGTTGTCCCAGGCTCCTCCCGAGTTTGCCATCATAAGAGCGAGCATTACTCCCGTCACGACCGCTCCGGCGAGAAAACCTCCAAGGGCTTCTTCTCCGAGGGCAAAGCCTATTACGAGCGGTACCACTACGGCGATAATGCCCGGCAGTATCATTTCTTTTAGGGAAGCGTCTGTGCTTATCTGCACGCACCTTGCGTAGTCCGGGGTGGCCTTTCCTTCAAGAAGTCCGCTTATCTCTCTGAACTGTCTTCTTACTTCCTCAACCATCTGCTGCGCTGACCTTCCCACGGAACCCATGGTCAGGGCGCCTATGAGAAACGGGATCGTTCCGCCCACAAGCATTCCCGCCACTACCTTGGGCTGGGTAATGTCGATCGAGGTGAGTCCGACGGCGTTTGTGTAAGCGGCGAAAAGTGCAAGGGCGGAGAGGGCCGCGGAACCGATTGCGAATCCTTTTCCTATGGCCGCGGTGGTGTTGCCGAGAGAATCGAGCTTGTCCGTGATCTTTCTCACGTCCGCGCCGAGTTCCGACATCTCCGCGATACCGCCCGCGTTATCCGCGACCGGACCGTAGGCGTCAACCGACATCGTTATTCCTATGGTCGCGAGCATGCTGACCGCGGCTATTCCTATTCCGTAAAGCCCCGTGAACCAGTAAGACACGACTATCGCCGCCGCGATTATAAGCACCGGGTAAGTCGTGCTGTACATTCCCACCGCGATTCCCTCGATTATGTTGGTGGCGACCCCCGTCTCGGAAGCTTTGGCTATTTTCTTGATCGGTGGTCCCGAGGTGAAATGCTCTGTGACCTTTCCGATCAGAATCCCCGCGAGCAGACCAGCTATAGAGGTGATCCATATGCTTAAGTATCCTTGTGTTCCCATGGTGGGCAGGTTCTGCACCTGCGCGAGTCCGTAGAGTACCACCAGTGAAATCGCGCAGTACACGACCGCGGCGAATATTGTGGATCTCTCAAGCACGGCGCTTGGTTCTCCTTCCCGGAGCCACCCCACGGCTTTGGACCCGACAAGGGAGGAGAGGCTCCCGATTATGATCAGTATCAGGGGAATTGTCATCATGGCTAGCTGATTTGTCGCCATGCTGGCCGCGATCACTACGGTCGCGATTACGGCTCCCACGTAGGATTCGAAAAGGTCGGCGCCCATTCCCGCCACGTCTCCGACGTTGTCTCCGACGTTGTCTGCGATCGTGGCCGGATTTCTCGGATCGTCCTCGGGTATTCCGGCCTCAACTTTTCCGACGAGGTCCGCTCCGACGTCAGCAGCCTTGGTGAAAATTCCTCCTCCTATCCTGGCGAAAAGAGCTATGGTACTGGCACCCATCGCGAATCCGCCTATCATTCCTCCGAACTGCTTTAAGAACGCGGTAAAAAGAGAGGCATCTTCGGGCTTCGTCTGAAGGTCGATTCCCACAAAGAAAACGATCGAGAGTCCCAAAAGACCGAGACCCGCGACCGCGAGTCCCATCACATTTCCGCCCCGGAACGCTACCTCAAGGGCCTTTCCCTGTCCTTCGGTCGCCGCCGCCTGGGCGGTTCTCACATTGGCCTTCGTGGCCGCCTTCATGCCGCAGAAACCGGCTATGAGCGAACAGAGCGCACCGCCGATGTAAGCGACTCCGGTTTCAATTCCCAGAAACACCGAGAGTAAAACGAAGACAATCACGGCGAAAATGCCGATTATCCTGTATTCCCTTTTCAAAAACACCATCGCTCCCTCGTGAATCGCAGAAGCGATCTGCTTCATCTTGTCGTTGCCTTCAGGAAGCTTCTCTATCCCCCTGTATACAAAATACGCATATAGGAGCACTATAAGACCTACCACAATTCCCACGAGTCCTACGTTGCCCGCTATGACTTCACCCATTGGTAAATTCCTCCTAGTAGAGTGTTTTTTTTCAGTTAAGTCGACTGTTAAATTTGTTCATCGCCGAATCCACTCCCCCGCTTATTATCTCAAATGTCGCCTCGACGGCGACCTCGACCATCTCGGCGGCCGTTTCCCTCTCATCCGAGGAAAATCCGGAGAGAACATGATTACGTGCCTCTTTATTCCCCGGAGGCTTTCCTATGCCGATCCTCACCCTGCAGAACTCCCCGGAACCAAGAGACGATATTATCGATCTTATTCCGTTGTGCCCGGCCGATCCTCCTCCCCTGTTCACCCTTATGTTTCCTAAGGGGAGATCGAGTTCATCGTAAACCACGATTATTTGCTCAAGCGCTATCCTGTAGAATTCCTTCGCTTCGCGAAGCGCCTCGCCGCTTACGTTCATGAAGGTCTGGGGCTTTATTATAAGCAGCTTCTCATCCGAGTAGACCGCCTCCGCGCAGAGACTTCTGAATTTCTTCTTCCCGATTTTTACGCCTAGGCGTTCAGCCGTCCGCTCAGCCACGCGAAAGCCTATGTTGTGTCTCGTATTGTCGTAGGCGGAACCGGGATTTCCCAGGCCGGCAATCAGATATCGCATGGATTCGATGACTTATTCCTGGGTTTCAGCTTCCTCTTCCTCTTCTTCGTCCTGCACATCCTCCATCGAGCGCTGCGCTATCACCTGCACGACTTTCTTGCTGCCGTCTCTAATCGGTTTTATTCCCTCGCCGAGCTCAAGGCCTGCTATGTCCACGAAATCTCCCATGTCGAGAGAGCTTACGTCTATTTCTATCAAATCGGGAATGTCGCCCGGCAGGCATTCAAGGTCAACGGTCCTCATCAGTTTTTCTAGCGTGCCCCCCCTTCTCTCCCCTTCGGATCTTCCCCGGGTGCTTACCGGAACCTTTACCCTGAGGCTTTTTTCCATGTCGATAGCCAGAAAATCAAGATGGATCACCCTGTTCTTAACGGGGTCTTTCTGGATTTCCTTCACCATCGAGAACCTTTTGGTCGAGGACTCGGAACCGTCTATCTCGAGTTCCAAGACGGTGTTTATTCCGGCGCTGTTTGAAAGCGCCTGCTTGAGTTCGTCGGGACGTACCACAAGCGGTATCGGGTCCTCTCCCCGGCCGTAAAGTATGGCCGGTATGTTTCCTTCCTTTCTTACTTCCCTGGCTCCGCTTTTGCCGATCCTTATTCTGGGTCTTACCCGAAGTGAGCTCTGTACCATGTTCTTTCTCCTGGAGTTTCGTTTAAGTGAAAAGTGCGCTTATCGATTCCCCGAGCGCCGTTCTCTTTATCGCTTCGCCGATCAGGTCGGCGATGCTGAGCACGGTGATTTTTGTGCTTTTTTTCTGGTTTTCCTGTTGGGGAATGGTGTTTGTGATTATTACTTCGTCGATGTCCGAGTTGTTTATCCTGTCAAGAGCAGGTCCTGAGAGAACGCCGTGCGTGCAGCAAAGCGATACGCTTTTCGCGCCTTTCTCAAGAAGCACCCTAGCAGCTTCCGTGGCGGTTCCGGCTGTGTCCACGAGGTCATCAACTATTACGGCGTGCTTGTCTTCCACGTCGCCGATTATGTGGCTAATCTGCGCGACGTTGGGAGCGGGCCTTCTCTTATAGCAGATGGCAATCTCAGAGTGTGTTCTGTCCGCGAACTCGGTCGCCCTCTCAACCCCTCCCGCGTCGGGGGAAACGATTACCATTTCACCGTTGGGGTACTTTCCCCGCAGGTAGTTGATTATCACGGGCGTGGCGTAGAGGTGGGTTACCGGAACGTCAAAAAATCCCTGTATCTGGCCTGCGTGGAGGTCCATGGTAACTATCTTGCTAGCTCCCGCCACGACTATTAGGTCTGCGGCGAGCTTGGCGCTTATCGGAGCGCGCGGCTGAACCTTGCGGTCCTGCCTTGCGTACCCGTAATACGGTATGACGGCGGTTATGGACCTTGCGGAGGCTCGCTTGAGCGCGTCGGTGATCACAAGAAGTTCCATTATGTTCTCGTTCACGGGAGGACATGTGGACTGTATCAGAAACACGTTCGAGCCTCGCACGCTTTCCCTTATGTCGACGAAAATTTCCCCGTCGCTGAAACGATTTATCTCCATCTGCCCGGGAGAGACGTCAAGATAGTCGCATACATCCTCAAACAGAGGATGATTTGACATCCCGCTGAATATTTTCATGTGTTGTATTTCCATAACGGACCCGAAAATATAAAAACCCTGTATTATAGAGTAAAGTTCGGATAATTCAAGCCGCAGAGATGGCTACGGAATCGGCGGTGCAGACTACTTCCTGAAAAGCGAGAAATCAGGCGGCCTTTTCTCTATAAACGCCTTGGTTCCCTCGGCAGCTTCTTCAGTTCCCTTGAAAAGATCAAGAGACGCCTTGCCCATGCTCGAGATTCCGAAAAGGCCGTCGGTTCCGGAGTTAAAGGAGTACTTGGCAAGCTTAAGGGCCGTCGGGCTTTTCGATAGCAGTTCCTCGCACCAGGCGTTAACCTCCGAGTCAAGCTCATCTGGGGGAACGACCCTGTTTATAAGTCCCATATCAAGGGCCTCAGCGGCCGAGTACTGCCTGCATAGATACCACATCTCTCTTGCTTTTCTCTCGCCTATAAGTCTTGAGAGGTAAGCCGTTCCGAAACCCGGATCCACGCTTCCCACCTTCGGCCCCACCTGCCCGAAAACGGAATCCTCAGAAGCGATCGTAAGGTCGCACATGAACTGCAGTATGTTCCCTCCGCCTATGGCGTAGCCCCTCACCGCGGCTATGACCGGCTTCGGTATGTTTCTTATGAGATAGTGGATATGGGAAACGTAATCCCCGACTCCGAGAAGGCCGTCCTTTCCCCCGGCGCCGCTTTTTTTCTCCTTTAGGTCTCCTCCGCTGGAAAATGCCTTCCCGCCGGCGCCCCGGAGAACCACCACGCCGACCTGCTCATCTCCCCAGGCGTCCGTAAAGGCTTTGATCATTTCGTTTAGCGTTACGTCCCGAAAGGCGTTAAGCGCTCGGGGGCGGTTTATGGTCAGAAAAGCGACTCCGCCCGTTTTTTCATAGATTATGTCTTCAAAATCCATCGGCTACCCCTTGTACCACTTCCCGGTACTCTCCCCGGTAAAGATGTTAACGCACTTGGTCTCAAGGTAGTTGTCTATCCCTTCGGCTCCCAGCTCTTTTCCGATTCCGCTTTGCTTAAAGCCTCCGTAGGGAGTTTCGGGGATTATCCCCCCGTAGGTATTTACCCAGAGGTAGCCCGCCTTTACTGCCTTTGCGACCCGAAGCGCGCGGTTTATGTCCTGAGTCCAGATTCCTCCGGCGAGTCCGTACTCGACGTCGTTTGCCGCCGCGACGGCCTCTTCCTCGGTTTTAAAGGGAATGACGCAGACCACCGGCCCGAAGATCTCCTCGCGCACCAGAACCGAACCGGGAGGTATGTCCTCTATTACTGTTGGCGCTATGTAGTAACCCTTGTCGAATCCCTCGGGGCGGTCTCCGCCCGCGACCACTTGGGCTCCCTCGGAGACACCTTTTTCTATGTAGTTCATCACGTTTTCGTAATGCTCCTTTGAAATCACTGTCCCGAACTCGGTTTCCGGATCCTCTGGGTCTCCGATTCTTATTCTGGATATCCTGTCAAGATAAGAGGAGAGAAACTCATCGTATATTTCTTCGTGGAGCATGAGCCTGGTCACGGCTGTGCAGTTCTCTCCCTGGTTAAAAAAGCCTCCGCGAAGACACGCTTCCACCGCCCCCTCGACGTTTGCGTCCGGAAAAACTATGCAGGGAGCCTTTCCGCCAAGCTCAAGGGACACTCTCTTTATGTTGTCCGCCGCTGTTCTCATGACGCTTTTTCCGACCTCGGTCGAGCCGGTAAACGCTATCTTCCCTATGCCGGGATGCTCGGTAAGCGCCTGGCCGGCGACGGACCCCTCTCCGGGCACCACGTTAAGCACGCCGTCGGGAAGTCCTGCCTCGGAGCAGAGCTTCGCCACCTCAAAGATCCCGCACGAGGTGAGTTCCGCGGGTTTTATGACTATGGTGCATCCTGCAACAAGCGCGGGGGCTATTTTCCAGAAGGAAAGAAGAAGGGGGAAATTCCACGGGATTATATGCGCCGCGACCCCCACGGGTTCCCTTATCGTGAGAGATATCTGGTTCTCGTTTACCTGCAGGGTTTCTCCGTTCAGGCGCGTGTGCGCACCGGAGTAATACTCAAGTGCTCTTACCGAACCGCCTATCTCTACCGCTACGCTCTCGCGGATGGGCTTTCCCGTCTCGCGGGTATTTATAAGGGCGATCTTGTCCCTGTTGTCGGAGAGCGCCTGGGCGATCCGAAGAAGGTGCTTGGCGCGTTCCGATGCGGCAAGCTTTGACCACGAGGAAAAGGCTCGCTCGGCGGCGCGCACCGCCGCGTCGACGTCCTCTTCCCCTCCCTGGGCGATCTCTGCCAGGGGTTTTTCCGTTGCGGGGTTCTCTCTTATCGAATAGGAACCGCTTGCGGGCGGTTTTTCTTCGCCGTCAATAAAAAGATTGCACTTTATTTCCGTATTCGACATGGCCTGAGAACTTATACCGTACAAAGTTCTCCCAATCAAACCCGAAGTCTATTTCCAATCGGGGTTTTGAGGAAGCGAGGCGCAGTTTTTTTATACTGTTTTTTTCGGGAATTTCTTCTTGAAAAACGGGAGGAGGAAAATGCTGTCGTCGGTACTGCAGGGGAGTGGCTGACAGCCGAATATGGAGAAAGAATACGAGGGCGGCTTGTTTATAAAAAAACCGCCCTCGATGAACAAACCTTTCTTCCGCTCGCTTAAACGCGTTTTCTCAAGAAAACAGCCGAGAATAAAACGGACGCTATCAAAAACAGGTTAAGCAAAGTGCTCTGAGGCTTGCTGCCGGTTGCGGCGATTGCGCATCCGTCATCCTCGTCGCCTGCCATCATATCATCGCCCGGTGGCATATCATCGCCCGGTGGCATATCATCGCCCGGTGGCATATCATCGCCCGGTGGCATATCATCGCCCGGTGGCATACTTTCCGAATCCGGATAGATTCCGGAACCGAAGACGAAGTAAGCTGGGGGGAAGCCAGTTCCGCGAGCTGTGTCCACCACCTCGAGGTAGCTTTCCTTGACCGAGGTGCCGGGAACCACGCCCATTCCGAGAAAGTTCTCGACGTCATCTTTTTCGGTTCTTGGATCGTCCCAATGATATATGACGGTTCCGCTGTTTCCATCCGCTAAATCCCCTGGCACGTTCCCGGTATTCCCGGTTGTCACCGCCTTCTGAAAAGCGACCAGGACATTGGGTTCATCTCCAATTGGGTCCGGGTCTATTAATGAAACGCTCAGACCGTGAAGGTTAAAATCAAGCCCGTTCAGGAACGAGGTGCCGCGCACCGGATCCATGGTGAAGGCATATATGGAACCGTGAAAAAAGGAACCAGGTTCCCTGAAACAGGTTGCTTTTTCGAAAATCCTTGCGCCCGTTTCTTGTGGAATTTCTTGAGGTGTAAGATGAGGAAGCTCGCCTCTCCCAAATTCGGCAAACACTTCAGCCCCCGTACTGTTTAGCAGCTCCAGAGTTTTCGCGATAACGCCTTTTACGAACTGTTCGAGGAGGCCTCTTTTCATATTGAGGTCTTCTTCCTCCTCGACCATCCGGGCTGTAACCTCAAGCGTGAAAGAGGAACAGTCGGGACGTATCAGGTCCTCTTTCGCGTGGTCAAAACCTGCTGTGGTTGTTATCACTCCCGCGGGCGTGTCCTGCTTGACCCCGCACGCTACTCTGTTCCGGCCGTCATAGGTATAAGGTGTGCACACCGCCTGATCGGCTCCGTCCGAGTAGTTCCCGGCAGTAATTAAAGTTTTTACTGGGTCCGTTGGTGGTTTCGTTTCATCATAATATCTGCTGCCGTACAGATCCTGATAAAGAGCGTGATTTGTTGTGGCCCCTCTTCGGGTTATTCCTATCAGGTAAGTATCACCGTGATTAAAAACTCCCGGGTCTCTTGACCTTTTTGCGAATACTACCATCTCTCTTGAGAGTTCCTGCCTGTTCATTTCATCAAGATTTGGATCGTCTTGAATCTGCTTTAGGTGTTCGGCGGCATGAAGAAGAAACTTTCTCGTCATTTCTTCCTTGTCTGCATCTGCTGCCATCTCCACATCCTCCGCTGTTACACCTTCTACATCTGGATGCGTATAGGTCTTTTGTTCGTCAGACCTTGTATAGTCATGAGCGGATGCCTGAATGCTGAGCGAAAAACAAAGTGCCAGCGCGAAAAACAAAGTGCCAGCGCAAAAAACAAACTCAAAATTATTCCGTGCATTCTGAACTTCATCCTGATATAACCTCCCGTATTTTTTACTGTGCTAATGTTAATGATGTAAAATCAGTCATTCCTATCATTAAACCACAAGTGAAGCTCGAATTGCAAGGGAGTTATATAACAATTTCAGGACTATAGAACCGGCAAGTCCTAAAAAATAAAAAATCTATATAGCAAATCCCCCGGGATTCCCGGAAGCTTGCCGGGGTTTTTACTTCGATAGGCTTCTGCCTCTGGTGAGAGAATCGGGTTTCGAGGTTCTTGATCCGTGGGACACGGACTTTGAGATATCCGCCCCGGAAGCGGAAAAAGAGGTCTGGAAAGAGTTAAACGTGCTCGGCGGTGAGAAGAACGCAAAGGCAATAGAGTCCTCAGACGGAAGGCTCGCCGTTTTGGATGGTACGGATGTTGACAGCGGCAGGGCTTCAATATCAGGTTACGCTTTTGCCTTCGGAGAGAAGATTCTCGACTACAGGGGAAACTTCCGTCTCACGGGGGATAACCCGGAGAGCACCGTGAACCTCCAAGTCGAATACTTCATACGAAAAGGCGGCGGCAGGATAGTGCGCTCCGTCAAGGAACTCGCCGATGTCCTGGCGGATATCTTCTCCGGCTGAGCGGCTTGTTTGACAACCCCGCCTGTTTCTGTAACCTAGATTTTCCTAGACTTTAGGATTCCGAGGTAACAAAAATAGATATTCTTGACGTCGTTTCCGAAAAACTTCTCGAAAAAGAAGAAGAGATAACCTTTGAAGACGCTCTTGCGCTTACCGAACTTTCTGGAGAGCGGCTTTCTGACCTCATATCACTTGCGAGAAAGGTAACCCTCAAGTACAAGGGCGACGGGGTGTTCCTGCGCTCCATAATAAGCGCCCAGACGGGGAACTGTCCCGAAGATTGCTCTTTCTGCTCCCAGTCGGCCCATTTCGATACTGAGGTGGAGGCCCATCCGCTCATGGCCGCGGAAAGAATACTGGGGGCCGCGAGGCAGGCCGAGAAGATGGGTGCCATGGATTTCTGCATAGTTATAAGTGCCAAGGGCCCGACGCCGAGGATATTCAACAAGGTTCTCGAGGCGGTTGACCTTCTCTGCGCGGAAACTAATCTCAAGGTCGGCTGTTCGCTGGGGGATCTTACCAGGGAACAGGCCTACGAACTGAGGGATCACGGGGTGTGGAGGTACAATCACAACATCGAGACTTGCAGGAGCCATTTTCCCAGCATATGCACGACCCACAGTTATGACGACAGGCTGAAGACAGCTCTTCTGGTTAAGGAAACCGGCATGAACCTCTGCTCAGGCGGCATACTGGGCATGGGAGAGACGATCGCCCAGAGAGTAGAGTTTGCTTTCGAGATAAGGGATCTTGACCCCACCTGGGTCCCGATAAACTTCCTTGACCCGAGACCCGGAACCCCGTTTGAGAACCTCGAGAGCATACAGCCGCTTGAAGCCGTAAAGACCATCTCGATTTTCAGGCTTGTGCTCCCGGACAAGATAATAATGACGGCCGGGGGAAGGGAAGTGACGCTGAGGGACCTCCAGGCCATGGGACTCGTGGCCGGGGCAAACGCCATGATCCTCGGTAACTACCTCACCACTCCCGGGCGCACGCCCAAGGAAGATCTCCGGATGCTTGATGACCTGCAGATGCCGGTCAGGAAAGAAATTCTCAACTAGTCCCCCCGCGGCGTTTTCATGATATTCTTTTCGCTTGGGGCATCCTTTGCTCCTTACGGACCGAGATGAGCGACAGATCAAAACAGATAGGCTCCTACGACAGGGAATTCGTCTGGCACCCCTTTACCCAGATGAAGGATTACGTGCGCAAGGATCCCATAGTGATTGAGCGCGCGGAGGGATCGTATCTGATAGATTCCGAGGGGAAAAAGTACATAGACGGCGTTTCATCCCTCTGGGTCAACATCCACGGCCACGCGGTGCCCGAGATCGACGGGGCGATAAAAAAACAGCTTGAAATGGTGAGCCACAGCACGCTTTTAGGTATTACCAATCCCCCTGCGGCGGAACTTGCAAAGGAACTTGTGGAAATTTGTCCCCCGGGACTGAAGAAAGTCTTTTACTCGGGCGACGGGGCAAGCGCCGTCGAGGTTGCGCTCAAGATGGCGTTTCAGTACTGGTCCCACAAGGGCAGGCCTGAGAAAAAGGCGTTTTTGTGCCTTGATAACGGTTATCATGGCGACACCCTGGGGGCGGTTTCAGTCGGCGGAATCGACATTTTTCACAAGGCTTTCTCGCCTCTTCTGTTCAAGGCCTACAGGGCTCCCTCCTATTACTGCTACAGATGCCCGCTCGGAAAAACCTGGCCCGGATGCGGAATCGCATGCGCGGACGAGATGGGGGAGATATTGAGAAAGCACCATGAGGAGATAGCCGCGGTCATACTTGAGCCGTGCGTCCAGGCCGCGGGAGGCATGGTGGTGGCTCCTGACGGTTATCTCGCAAAGGTGAGGAAGTACTGCACGAGCTACGACGTGCTCATGATAGTTGACGAGGTGGCTACCGGCTTCGGAAGAACCGGGAAGATGTTCGCATGCGAGCATGACGGCGTGACGCCCGACATGATGGTTCTTGGAAAGGGGATGACCGGGGGATACCTTCCGCTTTCTGCGACAATAACGACTGATGAGATATACGAGGAATTCCTGGGGGACTACGAGGAATTCAAGACTTTCTTTCACGGGCACAGCTACTCCGGAAACCCTCTTTCGTGTGCAGCCGGGATGGGGAATCTCGAGGCTTTTCGAAATAACGACACCCTGGCTTCCCTTTCAGAAAAAGTTGAGTTCCTGGAGGATGAACTTCGGGAGTTCGAGGGTCTCTCCCACGTCGGAGACGTGAGGAACAAGGGGCTTATGGTCGGAATTGAGCTTGTTAGCGACAAAAAGACGAAAGAGCCCTACGAGGCGCCAGAGAGGGTGGGATGGCAGGTCGCCGAGGAGGCGCTCTCGCACGAGGTTCTCATAAGACCGCTCGGGGACGTGGTCGTGCTTATGCCTCCCGTGGGGATCGAGATGGACGACCTCGCGAAGCTTCTGCGGGCGACATATCTATCCATAAAAAAGGTCACCGAAGAGGGCTAGTGAGGATGGAAGCCCCTGATTCCCTTGAGTGGATTGAAGATGAATTAAGGGATATACGGGGAAAAAATCTTTTCAGAACGCTGACGGAGATTACCTCGGGGCAGGCTCCCGAGATACTGATTGGTGGGAAAAAGCATATACTTCTTGCTTCTAACAACTATCTGGGTCTTTCGACCGACCCGAGGGTGGTGGAGGCTGCCGCCCAGGCCCTCTCGAAGTACGGTACGGGCTCCGGGGGATCAAGGCTTGTCAGCGGAAGTTCTGATCTTCATGCCGAGCTTGAAAGGAAAATAGCGGAGTTCAAATCGACCGAGGCCGCGATTCTTTTCTCAAGCGGCTATCTTGCAAATGTGGGGACAATTGCGGCACTGGTTGGGGAAGGGGACACGGTGTTCAGCGACGAGCTTAACCACGCGTCCATAATAGACGGGTGCAGGCTCTCCCGGGCGAAAGTAGAAGTGTATCCCCACCTCGATACGGACAGCCTTGAACACTTGGTTTCCCGAAGCCGAGGCGGCGGGAAAAAGCTCATAGTTACAGACACGGTGTTCAGCATGGACGGGGACCTCACGGACCTTGGGGAGATCTGCTTGATCTCCGAGCGCCACGGCTGCATGCTCATGGTGGATGAAGCCCACGCCATGGGAGTTCTTGGGAAAAAGGGCAGCGGAGCCACCGAGCATTTCGAGGTTGAGGACAGGGTTCCCGTGGTCATGGGCACTCTTTCAAAAGCTGTCGGATCCGTGGGCGGATACGTTGCCGGCAGCCGCAGTCTTGTCGACTTTATCCGAAACAGGGTGAGGAGCTACATTTTCGACACTTCCCTTCCCGCGGCCTCTCTTGCCGCGTCAATCGAGGCGATCGGCATCATAGAGGGTGAACCGCAGAGAAGAAAACACTTAATGGAGCTTGTCGATACCTTCAAGGCGGGTCTTTGCGACATGGGATTTAACGTGCTTCCGTCCCAAAGCGCGATCGTGCCCGTGTTGACCGGAGAGCCGGAAGCTACCCTTGATCTGGCCTCGGCGCTTCGCGAGCTAGGAATCTACACTCCGGCCGTAAGGCCTCCCTCGGTCCCCGCCGGAAAATGCAGGATAAGGGCGTCGCTTATGGCGACCCACACGGAAGATCACATATCGCGGGCGCTTGAGGGATTCAGGGCAGCGAGTTCGCTTGTGAGCAGCTCTAGTATCTGAGATTGTAGGTCTGCGGTTCCCGGCAGCCTTTAACGGGAACGGTCGGGACATCAAACAGGTTACGGACTATGAAGGCCTTTGGAGCTTCGATCAGTTCCCTGATGTCATCTACGAATCCTCCCGACGTGGCGTAGCCAACCCCGTCGTTTGCAAGGTCGTGGTTTACGGTCCCGCCTGAGAATTCGCCGTCTCTCTGGGCCTTGATGATGTTGTAAACGGCCGTGTCCACCCTTTTAAGCATCGAGGTCAGTATATATTCCCGCACGGATTCATCGCTGGTTCCGTACTGATCCGAGTCGACGCCTATGGCCCAGACCTTGGAATTTCCCTCCTGCGAACTGAATTCCTTGGCGGCCTCGAAAAGCCCCGCTCCCGAACTCCCGGCGGCGTGAAAAACGATATCCGAACCGTTGTTGAACATCCCTTCTGCTGCTTCCTTGGCCTTGTCGGGGTTAAAGAAGCCGCTTATGTCAGGTGGCCCGTCAGGATTCTGCGGATCGGAGAACTGAGACAGATAGGCTGTTTCGACCTCCAGGTTCCTGTTAATTCCTTTTACCATGGCTAAAACGCCTGCAACGAATCCGGCCTCGAACTTTTCAATGAGCCTGTCGGGGGTCTCGCATACTCCTCCGATGAAGCCCACTTTGCCTGTTCCGCTTATAAGAGCGGCCGCGACGCCCACGAGAAAGGAACCCTCGGCCTCGTTAAAGACTAGACTTGCGAAATTCGCCGGCGCGTTCTCTCTCTGCAAGATGTCTATACCTGCGAAATTAGTGTCCGGATTGGTGGCTGCGACTTTTTTTATCGAATCCTCAAATGAAAACCCGACTGCTATTACCAGATCATTATCCTCGGCCAGCGACTGGAGCAACTCCTCGCGGTTGGTTTCCGTCCCGTCAGTCGTTTCTTCGCTCACCACCGCTCCGAGTTCCTCTTTGGCTCTTTTAGTGCCCTCATAGGCGGAATCATTAAATGACCCGTCGCCTTTGCCCACGGTGTCATAGACGATGCCAACTCTGGGACCATTTTCACCCTTGGAGTTGTCTTCGTCTCCACAGGACAGAACTGCGAAAGACAGAAGCAAAACCAATGGAAAAATCAGGAGGAGCGGGGTTGCGCTTGAGCTTCTTTTTAAGGTTTTTTCAGTCATTTTTCCTCCAACCAGGTTCTCGAAAAAAGATTGCTCTGACGCTACCGTCGCGAAAGCTGCTCTCTCGGCGAAGGCACGGAACGAGGACAATTATATATGAGAACAAAGAGGATTACACCTGAGAACGGGGAGAGGTCTTTGCGATGCAGCGATTTTCAGGATTTGGCTTCCGCAGCGAAAACGGGAGGAACTCTGACTTCCGGGGGCCTTGCGGCGAGGAGTTCCGGCCAGGTTTCCGCATGAGCGAAAAAACCAGCCTGCGCCAGCCTGTCCCTGTTCCGCCGTTTGTTTCCAGGCAGGCGGGAAATTCTCAGTCCCGCGCTCTTTTTCTTCCAAGTGTTGCAAAGACAAGAAGAGCAAGGAGAAACAAGCTGAATGCGGAAGAATCATCTTCGGGGCTTAAGGCGCAACCTCCGTTTTCAGAACTTGTCGTTATTATTCTGAGCTTGCGAAGTTGAGAAATAAGGGTTCCTGGGACCTCTCCTGTGAGATCAAGCTCTACGACTCTTCCATCATCATCCGTAGTGACGCCTGCGTGCCAGTCCTCGAAGTTATAGGGGTCCCCGTAGTTCTCAAACCACTCGGGGTTAAGGTTAAGCATTTCCGCTATGTCTCTCAGCACCGCTCTCTCAACACGAAGCACAAGTTCCTCGGGCACTTCTCCCGGAAGATCGTTTCCCCACAGGGCAAGCTCTTTCAGTTCCGAAAAACACAGAAGTTCCCTTGCCGGCATATCTCCCGAGAGATTGTTTTCTGAAAGACGCAGGGATACTACGTTTCCGTCTTCATCCGTTTCCACTCCATACCACTGATTCAGGGGCTCTTCTGAGTTCCAGTTCTCATTCTCATCCCAGTTCTCTCCCCCGGTCGTTTCGTAGAAATTTCCAAGGGTTTCTCTATCTTCCTGCGAACAGAGCGTTGAGAGCTCGTCATCTTCAGGCGGAGGCTCATCACTGCTGCCTGATGGAGGTAAACCTCCGCCTCCGCCCGTGGGAGGTCCGCCAGCGGGTGTTCCCCCACTAAAACCGCCTCCGCCGCCACCGGAACCGCCGGTGTTCGCGGGCGTCGCGGGCGTGCCGTCGCCCGTGTCAGTTTCTTCCGTGTTCGGGGGAGGCTGGTCGGCGGGCTGTCTGGCCGGGGGAGGGGTACGGGTACAAAACTCCTGTCCGCCATCGTCTATGATCGTGACCGTCACCTTGTACTGGCTGCCCCTTCCGTATCCAGGCGGCCACGTGGTGTCGCCGTCAAGCTCCACCGTGAATGTCTCATGGTCTGTGTCGCAGTCCCTGTACGTATCGATGTACACGTCGCCGGAGTCGCAGCTGTGCGTCGGGGGGGTGAGGGTGTGACGTTGCGCGGGATTCCCGAGGCCGAAATCGTGGTCGGGCCCGTACGACAGCACATCCGGGCTGATTCCCCCCTTCCCGCTGGCCCCTCTACTCAACCGCCATCCCCCCGACTCCGAGGTGAGCCGCGTGGTGATGACCGGAATCCCCACATAATTATTATTTTTGCAGTCCGAGAAACCCAGGTTCAAAACCGCCTTCTTGCCCTCGTTCACCGTGACTCTGGTCGGGTCTTCCCTGTTGAAGCTTTTGAGCGTGACCTTGATGGAGGGCGTGCCCGTCTGCAAGACCGACCAGGCGCTGTCGCCGTTGCCCGTCTGGGTCTGGCCGTCGTTTGCCCGCACCTGCACGTGGTAGGCCGTTCCTCTCGTCAGCCCCGTGATGATCTGCGAGGTAGTATTGCGCACCGTGTTCGTCACCCAGCCCGTCGACAGGTCACCCCCCGTGGCGGTCTGGTCAGGCGCCGACGCTTCCTTGTAGCGCAAATTATACCACGCCACCGGACCGGCCGGTTTCACCCACGACGCCGTCAGATGCTGCTCCCCCGCCCTCACCGTCAGCGCCGGCGCCGCCGGCGGGTCGTTGTCGGTGATCGTCACCGTGAGGGTGGCTTGCGTGCCCACCACGTAGCCCGTGCCCGCGTTGATCGTGACGGTGTATGTCTCGTGCTCCTCGTTCACGGTGTCGTTGACGGGTAAGGCAAGGTCAATCCTCGGCATCGCGTCTGCCGCAAAAGAGAAGGTCGTGGCGTAGCCCGTCTGCAGGTCGTCCGCCAGGCTGGCCGGATGGCTGCTGCCGGGCGCATAGGTCAGGGTGCCGCTTACGGCGGCAGAGATGGGGCTGCCGTTACCGCTGCCGGGGCCGATTCGAGGCTGCGGAGCGAACGATTCATTCTCGTTGATACTGGTGGTGGCACTTGTCCATTGGAAAAGTAACACCGGTGTGCCCGACCCGAACACCCAGGCGCTGTTGCCGCTGGCATTATTCGCCCGCACCCGCACCCGGTAGACGATGCCGTTGGTCAGGCCTCCTATGTCAAAAAAAGTATTGGTCGTAGTAACATACTGCACCCAGGCGGTGGTAGGGTCGGTGCCCGAGGCCGGCGCGCCGTTGGCAACCGCGCCGTTGCCCGTAGCAGGCGCCGATGTGGCATGCACCTGGTAGCCTGTTACCGTGCCCGTGGACGCGGTCCACGACACCGCCAACCTTGCGTCATCCTCTGTGACGGACAGGTTCGTCGGCGCGGCGGGGGCCTGCGCCTGCGCGGGTACCGCGTGGAACAGCGAGAGTGCGCCGAGCAAAGCGGCCAGCACAAGGGAAACTAATGTCCCCCGCTTATGTATTACAGAATCAAGTTTTTGAGGGGGGGGGTAGAACTAAACTCCCGCTGTAAAGGGTTATTTCTATGGACTAAATTCTTCATGGAAGCGCTTCCCCCCTTGATTGCAGATTTCCCATATTAGGAACATACGGTCGGTCTAGGTATGTACGATTAGTCTAACAAAGATGAATGCGCGCTGTCAAATCTCAGTTAAGCCCGAGGTTTTGCACGGATTCGCACCCGATGACTATGCCCGCCACAAGCCCCCCTCCACATCGCCGCCGCGGGATATTCGCTGCGTCCCTTGCCGCGCATGGCCGATAGAGCTTTTAGAGCTTGCCGTCGGGCAGGGAGTCAACAACATGTCCGAGACGTCTGAGGTCTGAGAGTTTATCGACTTGTTCCCAGGAAAAAAGTAAAACAGGTTGTGTTTTGAGCGGATTTTCGGTGAAGGATGGACCCTGGGGCGGAATTTGCGGTTTCCGGGGATATCAAGCCTGGTTTTCCAGCGCTTTTAAGGAATCTGCGGGGTGAAAAGTTTTTTGCCTCCTGCCAAAACCCCCGCCCCATATACTCATTCTTAACTGCGTAAGTCCCTCGGGAAAAATACCCATACGGCATTTAAAGCTCTCAGTTTTGCTCCAAGGCGTGTTTGACATGCGGTGGGTTGTGCTCTAGAGTTTAGCGAAACGGAGACGGGAGGATACGTGTTCTAATGGATTGGGGCATGAAAAACAGGATGGCCCGCATTATAAGGCCCGATACCGGAAGGGCGGTAATGCTCGCCCTTGACCACGGCTACTTCCTAGGTCCCACACACCGACTCGAGGTTCCTAAAGAAACCATAACTCCCCTTCTTCCCTACGCCGATACCATAATGCTCACAAGAGGAGTGCTCAGGACCTCGGTCGACCCCGACTCGGGAGCCAACGTGGTACTGAGGGTCTCCGGGGGAACGAGCATAGCAGGTCCGCACCTTGAGGATGAGGGAATTACCGTAGATTTCGAGGAGGCGATAAGGCTTAACGTGGCGGGGGTAGGGCTTTCCGTTTTTGTCGGAACAGAGTTTGAGAGACAGACCCTTTTGGGGCTCTCAGAGCTTGTGAACCAGGGGGAGAAGTACGGTATTCCGGTTCTCGGGATAACCGCCGTCGGAAAAGAACTTGAAAAAAGGGATTCAAGGTACCTCGCGCTTTGCTGCAGGATATGCGCCGAACTTGGAGCGCGCCTCGTTAAGACCTACTACTGCGAGGATTTCGAGAAAGTGACCCGAAGCTGCCCCGTTCCAATCGTGATCGCGGGCGGTCCCAAGCTTGACACAGAGATGGACGTTTTCAATATGACTCACGAGGCTATATCCCGGGGCGCTGCGGGGGTGGATATGGGAAGGAACATATGGCAGCGCGACAACCCCGTAGCGATTATGAGGGCGATTCGCGGGATCGTTCATGAGAATATGACCCCGAAGCAGGCCCACGAACTTTTCACGGAACTAAAAGAAGAAAGTTCCTGACATGCTTGCCGCAGTCTACCACACCAACAGCGACATAAGGATTGAGGAGTTTCCCCGCCCCGAGCCGGGAGAAGGAGAAATACTGATCAGGATCAGGGCGAGCGGAATCTGCGGAAGTGATCTCATGGAGTGGTACAGGGTTCCGAAGGCGCCCTTGGTGCTGGGTCACGAGGTTACGGGAGAGGTGGCCGAAACGGGTCCGGGGGTGAGCCGGTTCCGGACGGGTGACAGGGTCGTGGCTACCCATCACGTTCCTTGCGAGAAATGCCGTTACTGCCTTACCGGAAGGCACACTAACTGTCCCATGATAAGGAAATCGGGGTTTAACCCGGGCGGTTTCTCGGAGTACGTATGCGTGGCACCGCCGAATGTCGAGCGGGGAGTTCTTCATCTTCCGGATAACGTTTCTTTTGAGGAAGGATCGTTCACAGAACCCCTTGGCTGCGTTACGAGAGCGGTTCGGGCGGCAGGGCTAAACCGGGGGGATAGCGTGACGATTCTTGGAAGCGGCACGGCAGGGCTTTTGTGTCTTCAGTATGTTCTACATCTCGGCGCCGGGCCGGTTTTCGCGACCGATTCAAACGAATTCAAGCTTCGTAAAGCCATGGAGTTCGGGGCAACTTTCGCTTTTAGCTCAAGCGGCGATATCGCTTCGCTCGTTAGAGAGAACAACTCGGGATATCTCTCGGACGTGGT
>Ga0209754_1000922_pt1 | contig 33659 bp, 23 predicted proteins | sample MesohylBB_FD_187295 | JGI IMG/M metagenome (GOLD analysis project Ga0209754, IMG submission 187295) | Host-associated microbial community of the marine sponge Aplysina aerophoba from Gulf of Piran - sponge mesohyl, lysed by bead beating... | ecosystem: Host-associated > Porifera > Sponge >... | reverse complement strand
GCGGCGGACGCGGTCGGCCCGGAGCGCTGCCGCCGTCTGACGAATGGCGGCGTCCGGACGCGTGCTGCCGCGGTCGAGCGCGGCGTTGCCGGCGGAGGCTGTGCTGGAGTCGGCGACCTCGAGTCGCCGCAGGTCATCCGCGTCTGCAGCCGCGGTCGCGCGGTCCGCGAAGGCGAACAGGCGCACCGGCGCCTCCGCATCGATGCCGCGGTCGATCGCCTGAAGCGCGCGGTTCAGGCTCGCCGGTTCGACGCTGGCCGAGACGTCGACGAGCACGGCGACATCGAGTTCGCGGCTGCTCCAGGTGACGACCGGTTCGGCAAGCGCCAGGACGACCAGCACCAGCAGCGATCCACGCATCCAAAGCAAACGCCGCCGCTGCCGGTCGGGCCGATCGCTCCGCTGCGACCACAGCAGCACCGCGACCGGCAACGCCGCGAGCAACCAGTACGGCTGGAGCAGGGTCATTCCAGTTACACCGTAAGGCCGCGGAAGAAGGTGATCGCCTCGAGGGAGGCGAGGAGGAGGCCGGCCAGGGCGAGGGTGCGCCAGGACCAGGGGCGGCGGGTGTCCTGGGCGAGTTCGGCGAAGCGACCCGGCGGGACGGGGTCGAGGTTCGAGTCGTTGATTCGAGTGGCGCGCTCGCTCTGGAGATTGACCGTGTCGTGGAGGCCGGTGGACGCCGCTTCGCCGGTGCCGGTGTCGACCGTGGCGAGCCACTCGGTGGCGTTCTGGAGCAGTGCCGCCAGGTCGGGGCGTTGGGATAGGGGGGAGAGGTCCAGGTCGAAGGCGATGACGACGGAGCGAGCCGTGAGCTGCGGGAGTGCCGGGTCGGAGGGAGCGGAGACCGGCGGCGAGGCCGGGTCGGCGGGATCGCAGACGGCGATTGCGGTCAGGTCGCCGGCGGCGGCCAGGGGTCGGCAGCGGGGATCGAGCTCGCGGGCGGGGATCGTGGCCGGAAGGCCAAGCAATGAGACGCCGGAGAGGATCGGGTGGTCCGCGTTGATGCGGTTGATGCGACGCTGGCCTTGGGACCCCGTCTCGGCGGGGGAGAGTCCGCCGGCCGGAAGGGCGTCCGGAGGGTCGAGGAACAGGCTGGGCAGGGCGGTGAGGCCCGCCGGTGCGGTGCGGTGGAAGACGGCGACGTCCGCTAGAAGTGGTTCGGGCGCGGAGTCCCGGTCGCCGGGAGTGACCGCGGGTGTCCCCGTACCGGTTCCACCGCCTGTCTCGTCGGTTTCCGAGTGCACGGCGACGACCTCAACCGAAGGGTCCGCCTCGAAAGCCCTGGCGACGGCCGAGTCGTCGAAGGAGGCGCGACTGCGGGTCTGAACGAACAGATGACGTTCGCTCTTCGGCCGCACCACGCGGGCCGAGCCGGCTGTCCGAGCGGCGACCAAGGTGGCCCGGTCGTCCAGCGGGAAGACATCGCCGGGCGTCTGGAGCCGCGCCACAACAGGGCCGGGGGCGAAACCGGCGATGTCGATCAGGGCGGTGAAGCGGTCGCCGGGCGGCAGTTCCAGTTGGCGCCGGATACGGATCGTCTCCGAATCGGCGACCGTCAGTTCGGTCCGTACGGGACTGCTGGCGTCGGCTGAGTCCGTCGTGAGCACTTCGAGAAGCGCCTCGAGCTTCGCTTCGTGGCTGGGTGCCGGGCGGGTCACGAAGAGGACGATGCCGGCGTTTCTGGCCGGGGCGAGGACGGACACCGTGCGGGTCTCGGTGGCGGGGTCCGTGATCGGCCGCCAGTCGGAGACCCCGTCGGTGAAGAGGTAAGCCGCATCGCCTGAGGGGATCGCCGGTTCGAGGTCGGCTGCCACGGCCTCCGGCTCGACGGAACCGGACAGGGCGAGCAGCGCCTCAGCGGAGGTGAGCGGAGTCGGGTCGGCGCCCAGGGTGAATCGGCTGCCGGAATCGGCTTCGGCGATCGTACGGCGCGCTTCGGCGATGGCCAGCTCCATCCGCGTACCCGTCCCGCCGGGAAGGGCGGCGCGCATCGTGGGCGAGGAGTCGAAGGCGAGGGCGATCAGGTCGCCGCCTCCGGGCTGCAGCCAGGGGGCCTTGCCGGCGGCCAGCGCCAGACAGCCGGCGACGGTCATCGCGAGAAGCAGGGAGAGCAACCAGCGCAGCCGGTCGTGGCGCTTCCGCCGGGCGGCCAGCAGGCGCCGCCAGAGCAAGGTGGAGGCAACGGACAGCGTCTGCGCAGTGGGCCGGATCAGGTAGATCACGAGCACCGCGAGGGCGGCGAGCAGGAGTGGTAGCCAGACGGGCACTAGCGTCCCCGGCTCAGCAGGCCGCGGCGCAGGGCGCCGAGGGCCAGCTCCTCGAAGCGCATCTCGACCGGCGCCTGAATGAAGGACCAGCCGCGGGCGGTGCAGCGGGCGCGGATCTCGTCGCGATGGGTGTCGGCTTCGCTTTCCAGCTTGTGGAGCAGCGTGGGGGCGCCATGGACTCGGAGCGTGTCGCCGGTCTCGCTGTCGACCAGGGTCGTGTCGCGGTCGAGCGGCGCCTCGAGGTCCTGGTGGTCGGTGACCTGGAGGACCGCGACATCGTGGCGCAACGGCAGGAGCAGGTCGAGACCGCCCTCCGTCGTGTCCGAGAGGAGGTCGGAGATCAGGATGACCAGGCCGCGGCGCCGGCCGGCCGCGAACACCTGGCGGACGGCGTGGTCGAGCCGGGTATCGCCGCCGGTGTCGAGATTGGCGAGGAAGTCGAGCGCGCGCCATACCTGTCGCGAGCCGTGGAGCGGTCCGAGAACCTGGTGCGCGTGGCTCGAGTAGGGCGCCAGCGTGACCCGGTCGAGGGTGGCGAGGGCAATGTAGGTCAGGGCCGCCGCGATCCGGCGGGCGGCGTCGAACTTGCGGCGTCCGGCGGCGCCCGGCGTGGGCGCCATCGAGCGGCTGCAGTCGAGCAGGATGTAGACCGCGAGGTCGCCGTGTTCTTCGAACATCCGCAGCAGCAGGCGGTCGAAGCGCATGTAGGCGCGCCAGTCGAGGTGACGCACGTCGTCGCCCTCGACGTAGGGGCGGTAATCGGCGAACTCGATTCCGGAGCCGAGATGGGTCGCGCGGTGCTCTCCCTTGAAGCCGCCGGCCGGAACGCGGCGGGTCAGGAGCCGGAGGCGCTCGAGCCGGGCGAGGAAGGCCGGCTCGAAGGCGAAGGCGGAGTGGTCGGCCACGGCTAGGTTGCGCCGGAGTTCTTCAACCCTCGGGCACGTTGTCGACGAGGTCCTGGAGCAGAACGTCCAGGTCGATCCGTTCCGCCTCACCCTCGAAGTTGAGCAGGACCCGGTGCCGCAGGGCGGGCAGAGCGACGGCGCGAATGTCCTCCCGGGCGACGTGGGCGCGGCCGCGAATCAGGGCGTGGACCTTGGCGCCGAGGACCATCGCCTGGACGCCACGGGGGCTGGCGCCGATGCGCACGTAGCGGCGGACCGCTTCCGCGGGCCGGTCTCCCTCGGGACGGGTCGCCAGGCCGATCCGGATCGCGTATTCCTGGACCGGATGGGCAATCGGGGCGAGGCGGGCGGCGTGACGCATCGCGATGACCTGCTCGGCGGTCCACAGTGCGGCCGCGGTCGGCGTGTGCCCCGAGGTCGTGCGGTCGAGAATCGTGTGCAGTTCGTCGGTGCCGGGGTAGGACATCCGCAGCTTGAACAGGAAGCGGTCGAGCTGTGCTTCGGGCAGCGGGTATGTCCCCTCCATTTCCAGCGGGTTCTGGGTGGCGAGGACGAAGAAGGGCGGCCCGAGGGGATTCGTTTCGCCGCCGACGGTGACCGTCGTCTCCTGCATCGCTTCCAGCAGGGCCGACTGGGTCTTCGGCGTGGCGCGGTTGATCTCGTCCGCGAGCACGAGATTCGCGAAGATCGGTCCGGGCTCGAACACGAGCCGACGGCCTCCCGTCTCGTCTTCGCGCAGCACGTGGGTGCCGACGATGTCGGCGGGCATCAGATCCGGCGTGAACTGAATGCGCGAGAACTCGACGTGAAGCGCTTCGGCCAGGGTGCGCACCAGTCGCGTCTTGCCGAGACCGGGAATGCCCTCGAGCAGTACATGGCCGTCGGCGAGCAGACCGATGATCACGCCGTCGACCACCTCCTCCTGGCCGACGATCACCCTGCCGATCTCGCCGCGCAACTGGCCGCAGCGTTCGGCGAAATCGGTCAACTGGTGAGCCAGGTCGGCTGCGGTCCGTGGTTCGGCGGTGTCGTTCACTCCCTGCCCTCCGGGGACTCGTCCTCCAGCGACTCGAGATAGCGCCGCACGGAAACGCGGTGGCGCCACGCGATCGGATGCCTCGGGGGCGGCAGATCGCCGGCAGCGGCTGTGGAGTCGCTGCCGACGACGGTGCCGGAGCTGCGAATCGCCACCTCCGCGGCCCGGAACTGGGTCGCACTGGTCGTGGTCAGGGGCCTGCGTTCGATCTCTTCGTGCGACTCGAGCAGGGCGGTCTCGAGAGCCTGCTCGAGGCTGAGGGCCGGGGTGAGGAGGTCGCCGAAGGGGTCGACCATCTCGTCCTGCGGTCCGGTGCCGACACCGGCCGCCGCGCCGTCGGCTTCGGCGCTGCTGTTGCCGGGTTCCGCGCTTGCGGCGGCGGCCGTGCCGCTCTCGTTGCCGGAACCTTCGCCCTCGTCTGTCGGCTCGCCGCCGGCGCCGTCGCCGGCCGCCGTCTCGGCTCCGGCCTCGGCGCCTTCGCCTTCGCCCGGTGTGCCCGGCGCGTTCAGTTCGTCTTCTCCGGCTCCCTCGCCGGTGTCGAGTTCCCGCATGAGGTCGGCGCCGGTTTCGGCTTCCGCTTCACCGGCGAAGTCGCCCGCCGCGGCCTCGCCGCCCTCGGCATTGCCGTTTGTGGCCTCGACTTCCGCGTCGTCACCGAGGCTCCCCTCGGCGCCCTCGGAGGCGTCGCCGACAGCGTTGCCGGCATCGTCGGAGTCTCCCGGCTCGCGGATCCGGAGACTCAGGAAGGGCAGGTCGCTGAGGCGGACATCAAACTCCGGGACTCCCGGCCTGCGACCCGGCTCCTCCTCGAGAAACGCCGCCGCCTCGAGGTCCCGGGCCGCCTGGTCGGCGTCGTTGCCGCTCATCGCGGCGGCCAGCGTCTCGCCGACGAAGGAGTTCGGCAGGGCGATCGGTACGAGCAGGACCGCGCAGAGGATCGCGGACACCGTGGCGCCCCGAGGGGCGAGGCGGGGCGCCGCCCGGCGCGCACCGGTGCGGTCGAGGCCCGCGACGCCGCGTTCGAGGATCAGTTCGATCCAGGGCCGTGGCCACGCGGCTTCCGCTTTGTTCGCTACGGGAGGCCGGCCTTCAGGACCCGTGGGCAGGCGCTTCTCCGTTTCCAGGGCGGTGGCGACGGCGTCGCGCAGATCACCCGCCTGGTCCACTGCCCGGGCCGCGGCGGGAAGATCGCGGCGAAGGGAAGCCGCCTCGCGCAGCAGAAGCGCGAGGAGAACGATGCCTCCCGCCCAGGACGGCCAGAGAGCGGCGGCGCTGCCGTCGCCGCCGGCCGCCTGATGTAGCAGCCAGGTGGAGAGCAGCCAGAGGCAGGAGGCGGGCGCGAGCCAGACGAGCGCGGCGAGGGCGCGCCGCAGTCGCAGCCGCCGGTCGACCGCGGCGAGGCCGCTCAGCAGCTTGCGGCGGAGGGCGTCGGCGGCTTGACCGGCGACCTCGAACTCGACTTGCGGCGGGTTCAATTCGCTTCCCAGAGGGCGATGCCGCCAGCCTGCTTGCCGATGTCGATCTGGGCGACCCGGCGCAAGGCGCCGTTGTCATAGACCTCGACGACTCCCGGCTCGCCACCGATGCCCTCGACCGTGACCAGGCTGAAGCGGCCGTCGGAGGTGATGGCAACACCGTGTGGAATGCGTCGAGTGGTGTCTAGTCGAGCGACTTCGCTGCCGGTCTCGAGGTTCCAGAAGCCGATCGAGTCGCTCTTCTTGTAGGTGACGACGAGCAGGCGTTCGTCCGGCCCGACTGCAGCGTTGTAGGGGCCGGCCGGCGTGTCGAAGCGTCTCGTTACTTTCCACTCGCCGGTGTCGACTTCGTAGATCGCATTGCCCGAGAGAGCCGTGATGTAGAGGAGACCGTCGGCGGTCGGCGGCGTGACCCAGGAGGGCTCGACGGCGGCGCCGGCGTGGGCGCCGCCGTGGCTCGCCGCGGTCTGGTGGTCGCCGTGATCCCCGTGCGCTGCACTCAACCCGGTCTTCGCACCCAGCTTCAGGCGCCGGCCGACCTCGAAGCGGAGCGCGTCGACCTCGACGAGTTCGTCATCCATCATGTTCACGCTGTAGAGCTTCCGGCCGTCCCGGCTGAGCCTCGCTCCGTGCGGCATCGTGCCGCTCGCAAACTGTGCGATCTCGGTCATCGACGACGTCTCGACGACGGAAATCGTGCTCGGTACGTGGTCTCCGTAGAAGTCCGAGTTGACGACGAACAGCAGTCCGGTCGTCGCGGCGATGTCGAGGGTGGCGGGGAACATCCCGACTTTCACGTCGCCCAGCCACTCGTCCGTCCCGGTCTCGTACTTGTGGATCGAGCCGAACGGGTTGCCGTGGGCGATCGAGACGTACCAGTGGCGGCCGCCGGCGGAGATGTTGATGCCGTGGGGACCCTCGATCTCCGCCGGGAAGCTGCCGACGGTAATCGTCTTCGTCACCTCGATGCCGGAAGGTCCGAACCGGATCAGGGACACCTCGTCCTCCGACTCGGCGCAGACGTAGGCGTAGTAGTTACGGGACGGCGGGACGGGATCGGTCTCGGCGCGGCCAGGCGCCGGGGCCACCGTGGCGGCGCCCGCAACAAGGGCCACCGATGCTGCCCACGATGGCAGCCAGGAGGTCGACGTGCGCATGCGGCGAAACCCCGATTGCCGCTAGTGCGGCTCTCCGATGACGCGGTTCGGATCGTCGGGGTCCTTCAGCTTGACCGCCCACAACCCGGAATGCCAGTCCGAAAAGAAGATGTGGTCCTTGTAGGGCTGGGGGCCCCAGACGAAGGGTGCGTTCGGTACCAGCGCGTCGGGATCGAACGGCATGAACATGCCGATCTCGCGGCCCTGCTGGTAGAGATCGCCGCGCAGTTCGCCCGAGACGTCGACGACGCGCAGGCCGCCGTTGTAGTAGGCGACGTACATGATGTCGTCTTCGATCCAGAGGTTGTGCGTCCCCGCCTCGGGCACCTGGTAGCGGGCGACCTCGCGGGGATTCTCCCAGTCGTCCCACGAGATGACGTGAATCCAGCCGGCCGCGCGGGGCGGTGCGGCACGGGGGTCGCGTCCGAGTTCGCCGTAGGGGAACGCCTCGTCGCCGGCGAAGACGTAGAACTTGCCGGTCGATTCGCTGCGGTAGGGATAGGCGGCGTGGTTCCAGCCGCTGGGGTAGGCGTAGCTGCCGAGCTGCACCGGGTTGTTCGGTGCGCCGCCCATGCCGGCGCCGCCGACGTCGATCGCGACCACGCCATCGTCCCAGTTGGAGGTGAAGGCGACACCATCGACGACCCAGACGTCGTGGATCGAGTGCCCCGGGGTCTCGAGTTCGAAGCGCCCGACGCGGTAGGGCTGGGTTGGATCCTCGATGCTGATCACGTCGAAGCGCCGGCCGTTCGACAGCGCGTAGACGTGCTCGTCGTGGATGAACACGTTGTGGACTCCGCCCCGCAACTGATCGTCGAACCGGGACAGGATGCGCACGCCGACCTGCGGTTCGGAGACGTCGAGGACGACGAAGCCGTTCTTGCGGTTCGAGGCGCCCTCGCGGCTGATCACCGCGACCCGGCCGTCCTCGGAGACCTTGACGTCGTTGACCGTCCGGGCGTCCACGCGGACCGCGTCGATGAGGACGATGCTCGTAGGCGTCGTCACGTCCCAGATGTAGGCGTGGCCCTCGGCGCCCCAGGTGCCCGTGATCGCGTAGTCGTTCCCGTCCGTTCCTTCCCAGACCCAGAGGTCCGAAGTGCGACGGTCGCTGACCTTGCCCTGGCCGACGAACTCGACCTCCTTGTTCACGCGCCGCGGCGTGATGCGAACCGGGTGGCTCGCGGAGTGACTGCCCGCTACAGCCGTCACCGTGTAGATGCCCGACCGCTCGGCGACGAAGGCGCCGTCCTGCTCGATCTGGGCCGCTGCTCCAGGCGCCAGAATCCGGGCGGAAGGCGTGCCGGCCACCAGGAAGCGGATCGGCAGGTCTTCCACCGCGTCGCCGTCCCGGTCGAGGCCGACCGCTTCGAACCGGACGACATCGCCGGTGCGGGCGTTGTCGGCGGAGGCGGTCACCTCCAGCCGTTCGGTGGGATTCGGTGCGACGGCGATCTCGACCTGGTAGGAGGCGTCCTCGGCGGTTGCGGTAAGGGTGGTCTGGCCGGGCGCGACCAGGTCCAGACCCCCGAACCCGTCCGGCGCGGCGACGGCCGAATCGGAGCTCGAGTAGGTCACGTCGACGTTGTCGCGGACGACGTCCGTGATGTCGACGACCCGGGCGTGCAGTGGCAGGTGTGTGCCGGCGTAGAAGGCGCCCGGGAGGTCCACGATCTCGACGCTTTCGACCGGGGGATTCGGGATCGTCACCTCGACCTCGACCCGGAGCAGGGCTTCCGCCCGTCGCGGCTCGTCCTCGACCTGCTTCGGCACCAGAGCGATGACGGTGACGTCTCCCGGGCCGTGCGCTTCGACCTCGCCGGCCGGGTTGACTCCGAGCCGTCGCCGGTTGCGGGAGAAGAAGACGACATCGACCCCCTCGATCGTCTCGCCATCCTCGTCGACCACGGTTGCCGTTAGCGAGGCCTTGTCGCCGACTTCGAGGGTCAGTTCGGTCGGCGACACCTGGAGCTCGGCGCCGGGCGGCACGGAGACTTCTTCCTCGTCGTCGCCGGAACCGGCCTCATCGGCGCCTTCCGTTTGATCTGCGGCCTCTGCGTCTTGATCTGCGGCCTCTGCGTCCGCTTTCTCCGGGGCTGGTTCCTGGGCCGTCACCGGTAGTGCGGTGAGCAGGACCATCGTGGCGGCCAACGCCAGCCAGATGGGCGGACGAGTGCGGTAAAGGGTCACGATGCTCGGTCTCCGGGAAGTGCGCCTCTGGGGTGGCGAAGAATCGGCGGGGTGGCAGAGAATCGGCGCAGTCTATCAGCGCCGCGTGAAACCGCGGCGTTCCCTGAGGTTACGAATCCCGGCTCCTTGGGGCGGACCGGCGGTTACATGTGGATTGCCCGGCCATGCACTGCCAGAGCGGCCTCCTTGATCGCTTCCGCCAGCGTCGGGTGAGCGTGGGAAGTCCGGAACAGATCCTCCGCCGAGGCGCCGAAACTGATCGCCGCCACGGCTTCCGCGATCAGGTCGCCGGCGTGGCTGCCCAGGATGTGGACGCCGAGTATCTCGTCCGTCTCCGCGCCGGCGAGGATCTTGACGAAGCCTTCCAGGCTTCCCGTGGCGCGTGCCCGGCCGATCGCGCGGAAAGGGAAGGAGCCCTTCCGATAGGCGACTCCGGCTTCCTGCAGTTGTTCTTCCGTCTTGCCGACGGAAGCGACTTCGGGCTCGGTGTACACGATGCCGGGGATCTCGTCATAGTCGATGTGCACGTAGCCGCCGGCGATGCCCTCGACGCAGGCCATCCCTTCTTCCTCCGCCTTGTGGGCCAGTTGGGGGCCGCCGATCACGTCGCCGATCGCGTACACGCCGGGCGCGGAGGTGGCGAAGCGCTCGTTGACCTCGATGAAGCCCCGTTCGTCCGTCGCGACACCCGTCTCCTCGAGTCCCAGGCCATCGCTGATCGGCGTGCGCCCGACCGCGACGAGAACGCGGTCGCACTCGATCGGGTCGGCTCCCTCGACCTCGACGACGCAGTGGTCGCCGTCGTTGCTGTTTTGTACGGAGGCTCCCAGAACCCGGCTGCCGAGGCGGATGTCGAGCCCCTGGCGGCGGAAGATCTTCTCGGCCGCCGCGGCGATCTCGGTGTCGGCGCCGGGAAGGATGCGGTCCAGGTACTCGAGCACGATGACCTTGGAGCCCAGTCGGTTCCAGACCGCCCCCAGTTCGAGCCCGATGTAGCCGGCGCCGATCACGACCAGGCGCTCCGGCACCTCGCCGTACGCCAGCGCCTCCGTGCTGGACCCGATCCGGTCGTCGTCGGGTTCGATGCCGGGCAGGCTGGCGGGCCGCGAACCCGTGGCGACGATCACGTTTCGCGCCTGGATCTCCCGTTCGCCGTCCGCGGTCGCTACGAGCACGCTCCGATGCTCGCCGTCCTGGGCGCCGAGCTTCGCCCGGCCCTGGATGTGGTCGACCTCGTTCTTCCTGAGCAGGGACGAGACGCCGCGGGTCAGGGTCGTCACGACCCGGTCCTTGCGCTTCATCATCGCCGCCAGATCGAGCCCGATCTCGCCCGCGACGCCCCCGTGGGCGGTGAGCTCGCTGCGGGCCGCGACGAGGCGCTGGCTCGACTCGAGAAGCGCCTTGCTCGGGATGCAGCCCACCCGCAGACAGACGCCGCCGGCGGCCGGGTGCTCGTCGACGACGGTGGTCCGCAGGCCGAGCTGGGCGGCGCGGATCGCGGCGACGTAGCCGCCCGGTCCGGCGCCGATGACGAGGAGGTCGACGGTGCCGTGGTTCATGCGATGTCAGTTCCCGGCTTCGACAAAGGTGCTCGCGACGGATTCCGCACGGAACCCGGCCTCCTAAGGCTGGCAGCCTTCCGAGAACGCCGATGAGTCGGTGGCCGCGGCAGCCGCGACCCCTGCTTCGTTGCGGTACTCCCTGACCGCGCCGGAGACGGTGTCCGTCACTCGAATCGTGTACCCGAGGTTCGTCGCGGCCCCGCCGTAGACCCAGACGTGACCGTTGCTTGAACAGCCGTCCAGCACCTTGACCAGAACCTCCCAGTTGTTCTCGTCGAAGAATCGGAACAGGCCCGAGTCGTTCGTCCCTTCGTGGACGACAACGCCGGCGCCGCCGGTTCCGTCGGCTCGCCGCCAGGCGACCGCAACGGCGAAGCGCGAGTTCTGGAGACACAGCGTTTCGGTGTCCGCCTCACAGGTGCCGGCCGGTTCGCTTGCCTGGACCAGGAAGACCCGGGCCGTCTTCGATTCGGTGTCGGCGCCCGTCACGGTCAGGGTCACGGTGTAGAAGCCGGGTGAGGACCAGGCGTGCCGAGGCGTGCTCCGCCTCGACGGCCGGTCGTCTCCGAAGTCCCAGTGGCGCCCGGTGACGGTTCCGGAACTCGTGTCGGTGAAGGCGATCTCATCGCCGGTGCGGACTCGGCACGGATCCTCCGGGCAGTCGATGTCCACGGCGAAGGCGGCTTCCGGAGGCGTCGGCGGCGGTGGTGGCGGCGGCGGCGGCGGCGGTGGTGGCGGCGGCGGCGGCGGTGGTGGTGGCGGCGGCGGCTCGGGATCGGGCGGCGGCGGTGGCTGCGTTGTCTGGAGAGTGAAGGTCAGCCTGGCCATTGGCTCGTTCGAGAACTTCCCCTGGCCCCGGATACTCATGATCGTGCCTTGAGGGTTCGTGGCCGAGTTGCTGAGTGAGAACTCCGTTCCGTCCTCCGTGCCGGCGTCGTAGGGGTAGAGGTTCCTGGTCACCTGCGTCCGCCAGCTTCCCTGGGTGTCGCGCAGGGAGAGTCCGGAGACACCGACGAACCAGTCCGGGCTGGGGCCGATCATCGACAGGAGGGTGACCAGGTGGTGCGTCGTCGCCACTTCGACCTGGAAGCTCGATGTGCCTGTCGCCCCGGTCCCGCTCTCCCTGATCAACGCCTTCCGATCGGCAGCCGGAACCGCGTTGTACTCGCTCACGAATCCCGATGTGCCGCCGAGTTCCGCGACCTGTTCGACACCCGAGGTGGCGGTGCCGCCAGACGTCCAGAACGTGACGTTGCCGTCGTGGACGGCGCCGATCAGGGTGGTGAAGTGTGCGCCTCCCACGACGCCGCCCGGCGTGCTGCTGAGGTTCCACAGGCCCTCGAACGTGACGTTGTAGGTCGCGGATTCGGTAGCCTGAGCGCCCGCTCGAGCCGGCAGTCCCATCGGAATCAGCAGAGCGGCGACCAACGATACGAGACCTGCTGACGCCCGTCGGCGAGACACCGAGTGGCCCGTCTTGACCGTGAGAAGCCCGGGCGCACCGCCCCGTCCAATGGAATGCATGGCGGTAGTCCTCATACCTCGATCAGCATCCGGGCCGGATCCTGGATCGCCTCCTTGATCCGGACCAGGAAACTGACCGCCTCGCGGCCGTCGACGATGCGGTGGTCGTAGGTCAGGGCGACGTACATCATCGGCTTGACGACGATCTCGCCGTCGACCACCATCGGCCGGTCCTGGATCGCGTGCAGGCCGAGAACGCCGCTCTGGGGCGGATTGATGATCGGCGTCGACAGCAGGGAACCGAAGATGCCGCCGTTCGTGATCGTGAAGGTGCCGCCCTGGAGCTCCTGGAGCTGAATGCGGCCCTTGCGCGCCCGACCCGCGAAGTCGGCGATCTGGCTCTCGATCCCGGCGAAGGACATCCGCTCGGCGCTCCGCAGGACCGGCACCATCAGGCCCCGGTCCGTGCTGACGGCGATGCCGATGTCGTAGTAGTTCCGGTAAATGATGTCGGAGCCTGAGATCTCGGCGTTCAGGCGCGGGAAGCGGCGCAGCGCGTCGACGGCCGCCTTGACGAAGAAGGACAGGAAGCCGAGGCGCACGTCGTGCCGTTTCTCGAAGTCGTTCCGGTACTGCGACCGGAAGTCCTTGACCGCGGACATGTCGATCTCGTTGAACGTGGTCAGGAGCGCGGCCTGCTGCTGGGATTCGACCAGGCGCTCCGCGATCCGGCGGCGGATCGGTGTCATCGCGACGCGCTCTTCGGCGCGGCCGCCCGCGGGACCAGCGGCCGCGGCTGCCGGTTGCGGCGGGACAGCGGCAGGTGGGGCGGCTGGTGCGGCCCGCGGCGCCGTTGCGGCAGCAGCCGCGGGTGGTGCGGCGGCGGGGGGCGACTCGGCCGGCGCCGGCGGTGCCGCCTCGCTGGAGGCGAGGTAGGCGACCACGTCGCTCTTGAGTAGCCGGCCGCCCTTGCCCGTCGCGGGAATGGCGCCGGCGTCGAGATCGTGTTCGGCGATCAGGCGCTTCGCCGCGGGCAGGATGCGCGGAGCTTCGGCAGTCGTTGACACCTGGGGCGTTGCGGGTGCAGCCGGCGGCGCTGGGGTGTTCACGGGAGGCGGTGCGGCGGCTGCGGCGAGCAGATCCGTCTGGGCGCCGACGGTTGCGGGGGCGGATCCCGCGGTCGCGGCGGCGCCTTCCTCGATCCGGGCGATCACGCCGCCGATCGGCACCGTTTCCCCCTCCGCGGCGACGATCTCGGAGACGACACCGGCAACCGGCGAGGGCATCTCGACGGTCACCTTGTCCGTCTCGAGCTCCACCAGGGGTTCGTCCCGGCCCACGTGATCGCCGGGGTTCCTGATCCAGCGCAGGATCACCGCTTCGGTGATCGATTCGCCGATCTCGGGGATCGTGACTTCGTAGGTCATCTGGGGTGCTTTCGGGGAGTTCTCATTCCGATTCGGTCGAGTCGGCGAACGCCGCTTCGACGAGTTGTTGCTGCTCGAGCTTGTGGCTGCTCGAAGATCCGGTCGCAGGGCTTGCCGATTGGGGACGGTAGACGGCGGAGAGGGGCCGATTGCCCATCAGGAAACCGAAGTTCAGGCGCAGGTAGGACCAGGCGCCCATGTTCCGCGGTTCCTCCTGCACCCACCGGATCTTCGCTTCGGCCGGGAACCCGGCCAGCGCGGCGTCGAGCTCCTCTCCTGGGACCGGGTAGAACTGCTCCATGCGGAGGATCGCGTGGTCGTCGGCGGAGGTCTTCCGGCGGTGAGCGTCCAGATCGTAGAAGACCTTGCCGGAGCAGAGCAGGATGCGGCGGACCCTCGCGCGGTCCTCGTCGGTCCGGATCGCCGGATCGGCGAGGACGGGCTCGTATGCACCGTGCGCCAGTTCGGCCAGCTCCGAACCGACTTCCTTGCGGCGCAGCAGGCTCTTCGGGGTGAACACGATCAGCGGCTTGCGCAGAGCTCGTTCCACCTGCCGGCGGAGCAGGTGGAAGTACTGCGCCGGCGTCGAGGGGTTGACGATCTGCACGTTGTCTTCGGCTGCCAGCAGGAGCCAGCGCTCGATGCGGGCGCTCGAGTGCTCCGGTCCCTGGCCCTCAAAACCATGCGGCAGCAGGATGATGAGGCCGCTTAGCCGGTTCCATTTGTCCTCGGCGCTGGTGATGAACTGATCGATGATCACCTGCGCCGCGTTGACGAAGTCGCCGAACTGCGCTTCCCAGAGCACCAGTCCGTCCGGATAGTCCAGACTGAACCCGTACTCGAAGCCGAGCACACCGGCCTCCGACAGCGGGCTGTTGTAGATCTCGACCGGCTCCTGGTTGGGAGCCGCGTTCATCAGAGGCCGGTAGTTCCTGTCGGTCACGCGGTCGTGCAGTACGGAGTGGCGCTGGCTGAAGGTTCCGCGTTCGCAATCCTGACCGGTCATCCGAACGCGCTGGCCGGAATCGGCCGTCGCCGCGAAGGCGAGCGCCTCGGCCGCGGCCCAGTCGAGTGGCCGCTTGCCATCAGCCATCTCGGCACGGCCGGTGATGAACCGCCGCAGGTTGCGGTGCAGGTTGAAGTCCTCTGGAAGCTCGACCAGCCGCTTCAGGTACTCGCGCAGCTTCTCTTCGGGAACACCGGTGTCGGGCTCCGGGATGTCCTCGGTGCGGCCGCCGACGAACGCGTTCCAGACGCCGTCGTAGGCCTGAGGACTCGTTTTCTCGTTCATTCTCCGGGCGGTGGCGAGTGCTCCTTCGAGCCGCTTCTCTTCGCGCTGAATGTAGATCTCGGCCTCCTCGGGCTTGATCTCTCCGAGTTCGAGCAGGTGCTCTAGGTAGTGGACCCGGACCGGATCGCGCGCGCGGATCCCGTCGTACAGCATCGGCTGCGTGAACGCGGGCTCGTCGCCCTCGTTGTGGCCGCGACGCCGGTAGCAGTAGAGGTCGATCACCACGTCCCGCCGGTAGCGCTCGCGAAAGTCGAGGGCCACGTTCACGACCTGGGCCACCGCCTCGGGCTGCTCGCCATTGACGTGGAAGATCGGTATCTGGAGCATCTTCGCGACATCGGTGCAGTAGGTGTTCGAGCGCGAACTCTCGGGCGGCGTCGTGAACCCGATCTGGTTGTTCACGACGACGTGGAACGCGCCGCCGATGTGGTAGGCGGGAAGCTGGGACAGGTTGAGCGACTCCTGCACGATCCCCTCACCGGCGAAGGCGGCATCGCCGTGGATCAGGAACAGCGCCGCGCGGTCCCGGAGTTCGTTGCCGATCCGGTCCTGCTTGGCCCGCACGCGCCCCATTGCTACCGGGTTGATGAACTCGAGGTGGCTGGGGTTGAACGACAGGGAGAGATGGACCCTGCGTCCCTTGTCCGTGGTCCAGTCGCTCGAGTGGCCCATGTGGTACTTCACGTCGCCGCCGCCCGTGTACTGCTCCGCGTCGAGGTCCTCGAACTCGCGGAAGATGTCCCGCGTCGGTTTACCGATGATGTTGGCCAGCACGTTCAGCCGACCGCGGTGGGACATGCCGAAGACGATCTCCACGGCGCCCTGTTCGGCGACTTTCTCGATCGCCAGATCGAGCAGGGGAATCAGGCTCTCCGCGCCCTCGAGGGAGAAGCTCTTCGCGCCCAGATACTTGCGCTGGATGAACTCTTCGAAGACGGCGGCGTCGATGAGCTTCCTGAGAATCCGCACCTGCTCGCGACGGTCCAGGTGGACCCGGTTGCGGCTGATCTCCATCCGTTCCTGGAGCCAGGTGCGGACCTCCAGGTCGTCGATGTGCATGAACTCGGCGCTGATGTACTGACAGTAGGTGTCGCGCATCCGCTCCCAGACTTCGCGCACCGTCGCCGTGTCGGCGCCGGGGATGCCGGCCGTGGACACGGTGCGGTCGAGGTCGCTTTCCTTGATGCCCAGGCCCTCGAGTTCCAGCTCTTCCGGCAGCACCGGTGGATTGCGGAGCGGGTTGATATCGGCGAAGAGGTGGCCGCGAATCCGGTAGTTGCGGATCATGTCGTCGACCCGGCGCTGGAGTTCGATGTCCGCCGTCAGGGTCGGCGTTGCGGTTCGGGGGGCTTCGGTTGCCCGCGGTGCCGGGGGAGCGGCCGAGGCCGCCGGCGGGGCGGAGACGGCGGGCGCGGCGGCCCCGTTGCCGCCGAACAGCGCCGGCGGCTCGAGCGACGGCTCCATCGCGCCGTCGCCGAGTTCCCCGGCCTCCGCCAGGGCGTCGAAGTAGCTTCGCCATTCGTCGTCGATGGACGCCGGATCCCGGCGATACTCGGCCAGGAGGGCTTCGACGTAGTCGAGAGAGAGGCTGTGCAACTGCTGGGGCTGGCTCATCGCTGCCTACCTCCTTGATCGAACGCTAGCAGCCCCGGGTCAAGCGCGCTCCGCCTGAAGCCGCGGATCGATCACATCCCTCAGCGTATCGCCGACCAGGTTGAAGCTCAGCACGGCGAGAAAGATCGCGACGCAGGCGGGAGGAATCATGTGGCCGGCGGTGAACAGGTTCTCGTAGCCGGAGCGCAGAATCGTGCCCCAGGACGGATCCGGCGGCTGAACCCCGAAGCCCAGCCAGGAAAGGCCGGCCTCGATCAGGATGGAAACGGCGATGCCGAAGGTCACGCTGACCAGGACCGGGGCCAGGGCGTTCGGCAGCAGGTGGCGGAGCACGAGCTGGGCCGGCCGGACGCCGAGAGAGCGGGCGGCCAGCGCGTAGTCCGTCTCGCGGATGCGCAGAATCTCACCGCGTGCGAAGCGCGCGATGCCGACCCAGCGGGTCAGTCCGATCACGATCATCACGTTCTCGATGCTGGGCGGGAACCAGGCGAGGACGGCGAGGATCAGGAAGAACGGCGGAAAGCACATGACGACCTCGATGAACCGCGAGATGACGAGGTCGGCGATGCCGCCGGCGTAGCCGGCGATGCAGCCCAGCACGAGGCCCAGGATGACTGCGATGCCCATCGACAGGAAGCCGACCTTCATCGAAACGACGGTGCCGTGGACCATGCGCGACAGCACGTCGCGCCCGGACTGGTCGGTCCCCAGCCAGTGGCGCCTGGACGGGCCGGCCAGGGGTTCGGCGGCGATCTCGCGTGGGCCGTAGCGCATCGGCGTCCAGAGCGCCCAGTCGCCGCGGTCCGGGTCGAACTCGCGCTTGAAGTCGAAGGTCGCGAGGCGGTAGGGCCGCTTCTTCTTGATGATCAGCTTGCTTCCCGGTATCTGGTGAATCAGGTCGATCACCGCCGGGTAGTAGAAGCTGCCGTCGAAGACGCAGAGGATCGGCTGCTCGTTGGCCAGCATCGGCGAAAGGAAGGAGACGAGGAACAGCGCCGCGACGACGCACAGTCCGACCATGCCGAGGCGGTGCCTGCGGAAGCGACGCCAGGTGATGTGCCAGTACGAGCGCGCCGGCTCGCCGCTTGTCGTCGCTTCAGCGCTCATCGTCACTTCTCATAGCTGATCCGGGGGTCGACCAGGCCGTAGGTCAGGTCGGCGATGAAGGTGATGCCGAGGACGAGCAGGGCGGTGATGAAGTTGAGCGCCATGATCGTCGGGTAGTCCCGCTGCAGCACGGACTCGAAGTACAACCTGCCAAGCCCCGGCCAGTTGAACATGTACTCGAGGATCACGCTGCCGCTGAGCACGAAGGGGAAGGTCAGGCCGATCAGCGAGATCAGCGGGATCAGGCTGTTCGTGAAGGCGTGCTTGAGCACCACGCTCCGTTCCCCGAGTCCCTTGGCCCGTGCGGTGCGGACATAGTCCTGCCGCACCACCTCGAGCAGGTTCTGGCGGATGAAGCGGGAGTAGTAGGCCAGGTTGCCGAAGGTGAAGCAGAACGTGATCAGGACGTAGTGCTGGGCCAGATCCCACATCTGGCCGAGCATCGTCATGTCGTCGAAACCGTCGGACCGCATGCCGCGGAAGGGGAGCAGGTCCCACTTCACGCCCAGGTAGAGGATGAGCAGCATGCCGGCGACGTAGTTCGGCACGGAATAGAGCATGTAGAGGCCGGTGCTGACGGAACGATCGAAACCGCCCCCCTGCCGGAGGGCGCTGTAGATCCCGACCGGCGTCGAGATGATCAGGGTCAGCATGAAGGAGAGGAGCGCGACGGACAGGGTCGGCCACAACGCCTCGCCGATCTTCGCGGACACTCTCCTTCCGTCGTGGAAGGACGAGCCGAGGTCGCCCTGGACGAGCTTGCCGACCCAGTTGGCGTACTGGACCGGAATCGGCTTGTCGAGGCCGTAGAGCTCCCGCAACTGCTGATAGACGCGCTCCGAGACCGCGGCGTCGGCGATCTGGGAGGTCTGGAGTTGCGCCGGGTCGCCCGGGACGAGCTGGATGATGAAGAACGAGATGACCGAGATACCGAACAGGGTGACCAGTCCGGTGGAGAGCCGGCGAAGGATGTAGCTGAGCAAGATCGATCTCGGAGTGTGAGCGGTGCCTACAATACCGTCCCTTGAAGAGCGCGATTGCAGCGGCCGGCGGTTCACCCGCGCGAACGGAGCCCTCGTGACGAGGAACGCGTCACGCGCGACCCGGTTCGCACGTCCGTCGGAGGACGTGCGAACGGAGTTCAGGGCGGTGCTGCGCCTGGCGACGCCGGTCATCCTGGTGCAGGTCGGCATGGTGCTGATGGGCGCCGTGGACACGATGATGCTGGGTCGGGTCTCCGAGGTCGACCTGGCGGCCGGCTCGATCGGCAACGCGCTCAGCATCGCGGTGATCTGGTCCTTCATCGGCATCCTGCTGGCGATCGATCCGATGGCGGCGCAGGCTTTCGGGGCCGGCGACCATCGGCAGATCAGCAGGGTGCTCTGCCGGGGCCTGGGGACGGCGGTTCTGCTGGCGGTACCCGCCACCCTGATCGTGCTCGGGCTGGATCGCGTGCTGCCGCTCACAGGTCAACCGGAGGCGATCATCCAGCCGGCGTCCGCCTACCTTCGGGGCATCGGCCCCGGCGTCGTCGCCTTCCTGCTCTTCATGTGCCTGCGGCAGACCCTTCAGGCGATGAGCATCGTGCGGCCGGCCCTGATTGCAATCGGTGTCGCCAATGTGTTCAACGTGTTTGCGAACTGGGCGCTGATCTTCGGCAACCTGGGATTCCCGGCGCTCGGCGTGCGGGGCTCGGCCTTCGCCACCTCGGGATCCCGCTGGGTGATGCTGATCGTCGTCGCGGCGTTCGGATGGCGTCACCTGCGCCCCTACCTCGGCGGATGGCGATGGTCCTGGTTGCGTGCGACCGCGCTGCGTCCCTTCCTGATCGTGGGGGTGCCGATCGCGATTCAGGTGTCGCTCGAGGTCACCGTGTTCAGCTTCGCCGCCGTGCTCATCGGCCGCCTGGGAGAGGCGGAACTCAGCGGCCATCAGGTGGCGATCAGTCTCGCCTCGATCTCCTTCATGGTGCCCCTTGGCTTCGCGGGCGCGGCGACCACTCGGGTCGGCAACGCGATCGGGCGTCGTGATCCGGCGGGGGCCCGTCGCTCGGCCCTGGTCTGCCTCGGCCTTGGCGCCGGGGTGATGATCGCCTTCGGCCTCGTCTTCTTCTCCCTGCCGCACCTCCTGGCGCGCCTTTTCAGCGACGTGCCGGGCGTGATCATTTCGGCCGCCGCGCTGATTCCGATCGCCGGCCTGTTCCAGGTCGCTGACGGCCTCCAGGTGGCCGCCGCCGGCGTACTGCGGGGTGCTGCCGACACGCGATTCCCGGCGGGCGTCGCGCTCGTGGGCTACTGGGTCATCGGCATGCCGGCCGGCGCCTGGCTGACGTTCCAGCGAGGGTTGGGCCCGAGCGGCGTGTGGTGGGGGCTGACGTTCGGGCTCGTCTTCGTGGCGATCTTCCTGGCGTTTCGCGTGCGCTGGCGTCTCTGGCGGAGCGGCACGGTGGGCCTGCTTCCAGCCGATCCTGTCGACGAGGACTGACGGCCGCGACACCGGCTCTCTCCTTCTCGAGCGGTGGCGGGGGCGGCGGCCGCCCGTGACCGAGTTTCACCGCGGGCCGCTGGGCGGATAGTCTCCCGCCGGCCCGGAGCGGTCTCCGGACCTGAGGGAGGTCCAACCAGCCATGCCGAGCAAGCCAGTCATTCCGAAGAAGAAAGCCGTACTCGCCTACAGCGGCGGTCTCGACACTTCCGTCATCCTGCGCACCCTGCAGGAACGTGGTTTCGACGTCGTCGCCGTGATCGTCGATGTTGGTCAGCGCGAGGACTTCGACCATCAGGCCCGCCGCGCCGAGGCGATCGGCGCCTCCAAGGTCTACGTCGAGGACCTGCGCCGCGAGTTCGTGACCGACTTCATCTACCCGGCGATCGCCGGCAACGCGGTCTACGAGAACCGCTACCTGCTCGGCACCGCACTGGCCCGGCCGCTGATCGCCCGCTGCCAGGCCGAGATCGCGATCCGCGAGGGCGCCGACGTCCTCTCCCACGGCGCGACCGGGAAGGGCAATGACCAGGTCCGGTTCGAACTCGCCTACGCCGCGCTGGCGCCACAGGTCGAGATCTACGCGCCGTGGAAGGACGCCGAGTTCCTGCGCCGGTTCCAGGGCCGCACGGATCTCCTGAACTACGCCGAGGAACAGGGCATCCCGATCGAGGCCTCGTCCGAGAAGCCGTACAGCATGGACGAGAACGTGATGCACAAGAGCTATGAGGCCGGCCTGCTGGAAGACCCGATGCAGACGCCGACCGAGGACATGTTCTCGCTCACGGTCTCTCCGCTCGACGCGCCGGACGAGCCGACCGACATCGAGGTCGAATTCAAGGACGCTCGCCCGGTGCGGGTGCGAAACCGGACCGCCGGCGTCGAGCACACGGATGCCCTGACGTTGTTCGAGTACCTGAACGAACTCGGCGGCAGCAACGGGATCGGCCGCATCGACATCGTCGAGAACCGGTTCGTCGGCATCAAGTCACGCGGCGTGTACGAGACGCCCGGCGGCACGATCCTCCACCATGCGCTGCGCGACCTCGAGGGCGTCGCGATGGATCGGGAGGTGCAGCGCCTGCGCGACGGCCTGTCGCCCAAGTTCGCCGAGCTGATCTACAACGGCTTCTGGTTCGCGCCCGAGATGGAGTTCATCCGCGCCGCCTTCCTCCAGGCCGAGCGGATCATCGACGGCACAGTCCACCTGCGGCTCTACAAGGGCAATGTGACGATCCTCGGCCGCGAATCGCCGAGTTCGCTCTACGACCAGAACCTGTCGTCGATGGACGTCGAAGGCGGCTACGACCAGACCGACGCCCGCGGCTTCATCCGCCTGAATGCGCTACGGCTCAAGGCGCACCAGGTGATCGTCGGCGGGCGATCGTGACGGTCTCGGCGGGCGATCGTGACGGTCTCGGCGGGCCATCGTGAGGGCGGTCGTGAGGGCTACGGAGCGGGTCAACCGATCGTGAAACGGACCTGACCGGCGACGCCGAGCCTGTACTCCGCGAAGTCACTGCTCAGCGTGACCTGCGGACGCTCGGCGGTGACCTCCAGGTTCACCCGGTGGGGCGAGCCCTTGCGCATCGAGTGGCGGACGCCGAGCCGAAAGTGTTCCTGCCCGGTTGCCGACTTGGCCATGGCCTGCGCGAAGGGCGTAACCAACGATGCGCCGATTCCTACTCCCCATGCGACTTCGGCCCGAGTCTGCGACGCTCCGGGATCCATCCGGGCGGAGGCGGTGGCGAGCGCATCGGGAGACATTCCGATCCACCGGGGAGCGTCGGAGCGCCACAGGGCGTTCGCACGCGCCGCCGCGCCGCCAAACTGCTGGGCGACCAGCAAAGACAGTCCCTCGCCGTCCCTTGTTGCTGGACGAAGCTCGATCGTGGCGCCCACGCTCTCTTCCTCGTAGCGGGCCAGGCCCTGGGTGACCAGAGTCCTGCCGGTGGCCTGGACCCGTAGCCGACCGTCGGCGGAGATCAGTTCCAGGCCGCCGGCGAGTTCCGTCCCGGTTCCGCTCGTCGAGGAGCCGCCGTCATATCGTTGGGCGACCTGGGTGAAGGGGCGGAAGACCACCGCGCCGACCTTGCGGGTCAGGGAGCCTTCGAGACCGATGCGTCCCCTGCTTGCGTCGCCGTCGAGACTGGCGTCCCCGGTAGATCGGCCGAGGTGTTCGCCGCCTTCGATGACGGCGGAGCCGACGTCGCCGCGCAAGGCGAACTCGAGTGACCCGGCTTTCGCCACCTGCTGGCGGAAACCGGCGAGGCCAAGCCGCATCCGTGCATCCGAGGACGGAGGCGCTCCCGCCGTCGTGTCCGTGCCTCGAACGAGGTCGCCCTGGCCCATCGCTCCCACGGCCCAGAGCTCTGTCCGGCACGACTTCCGGGACGGCCCCCGGCAACCCGATGCGTAGCGGGCGTAGGGGTAGACGCCGCCCAGGTCGAGACGCACGGCGCCGCTGCCCGCGTCCGCGAGCCGGTAGCGCCCGGTGGCGTCGAACCAGGACACGGCGGTCCCGAACATGAGACGCCCGGCGGTGTAGTCCACGCCGACGAAGGGCAGTTCAGGCGCGACCGTGTACGCGTTACCGCCCGTTCGTCCGCGGACGGATCGACGAACCCCTGCCCCCCAGAGCGCCAGCTTTCCGGTTGGGCGTTCGTCGTCGAGCGGCTCCACCTTGCGGACGAACTCGAAACTGTCCGTCGCGAAGTCGAAGTCCATGTCGGGTGTTCCGCACACCTCGTGACCCGCTGCCCGGCCTCTCTCCAGATCCATGCGCTCTACGTTGATGCGGTTCCGGCGCGTGGCTTCGCAGCGGTCGAGCGACTTCATCTTCACGCGGTTTCGGTCCGGCCTCGCCTTGAACCGTCGTACGACCGTGTCCGTCGCGCCAAGCAGCATCCCGCGCGCGAAACCGCCAAGGACCGCTTCCTCTACTTGCTGCTCCGTTCCGCTGTTTGCCGGGAAGTCGGCTGGCCCTGACGCACGGGCCGATCCGAAAGGAAGGGCGACCAGGGCCAGAGCACAGCAGCAGGAGGTTCGGTGCAAACGTCAGGTCCTTTGCCCGGTGGTTCCCTTACGAGTGTTCGGTGTGACTCGGCCGACTAGGCGGATGCGAGCGTATCGTCAGCGTTCACAGGACTTTACCCCGACAGCGCCGCGAGCTTCTCGGTCAACAGCGGGACCACCTGCTTGTAGTCCTCGACGATGCCGAAGCTGCAGTGCTTGAAGATCGGCGCGTCAGCGTCCGTGTTGATCGCGGCTACGACCTTGCTGTCGCCCATGCCGAGGAGGTGCTGGCTGGCGCCGGAGATCGCGATCGCGATGTAGAGCTCGGGGGCGACCTTCTTGCCGGTCTGGCCGACCTGCCAGTTCGGGGGCACCCACCCGGCGTCGCAGGCGGCGCGTGAAGCGCCCTGCTCGGCGCCGATCGTGTCGGCGAGCTTCTTGAGTTCCTGGAAGGGTCCGGGACCGCCGAGTCCGCGGCCGCCGGAGACGATGACCGGGGCGTCCTCGAGCCGGACGCCTTCCTGGGCGGCCACTTCACGGCCGACGATCCGGATGCGTGGCGGGTCGAGGTTCAGGTCGACCGATGTCACATCCCCTGATGACGGCCGTTCGGGTGCCGGTTCGAAGCCGCGCGCCCGCAGCCAGACGACCGCCGGGCTCTTCTTCAGCCGGTAGATCGAGATCGCCTTGCCGCCGTAGGCGGTGCGCTGGGCCAGCAGGTGGTCGCCGTCCATGCGGATTGCCGCCGCGTCGGCCATCGAGCTGCCGCCGAGTCGGTGGGCGAGCCGGGGCGCGATCTCCTGACTGTAGGTGTCGTTGCTCAGCAGCACGGCGACGTAGTCCCCGCCTCCCGCGGCGTGGAGCTGCTCGGCTGCCTGCAGGGCCTGCTCGGGCTGGACGTCCCGCAGCTCCTCGTTGGCGCCAAGCACGACGCGGTCGGCAACGGCCGCGATCGCGGCGACCGCTTCCTCGTCGGCGGGGCCGATGACCAGCACATGGACCTCGCCGCCGACGCTTCCAGCCAGGGCGCGCCCGGCGCCGATGGCGCCCTGCGCGGCGCGGTCATAGCCGAAACTTCCCAGAACACAGACTGCAACGTTCGCCATTCTTCTCTCCTTCTGCCGTCTCTACCGGGGTTCCTGCTCCGCGTCAGCCGATCGAGGCCACGACCTCGTGGATCTTCCGCGCCAGTTGATCGACCCGCTCGTCCAGCGTGTCGCCCTCGGCGAGTTCGCAATCGACTTCATCCGTCGGCACGAAGATCTCCTCGACTTCGAAGCTCGAGAAGCCGTTCCGGATCTCGTCGCCGTCCAGTCCGAGGTCGGCCGGACTCACCTTCTGGAGCGGCTTGCGGTAGGACATCATCACGTCGCGCGTCTTCGGGATGCGCGGCACGTTGTCCTCGTTGTTCGTGATCGTGACGACGAACGGGGGTTCGGCTTCCGCGACCTCGATGCCGACGTCGGTCTGGCGACGGAGTGTGATGCCGCCGTTGCCGGGACTCAGGCTCTCGACGAAGCCGAGCGCGGGACGGCCGAGTTCTTCGGCCAGTACGCCGCCCGTCTGACCGGTGCCCCAGTCGCCCGATTCCCGGCCGACGAGCACAGCGTCGAACGGGCCGCCGTCCTGCTCGAGGCGCGAGATGGCAGCCGCCAGCACCTGCCCAACGGCCGCGGCGTCGGGATTCGTGTTGCCCTCGCGTTCCACGAGGCACGCTTCGTCGACTGTCATTGCCATCGCCTTGCGCAGGCAGTCCTCAGCCGAAGACTCTCCGTAGCAGAGCGCGGTGACCTTGACGTCGCCGGCAGCCTCCCGGAACTGGAGCGCGGTCTCGATCGCGTTCTCGCAGAAGATGTTCGTCACCAGGTTCGCGCCGCCGCGTTTGGCCGCCTTGGCCGCCGGGTCGATCTCGAAGTCCCTGGCCGGAACGTCCGGGTCGAGGATCTGCTTCAGGCAGACAAGCACTCTCATTCTCGATTCTCCTTCGCTGTGGGCGAGGCCTTGTTGTCCTTCGCCACTTTCCTGTTGGGCCGCAGCCCTTACTCGTCGGGGTCCTCCGCCTGTTCGGCGTTCCGATTCAAGACGGCCGCAACCGCCATCCGCGTCACTTCCGCCACCACCTCATCCGCGTCGAGCCGCCCGTCCGCCCGGTACCAGCGGGAGATCCAGAGGATCATGCCGACGAGACTGAAGGCGCCAATCGTCGGGTCGAGGCCGAGGACCTTGCCCTCGTCGCGCAGGGCAGCGAGGGTGTCGGCGATGAACTCGACGTAGTCCCGCTGCCTGCCGATGATGTCGGCACGGTCATCGGGCAGCAGCCCCTCGAGTTCGTTGACCAGGATGGTCAGCGCCGACGAGTCCTGGGTGATCAGGCGCGCGTGCCTGGAGACGATCGTCTCCAGGCGGGCCTGCGGATCCTGCTCGCGGCGCGCCGGTTCGATGACCTGCGCGTCTAGCTGGTCCATCGCGAAGCTCATGATCGCGAACAGCAGGTCCTGCTTGCCCTTGATGTAGTAGTAGAGCCCGGCCTTGGTCAGTCCCACGGCGGCCGCGATGTCGTTGATCGAGGTGGCGTGGTACCCCTTGCGGTGGAAGATGCGCGCCGCGTTGCGGTAGATCTCGGCCCGTCGGTCCGGGTCGGTTTCGCCGGTCGCGGTGCGGCCGGTCGCGTGCAGGGCGCTGTCCAGAGCTGTCATCGGATCGTGTACCGGAGGGCTGCCGTCCAGTCTACCGACCGCCCGGTAGGTTGGCAACGGGTCGGGAAGGCGGTCCGATCGGCGCCCGTTCGCGCCCGCTACGTGGCCGCTTCGCCGCTCTCCTCCGTCTCGCCGACCGCATCCCAGAGCAGTTCCGCGACGTCCTTGACCTTGACGTCACGGTCACCGCGCCGCGCGTTCACGCCGTCGTCGAGCATCGTGGCGCAGAACGGACAGCCCACCGCGACGACATCCGCACCGGTGTCGACCGCTTCCTGGGCGCGCTCCTGGTTGACGCGCTGATCGGGCGGCTCGTCGACGAAAGCCATGCCGCCGCCGCCTCCGCAGCAGAAGCTCGTGTTCCGGCTGCGCTGCATCTCGACCTGCCGGGCGCCGCCGACCTTCGCCAGCAGGTTGCGCGGAGCGTCGTACTCGCCGTTGTGGCGGCCGAGGTAGCAGGGGTCGTGGAACGTGATCGTCTCGCCATTGCCTGCCTGCGCACCCGGGCCGTTCGCCGGCAGCTTCCCCGAGCCCACGAGCTGATCGAGGAACTGGGTGTGGTGGTACACCTCGTAGCTGCCGCCGAACTGCGGGTACTCGTTCCTGAACGAGTTGAAGCAGTGCGGACAGGAGGTGACGACCTTGCGCACGCCGTAGCGGTCCAGGGTTTCGACGTTGCCCTTGGCCAGCATCTCGAACAGGAACTCGTTGCCGACGCGGCGGGCCGGGTCGCCGCTGCAGGATTCCTCGCGGCCGAGGATCGCGAACTTGACGCCGGCCTTCTTCAGGAGCTTCGCGGTGGCGCGGACGGTGTTCCGGTTGCGCTCGACGAGGGCGCCGCCGCAGCCGACCCACATCAGGACCTCCGCCTCGGCCGGGTCGTCCATGTCGGCCATCACGTCGATGTCGAGCCCCTCGGTCCAGTCGACGCGGCTGAACTGGGTGCCCGCGAAGGGATGCTGGCGCGACTCGAGGGAGTTCATCATGTCCATCATGCCTTCCGGGAACTCGGCCTCTTCCATGACCAGGTAGCGGCGGGCGTCGACGATCTTGGGCATCTGCTCGATGTGGACCGGGCAGGCCTCCATGCAGGCGGCGCAGGTCGTGCAGGAGAACAGCGCCTCGGGCGATACGGCCGTCTTCTGATCGATGATCGGCAGCAGTGCGGCGTCGCCGTTTCCACTGCCGTTGCCGTTCGCCAGGACGCTGTCGCCGCGCTCGTGCATCAGGGCCTGCAGGTCGAGGATGATGTCGCGCGGCGAAAGGCTCTTGCCAACGGTGTTCGCCGGGCAGACATCGGTGCAGCGGCCGCACTCCGTGCAGGCGTCGAAGTCGAGAAGGTCCTTCCAGGTGAAGTCGCCGAGGTGGTTGATGCCGAAGCGCTCCGCGGTCTCGAAATCGATCGCCTTGAGTGAGCCGCCGTAGCCGTCAAGGTTGGCGGTGAAGATGTTGAGCGGCGCCGTGAACACGTGCGACATCTTGCTGAAGGGCACCCAGGCGATGAAGCCGAAGGCGACCAGGAGATGGAACCACCAGATGACGATGTGACCCGTCTGCATCGCCGCGTCGCTCATCAACGGGTCCGAGGCGCGCGCGAACAGGTTGCCGACCGGCGACCAGGCGGCCCAGACATCGTCGGTCACCGCGATTCGCCAGCCTTCGACGATGAAGCCGGTCAGGGCCATGACGAAGATGGAGACCAGGATCCAGCTCGCCTCGTCGGTGTAGACCAGCTTCGCCGGTTTCGCCACCCAGCGGCGCACCGCGGCCAGGGCGACGCCCACGAGCACGAACAGGCCGAAGATGTCGACGATCAGGGACTGGAAGATCAGGTAGAAGTGCCCCTTCATGATGTGCAGGGGCGTGTCGTGGTGGATCGCCACGACGGTGGTTGCCAGGAACAGGACGATGAAGCCGGTGTAGACGAGGCTGTGGAAGAGGCCGGCGTAGCGGCTCTTGATCGTGCGGCCCTGTCCCACGGCGTTCCGGAGGAAGAGTTGGAACCGCTCGCCGAGCCGGTCGAACCGGACGGCCGGCTGACCGGCGCGCCAACGGCGAATCTTGAGCCAGAAACCCCATGCCAAGACGGCCAGGGTGGGGACCATCAGGACGTACACCAACCACGTGTACTGGATGTTCCAGAAGACCTCGCGTGTTGCCTGGGTTGGGTCCATGGCTGGGACTGTACCGCCGAGTCGAAGTATCCGGCAATTCCGGTCGGCGGCTTGGTCGTCTTAACTTCTTGCTCATGAATAACTTACAGCGTTCCACCTTGGCGCACCGGATCCGGTGCGGAGCGGACGTAAATCGCTGAGAACAAGGAACTTACAAGGTCCGAGTATGGTGCTTATCCGCAGGGTTTTCCGCAGATTCTGCGGACTCCTGGCGTGGTTACACGGGGCGCCCACCCCGGTGCGCGGTCCCGCACGGGCCCTACAGCCTGGGTAGGCCCAACTCCGCCAGGGTCTGCTCGATCTCGTCGAGAATTGCGTGGTCGTCGATCGTGGCCGGCACGGTGTACGGTTCGCCGTCCGCGATCCGCCGCATCGTGCCTCGCAGGACCTTGCCGGAGCGGGTCTTGGGCAGGCGGTCGACCACCGCCGCGATCTTGAACGAGGCGACCGGTCCAAGCTGGTCACGCACCGTCTGGACGAGCTCCGGCACGATCTCGGCCTCGGTGCGGCCGGAACCGGCGTAGAGGACGACGAGCCCCAGAGGCACCTGCCCCTTGAGGGAGTCGGCGATGCCGATCACGGCGCACTCGGCGACATCCGGGTGAGACGCGAGGATCTCCTCCATGCCGCCCGTGGACAGCCGGTGCCCGGCGACGTTGATCAGGTCGTCCGTGCGGCTCATGATGTAGAGGTAGCCGTCCTCGTCGACGAACCCGGCGTCGCCCGTCTGGTAGTAGCCGTCGAACTCCGAGAGATAGGAGTCGATGTAGCCGGCGTCGTTCTTCCAGAGGGTCGGCAGGCAGCCGGGCGGCAGGGGAAGACGCAGCGCGATGGCGCCGGTTTCGCCGGCCGGCAGTTCGCGGCTGCCGCCGGCGGAGCCGCCCTCGTGTTCGAGAATCCGCACGTCGTAGCCGGGGACGACCTTGGTGGGGGAGCCGTGCTTGACCGGCAGCGCTCCGAGGCCGACGCAGTTGGCGACGATCGGCCAGCCCGTTTCCGTTTGCCACCAGTGATCGATGACCGGGACGCCGAGCTTCTCTTCGGCCCATCGGACCGTGTCCGGATCGGCTCGCTCGCCGGCCAGGAAGAGGGTTCGCAGCGAGCTCAGATCGAACTGGCGGATCAGGTCGCCGCGGGGATCCTCACGCTTGATCGCGCGGAATGCGGTCGGCGCCGTGAAGAGCGCGGAGACACCGTGATCGGATATGACGCGCCAGAAGGCGCCGGCGTTCGGCGTCCCGACCGGTTTGCCCTCGTAGAGCACCGTCGTGCAGCCATGAATCAGGGGCGCGTAGACGATGTAGGAGTGGCCGACCACCCAGCCGATGTCCGATGCGGCCCAGTAGACCTCGCCGGGCGCTATGCCGTAGACGTTCTTCATGCTCCAGTCGAGGGCCACGAGGTGCCCTCCGTTGTCGCGCACGACGCCCTTGGGGATACCTGTCGTGCCGGACGTGTACAGGATGTACAGGGGGTCGGTGGCCTGAACCGGGACGCAGTCGGCGGGTTTGGCGGCGGCCATCGCTTCGTGCCAGTCGTGGTCGCCGGGGCCGAGGGTGGCGCCGTGCTGGGGCCGCTGAAGCAGCACGGTGGCGTCCGGCTTGTGGGTCGACAGGGCGATCGCTTCGTCGAGCAGCGGCTTGTACTCGACGACTCGGGCGGTCTCGATGCCACATGAGGCCGCCAGGACGACCCGGGGCAACGCGTCGTCGATCCGGGTCGCGAGTTCTCTGGCCGCGAAGCCGCCGAACACGACCGAGTGGACGGCGCCGATTCGAGCGCAGGCCAGCATGGCGACCGCGGCCTCCGGGATCATCGGCATGTAGATCAGCACCCGGTCGCCCTTCCGCACGCCGAGATTCCTGAGGACGCCGGCAAGCCGGGCCGTCTGGCCCTGCAGATCGGCGTAGGTCAGCGTCGCCGTCGTACCGGTGACCGGACTGTCGTAGATCAGCGCCGGCTGTTGCCCGCGGCCAGCCTCGACGTGGCGGTCGACCGCGTTGTAGCAGGTGTTCACCTGCGCTCCGGCGAACCAGCGATGGAAGGGCGGGTTCGAGTCGTCGAGCACGCTGTCCCAGCGTCTGACCCAGGAAATCTGTTCCGCAGCCTCGGCCCAGAATCCCTCCGGGTCGGCGCCGGCGCGGCGGAGCGTCCGTTCGTAGAGCGTGCTCACGGGCGGCGATGATAGCCGCCGTGGCCGGGCGCACCCGGCCCCCTGCGGTTTACTGCGCGGTGCCTGGCGTGGCCTGTTCAGGCGCCGCCCGGCGGCTCTGCAGTTCGTCCCAGATGCCGACGTCGAATCGCCCCAGGGAGTTCGCCGCGCCCCTGAACATCGCGTTCGTGTTGAACTCCATGACGATCGTGCCGTCCGGGCTGACGGCGATCAGGCCGCCGTCGCCCGGCTGGAGCTTCTCCCCGATCACCTGGTGGACGGCCTCCTCGAGCGAGAGGCCGCCGTACGAGATCAGCGCCGAAACGTCGTGGGCCACGGCGTGACGGATGAACTCCTCGCCCCGACCGGTGCAGGAGATGGCCGCGGTGGCGTTGTTCGCGTAGGTGCCGGCGCCGATCACCGGTACGTCGCCGACGCGGCCGATCTTCTTCATCATCGTGCCGCCAGTCGACGTGGCGGCCGCCAGGTTGCCGTAGCGGTCCATCGCCACGGCGCCTACGGTGCCGAGATGAGAGGCGCCGCCGAGGCTGCTCGGAGCGCCGGCGTTCCCGGTGTAGTCGCCCTGGGCGTTCGAGACGGGATCCCCGCTGCCTTCCCGGGTAGTGGGCCGCTGCGCGCGGAGTTCCTGGAACCTCTCCAGTTGGCGCTCGGTGTTGAAGTAGGCCTGCGGCCGCCGTTCTACTCCGGCGATGACGCCGAAGTTGTCCGCTCCGGCGCCGCTGATCAGAACGTGCGGCGTGTCCTCCATCACGCGGCGCGCGAGTTTGATCGGGTTGCGGACGTTCTTCACGGCGGCCACCGCGCCGCAGGCGAGAGTGCGCCCGTCCATGATCGCGGCATCCATCTCGTGGGTTCCGATGGACGTGAAGACGGAGCCGCGGCCGGCGTTGAAGCGCCGGTCGTCCTCGAGCGCCGCGACGACGTTCTCGACCACCTGAACACTCGCTTCGCCGGCGGCCAACTGCTCGGCTCCAAGTGCCAGGGCGGCCCGCAGGGCCTGGTGGTAGTCCTCCGCGTCGGTCGTGTCGCGATTCGCGCTGCCCGCGCCGCCGTGGATGGCCAGAGCCCAGTTCGGTGTCTCGGCCTCCTGGCTGCTTGCTTGATTCAAGTTCTGCTGTTCCTGGTTGGTCTGGTCGGCCGCCGGCCCGGACACAGTGCATCCTGCGCAACCGAAGGCCAGTACCGCTATGGCGGCCGTCGAGAGGGTCGGTCCCGACTGTCGAAGGGCGCTCACGGCGTTGGCGCGCCCCGGGGCTCACGTGCTTCCTGGGAGGGAACCGGGCGGGGGCGAGAGCCGCAAGAGTACCACGCGCCCGGCGCCGGTGGGGCATAATGCGCCCCCGGTGACTGACAACAAACGACTGTCGGAGTACAGGGACGAGCGCGATCCGGAGGTCTTCTGGGCCGCGATTCGGCCGGCGGACGAGCCTCTGCGTCACCGCTGGTTCCTGCCGGCGGTGGTGGTGATCCTCATCGTCAGTGTTCCCTGGTACCTGCCGCCCTCGGTCGGCGACCGGCTCGCCGGCGGCCTGCCGGTGTGGACCTGGATCACGATCCTCTGCGGTCTGGCCCTGGCCGGGGTGACGGCCTTTGCTTCGCTGATGCTGTGGCGGGACGGTTCCGATGAGGCCGGCAGCGAGGCGCGGGATGGGGGAACTGTCGCGGACGAGAAGGACGCAACGTGAACTCCTCCGTTCCGGAGGTGACGTTCGGCCCCGGCGCGCTGGCGGTGCTCGGCGGCTACCTGGTGATCATGCTCGGCCTGGGGCTGCTCGGACGGTTGAAGCAGAAGGAGCGCTCGCTGCGCGACTTCTACCTCGGGGGTTCGACGTTCGGCTTCGCCGTCCTCTTCCTGACCCTGTTCGCGACCCAGTACAGCGGCAACACCCTGCTTGGTTTCGCCGGCCGGTCGTACCAGCAGGGGACGACCTACATCGTCAGCATCACCTTCATGATCCTGGTCATCACGGTGTTCATGATCTACGCGCCGCGGCTGTTTCACCTGGCCCGGCGTTTCGGCTACATCACGCCCACGGACTTCGTCTACCACCGCTTCGGGTCACACCCGCTGCGCATCCTGTGCGTTGCGCTCCTGTGCTGGGGGCTGGCGAACTACGTCCTCGAACAGTTGGTCGCAATGGGGCACGGCGTGGAGGCGATCAGCGGCGGCCGGATGAGTTTCATGCAGGGAGTGCTGCTCCTGGTCGGCGTGATGCTGGTCTACGAGTCACTCGGAGGGATGAGAGCGGTGGCCTGGACCGATGCGGTGCAGGGAACGCTGCTCCTGTGCGGGTGTGCCGTCATCCTGTACACGCTGGTCACCGCGGACGGTGGTCTGGCGGCGGCTGCGGAGGGTGTTCGTGCCACCGCCCCCGCCAAGCTCGAGAGCCCGGACGCGGAAGGCCTGCGGTCCTGGGTCAGTACGCTGCTGATGCTGGGCCTCGGCGTTGCTCTCTACCCCCACGCGGTTCAGAGGATCTTCGCCGCCAAGGGCGAGCGCAGCCTGCGACGCTCGCTGGCCGCGATGTCCTTCATGCCTCTGGGCACGACCCTGCTCGCTTTCCTGATCGGTTTCATCGCGTTGAGCCGCTTCCCGGGCCTCTCCGAACTCGAAAGCGACAAGGTGACGATCTACGTGCTGGGCGGTCTGATCGACCGCTCTCCCGTCATGTACTGGCTCATCGTCATGGTGTTCGCGGCGGTCGTGGCGGCGATCATGTCGACCGCCGATTCGGCGCTCCTCTCCATCGGGTCGATGTTCACCAAGGACATCTACAAGAGCTACATGCGCCGCGAGGCCAGTGCCCGCGAGATGCTGATCGTCGGCAAGACGTTCGCCTGGGGCGTGATGGCGATCCTGATCGTGATGGCCTGGGTGTCGCTCGAGACGGAGAGTTCGATCTGGCTGCTGATCAAGCTCAAGCTCGAGTTCATGGTTCAGTTGTCGCCGGTGTTCATGCTCGGCGTCTACTGGCGCCGGATGCCGGCCTCGGCAGTGCTCGCCGGAATCGTGCTGGGCACGTTGCTCACGTTGGTCATCTGGTGCGGAGTGGTGGCCGGCCTGTGGACGACGCGCAGCCCCTGGGGCGTAGCCGCCGGCGTCTGGGGCCTGCTTCTGAACTATGCCGTCTGCGTCGGCTGGACCCTGCTCCGGCCGGCAAAGCAGCCGGCAACTGTCCGAAGGTGAAGAGCGGTAGAGGCAGGCGCCGGGTCTTTTCCGGCATCCAACCGTCCGGCGTGCTGCACCTGGGGAACTACCTGGGAGCGGTGAAGCACTGGGCAGCCCGCCAGGACGATCGGGAGAACTACATCTGCGTCGTCGATCTCCATGCGATCACGGTGCGCCAGGATCCGGAGACACTGCGCGCCGGCACGCGCGAGTTGACGGCGATGCTCTTCGCCTGCGGCATCGATCCGGAACGCACGACACTGTTCGTGCAGAGCCATGTTCGCGCTCACGCCGAGGCGGCCTGGGTTCTGGGTTGTGCGACGCCGATCGGCTGGCTGGAGCGGATGACGCAGTTCAAGTCCAAGTCGGAGCGCCAGGGCGGCAGGGAGCGCATCGGCGTCGGGCTGTTCACCTACCCGATTCTCCAGGCCGCCGACATCCTGCTGTACG
>Ga0209754_1000920_pt1 | contig 33748 bp, 28 predicted proteins | sample MesohylBB_FD_187295 | JGI IMG/M metagenome (GOLD analysis project Ga0209754, IMG submission 187295) | Host-associated microbial community of the marine sponge Aplysina aerophoba from Gulf of Piran - sponge mesohyl, lysed by bead beating... | ecosystem: Host-associated > Porifera > Sponge >... | reverse complement strand
GGATTCGCCGGAGAGCATGAGCGCATCGGCGCCGTCATAGACCGCTGTCGCCACGTCCGAGGCTTCGGCGCGGGTCGGCGACGGCGCGTTCATCATCGAATCCAGCATCTGGGTCGCGACCACCACCGGCTTGCCCGCCTCCCGTGCCGCGCGAACGATCCGCTTCTGCGCTGCCGGCACCTCCTCGGGCGCGAGCTCCACGCCGAGGTCGCCGCGCGCCACCATGATCGCGTCCGAGAGTGCGATGACCTCCTCCAGGCAATCGAGCGCCGCGGGTTTTTCCAGCTTGGCGACGATGGCCATGTCCTCCGGCACCAGGCGCCGGGCGGTCCTGATATCCTCCGGCCTTTGGACGAAGGAGAGCGCCACCCAGTCGACACCGAGCTCGAGGGCGAAGGCGAGGTCCTCCCGGTCCTTGGGCGTGACAGCCTCGATGGGCAGGGTCACACCCGGCAGGTTGAGGCCCTTGCGGTCCGAGAGGACGCCCGGCGTCACCACCACGGTCTCGGCATGCTCCGGCCCGCATGCGGCGACGCGAAGCCGCACCTTGCCGTCGTCGAGCAGGACTTCGGCGCCCGGCGCCAGCGCCGCGAAGATCTCGGGGTGCGGCATGGGCGCCTGTGCTTCGTCCCCCGGCGTCTCGCCAAGAACAAGGGTGAAGCGCTGCCCCTGGACGAGCGCCACCTCGCCCTTCCTGAACCTGCCGATCCTGAGCTTTGGCCCTTGCAGGTCCGCGAGAATGCCGATCGGCCGGCGGGCCGCATCCTCGACCGCGCGGACGACGGCGTGGCGGGCGCGGTGCTCGGCGTGGCTGCCATGGCTGAAGTTGAGGCGGAACACGTCCACGCCGGTCTCGAAGAGCGCACGGACGGTTGCCTCGTCGGTGCTCGATGGCCCGAGGGTCGCGACGATCTTGGCGCTGCGGTGACGTCGCACGACTCGTGCCCCTGCGGTGTGCCCGCTCTTATATCGGCATGGCGACGCCGCCGGTCAACGGCGGACAAGGATGGCGCGGAAGTCGTTCACGTTGGTGAGCGTCGGCCCGGTCATCACCAGGTCGCCGAGCCGAGCGAAGAAGCCGTAGCCATCGTTGGCGGCGAGACGCGCCGCCGCATCCTCCCCGGCGTCAAGGGCGCGCGCGAGCGTGTCGGGCGTTACCAGGGCCCCTGCATTGTCCTCGGTGCCGTCGATGCCGTCGGTATCGCAGGCGGTGGCGAAGATGCCGGGCGCGCCGTCGAGCGCCAGCGCGAGCGCCAGCGCGTATTCGGCGTTGGGGCCGCCGCGGCCCGCCCCGGTCACGGTCACCGTCGCCTCGCCGCCCGAGAGCAGCACCGTGCCGGGCGCGGCATTGCGGGCGAGCCGGGCGTGCTCGCGGGCAAGCACGCGCGCCTCGCCCTCCAGCGCGTCGCCCAGGATCACGGGCTCGTAGCCGGCCTCGCGCGCCGCGGCGGCGGCGGCGGTGAGCGCCATCGCGGGGGTCGCCACCATCCGGGTCTCGGCCTCGGCCAGCCGGGGATCGCCCTGCTTCGGCGTCTCCTCCGAACCGCCTTCGAGATGGCGGATGAGCGCGGCAGGTTCCTCAATCCCGTACTTCCTCAGCACGGCGAGTGCGTCGGCGAAGGTGGTGGGATCGGGCACGGTCGGGCCCGAGCCGATCACGGCGGGATCGTCGCCCGCCACGTCGGAGATCAGGAGGCTCACGACCCGCGCGGGATGACAGGCCGCGCCCAGGCGCCCGCCCTTGATGGCAGAGAGGTGCTTGCGCACGCAGTTGATCTCGTCGATGGCGGCGCCGGAGCGCAGTAGCGCGCCGGTCATCGCCTGCTTGTCGGCGAGTGCGATCCCCGGCGCCGGCAACGTCAGGAGTGCCGAGCCGCCGCCGGAAATCAGGCAGAGCGCGAGATCGTCCGCGCCCAGGCCCTCCGCCAGGGAGAGAATGCGCGCCGCAGCCTCGCGGCCGCCGGCATCGGGCACCGGGTGCGCCGCTTCCACCACCTCGATCCTTGCCGTGGGCACGCGGTGGCCGTAGCGGGTGACGACGAGGCCCTCCAGCGGGCCCTCCCAATGATCCTCCACGGCCCGCGCCATGGTCGCGGCCGCCTTGCCGGCGCCCACCACCACGGTGCGGCCCGCGGGCGGCTCAGGCAGATGCGGAGCCAGGCACTGGGCCGGCTGGGCGCTCGCGAGGGCCGCATCCAGCAGGCGGCGCAGGACAAGTCCGGGGTCTTCGCTCATGCCCCACCATGCCAGAGCCGCCCGCAGGCGTCATCCGGCGAGCGCACGCGCCGCAGACGGGCCGCAAGCGCTGCAAGGCGTGACGCGCTACCATGCCGGCGCACAACACCCGGCGCCGGCGCGGTTCGGGTGACACGGGAGCCCGCCCATGACCACCGCCCGCCGCCGCCTGCTTTTCGGCGCCGGACTCGCGACCATCTCGGGTCTCTGCTTCAGCACCGGCGGCTTCTTCGTCCGCTCGGTGTCGGTCGATCCGTGGGAAATCATCACGGTCCGCTGCTTCTTCGCCGGGCTCGGCGTGCTCCTGATCCTCTTCGTGAGCGAGCGGGGGCGGGTCTGGCCGGTGCTTCGCACATCGCGCTGGCCGGTATTCCTGATGGGCGTCGCCACCGCCTGGGGGATCATCGCCTACGTGCTGTCGATGCAGTACACGCTGGTCGCCAACGTCATTGCGATCATGACGACGTCCACCGTCATGGTCGCCCTGCTGGCGAAGCCGGTGCTGGGCGAGCCGGTCACGCTCAGGACCTGGCTCGCGCTGCTGGGCAGCCTCTGCGGCGTCGGCGTGATGTTCTGGAGCGACGTGGGCGGCGGCGGTGTCATCGGCAACCTGCTGGCGCTCTCGATCGCCGCCGCGATCGCGCTACAGACCCTGATCGCCCGGCGCTTCCGCACCGGGCGGATGGAGCCGGCGGTGCTGATCGCAGCGGTGATCGCGGGCCTCGCCTCGCTGCCGTTGGCATTGCCCTTCGAAGCCACGGGGCGGGAAGTGGGGTTCATGGCCGCGCTCGGCCTGGTGCAGCTCGCCTCGGCGCTCACCCTCTACTTCTACGCCGCGCGCTACCTGCCCGCGCCGATCCTGGTCTTCGTCGTGCTGATCGACGCGGTCTTCGCGCCGATCTGGGTCTGGCTCGGCTTCGGCGAGGTTCCGGGCACGCTGGTCTTCATCGGCGCCGTGGTGATCCTGGCCTCGGTGGCGGGCAACGCCCTCTTCGGGGTGTTCGCGTTTCGCCGAGACCCGCCGGCAGAAAGTTAGGGCGTTTCCGTCTTAGGACGGGAACGCCCTCGCACTTTATCGCTCACGGCAGCCGGCCTGTCGCGCGCCCGTCAAGGACGGACGCGCTCTAAACCGCTACCGCGACGATGAAGCGAGCCGCTGCCACCAGCCGCGCCGACGGGGCTGCTCGGCTTCGGCATCGTCCGGCGGGGGCGCCAGTGTAGCCGCCTCGGCGGGCGCGTCGTCATCGCCATCGACCGGAAAGGCCGTGCCCCCGTCGGCAACCTCGGCCGCCTCCGGTCGCAATGCGTCATCCGATCCGTTGCCGCTCGCTGCGCTTGCCTCCGCGCCATCCACGACCACAGGCTCGGGCGGAGGCGCAGGCGGTGCAAAGAGCGGTGCCGGCGCTGCCTCCGGCTCCGGCTCCGGCTCGGACGCCACAGGGTCTGGTGCGCCCGCGTCGTTGGCGGGGGCTGCCGCATCCTCGGCGGCAGGGGCGGCAGGGGCTGCAGGGGCCGCCGGGGTCTCGCTCTCGGTCGCAGACGCAGGCGAGGCGTCTCCCTCGGCCGCAAGCGGCGGAGACGTCTCCTCGATCGCCTCCATCGCAGACGTTGCGTCCCCCTCGGCTGCGAGCGGCAGGGGCGTCTGCTCAGCCGCCTCGCCGGGAGTCTCGCGCGTCTCCTCCTGCCGCTCCTGCTGCCTGGGCGTGCGGCTGCGGCCGCCGCGCCGGCCGCGGCGGCGGCGCTTGGCGCGGGGAGCATCCTCGCTCTTCTCGTCCTTGGCGTCCCCGGCGGCCGCCGGCTCTTCCGTCCCGTCTTCCGTACTGCCTTCGGCCTCGGCCGGCTCCGCCGGTGCGGCTGCCGCTGCAGCCTCGGGGGCGGCTTCCTCCGCCCCCTCGCCGCGCGGCTTGCGCCGCCGCCGGCGCCGGCGCTTGGTCGGCTCTGCGCTCTCGTCCTTGGTCTCCTTCTTGGGCTTGCTCTCGCGCTGGGGCGCCTCGTCTACCTCTTCCTCCGCAGGCTGCTCCTCCACCACCGGCGCGGGCCGGGCCGCGATCCGCTCGATCGCGTAACTCGGCGGCACGAGGCTGTCGTCCTGCTCGAAGCTGACGGCGAAGGCGTAGCGCTGCTCAATCTCCTCCAACATCCGGCGCTTGCGGTTGAAGATGTAGAGACCGACGGCGGCCGGCACGCGCAACAGGATCTCGGCGCTCCGTCCCTGCAGCCCCTCCTCCTCGATCGCTCTCAGTGCGTGGACCGCAGACGATTCTACCGAGCGTGTGACCCCGGTGCCGCCGCAGTTCGTACACCGCTCCATGCTGGCTTCCACCAGGCTCGGGCGCAGCCGCTGACGCGAGAGCTCCATCAACCCGAAGGGGCTGATCCGGCCCATGCGGATGCGAGCGCGGTCGACCCGCATCGCTTCCTTGAGCTTGCGTTCCACCGCCCGCTGGTTGCGGTTTTCGTCCATGTCGATGAAGTCGATGACGATCAGCCCGGCGAGGTCGCGCAGCCTGAGCTGGCGGGCGACCTCCTCCGCTGCCTCCAGATTGGTCTTGAGCGCAGTCTCCTCGATCGTGCGCTCCTTGGTGGCCCGCCCCGAGTTGACGTCGATCGCGACCAGCGCCTCGGTCGGGTCGATCACCAGGTAGCCGCCCGACTTGAGCTGAAGCTCCGGGCTGTACATGGAATCGAGCTGGCTCTCGATCTGATAGCGGGCGAAGAGCGGAATCCGGTCCCGATAGGCCTGCACGCGCGCGGCGTGGCTCGGAATCATGGTCTTCATGAAGGTCTTGGCGGTCTTGTAGCCCTCGTCGCCCTCGATCAGGATCTGCTCGATGTCGCGCGTGTAGAGGTCGCGGATCGAGCGGCGAATCAGGTTGGCCTCCTCGTTGATGACGCAGGGCGCCGTCGATTCCATCGTGAGGTCGCGAATGTTCTGCCAGCGGCGCAGCAGGTACTCCAGATCGCGCCTGATCTCGGTCTTGGAGCGCGACAGCCCGGCGGTCCGCACGATGACCGCCATGCGCGCCGGGATGTCGAGATCGGTCATGATCTTCTTGAGGCGCCGCCGGTCGTCGGCGTTGACGATCTTGCGCGAGATGCCCCCGCCCCGGATCGCGTTGGGCATGAGCACGATGTAGCGCCCGGCGAGCGAGAGGTAGGTGGTGAGCGCCGCGCCCTTGTTGCCGCGTTCCTCCTTGACCACCTGCACCAATAGGATCTGGCGCTTCTTGATCACCTCCTGGATGCGGTAGCGGCGGCTGAGTAGCGAGCGGCTGGCATGAAGGCGCCGGCGCTCCAGGTCGTCGAGCTCGTCGCCGCCCATGACCTCGACATCGCCGTTGGCACTCGTGCCGCCGTTGGCCTCGGCGGCCCTGTCGTCGGCAACGCCGTCGCCGCCATCGGCTGCGGCGGTGTCCTCCGGCGCACCCTTCTCGTATTCCGCAGCCTCCGCAGCCTGCGAGGCATCGGCCGGCTCAGGCTGCTCGTCGCCATCGGGCGGCGCAGCACCGTCGCTGGCGGCCTCGCTCTCGGCTCCGTTGTTGGCACCGGCCTCCGCCGCTTCGGCCGGCGGGGCAGCCGGCACTTCCGTGTCGTCGGCTTGCTCCTGCTCGGCATAGAGCGCCTCCCGGTCTTCGACCGGGATCTGGTAATAGTCGGGGTGGATTTCGTTGAAGGGCAGGAAGCCGTGGCGATTGCCGCCGTAATCTACAAATGCCGCCTGGAGCGAGGGCTCCACGCGCATGACCTTGGCGAGATAGACGTTTCCCTTGAGCTGCTTCCTGGCAGCCGATTCGAAGTCGAATTCCTCTAGGCGTGTTCCGTCCGCCACCACCACGCGGGTCTCTTCCGCGTGGCTGGCGTCGATGAGCATTCGTTTGGCCATTGTCGTATTTTCTCCGTCCGGGAACGCGCGGGGGCCTCAGCCTCCCGTAGGCGCGTCCGCGGGAACGCGATACGGCGCCGCGCCGAACAGGGGCCGCCGGCCGGCGCGCGGCGGTCTCGTCTCGCGACGGACCGCATCACGGCAGGCTCGGTCGGCTCGATGGTAGGCGGCTGCCGCATCGGACTCGTTCCATGGTTTCGAGGTGTAGACTCACCGGACACGCTCGCCGCCCCCAGCGTCCATGCCGGGGGTCCGCCGCTCCCGCCATCTTTCTGCGTGCGGTGCGGTGCGGCCCGTCCATCAGTCGTTTCGCACCTATATGATAGTGCCGACAGCGACCAATAACAATGCAGTTGCCATTTTGGAGCTTGCGACGGGTTGGAGAGTCGGCTGTCGGGTCACCCTCAGGCAGCCACGAAGCTGCGCACGGGAACCTCCCGCCGGTTCTGCTACGCACCCAAGAGAGCCACAGGATGCGGCGCCCGTCGCGGCGTTGACGCTCCTGGGGGCGCTCACTACATTCAGGCCGCCCACCACAGGACGGGATTGCAGGGTGCTGCGCGAACTGACCGACCGCTCGCAGGAGGTGTTACGCCGGCTGGTCGAGGAATTCATGGAAACCGGGCAGCCGGTGGGCTCACGCACGCTCTCGCGCCGGCTCGCGACCCCGGTCTCTCCGGCCACGGTGCGGAACGTCATGGCCGACCTGGAGGATGCCGGCCTGCTCTATGCGCCCCATGTCTCGGCAGGGCGGCTGCCGACCCAGCTCGGCCTGCGCATCTACGTGGACGGGCTGCTGGAGCTCGGCCGCCTCACCGAGGACGAGCGCGCCAGCATCGAGGGCAAGTGCCGGGCGGCAGGGCGCACGGTGGAGGAGATGCTGACCGAGACCACCGAAGCGCTCTCGGGCCTCTCGGGCTGTGCCGGGCTGGTACTCGCGCCCAAGGCCGATGTGCCCTGCCGCCAGGTGGAGTTCGTGAGCCTCAGCCAGGGGAGCGCGCTCGCGGTCATGGTGACGGAGACCGGGCTGGTCGAGAACCGCGTGATCGACGTGCCGACGGGCATGACCCAGTCGCACCTTAGCCGCGCCACCAACTACCTGAACGCGCGGCTCGCAGGCCGCACCCTCGCCGAGCTCGGCGAGGAGATCCGCACCGAAATGGAGGAGCACCGGGCCCAGCTCGACGACCTGACTGCCCGCGTCGTCGAGGCCGGGATCGCCGAATGGGCGAACGGCGCGCGCGAGCACGGCAGCCTCATCGTGCGCGGCCGGGCCAACCTGATCGACGATGTCACGGCACTCGCGGACCTTGAGCGGATCAGGCAGCTCTTCGACGCGCTGGAGGAGCGAAACGACTTCATCCGGCTGCTGGAAAGCACGGAAGGCGCGGATGGGGTTCAGATCTTCATCGGCGCGGAAAGCACGCTCTTCGCCTCCACCGGCTGCTCCATGGTCGTGGCTCCTTACCGCGATTCCGAGGCGCGCTTCATCGGCGCCATCGGCGTGATCGGACCCACCCGCATCAACTACGGCCGCATCATCCCGATGGTCGATCACACCGCCGAAATTATTGGCCGGGTGCTCGGGTGAGCGAGGAGACCTCGCGGCCGGAGCGGCGGCGACCGTGGGCGCGAAAGGGAACGAAAGAGACCATGCAGGACGAGACCGAACGGGCCGAGCCGGAAACTGACGCCGCCCAGGCCGCAGAGCAAAGCGAGGCGGGCGGCGAGGACCGAGCTGCCGCACCGGACGACGCTGAGCGGGAAGGCCCCGCCGCCGAGGCGGAAGACGCCGACGGGCCGGAGGCGGCCGAGGCCGAGGAATTTGCCGAGGACGACGAGGCGGAGAGCAGCGACGCAGCGCTCAAGGAACAGCTCCTGCGCGCCCTCGCCGATGCCGAGAACGCGCGGCGCAGGGCCAAGAAGGACGTTGAGGACGCGCGCAACTACGCGATTTCGCGCTTTGCCCAGGACCTGCTGGGCGTCGCCGACAACCTCGGCCGCGCGCTGGAAAACATCCCCGCCGACAAGCGCGAGAGCGACGACGCGGTGAAAGCCATCGCCGAGGGCATCGAGATGACGGCGCGGGAGTTCGAGACTGCGCTGGGGCGCCACGGCATCACCAGGATCGACCCCCTGGGCGAGAAGTTCGACTACAACCTGCACCAGGCGCTCTTCGAGACCGCAGAGACCGACCAGCCGGACGGCACCGTCGTGCAGGTGTTTCAGACAGGCTACCGAATTGGCGACCGCCTGCTGCGCGAGGCGATGGTGGGCGTGGCCAAGGGCGGCACCCAGCCGGCGACAGACGACGACACCGATACCGGGGCCGAGGCCGAAGCCGAGGCGGAAACCGGGTCGGACGGCGCGGACGCGCCGGCGGATGAGACCTCGTGAGCCTGCACAAGCGCACGCTTGGGCGCTTGCAGGGCGCAAATCCGCACCCATATTGATCATTGTGCGCGGCGGCTTACCGTCGTGAGGGAGACCCCATGGGCATGAGACATGGGGCAAGGGACACGAGGCCTGAGGCGATGCATGACGTGGTCGTTCGGGCCTGCTGACAATAGGGACGAGACATGAGCAAGGTGATCGGTATCGACCTGGGCACGACCAATTCCTGCGTGGCCATCATGGAAGGCAAGGACCCGCGGGTGGTCGAGAATTCGGAGGGCGCGCGCACGACGCCCTCGATCGTCGCGTTTACCGACGACGGCGAGCGCCTGGTCGGCCAGGCGGCCAAGCGACAGGCCGTCACCAACCCGGAAAACACCATCTTCGCGATCAAGCGCCTCATCGGGCGGCCCTTCAAGGACCCGATGACGCAGAAAGACATGAAGATGGTGCCCTACCAGATCGTCAACCACGGCAATGGCGATGCCTGGGTCACGGCGCGGGGCGACAACTACTCGCCGAGCCAGATTTCCGCCTTCACGCTGCAGAAGATGAAGGAGACCGCCGAGGCCTTCCTCGGCGAGCCGGTTGAGAAGGCGGTCATCACGGTGCCGGCCTATTTCAACGATTCCCAGCGCCAGGCGACCAAGGACGCAGGCCAGATTGCGGGCCTCGAGGTGCTGCGGATCATCAACGAGCCCACCGCCGCCGCGCTCGCCTACGGCCTCGACAAGAAGGGCGGCGGCACGATCGCGGTCTACGACCTCGGCGGCGGCACCTTCGACATCTCGGTCCTGGAGATCGGCGACGGGGTCTTCGAGGTCAAGTCCACCAACGGCGATACCTTCCTCGGCGGCGAGGACTTCGACATGCGGCTCCTCGGCTACCTCGCCGACGAGTTCAAGAAGGAGCACGGCATCGACCTGCGCGAGGACAAGCTCGCTCTCCAGCGCCTGAAGGAGGCGGCGGAGAAGGCCAAGATCGAGCTCTCGAGCGCGATGCAGACCGAGGTCAACCTGCCCTTCATCACCGCCGATTCAAGCGGGCCCAAGCACCTCGCGATGAAGGTGACGCGGGCCAAGCTCGAGGCGCTGATCGACGATCTCATCACGCGGACCATCGAGCCCTGCCGGGCCGCGCTCAAGGATGCGGGCCTCTCTGCCGGCGAGATCGACGAGATCATCCTGGTCGGCGGCATGACCCGCATGCCCAAGGTCGTCGAGGTGGTGAAGAACTTCTTCGGCCGCGAGCCGCACAAGGGCGTCAATCCGGACGAGGTGGTGGCTGTCGGTGCCGCCATCCAGGCCGGCGTGCTGCAGGGCGACGTGACCGACGTGCTGCTGCTGGACGTCACCCCGCTCTCCCTCGGAATCGAGACGCTGGGCGGCGTGTTCACGCGGCTGATCGACCGCAACACCACGATCCCGACCAAGAAGAGCCAGGTCTTCTCCACCGCCGAGGATGGGCAGACCGCGGTCACCATCCGGGTCTTCCAGGGCGAGCGCGAGATGGCGGCGGACAACAAGCTCCTCGGCCAGTTCGACCTGGTGGGCATCCCGCCGTCGCCGCGCGGCATGCCGCAGATCGAGGTCACCTTCGACATCGACGCCAACGGCATCGTCAACGTCTCCGCCAAGGACAAGGCGACCGCCAAGGAGCAGCAGATCCGCATCCAGGCCTCCGGCGGTCTCTCCGACGGCGAGATCGACCGGATGGTGCGCGATGCCGAATCCCATGCCGAGGAGGATCAGAAGCGGCGCGAGCTGGTCGAGACTCGGAACCATGCCGAGGCGCTGATCCACTCTACCGAGAAGACCCTCGCGGAGCACGGCGACAAGATCGATCCGGCGGGCAAGGACGCCATCGAGGCGGAAATCGCCGAGCTGCGCGATGCGCTCGGCGGCGAAGATGCGGACGCGATCAAGGCCAAGATGGAGCAGCTGGGCCAGAACGCGATGAAGCTCGGCGAGGCCATGTACGCGGCAGGCCAGGGGGCGGACGCCGGCGCGCAGCCGATGGACGAGCCTCCGGCCGGACCGGGCCCCGACACGGGCCCAGGCCCCGGCGGCGAGCGGGACACGGTGGTCGACGCGGACTTCGAAGAGGTCGACGACAAGAAAGATCGCCCGTCCTCCTGAAGCGGCGGAGGGCGGCTCCCGTGAGCACGGAGGCTGTCGGCGGCCGTCGGGCTGTGGACCACGCCCGAGCGGGGCGCTGAGCCATGGCCAAGACCGACTATTACGACCTTCTCGGCGCCTCTCGCGACGTGAGCGAGGAGGACCTCAAGAAGTCCTATCGCAAGCTCGCGATGCAGTACCATCCGGACCGCAATCCGGATGACAAGGCCGCCGAGCAGAAGTTCAAGGAGATATCCGAGGCCTACCACGTGCTCTCCGACAAGGAGAAGCGCGCGGCCTACGACCGCTTTGGCCATGCCGCGTTCGACGGCGCGAGCGGCGGCCCCGGCGCGGCCGGCTTCGACTTCGGCACGAGCTTCGCCGACGTCTTCGACGACCTCTTCGGCGAATTCATGGGCGGCGGCCAGCGCCGCGGCGGCCGGCGCCAGCCGGCCCGGGGGGCGGATCTCCGCTACAACATGGAGATCACGCTGGAGGACGCCTACAACGGCAAGCAGGCGACGATCCGCGTCCCCGGCACCGTGCATTGCGAGTCCTGCGGCGGCTCCGGCGCCCGCGCCGGCACCCGGCCCACCGCCTGCGGGACCTGCAACGGCGCCGGCAAGGTGCGGGCGCAGCAGGGCTTCTTCACCATCGAGCGGACCTGCCCCACCTGCCAGGGCGCGGGCCAGGTGATCGCAGACCCCTGCCCCTCCTGCCGCGGCGCGGGCCGGGTTCAGAAGGAAAAGTCGCTCTCGGTCAACATCCCGACGGGCGTCGAGGACGGCACCCGCATCCGCCTCGCCGGCGAAGGCGAGGCCGGCGCGCGCGGCGCCCCGCCGGGCGATCTCTACATCTTCCTCTCGGTCGAGCCGCACCCCATCTTCCAACGGGACGCGATGCATGTTCACTGCCGCGTGCCCATCCCGATGACCACGGCGGCGCTCGGCGGTGCGGTCGAGGTGCCCACCGTCGGCGGCAGCCGCGCGCGGGTCTCGGTGCCTTCGGGCACCCAGTCGGGGCACCAGTTCCGCCTGCGCGGCAAGGGCATGCCTGCGCTCAGGGGCGCGGGCCACGGCGACATGTATATCGAGGTCGCGGTCGAGACGCCGGTCAACCTCAGCAAGCGCCAGAAAGAGCTGCTCAAGCAGTTCAACGAGCAGGGCGGCTCCCGCCCGACCAGCCCCGAGTCCGAAGGCTTCTTCGCCAAGGTGAAGGAGCTCTGGGAAGACTTGAAGGACTGAGCGGGCGATCTCCATCACCCGGATGCCCGCGGCTAACGACGCGCGGGACCCGACGTGGGCCGGGCCGGCAGGCCCGGACGGCGCGACTGCGCCGCGCGCCGAATGGCGCGTAGCGTCGCGCGTTCACGCGCGCGGAGCACACGATCGAGCGGAGCGAGCGCCCGGCGCCTGAGGGAAATGAATAAGTTGCGCTCCAGGCCTGTGGCCCGGCCCCTCTCATGAACCGCGCTTGGTTTGAGTTGGTCTGCTTGCTCAGGCGCAGGGGCGCCGCCACACTGACGCCGCTGAACGAGCCTCCGGAGGGGCCATGAAGATCGGGATTCCGGGCGCCGCGGGGCGCATGGGCCAGGCGCTGATCCGCCAGGTGACGGCGACCGAGGGCTGCACCGTCGCGGCCGCGACCGAGGTGCCGGAGCATCCCGCGCTCGGGCGGGACTGCGGCGCGCTCGCAGGGATCGAGCCGCTGGGAGTCGCGGTGGGCGACGATCCGCAGGCGATGTTCCGTGCGGCAGACGCAGTGCTCGACTTCACCCTGCCGGGCGCCGCCGCCGGCCACGCCGAGCTCGCGGCGGCGGAGGGAACGATGCTGATCATCGGCACCACAGGCCTCGGCGCCGACGAGCAGGCCGCGCTGGAGGCAGCAGCGGCGCAAACCGCGGTGGTTCAGGCGCCCAACATGAGCCTCGCCGTGAACCTGCTGTTCCGGCTCACCGAGCAGGTCGCCGGCCTGCTCGACGACGACTACGACATCGAGATCGTCGAGATGCACCACCGGCACAAGATCGACGCCCCCTCAGGCACGGCGCTCGGTCTCGGCCGGGCGGCGGCACATGCGCGGGGGGTCGCGTTCGACGAGGTTGCAGCGCGCGGCCGCGATGGCGTGACCGGCGCGCGGCCTCGGGGCGAGATCGGCTTCGCCGCACTGCGGGGCGGCGACGTCATCGGCGAGCACAGCGTGATCTTCGCCGCCGACGGCGAGCGGCTGGAGCTCGCGGTTCGCTCGTCCAACCGCCAGACCTACGCCCGCGGCGCGGTCCAGGCGGCACGGTGGGCGGAGGGACGCGGGCCCGGCCTCTACACGATGGCGGACGTCCTCGGCCTGGACTGAGCGCCCCAGCCCCGGCGGCAATCATGACTGCGGTGAACAACTGGTCTGTCGCGACAGCAGCCCGGAGGCCGGCTGACGTGAGCGAGAAAAACTAAACCTGCCTGGCCTCGATCACGCCGCGCCGGATCGCGCGGGTGCGGGTGAAAAGCTCTTCCAGGTAAGCGCCGTCGCCGCGCCGGATGGCACGCTGCAGCGCCGACAGGTCCTCGCTGAAGCGGCCCAGCATCTCCAGCACGGCCTCCCGGTTCGTGAGGAAGATGTCGCGCCACATGACCGGGTCCGAGGAGGCTATGCGCGTGAAGTCCCGGAATCCGGCCGCCGCGTACTTGAACACCTCCTCCTTGGTCTCCTCCTCGAGGTCGGTGACCGTGCCCACGATGTTGTAGGCGATCAGGTGCGGCAGGTGCGAGGTGATGGCGAGCACGGCGTCGTGGTGGTCGGCGCTCATCAGCTCCACCGACATTCCGGCCATGCGCCAGAGCGCGACGACCCGCTCGACCGCTGCGGGGTCGGCGTCCGGCGGCGGGGTCAGGATGCACCAGCGGCCCTCGAAGAGCTCGGCGAAGCCGGCCTCCGGCCCGGAATGCTCGGTGCCCGCGACCGGGTGGCCGGGGATCAGGTGGACGCACGGCGGCACGTGCGGCGACACCGCAGCGAACACCGCCTTCTTGACCGAGCCGACGTCGGTCAGGACCGCCCCCTCGGCCAGATGCGGCCCGATTTTCGCGGCGAGCGGCGCGAAGGTGCCGACCGGAGAGCCCAGCACCACCAGATCGCACCCTTCGACCGCTTCGGCCGGGTCGAGCGTCACCCTGTCGACGAAGCCGAGCTCCGTCGCCTTGTCGATGGTCGCCTGGCTGCGGGCGCAGCCGACGATCTCGGTCGCAGGCGCCTTCAGCCGCAAGACCCGCGCGAGCGAGGAGTTGACCAGGCCGAGGCCGATCAGCGCGACGCGGGAGAAGGGTTCGCTCACTGCTGGGGACTTGCGTCTGCCGCCGCCGCAGGCGCCGCCATGAAGGCCTCCAGCGCCTGGGCCACGGCCTCGTTCTCCGCCTCCAGGCCGATCGTGACCCGGAGGCAGTCGGCGAGGTGGTAAGGCTCCATCCGCCGCGCGACGATGCCGCGTTCGGTGAGGAAGCGATCGGCCGCCGCCGCGTCCCGCCCCGGCTCGTCCGCGAAGCGCACCAGCAGGAAGTTGCAGACGCTGGGCACCACGTGGAGCCCGGCGGCGCCGAGCCGCGCGGCAAGCGCATCGAGGCATTGCTCGTTGTGCCGCCTGGTGCGAGCGACGTGATCCTGATCCTCGAGGGCGGCGAGCGCCGCGGCGAGCGCCGCGGCATTCGCGTTGAAGGGGCCTCGGATGCGGTGGAGCACGTCGATGATGGCGGGCGCCCCGTAGGCCCAGCCAAGCCGCAGCGCCGCAAGCCCGTAGGCCTTCGAGAAGGTGCGGGTCATCACCACGTTGGGCGCCATGCCGGCGAGCTCCAGGCCGGAATCGTAATCGTCGGCACTCACGAACTCCGCGTAGGCCGAATCAATCACCAGCACGACATGCTCGGGCAGGCCGCCCCAGAGGCGCCGAAGCTCGCCCCTGGGAATGTAGGTTCCGGTCGGGTTGTTGGGGTTGGCGAGGTAGACGATCCGGGTCCGCTCGGTCACCCGGCTCAGGATCGCGTCCACGTCGACGGTGTAGTCGGTCTCGGGCGCGACGACGGGGGTGGCGCCGACGGCGAGCGTCGCCAGCGCATAGACCAGGAAGCCGTGGCGGGAATAAATCACCTCGTCGCCGGGGCCGGCATAGGCGTGTGCGAGCAGCTGAAGCAGCTCGTCCGAGCCGTTGCCGCAGACCATCCGGTCGGGGTCGATGCCGTGGAGCGCACCGAGCGCCGTGCGCAGCTCCGTCGCACCGCCATCGGGATAGCGGTGGAGCGTCCCGGCAAGCTCCCTGTAGGCGGCCTGCGCCCTGGGACTCGGCCCCAGTGCGGATTCGTTGGAGGAGAGTTTGATGGTGTTGGCGTGACCGGCCGCGCTCGACCGCCCGCCCACGTAGGGCGAGATCTCCATGATCCCGGGCCGGGGAATGGGCTGGACCGACATCGCAATATCCCCGCTGGTCAGCCGGCGCGCTCGGGCGCGGGCGGCCTCGGGTAGCTGCCCAGCACCTCGATCCGCCCCACATCGTCGCCCAGCTGCTCGGCGAAGCGCTGCAAGCGCTGGTCGGCCTCGGCGACGAAGCCATCGACCTCGATCAGCTGCCAGCGGCCGGGCGCGCCGCCATCGTCGTGCCACGCCACGGAGCCGGTCACCGAGACGCCGGCCACGGCAAGCGCCGAGCGAATGCGGTCACGGCTGATGGTGTCCGACGATTCCACCGCGAGGTACGAGACGTCATCGCCCGACGGCGCAGGCGGAGTCATGGCCACCACGAGCGCGTTGGTCTTGCCGGCGGCGTGCCGTCCGCCCGCGAGCCAGGGCAGGCGGGAGACGATCATCGGCCGCTCCTCGTCGCTGACCGCCAGCGTCAGCCACCAGGGCTCGGCGCTCACCGCGACGCCGCCGCTCATCGCGTCCGCAGGCACGGGCAGCACGCCGACCGACGCCTTGCCGTCGCGCACGCCGCGCAGCACGCCGCTCTCCGTCCGGGCGGCGAGCAAGGGAGTCTCGGCGCCAAAATGGACCCGCGCCAAGTCGGCAAAGCGGTTTTCCTCGGTGGGCTCGTCGACCGTGAACACCGAGACCGCGAAACCGCCCTCGGCGAAGAGCGTCGCCGACATGATCTCGGACCAGATCCGCACGACGACGGGGAAGGGAAAGGGCCCTTCGTGCCGCGCCTGCAGCCTTCTCAGGATCGCGGCCTCGCGCGCCGGCCGCAGCAGGGCGCCGGTGGCACCGCGAGCGCGCTTGGTCCCGCTGATGCGGTTGGCGAGCGCCATCCGGCGCATGAGGAGATCGTGGATCGTGTCGTCGATCTCGTCGATCTCGTCGCGCATTGCGGCGAGCGGAGAATCCTCCGGCGAAGGCCTGTTCATGGCATGGCTGACACGGCTAAAGGGGGAGGCAAGTCCTAGTCCAAGACCGTGGTAAAATCAAAGAGAACATTGACTTTCGGGTTCAAATCGCAACTGTCTGTCCCCCTTTCGGCGACACTTGCGGCCTGCGGCCCGGCGAAGGGGCGCGGCCGTTGGGAGCCGGGTGAACGATGACCGCAATGCCCAAGAGCCAAGCCGCGGCGGCGCATGCACGGACCGGCCTGAGCGTGGAGCTCGGCCGGGAGGCGCCGCTCGAGCTCGATTGCGGCGTCTCGCTGGGGCCCTTCACGCTCGCCTATCAGACCTACGGCACGCTCAACGAGGAGCGCTCCAATGCGGTTCTCGTCTGCCACGCGCTCACCGGCGATCAGTTCGTCGTGGGCCCCCACCCGCTCACGGGCCGGCCCGGCTGGTGGGAGCAGATGGTGGGGCCCGGCAAGACCTTCGACACCGACCGCTACTTCGTGATCTGCAGCAACACGCTCGGCGGCTGCATGGGCACCAGCGGGCCGAAGGAGATCAACCCCGCCACCGGGCGCCCCTGGGGCCTCGACTTCCCGGTGATCACCATTCGCGACATGGTCAGGGCTCAGGCCATGCTGCTCGACCATCTCGGCATCGAGCAGCTCTTCTGCGTCACCGGCGGCTCCATGGGCGGCATGCAGGCGTTGCAGTGGGTGGCGAGCTTCCCCGAGCGCTGCTGCACTGCAGTGCCGATCGCCTGTGCGGCCAAGCATTCGGCCCAGAACATCGCGCTCAACGAGGTCGGCCGCCAGGCGATCATGGCCGACCCCGACTGGCGCGAAGGGCGCTATCAGGAACAAGGCGCCAATCCGGTCGGCGGCCTCGCGGTGGCGCGCATGGCCGCGCACATCACCTACCTCTCGGAGTCGGCGCTGCAACGGAAGTTCGGCCGGTCCCTGCAGGACAGGTCCAACGTCACCTACGGCTTCGATGCCGACTTCCAGGTGGAGAGTTACCTGCGCCACCAGGGGCAGGCCTTCGTCGAGCGTTTCGACGCCAACTCCTACCTCTACATCACCCGCGCGATCGACTACTTCGATCTCGCGGCCGACTATGACGGTGTGCTGGCGAATGCGTTTCGCGGGGTCGAGACTCGTTTCTGCGTGATCTCGTTCACCAGCGACTGGCTTTATCCCACGTCCGAGAACCGCGCCATCGTGCGTGCGCTCGCCGCCGTCGCCGCCAACGTGAGCTTCGTCGAGGTGGTGAGCGACAAGGGGCACGACGCCTTCCTGCTCGACGAGCCCAACATGTTCGAGACCCTGCGCGGGTTCCTGAGCGGCGCCGCCGCCAAGCGCGGGCTCGGCAGCCCTTGAGACCTCGTCCATGAATGCAGGCCCGCAGCGGCGAACCATGCGCCAGAGTGCCCGCCCCGACCATCGCCTGATCGCCGAGCTGGTGGAGCCGGGCTCCAGGCTGCTCGACATCGGCTGCGGCGACGGCGCCCTGCTGGAGCTGCTCGCACGCGAAAAGAACGTCGACGGCCGCGGCATCGAGATCAGCCAGGAGGGAGTCAACGCCTCGGTGAGGCGCGGACTCTCGGTCATCCAGGGCGATGCCGAAACCGACCTCGCCGACTACCCGGACGCCGCCTTCGACTACGTGGTGCTGAGCCAGACCCTGCCTGCGATCCGCGACCCCAAGGGCGTGCTGCTTGAGCTGCTCAGGATCGGCAGAAGCGCGATCGTCTCGATCCCCAACTTCGGGCACTGGCGCAACCGGCTGCAGCTCTTGACGCGGGGCCGCATGCCGGCGCGCGCCGGCTCCGGCGAGCTCTGGTACGAAACGCCGGTGATCCGACCGTGCACGATCAAGGATTTCGTGATGCTCTGCCGCGAGCTCGACATCGGCATCGAGCGCCGCACCCAGGTGGATTCAAGGGGGCGCGTGCGCCACTTCAGCGGCACCGGCCGCTTCGCCAACCTCTTCGGCGAGCAGGCGGTCTTCCTGCTCTCCGCCGAGCGACGGTAAAGCGGTTCCGTTCGACACGGAAACGCTCTGGTTCTTTGTCGCTCACGGCAGCCGGCCTATGGCCGGCGCCTGCACGAGGGCGCCGCATCAGCGGCGGGCCGCGGTCGCGGTCTGTTGCACGCCCATCAAAGATGGACGCGCTCTGAGCTGCCCTCTACGAGGGTTCGCGCGCCTGCCGGCACCGGCTGCGGCAGCGGCACGATGACCCGGCGTCGGCGCCGCGCCGTGATGGGAAGGGCCTCGAACACGGTCTTGCCGGCCTCGACATAGACAATGCCGCCGAAGGGACGGCCGAGATGGCGTCCCACGCGCTGCCAGACGGCAGCCGTGCGCAGCACCGCGCGCGAGCCCGTGGGCGGGAAGAAAAGCATCCCGCCCGAGGCGACCGGGGCGAAGCGGTGCTCGCGCAGCAGCCGGCCGAGTTGCGAGGCGCTGAAGGGCGAGCCGTGGCCGAAGGGCGTGGCCTCGGCGCGGGCCCAGAGGCCGTGGCGGTTCGGCACCAGCACCAGGATGCGCCCGTCCGGCCGCATCACCCGCCACACCTCTTCCAGCATCGGCCGGCGCTGCTCGCTGAACTCCAGCCCGTGGACGATGAGGATGCGGTCGATGCAGCCGTCGGGCAGCGGCAGGACGCCGTCGTCGGCGAGCGCGACCTGCCGCCCGCCGCTCTCGGGCCAGGCCATCACCCCCTGGCCCGCCGGCATGACCGCGAACACGCGGTCTGCCTCCTCACGAAAGAGCCCGAGGAAGGGCACCGGGTAGCCGATCCCCAGCACCACCTCCTCGCGCACGCGCGGCCACACGCGACGGATCTGCTGGCCCAGGATTCGCCGCGTGACCCGCCCGAGGCGGGTCAGATAGAAGGCGTTAAGGTCGACAACGTCCTGATGCATCGCTGGCTATGGTAGCAGCCTAAACCGGCCCAACTCAGCACCGGGATGCTAGTGTTTGCCTCCTAGTCGCGGATCCCCCTTGCCAGAGCGCGAATGAGAGCCTGCAGAGTGATCGCTCTCGCGCGCCTCCCCAGGAGAGCGCGCTAAGCGTAATAGCCTGCGTCCTCCAAGACCCTGCGGATGCCCTTGTCCATATTCTCCAGCGCCTGCTCGATGCTCTGCTCGCCGTTGATGGCATCGGCGACCTCGACCCCATTCTGCGTGCCGATCGTGAACCCCTCCGGGATCATCAGATTATTGGTGACGCCGTAGGGCATGCTCGCCATGAGGCCACCGAAGAACAGCTTGTCGTCCTTGTGTCGATCGAGAATGGAGAGCCGGGCCGGCTGCCCACCGGCCGCCACCACGGCCGCGCCGATCGCTGGATCGGCGGCATCGCCCGAAGCCAGGAACTTGGCAAAGGCGACACCCGCCTCCTGGTTGTTCGAATAGGTCGGGACGAAGGCGCCGAAGCCGCCAGTGCTGACCCGATGCGCCCCCTTGTCGTTGTCTCCCCGGGGCGGCAGATCGGCGTAGATTACCCGGTCGAACTTGGTAAAGGACGGATCGTTCAGCACCGCCGTTCCCCAGGTCAAGGGACCGTAGACGGCGGTGCCGTTGGCGAAGGCGGTATTCACCTCGTCCTCCCCCGCATTGGCGCTTACGGGGTGCGCGTATTGTTGAAGGTCGACCAGCATCTTCAGTGCCATGTAGCCTTCTTCGCTGTTGACTGTCGGATTCCAGTATCCCGGTTCTTCGCTGTCGACCAGGGCGCCGCCGAACGAGCGTAGCGCGCCGTAGTATTGGTATCCGGCCCAATAGCTCCGCTGCATGGCGCCCACATAGCCGAATTGATTGGTGCTGGGCGAATGCAGTTCCCTGGCTGCCTCAAGGGCGTCCGGCCATGTCTTCGGCACCGGAATGCCAGCCTTATCGAAGATGTCCTTGCGATAGAACGTCATCTGGCAGTTGGCGTCGTGAGCCAAGCCGTAGAGCGTGCCACTACTTTGAGCGATGGGGATGCGGTAGAGCGACTGCAACGCCTCCGGCACGTCAGTCTGATAGTCCGCGAACCACGTAGGGTCGGCATCCATGTGAGGTTGAAGCGGAATCATCGCCCCGAACGATTCGAGCGAAGGGTATTGGCCGTAATCCTGGGTGACCGAATCGAAGGCATCCGACTTCGATTGCATGTAGACGTTGACCTTGTTCAAGAACTCGTTCGTCGGGATCGTGGCCACGTTCAGCGTAATGTTCGGATAAGCCTTCTCGAACAGCGGCATCAGACCGCGGACAACGCCTGCGAAACGGCTGCCCGACGCTGTCAGATGCACCACTTCGCCGGTTACGTCGGCACGCACTTCGCGCGGCACGAAGTTTGCGGCGATTGCGGCAATTGCGGTGGCTGAGCTTGCTTGCAGCACCTGGCGGCGCGTGAGCGCGGTTCGCCGACGATGCCTCACCTCCGCCATGGTCTGTTTCCACGTGTCGAAATTTCGATCGCTCATGTCTTCCTCCCTGAGTTTTGTTTGCTGCGTTTCGCGCTTCGCCGGGAGGTCACAGAGCGTCCTCCCTGCCGCGTCGAATCCGCAGAAGTCGAACCGACAACGCGCCGGTTGCTTCCGGCGATCTTTGGGTCGGTTAAGTCTTTGTTATTCCGATGAAAAATCGCGAAGACCGCCGTTCCGTCGGTCGGCTCAAACCGGGCATTCCCGACGGACGCCACGAACAACGTGGTGGTATGCGATTTTTGAACCCTCTCTACCATGGGCCATCCTTCGGCCAACGGAGGGTACGCCCCGGAGCTTAGCCCGGAAGTCTCGCCACTGTCATGGTCCGGGCGGAAAGGAGTCCGCCCTAATACATATGAGTGCCGCCGTTCATGGTGATGGTGGAGCCGGTGGTCCAGGCCGCCTTGTCGTCCACGAGGAAGAGCACGGCATGGGCCACCTCCTCCTCGTGCCCCATGCGGCGGACCGGGGACTTGTCGATGATCTTCTGCGCGATCCGCTCGGGCATGTTGCGCATCAGGTAGGTATCGACATAGCCGGGTGCGACGGTGTTGACCGTGATCCCGTGCTTCGCCCCTTCCTGCGCCAGCGCCTTGGTGAAGCCGTGCATGCCCGCCTTGGCGGCGACGTAGTTGACCTGGTTGAGCTGGCCGGCCTGGCCGTTCATCGAGCCGATCTGGATGATGCGGCCCCAGCCCCGCTCCATCATGCCGGGATAGACCGCCTTGGACATGTAGAAGACGGAATCGAGATTGACCCGGACCACCCGCTGCCACTGGTCGTCGGTCATGTTCTCGAACTTGTTGTCGGAGACCGTGCCCGCGTTGTTGACGAGAATCTCGACCGGGCCGTGCTCGGCCTCGACCGCCGCGATCCCGGCCCGGCAGGCGTCGCCGTCGCTCACGTCCCACTTCAGCGCCGGGATGCCGGAATCCGCCGTGAAGGCGGCGGCGCACGCCTCATCGGCATGGTAGTTGACCACTACCGGGTGGCCGGCCTCCTGCAAGGCGCGGGCGATGCCGGCGCCGATGCCGCGCGTGCCCCCGGTGATGAGCGCAAGCCGTCCCATTCGCGTGCTCCCGTCGGTAGGACTCAGTACATGTGGTGGCCGCCGTTCACCGAGAGTGTCGATCCGGTGATGAAGTCCGCGTCGTTAGCGGTGAGGAAGAGCACCGCGCGTGCGATGTCCTCGGCGCGGCCGAGCCGACCCACGGGGATGCTGGCGACGATCTTCTCCAGCACCGCCTCGGGCACCGCGCGGACCATATCGGTATCGACATAACCGGGGGCGACCGCGTTCACGGTGATGCCGTGGCGCGCGCCCTCCTGTGCCAGCGCCTTGGTGAAGCCGTGGATCCCTGACTTCGCGGCGGCGTAGTTGACCTGGCCGTACTGGCCGGCCTGGCCGTTGATCGAGCCGATATTGACCACGCGGCCGAACTTGCGCGTCCGCATGCCGGGGAAGGTGGCGTGGCAGAGGTTGAAGCAGGAGCCGAGATTGGTGTCGAGCACCGCCTGCCATCTGTCCGGCGTCATCTTCTGGAGCGTGCCGTCGCGCGTGATGCCGGCGTTGTTCACCAGGATATCGATGGGGCCCAGGTCCTGCTCGATCTGGGCGATGCCCGCCTCGCAGGCGGCGAAATCGCTCACGTCCCACTTGTAAACGTCGATGCCGGTGACTTCGCGGAAACGCTCGGCCGCCTCGTCGTTCGAGTTGTAGTTGGCGGCCACCTGGCAGCCGTTGTTCTTCAGCGCGAGCGAAATTGCGCCGCCAATACCGCGCGTTCCGCCCGTCACCAGTGCGACCCGACTCATCATCTCTCCCCTGGCAATGATCCGCGCCGCCGGGACCCATTCCGCGGCGGCGCGTGCGCCTCATATGCGCCTGCGTGCGCGCTTTTTCAAGCGCTGGCGTGCGCGGCGATCCAGTCCGCGAGCTTGCGCCAGAGCAGGCGCTTGGCGCGGGGGCTGGCCATCATCCCGATATGGCCGAGCGGCGGGCGCCAGGTCTCGACATCGGGGAGCGCCTCGCCCAGCGCCTCCGCCGAAGCCGGCGGGACGATGCGGTCGCGCGCCGGCACGACATTGAGCGCGGGGCACGTGACGCGCTCGGGCCGCACGGGCTCACCGCCCACCCGCCAGTTGCCGCGCGCCGGCGCGTTCGCACCGTACCAGTCTTCCAGGCAGGCGCGGGCCACGGGGCCGGTGAGCGGCACGGCGTCGTTGAGCCAGTCCTCCAGCGCGACGAAGTTGCGCGCCGCCGCCGAGGCTGGCGGGAGGTCGGCAAAAGCGCTGAATTTGCGTGCCGCCAGCAGCGGGTCGAGCGCGGCGAACATGGCCTGCAGCGCATCGGGCGGTAGTTGCTCCAGGCCCTCGATCAGGGCGGTCAGTCCCGGCAGGTGGGCCGCGATCAGGCGCGCCTGGTGGCGTCCGTCTGCCCAGAAATCCCAGGGCGTCGCCAGCAGGACCAACGCGGCCACATCCTCACGGCCGGCGAGCGGCAGTACCAAGGTGCCGCCCATGCAGTAGCCGGCGAGCACCACCGGCCGGCCCGCGTCGCGGTGTACCGCCTCCAGCGCCGGGGCGAGGCGGCCAAGGATGTAGTCGTCCAGCCCGAATTCGCGTTCGTCCGCGCCGGGCGCCCCCCAGTCGAGCAGGTAGGGGCGGAGGCCCCGGTCGCGCAGATAGCGGGCGAAGCTGCGCTCTGCCCTGAGGTCGAGGATGTAGGCGCGGTTGATGAGCGAGGGCACGAGCAGCACGGGCGCCCCCGCCGCATCTCCGCCGAAGGCCAAGACCCGCGTCGTGCCGGCCTGCCAGAGCACCGGCGGGTCCGTCAGGCGGCGGCGGTAGGGGTGCGCGCGGTAGCCTTCGATGCCGGCGAGGAAGGTGCCGATGCGGGTTGCCGCCTCGGCACCCAGCGCCCGGGCGAGCGCCTCAGGATCGGCCGCTGCCAGCGCCTCCTGGAGGGCTGTCGCCTGCGCCTGATCCGCGCGCCGCCAGGTCAGCGATCCGCTCCTCGAGAGCCGCAAGGCGGCGAGCGAGCTCAGCCAGCCGCTGAGCGCCATCCCCAGATGGAGCGGCAGCGGCCTCGGCCCGAGCCGGGCCGGCGGTGCCGGCGTCCGTGCCGGCATTCAGACCGCCGCTCGCCCCGCCGCCTGCGAGCGCGGCGAGGTGCAAGGTGGCAAGGCGGAGCGTGAGCGCACCGGGACCGTCGCCCCGTCCGGTGCCGGCGATCTCCTCCTGCCAGAGGTCGAGGAAGCGGCTGGCAAGCGTGGCCGGGTCGTCGTCATCGCGGGTGCCTTCAAGCCTGCCCATCGCGCGAGTATAGCCCAAGCGGTGGCGGCGGCCCGTCGTTGACTTGGCTCGCCCCGCGCACCATGCTCGGCCCATGACTATCGAGCAGAATATCGAGGCCGCCGGCCTGACGCTGCCCCGGCTGGAAGACAGCTACGGCACCAACCCCGCGGCCGCGAAGTACGTCTCCCACCACGCGCTGGGGCGCGTGCTCTACCTCTCGGGCTGCACGCCCATGAAGGAGGGCAAGCCCTACCTCCCCGGGATCCTGGGCGAGGATCGCACCATCGAGGAGGGCTACGAGGCGGCGCGCCATTGCATGCTCTGCTACCTCGGCCTGATCAAGTATGCGCTGGGCGACCTCGACCGCATGCACCGTATGCTGCATCTGACAGGATACGTGAACTCGGGCCCGGATTTCGTCGATCAGCCGCGCGTCATCAACGGCGCCGTCGACCTGCTCGTCGAGCTTTGCGGCCGGCGCCTGATGCCGACGCGCGCCGCCATCGGCTGCCGCGGGCTTGCAGTCAACCACTCGGTCGAGCTGATCGCCACGGTGGAGTTCGACGGCGGCGCCGTGGCGCCCCCGCTCGCCCGCGACGGGACGGTACTCGACTGAGAGACGCCACCCGCCGGCCATTCACTCGCCATCCACGAGACTGACGCCATGAAAGCGGTTATCTGCAAGGCCTTTGGCCCGCCCGAAACTCTTGCGTTCCAAGACGTGGAGCCGCCCGCGCTCGAGCCCGGCAGCGTCCGCATTGCCGTGCATGCGACGGGCGTGAACTTTCCCGATCTCCTGCTGATCGAGGGCAAGTATCAGGTCAGGCCGCCATTCCCCTTCAGCCCCGGCCTCGAATGCTCAGGGATCGTCACCGAGTGCGGGCCGGGGGTGGACGCGCCCGCGCCCGGCACCCGGGTGCTTGCCTACGTGTCCTACGGCGGCATGGCCGAGGAGGTAGTGGCCCCTGCGGAGTGCGTCATCCCCATTCCCGATGCCATGCCCTTCGATGTCGCGGCGGCCTTCCCCGTGGTCTACGCCACCGGCTACCACGCACTGGTCGGGCGGGGCGCGCTCGCCGAGGGCGAGACGCTCCTGGTCCAGGGCGCCTCGGGCGGCGTCGGGCTCTCGGCCGTGGAGATCGGCAAGTGCCTCGGCGCCACGGTGATCGCGGCCGCCAGCAGCGACGAGAAGCTCGCGCGCGCCCGGGAGCACGGCGCCGACCACATGGTCAACTACCGCACCGAGGACCTGCGCGAGCGGGTCAAGGCCTTGACCGACGGGCGCGGCGCCGACGTGATCTACGACCCGGTCGGCGGCGACATCTTCGATACCTCCATGCGCTGCATCGCGTGGAACGGCCGGCTCCTGGTCATCGGCTTCGCCTCCGGCCGCATCGCCGAGGCCAAGACCAACATCATCCTGCTCAAGGAGATCAGCGTGGTCGGCGTCGCCTGGGGCGCCTTCGCCCAGCGCGACCGCGCCGCGAACCGCGCCTACTTCGGCGATCTCTTTCGCTGGTACGAGGCCGGCGCGCTGAAGCCCCTCGTCTCCCGACGCCTGCCCCTTGAAGAGGCGCCCGCGGCACTGGACGCGTTCCGCAGCCGCAGCGTGGTCGGCAAGCAGGTGCTGACGGTGGAGCGGCCTGGCGGCTGAGCCGGCGCGGGACCGCGACGGGCGCCTCCTTTACCGATGGCGCGCGATTTCCTACCCTGAGTCAGCCCCGCGGCGCCGCGGAGCGGTGGACTGCAGATCGGCTAGGATAGAGCGTGGCTGGGAAGGCGATCCGAGGCGCGGCGGGGCCACTCGTGGACGATCCCGTGATCGGGCACCCGGTGCGCGCCGGCGGCTGGGCGGACCACGCCGCGTCCTCATACGCGCTGGCAGCCGAGGCGCTTGACGACGGGCGCCTCGCGGATGCCGCAGCGCTCGCCTGCCACACGGTCGAAGAAGCCCGCGAGGGCTACGAGCTTTACGCCCTCTGGACCGACCAGATCAGGGAAACGCTCGCCGCCGAAGGCGTGGACCAAGCCGAGATCACCGCGGGCGAGACCCGCTTGGCCGCGCTGCTGGCGGGCGAGACCGGCGAGCCCTTCGACATCCACGCGGGCTGGGCCGCGTACAGGGCCGCGATCGAGGAGGTCGAGGCGGCGTGCGGCGCCGGCGATGCGGCGACGGCCCGCGAGCACCTGGAGCGCGCCCGCCTGCTCTGGCTCGAGACCCACGACCGGGGCTGCGATCTGGTCTACGGGATGCTCGACCTCGTGGTCCGCCATCTGGGCGAGCGCCGCATCGGCCCGCTCTGGGACGAGCTAATGGCGCCGATGTACGAGACCTACGACGTCTACGACACCGCCACGCACCCGTGGCCGCGCTCGATGCACCGGCTGATCCTGATCGCAGCACTCTCGCTGCGCGGCCATCTGAGCGGGCCGGGGCGCATGGGCGCGATCGAGATCGTGGAGGAGGCGGACCGCTGGGTGCTGAGCTTCGACCCCTGCGGCTCCGGCGGGCGGACCTATCGCGACGAGGACCCCAAGGGGCCCCGCATGGAACCTCCCTACGGCTTCGCCGTGACCACCGAGGCCCACGACTGGGCCTGGGGCAAGAAGGGCGTCTGCGTCTACTGCGTCCATTGCTGCCAGCTGAACCAGCGCATGCCGATCCGCCGCTTCGGCTACCCGACGCGGGTGATCGACCCGCCGACCTGGCCCGAGGCACGGCAGGGCGGCGTCTGCCGCTGGTCGGTCTACAAGGACCCCGCGCTCGTGCCGGTGGAGGCCTATACCAGCGTGGGCCATGAGAGCCCGGCGGCGGCCGGCCTGGGGACAACGCAATGAACGAGACGGCGAAGGAGGGATTGGCGGCGGTGCGCGAGCGGATGCGCTCCGAAGGCGTGCGCTTCGTCCAGGTCGAGACGCCGGATCTGGACGGCGGGCTGCGCGGCAAGCTGCTCGCCCTGGACAAGGGTCTCTCCGGCGAGGTCGGCTGGTCCAACATCATCTACGGGCTGACCACGGCGGACGATGTCTACCTCTCACCCTTCTCGTCCTACGAGAACGGCTTCGCCGACGTCTACGGGAAGCCGGACCCCGCCACCCTCTGCCGCCTGCCCTGGCGCCCGGACACGGTGGCGGCCATCCTCGATATCCACGACGCCGACGGCAGCATGACGCCGGAATGCCCGCGCACGATGCTCCGGTGTGCCGCCGACAAGGCCGCCCACATGGGCTTCGAGCCGCGCTTCGCGCTCGAATACGAGGTCTTCGTCTACTACGTGGACGATAACGCCCCGTTGCCCTCGCCTTCGACGCTCACGCCGGTCTCGCGCGGGCGCAACGCCTACAGCCTGGTGCGCCTGCCCGCGCTCCGCGCGGTGTTCGAGACCTTCATGCAGCGCATGGAGGAGGTGGGCACGCCGGTGGTTTCCATGCACACGGAGCTCGGCCACGGCGCCATCGAGTTCGCACTGGCCCATGCCCCGGCGCTCGACGCCGCCGACGGCGCCATCCGCGCGAAGACCTACCTCAAGGAGCTCTGCGCCGAGCGCGGCATGATCGCGACCTTCATGGCCAAGCTCGATGCCGACCTGCCGGGCTCGGGCGGGCACGTCCACCAAAGCCTCTGGCACGACGGGGAGAATGCCTTCTGGGAGAGCGGCGGCGTAAGTGAGACCGCCCGGCAGTACGCCGCCGGCCAGCTCGAGCATCTGCCGGCGCTGGTCGCGCTCTGCTCGCCCAACATCAACTCGTTCCGACGCCGAGACTGGCAGCACTGGGTGCCCGAGAACGCATCCTGGGGCGATGACAACCGCAGCGCGGCGTTGCGGCTGATCACCCGGCCCACCCCCCACGGTGCACGCTTCGAGAACCGGCTGCCGGGCGCCGATGCCAACGCCTATCTCGCTGTCGGCGGCATGCTGGCCGCCGGCCTCGACGGGATCGAGCGCGGCCTTGCGCCGCCACCGCTCTGCACCGGCAACGCGGCGCTCGACGAGAGCTATACCAAGCTGCCGGCCACTCTGGAGGACGCGGTGGAGGTTTTCGAGGGCTCGGCCTTCCTGCGCCGCGCCTTCGGCGACCGCTTCGTCGATCACTACGCGCTCTCACGCCGGGCCGAGATCGATCTCTGGCGCGCCTGGCAGAAAAGCCGGATCAGCGCCTGGGAGTACGAGCGCTACTTCGAGACCATTTGAGCGCCGCGACGCCTTTTCGCGCCGGCCTTCTGCCATTATATCGGTAGAGTCAGGGCGTCGACGCGCCGTCTTGGACAGCACGAAGGGGGACGAATGACCGATCAGGACACGATCGCGCAGCGCCTGGAGGCGTTGCGCGCCGAACACCAGTCGCTCAATGCGAAAATCGACACGCTCGCAGGCCGCGGCGACAATCTCGAGATTCAGGAGCTCAAGCGCCAGAAGCTCCGGCTCAAGGACGAGATCGCGCGGCTGGAGAGCGAACACGCACACGCCGGGTAACTTCGAATTACGAGTGTCGCCGGACGACGCTAATCGCGCGTAACGCGCTCTTTTACAACATATATTTGTGGAACGTGCCGATTCCGGCGCCGGCTTGGGCGCGGGCTCAGTCTGCCGGCTTCACGCCTGTGCCGATCCGCACATGAACATTCATCGGGACCTCGTCGCCCTCTCTCAGGCGCTCGAATTCTGCCGCCACGGCTTCTTTCAGGGCGCGCTGCGTCGCCTCCGAGGCACCATCCAGGGCGCGGCCGAAGGTCATGTCGAACTGGGCCTGCCAGAAGGGCGCCTGCGCCGGCACCCGTGGCGCGAAGCGGACCTCGCGCTCTTCCACGTCCGCCAGGCCGCCGTCGCCGAGCGCGCGGGCGAGCGCGCCGGGTGCGCCGAGCGAGAAGGGCCGGGCGAGATCGATATCCTCCACCCCGTCCAGGGGGCCGAACACGGCCTCGGCGGCAGCGACGAAGACGACGAACATCGTGGTCTCCTCGCGCGGCCCCCAGACTAGGTAAGCCACCCGGCCGCCGGGCTTCAGCACGCGACGCGCTTCGGCGGCGGCGGCCGCAGGATCCGGGCAGAACATCAGGCCGAAGCGGCAGATCAACCGGTCGAACACTGCTTCCGCATCGGGCAGCGCCAGCATGTCGGCGGTCCTGAAGGTGATGTTGCGAAGCCCCTGGGCGGCGGCCCGGCGCCGGGCGCCCAGCATCATCTCGGGGCAAAGGTCGGTGGCGAAGACGCGGCCTTCCGCGCCCACCAGGGCGGCGACACTGAGCGCAGGCTCGCCGGCGCCCGTGGCGATGTCGCAGACCTGCTGGCCCGGCGCGATGTCGGCCGCCTCGATCAGCGGTGCATTCATGCGCGCCGCCTGCTCGGCGATCTCGTCGGCCCGCCGGTCCCAATGGCGCCCGCGCCCGGCCCAGTCGGCCCGCACGAGCTCGGTTTCGCGCTTGATCGCGTCTGCGTCCATGGCCCGCACTCTCCGCGCCCCGCCGCCCGTGTCAAGGCCGGCGGGGGCTTTCCAGAGCGCGTCCGACTTTGACGGACGCGCGACAGGCCGCGATCGCGGCCCGCCGCGAATGCGGCGCGCCCGCGCAGGCGCCGGCCGCAGGCCGGCTGCCGTGAGCGACAAGAAACCAGGGCGTTTCCGTGTGAAACGGATACGCTCTACAGCAGCTGGACGGCCAGAAGACCTGCGAGCAGCGCGGCGATCACGCCGAGCAGGATGGGCAGCGTGCTGGCGCCGCGCCGGCGGCCGCCCATCGTCTCCAGCGTGTCGGGCGAGAGCGAGACCCCCGACTCCAGCCCGTCCAGCACGCGCTCGGCGCGCGCGGCAAGGCGCGGCAGGCGGCCCGCCGCTTCCAGAAACTCCCCCGCCATGTCGCGCACGCGCGCCTGAACGCCCAGGTTCTCCCGCGCCCAGCCCTCGATCAGCGGCCGGGTGAAGACCCACATGTTCTGGTCAGGGGTAAGCCTGCGGGTCAGCCCCTCGGCCATGAGCATGGTCTTCTGCAGCAGCAGGAGCTGGGGCTGGGTCTCCATCTCGAAGGCTTCGGTAATCTGGAAGAGCTGGCCGAGCAGCTGACCGATGGAAATCTCGTTGAGGGGCCGGCCCAGGATGGGCTCGCCGATGGACCGCAGCGCCTGCACGAACGCCGCTCTGGAGGTCCGCCGCGGCACGTAGCCGGCCTCCAGGTGCACGTCAGCGACGCGCTCGTAGTCGCCTATCAGGAAGCCCAGGAGCATCTCGGCGAGATAGCGCCGGGTCTGGGTGTCGAGCCGTCCCATGATCCCGAAATCGACGGCGACGACGTTGCCCTCGGCATTCACCAGCAGGTTGCCGGGGTGCAGGTCGGCGTGGAAGAAGCCGTCCCTGAAGACCTGGTTGAAGAAGGCCTCGGCCGCCTTGCCCAGCACCTCGTGCGGGTCGTGGCCGGCCTCCACCAGGGCCTCGCGCTCGTCGATCGGGATGCCTTCGACGCGCTCCAGCGTGAGCACGCGGCGGCTGGTGCGCCGCCAATCGACCGCCGGCACCAGGAAGCCGGGGTCCTCGGCGAAGTTCTGGCGCAGCTCGGAGGCGGCGGCGGCCTCGAAGCGGAGGTCCATCTCGATCATCACGCTCTGCGCAAAGGTGCGGATGACCTCGACCGGACGCAGCCGGCGCCAGGAGGGCAGCGCGCGCTCGGCAAGCTCCGCGAGCCAGTAGAAGAGCTCCAGATCGCGCTCGAGGGCGCGCTCCACACCGGGCCGGAGGATCTTGACCGCAACCGGCTCGCCGGTCGCGGTGACCGCAAAATGAACCTGCGCGATGGAGGCCGCCGCCACGGGCTCGTCGGTGAACTCCTTGAAGAGTGACTCCAGGGGCACGCCGAACTCGGATTCCACGATGGCGCGCGCGGCCTTGGCCTCGAAGGGCGGCAGCCGGTCCTGCAGGGCGGAGAGCTCGGCGGCGATCTCGTCGCCCACCAGGTCCGGCCGGGTGGAAAGCGCCTGGCCGAACTTGATGAAGCTCGGGCCCAGCTTCTGGAACGCACCAGCGAGCCGCCGCCCCGGCGTGCCCAACCCCCGCTTCCTGGGCGCCATGCCGGCGAGAAGGGTGACCGACGGCACGAGCCCGTGGTCGCGCAGGAGGAAGAGCGCGTCCCAGCGCGCCAAGGTCCAGGCGATCCGCAGCAGCCGCCCGATATTTCTGAGCGCCCGGCGCATGGCGAGAGTTCCGGGTTAGACGCGCCAGCCCGAATGGAGCGTGGCGATGCCGGCCGAGAGCGAACGCACGCGCACACCGCCGAAGCCGGCATCGGCCATCATGGCGGCTAGCCGCTCCGGCGGGGGAAAGCGCCGGATGCTCTCCACAAGATAGGCGTAGGCGTCGTGCTGGCCGGTCACCACCGCGCCCAGCAGCGGAATCACGGCGAAGGAATAGGCATTGTAGAGACGGTCGACGCCGGCAGGCGGGCGCGAGCTGAACTCCAGGCAAAGGAAGCGCCCGCCGGGGCGGAGCACACGCGCCGCCTCCTCCAGCGCGCGCTCGATCCGCGTCAGGTTGCGGATGCCGAAGGCGATCGTATAGGCATCCACCGAACGCGGCGGCAGCGGCAGCGCCTCGGCATCGCCCACCAGCCATTCGATGCCGCCGATGAGGCCCGCGTTCCAGGTGCGCTCGCGGCCCGCGTCCACCATCTGCTCGCTCGCGTCGCAGACGATGACGCGGCCCTCGCCCTCCATCGCCTCCCAGACCCGGCGCGCAATGTCGCCGGTACCGCCCGCCACGTCGAGCACGGCCATGCCGGGGCGGGGCGCGAGCCAGGCCACCATCTCGCGCTTCCACAGGCGATGGACGCCGCCGCTCATCAGGTCGTTCATGAGGTCGTAGCGGCCGGCGACCCGGTCGAAGAGGTCGCGGACGAGCTCCGGCTTCTCGTCCTCGCCGACGCGGCGAAAGCCGAAATCGGCGCCATCCGTGGCGTTGTGCTCACCGCGCGCGGAGGCCATGGCGGCGACCATAGCCCAGCGGCGGAACCCGCGCTACCGTGACCGCAGGATGCCGGAATTGCCCGAGGTCGAAACCGTGCGCCGCGGGCTCGCCGCGCAGCTCACGGGCCGGCGCATCAGCCATGTCACGGTGCGGCGCGGCGATCTCCGCCGTCCGCTCCCGCCGGACATGGGGCAGGTGCTTACGGGCCGGGAAGTTCAGAGCTTCGGGCGGCGCGGCAAGTATCTGCTGGTGCACCTCGACGGCGGCCGCGTGCTGATCGTCCACCTCGGCATGTCGGGCCGCCTCTTCGTCGGTGCCGCGCCGAGCGGTGCCGCGCATGAGCATGTCGTCCTTCACTTCGAGGGCGGCGCGGTGCTGAGCTACGTCGACCACCGGCGCTTCGGCCTGATGGACCTGTGTGAGGCGGCGCGGCTCGGCGAGCACGTGCTGCTGAGCGCCATGGGCCCCGAGCCGCTCGCCGCCGACTTCGACGGGCCGGCGCTGGCCAAACGGCTCAGCGGCAAGGACACGCCGATCAAGGCCGCGCTGCTCGACCAGCGCGTGGTCGCGGGCCTCGGCAACATCTACGTGTGCGAGGCGCTCTTCTACGCCGGCCTGAGCCCGCGGCGCCGCGCGGGCTCGGTGCAGGGCGGGCGCGCGGCCCGGCTCGCCGCCGCGATCAAGAACGTGCTGGAGGCGGCCATCGCGGCAGGAGGTTCGTCGCTCCGGGACTACGTGCAGGCAACGGGCGAGCTTGGCTACTTTCAGCACCGCTTCGCGGTCTACGACCGGGCTGGCCAGCCCTGCCCCGGCTGCGATTGCGGGGCCGCGGTGCGCCGTATCGTGCAAAGCAACCGCTCGACATTCTATTGCGCAAAGCGGCAACGGTGAGTTATCAGGCGGTCCGGACGCCCGTCGCGGCGCCCTTCCGGCAGCAGCCCGACGACCAGAATGCGGGCCCCGGCCCCTTGAGGGAGAACACGATGGCCTATGAGAACATCACCGTCGACCGGCGCGGCCGGGTCGGCCTGATTACGCTGAACCGGCCCAAGGCGCTCAACGCGCTGAACGGCGCGTTGATCGGCGAGCTCAACGCCGTGCTCGACAGCTTCGCAGAGGAGGAGGGGATCGGTGCCGTCGTCATCACCGGCAACGAGAAAGCCTTCGCGGCCGGCGCCGACATCACCGAGATGCGTAGGATGAACTTCGTCGACGCCTACGGCAGTGACTTCATCGCCGCGTGGAACCGCATCACCACCTTCCGCAAGCCGGTGATCGCGGCGGTCGCGGGCTACGCTTTGGGCGGCGGCTGCGAGCTTGCGATGATGTGCGACATCGTGATCGCCGCGGACAACGCCAGATTCGGCCAGCCGGAGATCAAGCTCGGCACTATCCCCGGCGCCGGCGGAACCCAGCGGCTCACGCGCGCCGTCGGCAAGTCGAAGGCGATGGAGATGATCCTGACCGGGCGCATGATGAATGCCGAGGAGGCCGAGCGCAGCGGGCTCGCGAGCCGGGTCGTGCCGGCCGCCGACGTGGTGGACGAGGCCGTCGCCGTTGCCGAGCGGATCGCGCATTTCTCGGCGCCCACCGTCGCGCTCGCCAAGGCAAGTGTGAACCGCGCCTTCGAGACCACTCTCACGGAAGGCGTGCTCTACGAGCGGGCGGTGTTCTACGCGAGCTTCGCGACCGAGGATCAGAAGGAAGGGATGGACGCCTTCATCGAGAAGCGCGAGCCCGCCTTCAACAACCGTTAGCCCCGCCTGACAGCGCCGCTGCCGTTGACCCGGCGGGCCCGCGTGGTATAACGCCGCCCGACCATAGGAAAGGCCCTCAGCCATGGCCCATTCGCGCCAGGCCCGCAAGCGGGTTCGGCAGAACAAGCGCCGCGTCGCGGTCAACCGCGCACGGATTTCACGCCTCCGCACCTTCATCCGCCGGGTGGAGGAAGCCATCGCGAGCGGCGACAAGCGCCAGGCCGAGGAGGCATTGCGCGCGGCCCAGCCCGAGATCATGCGGGGCGCGCAGAAAGCGGTGCTGCATCGCAGCACCGCAG
>Ga0209754_1000919_pt1 | contig 33750 bp, 37 predicted proteins | sample MesohylBB_FD_187295 | JGI IMG/M metagenome (GOLD analysis project Ga0209754, IMG submission 187295) | Host-associated microbial community of the marine sponge Aplysina aerophoba from Gulf of Piran - sponge mesohyl, lysed by bead beating... | ecosystem: Host-associated > Porifera > Sponge >... | reverse complement strand
GCACAAGCGGCGGGGCGGGGCGGCGGTGATCGTGGCCCACCGCCACGGCGCGTTCGCGCAATGCGACACCGTCTACGCGATGGAGGCCGGCCGGCCGGTCCCCGCCACGCCGGACCGCGGAAAGGCGCCGGTCCGCCAGTTGAAGGCCGGCGGGGCGGCGCGGATGATCCGGCCTGTGCGGGACAGCGGGACGGCACCCGTCGATGCCCTGGAGACTCCGTCCGCCGCCCCGCCTCCGGCGGGCGGGGGCCGGGAAGAACGGGACGTCGCCTCATGAGGAAGCCGGGGGAAGGCGCGGGATTTTCGGCGCGCGGCGCTCTGGCGCTCGGCTTCGCCGCGACCGCGATCCTGGTCCTGGGCGTCCTCGGCTGGAGCGTGTTCTCTTCGATCTCGGGCGCGGTGATCGCCCCGGGCAGGGTCGCGGTGGAGAGCCGCAACCAGGTGGTGGAGCATATCGACGGCGGGACGGTCAGCGCGGTCCATGTGCGCGACGGCGACCGCGTGGCGCGGGGCGAGGTACTGCTCCGCTTCGACGACGCGGAGCTCCGCTCCGAAGAGGCGATGCTTGCCGGCCAATGCGCCGAGCTCGCGGCCCGGCGGAACCGGCTGGAGGCCGAGATGCGCGGCGCCAATGCCATCGCCTGGGACCGGAAGGCGGTCGCGCAGGCGGCGAAGGACCCGGCGGTGCGGGATATCCTCGCCGGTCAGGAGCGCCTGTTCCGGGCGCGCGCGGCGGCCCGCGCCGACGAGGCCGCGGGGCTGCGCGAGCGGATCGGCCAGGCACGGAACGAGATCGCCGGGCTCGAGGCGCAGGCGGCATCGCTGAAGGAGCAGGGCACGCTGATCGCCCGCGAGCTCGAGGCGCAGACCGGGCTCTACGATAAGGGGCTGACGCGGCTCTCGCGCGTGCTCGCGCTCCAACGCGCGGCGAAAAACCTGGAAGGCCAGTCGGGAACCAGCGCCGCCGCGATCGCCCGCGCCCGGGGCAGAATCGCGGAGCTCGAAATCCGGATCCTCCAGATCGACTCGCGACGGATCGAGAAGGCCGCCGAACGGGTCCGCGATATCGGCGCGCAGGAGAACCAGGCGAAGGAGCGCCTGGCCTCGGTGCGGGAACGCCTGGGACGGATGGAGGTGAAGGCGCCGGTCGCCGGCGAGGTGTTCGGGATGACGGTGTTCGCGCCGCGCGAGGTGGTGCGGCCCGGCGAGCCGATCCTGCGGATCGTCCCGCGCGACGCCGGTCTGGTGGTCATGGCGCGGCTCAACCCGATCGACGTCGACCAGGTCTATCCCGGACAGAAGGCGATGCTCCGCTTCTCCGCCTTCCCCGCGCGCGAGACGCCGGAATTCGAAGGCCGCGTGCTGCGCGTGTCGGCGGACGCAATACGGGACGAGGGCACGGGCCTCGCCTGGTACCAGGTGGAGCTTGCCGTGGACCGCAAGGCGGGCGATGCCCCCGGCCCGCGCGAAGGGCCCGCCGACGCCCGCCGCCGGATCGGCGACCTGCCCGTCATGCCGGGCATGCCGGTCGAGGCGCATATCCGCACCCGAGAGCGCTCGGTCGTGAGCTACCTGGTCAAGCCGGTGGCGAACTTCTTCGCCCACGCACTCCGCGAGCAGTAGGGGACGGAAGGCGGGATGCGCCCGCGCATCGCCTTCGACGGGCAAGGCATCCCGGGCGCAACCGATGCGGCATGGCGTCCCTCGATAGGGCCCCTTCGGCAAGCTCGGGGCCTGTTCGGGACGAGGGGAGGGTTGCGCGCCGCCCGCCACAGGCGGTCATATCGAAGGACGGGCTCGACAAGGAAAGCGATTGATTCTACGTGTTGTTCGAGCATTCCGGAGAACGCTCTGGAGATGCCGAATGCGGACTCCCAAGCCGCCAGCGAACGCTCCCGGGGCTCACGCCCGCGACCGCGGCAGAGGACGCTTGCTCGCACGGGGTCTCGGCGCGGTCTTCCTATGCGTCTTGGCGTCGCCGGCGGCGGTCGCCGCCGGCGACGGCGACCAGGCGCGCTGGCTGCGCCTAGCCGTCGAACGGCTGTGTCCGCTTCCGGATCTGTCGGGCCTCGATGCGCAGCACGCGCTCGCCGGGAGCTGGCTGCTGGACGAGACCCGCCGGCCGGACGACCGGGAGCCGCGGCACATCGCCGTCCGCCTGCTGCTGCCGGGCGCCGACGAGCTGGCGATCGAACGGCGGCAATACCGGGGCAGGCTGCGCCAGTTCCTTGTGTCCTACGCCGCGCATGACGGCGCCCGCGCCCGGCCGGCCCTTCTGGCCATTGCGGACGGGAGCTGCGGCATCCGGTCCGGCCGGGCGATCCGGGAAGGCCTCGATGGCTGGCGGTTCCTCGACCAGCTGGACGGCGATCTCGAGACCCTCAAATGGACCGAGACCCTGCAGGCGCCGTGGCCCGCCGGCAGGGATCCCGGGGGTGTCCGGGTCGCGCTGGTGGATTCGGGCCTGGCCTACGACCTGAAGCCGTTTCGCGACCGCCTCGCCCGCGACGGCGCGGGCATGCCGCTCGGCTACGACTTCTGGGATCTCGACCCCTGGCCCTATGACGGCGACGTCTCGCGCGGACCCTTCCTGCCGATCCGGCACGGCACGGCGGTCGCATCGGTGCTGGCGCGGGAGGCGCCCGAGGCGGCGCTGATCCCGCTGCGCTATCCGCGCCCCGACATGGCACGCATGGGCGCTCTCGTCGCGCGCGCGGCCGCCGCCGGCGCCCGCATCCTCGCGCTGCCGCTCGGCAGCCGCAAGGCGGAGGACTGGGGGGCGTTCGAAACCGCGCTCCGCGGGCGCGATATTCTGGCCGTGGTCTCGGCCGGCAATGACGGCCGCGATATCGACGAGGATCCGGTCTACCCCGCCGCCCTGCCGCTCGAGAACATCCTCACCGTGACCTCGTCCGACGGCTTCGGCCGTCTCGCCCGGGGGTCGAACTGGGGCGCCGCGAGCGTCGACGTGATGCTGCCGGCCGAGAACCTGGCGGTGCTCGATTTCCGCGGCGCTTCGGGCAGGGCCTCCGGCTCGAGCTACGCCGTGCCACGCCTCGCCGCCCTCGCGGCCAGGATATTGGCGCGGGAGCCGGGGTTGAGCGCGGCCGGGCTCAAGGCGCGCATCCTCGCCCGGGCGGCACCGTCCCCCTATGAGCGCGAAGGCGCGGTCGCGGCCGGCTGGATCCCGGACCCGCTTTCGGAGTGAGAAATCCGGGCTACCTGCGCGCCGGCGCGGGCGGGGCGTTGTCGATGAACCGGCGGGCCGCCCGGGCCTGTCGCGGGTCCGCCTCGAGCAGCGCCCGGTAGGCCTCTTCGGCGAGCTCCGGCGCGTTGCCCCAGACGCCGGACTGGATGGCGAAGCGCAAGCCCTGCGGGTCTCGCGGCGCCAATTCCATCGCCCGGCGCGCGTGCCCGGTCATCTCGGCGAAGCGGCCGGCGAGCTGCAGCGAGACCAGCAGCGAGAGCCTGGCGTTGAGCGAGTTGGGGACCTGTCGGACGGCCTGGCCATGCAGGGCTGTCGCGCCGTCGTAATCGCGCGCGCGCGCCAGAAGCCGCCCGGCCTTCAGCAGCTGGCCGTGGTTCATCGCCGCGGCGCAGGCCTTCCGCAGCGCATCGCGGGCGAGCCTGTCCGCCGCGCGCGGGCGGAACGCATCCATCCCGGCGGCGCAGTCCGCGAACGCCCGCCCCAGCCGGCGGGTCACCCGGGCGGCGGTCGCGTCTCCGCGCAACGCGAGCAGCGCGCGCAGGCCGGCGAGCGGTATCGCCTCGAACCGCCCCTCGCCGCCGCCCACCGCGATGCCCACCAGGGCGCCGCGCCCGTCCACCAGGGCGCCGCCGCTGACGCCCGGCTGCATGCGCGCGCGAACGTGCAGCCGTCCGAGATCCGCGCCCGCCGCCGGCAGCGCGATCAGCCCGCCGGGATCGAACACGCGCACCTGTTTCCGGGCGATATCGGCGCCGACGGCGAAGAAAGTGCCGTCTTCGGCGACGTCCCCCTCGAGGTCGGGAACCGATCCTTCCGGCAAGCCCGTCACCGCGAGCAGCGCCAGATCGCCGCGATAGGCGGACGGGACCACCCTCGCCGTCCTCGGCCCGCCGGGGGTGTGGACCAGCGCATCCGGGCGGTCCGCGACGACATGCCGGTTGGTCACCAGCAGCGCGGGTCCGATCCGCGTGGCGCTCGCCGCCGGGTCGAAGCCGGAGACCGGGAACACCGCCTGGCGCGCGCGGCAGACCGGCGCCGGGTGGGGGCAGTCGCCGCGCGCGCGCGGGCCCTCTCCCGGCGCCGGCGGCTTCGGCGCGGCGCCGAGGTGGAGCGCGACGACGCGCCATCGCCCGCCGCGCTCCACGGTGACGTCGAGCGGCTTGGCCGGGTCGCGGATGACGGCGATCGCGGCGATCGCATCGCGCGGCGTGCGAACCCGGCGCGCGCCGATCTTCAGGATCGCGTCGCCGGGCGCGATCCCCGCCCGGGCCGCCGGGCCGCGGTCCTCGACCGCGCGGACCACGGGCGCGGCCACCCTCGCCCGCCGGTCGCGCGGGGCGGCGCGGAGCCCCCAGCCGGGGGACGGGTAGCGCACCGCGCCGTCGGCGATCAGCGCGTCGACCACCCGGAGCAGCAGCGCGGTCGAGACCGCGAAGTTGACGCCGATATTGTTGTCGCCGCTGGAGGCGAAGATGGCCGACATCATGCCGACCAGGCGGCCTTCCGCGTCGACCAGCGCGCCGCCCGAGACGCCGGGGTTCGACGCGGCATCGGTCTGGACGAAATCCTCCACCGGGTTGAACCCGGCATCGGTCACGTTGAGCGCGGACACCACGCCGCAGGTCACGGAAAGGCCGAGGCCGAAGGCGTTGCCGATGGCGCAGACCGGCTGCGCGAGGCGCGGCGGCGGCGCGACCGCGATCGGCGCCCGCGCGGCGTCGACGCCGAGGACCGCGATATCGCTCGCTTCGTCGCTCGCGATCAGCCGCGCGGGCAGGATGCGCCCGTCGGAGAGGCGAATGTCGATCCGCCGGGCCGGCTCGACCACGTGCCGGGCCGTCGCGACGACCCCGGGGCGCAACACCACCCCGCTTCCTTCCGGGGCGACGCCCGGAGGTCCGCCGCTGCCGCCCTGGGCCCGCCCGGGCCAGACCGGCAGCACCGAGACCACCGACTTCAGCGCGTCTGCGGGAAGCGCCGGCGCCGGGCCCGGTCGAGCGGCGAGCAGCGCGAGCGGCAGCGCGGTCGCCAGCCAGATCCGCCGCCACCGCACAGCGCCTCCCCCGCCGGGCGGGGGGCCTACATGGCGCTGTCGGGGACCTTGACGCCCGCTTCCTTGTAGTAGCGCAGCGCGCCCGGGTGCAGCTTCATGTTCATCTGCTTGAAGGCGTTGCCGATGTTGATGGCGTCCTTGGCCCACGGGGCCACGGCGTGCATCTCGTCGATATGCTCCCAGAAGGTCCGGGTCATCTTGTAGATCACCTCGTCCGGGATCCCCTTCCGGGTCACCAGCCCGACCCAGGCGGCGATGGTCTGCACCGGCTTCTCATTGACCTGGTTGGCGCCATAGGCATCGGCCGCGAACCGGCCGCGGGTCCGGCCGGGGATCGCCATGACCTTCTTCATGGCCGGCTTTTCCCAGTCCGCGTCGGTCGCCCCGAGGAAGCGGATCTTGTTGGTCAGCGCGATCTGGACGAAGTTCGACGAGGGCGGATTGCCGGACGCCACCAGGACGTCGATCTGGCGGTCCTGGAAAGCCTGCATCGCGGGCGAGAAGCCGAGCTTGATCACCTCGTAGTCCTTGCCCGGCTCGAGACCGCTGATCGCCCTGGCGAAGCCGCCGGCGACCACGCGCTGGACCGCGGCGGGCGGTCCGAGGAACACGCGCTTGCCCTTGAGGTCGGCCATCGTCTTGATGCCGGAATCCGCGTAGACGCCGAACTGGTAGAAGCCGATGCGGTAGTTGAACACCGCGCGCAGGTTCTTGGACAGCTCCTTGGCGTCCTTGACCTTGGCGAACATCGCCTTGCCGTTCGACATCAGGAAGTGGAGCGCCGGCGCCCCCATCAGGAAGTCGGTCTTGCCGCGGGCCGCGTCCAGGGCGTGGCGCGGCGCCGCGCCGGTGGCGTTGACCTGGATCTCGATATCCGGGTTGTATTTCTGGACCAGCTTGGCGAAGGTCGTGTTGATGGTGAACGGCGTCGGCAGGCTGATCGTCGACATCCGGTAGAATTCCTTGGCCTGCGCGCCGCCGGCAAGACCGGCCGCCAGCGTCGCGATCGCCAATGTTGCGAGCGTTCTCATGGCTTCGAAGCCTCCTTCGGATCCGTGTCCGGTGAGGGGGGCCGTCCGACGCCCCCGTTTCCGCCCCGAAGGTTAGCATTTCCGGCCCGTCGGGACTCGACAAACAGCAGCGCCAGGGCGAGCGCGACGGCGGGGATCTGGATTTCGCTCATGCCGAGCAGCACCCCGAAACCGAGCGCCAGCCGCGCCACCCTCGACCAGGGCGGCAGGCGCCCCCGGTCGACGCCGCCCAGCGCCGTCGTCATCAGCCAGATCGCCAGCGCGAGCCGCGCGACCACCCAGAGGAAGGGCAGGGTCTCGAAGCCGACCACCAGCGACAGCGACGGGTTGTAGACGAAGACGAAGGGAACGATGAAGCCGACGAAGGAGAGCTTCAGCGCCTGCACCGCGGTGGTCATGGGGTTGGACCCGGCGATCGGCGCGGCGGCGTAGGCGGCGATCGCCACCGGCGGCGTGATCGCCGACAACACGCCGTAATAGAGCACGAACAGGTGGACCAGGATCTTCGGCACGCCCAGATTCTCGATCGCCTGGCCCATGATGAGGACGATGATCAGATAGGCCGGGATGGTCGGCAGCCCCATGCCGAGGATCATGCTCGCCAGCGCGACCAGGAACATGGCGAAGAACAGGTCGGTCCCGGCGAAGGCGAGGATCATGTTGGAGAACCGGATGCCGAGCCCGGTCAGGTTCATCACGCCGACGATGATGCCGATGGCGGCGACCGCGACCATGATGCGCCCGCATTGCTCGCCGCCCCTGACCAGCGCCTGGAGATAGACCTGCGGTTTGCGGCGGACCTCCGGGTTCATCGCGCCCAGCGCCGCGCCGACGATCGTCGCCCACAGCCCGGCCATGGCCGGCGACCGCCCGGTCACCAGCACGCCGATGATGACCAGGATCGGGATCACGAACATCAGCGACATCCACCAGTCCCGGCGCGACACCGTCTCGCGCCGCGACCGCGGGATCGCCTCGATCCCGTTGCGCGCGGCTTCCACCCAGACGGCGACGAACAGGCTGGCGTAGTAGAACAGCGCCGGCATCAGGGCCGCGCCGATGATCACCACATAGGAGATTCCGGTCACGTCGGCCATCACGAAGGCGACCGCGCCCATCACCGGAGGCATGAACTGCCCGCCGGAGGACGCCGCCGCCTCGACCCCGCCGGCGAACGAGCTCCTGAAGCCGCGCTCCTTGATCATCGGGATGGTGAACACGCCGGTGCCGACCACGTTGGCGGAGACGCTGCCGGAAATGGTTCCGAAGAAGCCGCTGGCTGCGATCGCCGCATGGGCGGGGCCGCCCCTGAGCCCGCCGGTGAGGCTGACCGCGATGCGCAGCAGCACCGCCCCCGCGCCGGTCGCCTCGAGCACCGAGCCGAAGACGATGAAAATGAAGATCAGCGAGATGACGGTGATCACGATGAAGCCGAACACCCCGTCGAAGGAGTACCAGACGGTGCGCATCACGGTTTCGAGGTCGTAGCCGGCATGGGCGAAGATCCACGGCAGGTCCTCGCCGAACAGGGCGTAGGCGATGCACAGCAGCGACAGCGCCGCCAGCGGCCAGCCGAAGGCGCGCCGGGTCAGCTCCAGCACCGCGAGCAACCCGCCGGCGCCGACCAGGATGTCGAGGGGCAGGAAATCGTAAAGCCCGCTCTCCAGCTCGTCATAGACCGAGGCGAACCAGTAGAGCGAGAGCGCCATCAGGAAGATCAGCGCCCCGTCGACCGCGAGCAGGGCGGCCCGGACCGCGCCCCGCCCGGACCGGTGGACCCGGACCAGCGGAACCGTGAGCGTGACCAGGATGACCGACGCGCCGACGGTGATCGAGCGCTGGTAGATCTCGTCGATCACCCCGAAGGCCGCGGTGTAGACCGCCACCGCGGCGATGCCGAAGGCGATCGCCCCGGTCAGCCAGCGCGCGATGTCGATGCGCGGCATGCGGGCTATCCCCCGGTCTCCCGGGCGGCCGCGCCGCCCGGGGCGTCGACGCGGACGGTCACCACGTCGGTGTCGTGGTATTGCTGGTGGTGGACCGACGACGCGACATGGCGCAGCAGGCGCAGCGATACCTCGCGCTCGGCCGGCGCGTCCTCGGCGCGTTCGCCGAGCAGCGCGATCCGGTCCTGCAGATTGTCCTCGCCCGGCGCGGCGATGAATTCGAGGACCGCGCCGCCGCCCTCGCGATGCGCGGTGAGCAGCAGGCGCCGCCGCACGGAATCCTCCCTCTCCTCGTCCCGCCGCAGCAGGGTCAGCAGCGTCTCCTCGGCGGCGGCGTCGAGGCGGTGAGTCATCGCGCCGTCCCAGCCGCTGCGCGCGGCGAACCCGGCGAGGAACTCCCTGATCCTCGGCAGCTCGGAAATCTCGAAACTCGCCTGGATGCGGCGACGGCGGGGCTCGGTCAACTCCATGAAGAGCGTCATGAGGATGGCCACGAGCCCGCCCGCCGTCATGCCGTTCTCCAGCAGCCCGCCGGCGAAGCCCGAGAAGAATTCGGGGTATATCAGCCCGTTCTGGAAGCCCACCCCGGCCCAGAACGAGACGCCGACGATCAGCCCCTTGCGGTAATCGACCCCGTCCTGGACCACGATCTTCATGCCGAGCACGAAGAGCATCGCAAGCAGCACCGTGATATAGGCGGCGGCGACCGGGCCCGGTATCGCGAGCACCACGGCGAGCGCCTTGGGCAGGAAGGCGACGGCGACGAACACCGCGCCGAGCGCGATGCCGACGCGGCGCGACGCGACCCCGGTGAGCTCGGTGACCGACACGCTGGTGGAATAGGTCGTGTTGGGGACGGTCGCGGCGAGCCCGGACAGGAGATTGCCCATGCCGTCCGCGGCCACCGCCCCCTGGACGGCGCGGAAGTCCACCGCCCGCTGCCGGCGCCAGGAGACCCGCTGGATGGCCACCGAGTCGCCCACCGTCTCGATGGCGCCGACCAGGGTCACGAAGACGAAACCCGGGAGCAGCGCCCAGAAAACCGTCCCGAAGCCGAGATCGAGCCCCGGCCACGAGCCCTCGGGGAGTCCGAGCCACGCGGCCTCCGCCACCCGGTCGACGTCGTAGAGCCCGTAGAACCCGGCGACGACCGAACCGCCGACGACGCCGATGACCGGCGCCCAGAGACGCAGCGCCCCCCTCGCCTTGAGCGCGATGGCGACGATCGCGACCACGGTGGCGAGCGCGCTCAGCGGGCCGGCCAGGGCCGGGCTGCCGTCCGGCACGTGCTTGAGCATGTCGAAGATGATCGGCATCACCGTGACCGGTATCAGCATCAGCACCGTCCCGGCGACGCTCGGCGTCAGGATCCGCCGGAACAGGGAGAGCCGGGCGGCGAGCGCGAACTGGAACAGCGCGGAGACCACGACCAGGGTCGCCAGCATGGCCGGACCGCCCTTGGCGATCGCCGCGACGCAGATCGCGATGAAGGCCCCCGAGGTTCCCATGGCCAGCACGTAGCCCGCGCCGATCCGGCCGAGCCGGACCGCCTGCAACACCGTGGTCGCCCCGCTGATAGCGACCGCGGCGAACACCGCCCAGGTCAGGAAGTCCTCGCTCCCGCCGGCGGCGCGCACCACGATCGCCGGCGTCAGCACGATGCCGCCCACGGTGAGCACGGCGAGCTGCAGCCCGAGACCGAAGGCGAGCGCCGGCGGCGGTTTCTCGTCCGCCTCGTATCGGATGCCGACGGTCCTGCCGCCATTGTCGCTCGTCATGCCGCATTCCCGGGTTCGGGGTGGAGAATCGACCGAACTATGGCACATTCCACCCGCGCACGGGCAGGGCCGGCGGGGTTGGGGTGAAGAAGAGATTTTCTCGTTGTTACTTGCCCCGTTACAAGTTACACACACCGGTGTGATACGCGGTTTTCGCCATGCCGGCCTCAAGCGCCTGTTCGAGAACGGTGACAGCAGACGGATCGCCCCGGCGCTGATCTCCAAGGTGGAACGCGTGCTTGCCCGCCTCGACGTGGCGAGCGAGCCGGACGACATGAACCTGCCGGGCTTCAGATTGCATGTGCTGAGAGGAGACCGCGCGGGCTACTGGTCGATCAGACTGTCCGCCAACTGGCGAATTGTGTTTCGTTTCGACGGCCGCGATGTCAGGGACGTGGACTTGACCGACTACCACTAGGAGGACCGTCGCATGCCGATGAAGGACCCGCCCCATCCCGGGCTGTCGGTGCGTCATGACTGCCTCGAACCGCTGGGACTGAGCGTGACGGAGGCGGCGCGCGGGCTGGGTATCAGCCGCAAGCAGCTTTCCGGCATCGTCAATTGCCGGTCCGGCATCTCGCCGGAGATGGCGATCCGCCTCGACAAGGCCTTCGGCGGCGGAGCCGAGACCTGGTACCGGCTGCAGGCGGCCTGGGACCTCGCCCAGGCGATGAAGCGGGCGGACCGGATCGAGGTGGAACGCCTGACGCCCGCCGCCTGAAGCGGGCTAGCGTCCCAGCGCGGGCGTGGCCACCGTCTGGCCGGGCTGAATCCCGAGCCGCGCCGCCGTGCCGGCGTTCAGCTCGAGCACCGCGCGCACCGTGCCGCGGGACGGGATGGTCTCCACCGACAGCGGCACGGTGCGTTCGACGATATGCGAGATCCGCCCGCTCGGCGCGATGAAGATCATGTCGAGCGGGATATAGGTGTTGCGCATCCACATCGAGACCGGCCGGGGCGGGTCGTAGACGAACAGCATCCCGGCATCGGCCGCCATCCGGCGGCGGAACATCAGCCCCTGCGAATGCTGGCGGGGGGTCCGGGCGACCTCCACGGTGAAGCGGTGCAGCTTCCCCCCGGCCTGTATGGCGAGGCTCGATCTGGCGAATTTCGCGAGCGCGCGCTGCGCCGCCGCCGGCGCGGCCGCGAGGCCGACGAGACAGGCGCCCAGACCGACGACTACCGACCGGCGGCGCGCCACCGGCCGGTTCACGGCTAGCCGAATTGCTCGACGCTGCCGGGGCCGGGCAGCAGGATTTCGACCGCCTGCATCCCCTTCGGCCCCTGCGCCGTCTTGACCATCACCTTCTGCCCGGTCACCAGCCCGGCCAGATTGGCGCGGCGCAGCGTCACCATGTGGATGAAGACGTCGAGCTGGGTGTCGTCCGGGCACACGAAGCCGTAGCCCTTGTGCGGGTTGAACCATTTGACGGTGGCCATTTCGAAGTCCCCCTGCGCTTCGGGATGCGCCGGGGAAACCGGGGGCGGGCCGCGCTCGAACCCCCCTTCGCCTTCGGGAACGGCGGTGGAAAGATCGACCGTGAGGATCGACTGGACCTGGAGCCCCTTGGCCGCCTGTACCGTCTCGCATTCGACGGTCGAACCCACCGGAAGCTTGTCCAGACCGGCCTGACGCAGCACCGTCATGTGAAGAAAAACGTCGCCCGACGCGTTCTCCGGCGTGACGAAGCCGTACCCCTTGACCGCGTTAAACCACTTAACCGTACCCCGCATTCTGGACGAGGCAACTTGATCGCCTCCGCCGTGAGACTCCGACACGACGAATTCTCCCTGAAAAAAATTTTGTTTTGGTTACATTGGTACCAATTTGGTCAGACTAGCATCATTGCTCCATGGCGTGCCAACACTTTTGTCGGGCGGCGTCCGGCAGGGGCGGCACTTTGGGCTGGCCAACCGGATGACCGCGGACTAGGGTTCGCGGATGCGCGATCGGCCCGGGGACGCGGCGCCGAACGCCGGTAATCATGTCTGCGACAGGGCGGCAGTGGTTCACGCATTATCTCTTGGTTGTGTGCTGTTCGGCACCTGGCTTCTCCTTTCCGGCCATTACGATCCGCTGCTAATCGGGCTCGGGCTCGCCTCCTGCGCGACCGTGGTCTACTTCACCCACCGGATGGACGTGATCGACCATGAGGGGCACCCCGTCCACCTGACCTGGCGCGGGGCGGTCTACTGGCCCTGGCTGATGGCCGAGATCGGCAAGGCCAATATCGACGTCGCCCGGCGGATCCTCACCCCGGGCCGGTCGATCAGCCCCACCCTGCTGCGCATCCGCGCCACCCAGGCGACCGATCTCGGCCGGGTGATCTTCGCCAACTCGATCACGCTTACCCCGGGCACCGTGTCGGTCGATGTCGGCGAGGGCGAAATCCTGGTGCACGCCCTGTCGCGCGACGGCGCCGACGAGCTCGCGCGCGGCGAGATGGACCGCCGGGTGACCCGGATGGCGGGCGGCGACTGATGTTCACCGCCGCCGCCATCGGGCTGGTCGCGGCCATGGCGCTCGCGCTGGCCCGCGCGCTGATCGGGCCGACGCTCTACGACCGCATACTCTCGGTCAACACGTTCGGCACCAAGACCGTGCTGATCCTCGCCGTCGTCGGCTTCCTGTTCGGCCGGCCCGAGTTCCTCGACATCGCGCTCGCCTACGCGCTGATCAACTTCATCGGCACCATCGCGGTGCTCAAGTTCTTCAAATACGGCGACCTCGGCCGCACCGGCGAGACCGGCGGCGGGGAGCGCGGCTGATGGCGCTGGCGCTCGACATCGCGAGCTGGGTCCTGCTGCTGGGCGGCGGCGCGCTGGTGGCGATCGGCGGGATCGGCATCGTCCGCTTTCCGGACGTCTACACGCGGAGCCACGCGGCCGGCGTCACCGATACCGGCGGCGCCGGGCTGATCCTGATCGGGCTGATGCTGCAAGGCGGCGCCACGCTGGTCACCGTGAAGCTGGCCATGATCCTGGCGTTCATCTTCTTCACCAGCCCGACGGCGACCTTCGCGCTGGTCCATGCCGCCTATGAGAGCGACGAGGAGCCGCAGCTCGACCACGACCTCCGGGACGGGGAGGCGGAAGGCTGAACGAGGCCGTCAACATCGTCATCCTCCTGTTCATGGCGGTCGCGGTGATCGGCATCGTGCGGGCGCGCAACCTGTTCGTGGTGGTCATGCTGGCGGGGATCTACAGCCTGCTGGCGGCAACCATCTTCGTGATCCTCGACGCGGTCGACGTCGCCTTCACCGAGGCCGCGGTCGGCGCCGGCATCTCGACCGTGCTGTTCCTGGGAACCCTGGCGCTCACCACCAGCGAGGAGAAGAAACCGGTCCACAACGCGTGGATCTCGCTCGCCGTGGTCGCGGTGACCGGCGCGGTGCTGATCTACGGTACGCTCGACATGCCGCGCTACGGCGACCCGGCGGCGCCGGCCAACCACCACGTGGTCCCCGAATATCTCGAGGGCGGGCCGGAGAAGACCGGCATTCCCAACGTGGTCACCGCGGTGCTGGCGAGCTACCGGGGCTACGACACGCTGGGCGAGGTGACGGTGATCTTCACCGCCGGCATCGGCGTGGTGCTGCTGCTCGGGCGCTGGCGCGCCCATCGCCGCGAGACCGAGGCGGCGGAGGAGGAGGCATGAGGGACCTCCTGATCCTCCGCGTCGTCACCAAGCTGCTGATGCCGTTCATCCTGATCTTCGCGCTCTACGTGCAGTTCCACGGCGATTACGGGCCGGGCGGCGGGTTCCAGGCCGGCGTGATCTTCGGCGCCGGGTTCATCCTCTACGGGCTCGTCTTCGGCCTCGACGATTTGCGCGGCGTGCTGTCGTCGGACGTGTTGCGCGCCGGCTTCGCCCTCGGCGTGCTGATCTTCGCCGGCGTCGGCGTCGCCGGGCTGCTGCTGGGCGGCAACTATCTCGACTACAACGTCCTCGCCCACGACCCGGTGCACGGCCAGCATCTCGGCATCCTGCTGATCGAGTTCGGCGTCGGCGTCACCGTCGCCTCGGTGATGGTCTCCATCTTCTACTACTTCGCCGGGCGGGAACGCTGACTTGGTGGATTTCGTCGGCCTGTACAACTACTGGATCGTCGTCTTCCTGATGATGGCGGGGCTCTATGTCGTCATCGAGCACGGCAATCTGGTCAAGAAGATGGTGGGGCTCACCGTGTTCCAGGCCGCCGTCTTCGTGCTCTACATCACCCTCGGCAAGGTCAGGGACGGCACCGCGCCGATCGTCGCCGAGGGGATCGAGATCTATTCCAACCCCCTCCCCCATGTGCTGATCCTGACCGCGATCGTGGTCGGCGTGGCGACGCTCGCGCTCGGCCTCGCGCTCGTGGTGCGCATCCGCGAGGCCTACGGCACCATCGAGGAGGACGAGATCGGCGACCAGGACGGGCCGGCGATATGACCGCGCATCTGCCCGCCCTCCAGGTCGTGCTCACGCTCTTGGCGGCGCCCGCCTGCATCCTGGTGCGGGGCCGCGACCTCGCCTTCCTGCTGGCCCTGTCGACGACCTGGGCGGCCTTCGCGGTGTCCTGCCTGCTGCTGGACCAGGTCCTGACCACCGGCACCATCAGCTACGAGCTCGGCGGCTGGGCCGCGCCGTTCGGCATCGAGTACCGGGTCGATGCGCTGAACGCCTTCGTGCTGCTGATCGTCAGCGGGATCGGCGCGGTGGTGCTGCCCTTCACCCCGCGCAGCCTGCTGATCGAGATGGTGGGCGAGAAGGCCTATCTGTTCTACTGCGCGTTCCTGCTCTGCCTGACCGGGCTGCTCGGCGTCGCGATCACCGGCGACGCCTTCAACCTGTTCGTCTTCCTGGAAATCTCCTCGCTCGCCTCCTGCATCCTGATCAGCCTGGGCCCGCACCGCCGGGCGCTCACCGCCGCCTTCCAGTACCTGGTCGTCGGCACCATCGGCGCGACCTTCATCGTCATCGGCATCGGGCTGATCTACGGCGCGACCGGCACGCTCAACATGAACGACATCGCCGAGCGCCTGCCCGCGACCGGCTACAACCGGACGGTGATCGCGGCCTTCGCCTTCCTGATCGTCGGCGCGGCGATCAAGCTCGCCCTGTTCCCGCTCCATTTCTGGCTGCCCAAGGCCTACACCTACGCGCCGTCCACGGTCAGCGCCTTCCTCGCGGCGACGGCGACCAAGGTGGGCGTCTATGTCCTGATCCGCTTCCTGTTCACCGTCTTCGGGGTCGAGTTCTCCTTCGAAGTGCTGCCCACCGCGCTGCCGCTGATGGTGCTCGCGGTGCTCGCCATGTTCGTCGCCTCGACGATCGCGATCTTCCAGGACAGCGTGAAGCGCATGCTCGCCTATTCGAGCGTCGCCCAGATCGGCTACATGGTGCTCGGGCTGAGCCTGGTGACGGTCGACGGGCTCACCGCCTCGGTCGTCCACCTGTTCAACCACGCGCTCATGAAGGGCGCGCTGTTCCTCGCCATCGGCTGCATCGCCTACCGCCAGGCCTCGTTCCGGATCGAGGATTTCGCCGGCATGGGAAGGCGCATGCCGTGGACCATGGCGGCGTTCACCGCCGGCGGGCTCAGCCTGATCGGGATCCCGCTGACCGCGGGGTTCATCTCCAAATGGTATCTGATCCTCGCCGCGCTCGCCGCAGACGAGCCGCTGATCGCGGCGCTGATCGTCATCTCCTCGCTGCTCGCGGTGATCTACATCTGGCGGGTGGTGGAGGCGGCCTATTTCCGCGAGCCCCCGCCCGGGGCGCCCACCGGCGAGGCGCCGGCGGCGCTGCTCGTCCCGACCTGGCTGCTGATCGCGCTCAATGTCTATTTCGGCATCGAGACCTCGCTCCCGGTCGGCGTCGCCGAACACGCCGCGCGCGCCCTGATGGGGGCGGGGCCGTGAGCGTCCCCCTCGCGATGGCGGTGGCGCTCTGCGGCCCGCTCGCCGGGGCGGTGCTGATCGCGCTGTTCGGGCGGCGGCCCAACCTGCGCGACGGCGCGATGATCGCGGCCTCGGTCGCGACCTTCCTCGCGGTCTGGCGCGTCCTTCCGGCGGTCGAGGCGGGCGGGCGGCCCGAGCTCCTGCTGTTCGATTTCGTGCCGGGGCTCGGCATCCGCTTCGTCGTCGAGCCCCTCGGCATGCTGTTCGCCCTGGTCGCCTCGTTCCTCTGGATCGTCACCGCGTTCTACGCCATCGGCTACATGCGGGGGCACCACGAGGAGAACCAGACGCGGTTCTATATCTGCTTCGCGATCGCCATCTCGGCGGCGCTCGGCGTGGCGATGTCGGGCAACATGCTGACGCTGTTCATCGCCTACGAGGTGCTGACGCTGTCGACCTACCCGCTGGTCACCCACCACCGGTCGCCGGAATCGATGCGCGCCGGGCGGACCTATCTCGGCATCCTGCTGTCGACCTCGATCGGGTTGCAGCTGGTCGGCATCGTCTGGACCTACGGCGCGGCCGGCACGCTCGACTTCACCCCCGGCGGCATCCTCGCCGGCAAGGTCGAGGGCTGGGGGCTGATCCTGCTGCTGTTCCTCTACATGTACGGCATCGGCAAGGCGGCGCTGATGCCGATCCACCGCTGGCTGCCGGCAGCGATGGTGGCGCCGACGCCGGTCAGCGCGCTGCTGCACGCCGTCGCCGTGGTCAAGGCGGGCGTGTTCACCGTGCTCAAGGTCTCGATCTACATCTTCGGCGTCGACTATCTCAGCGAGACCGGGGCGAGCACCTGGCTGATGTATGTCGCGGGCGCCACCATCGTCATCGCCTCGCTGGTGGCGCTGACCAAGGACAACCTCAAGGCCCGGCTCGCCTATTCGACGGTGAGCCAGCTCAGCTACGTGGTGCTCGGCGCGGCGCTGTCGACGAGCTGGAGCGTGGTCGGCGGGGCGATGCATATCGCCATGCACGCCTTCGGCAAGATCACGCTGTTCTTCTGCGCCGGGGCGATCCTGGTGGCGGCGCACAAGACCGAGATCAGCGACATGGGCGGGCTCGGGCGGCGCATGCCGTTCACCTTCGCCGCCTTCGCCATCGGCGCGCTCAGCGTCACCGGGCTGCCGCCGCTCGGCGGCGCGTGGAGCAAGTGGTATCTCGGCCTCGGCGCGGCGGACGCGGAGCAGCTGATCTTCGTCGCCGTGCTGATGATCTCGTCGCTGCTCAACGTCGCCTATCTGATCCCGGTCGCCGCGCGCGGCTTCGTCTCGCTCAAGAACGGGGCCGAGCCGGTGCCGCAATCGGCCGGCGCCGCCGCCGCGCCGGCGCATGACGATCATGGCGACGAAGGAGGCGGCATCAGGGAGGCGCCGATGTTCTGCGTCGTGCCGCTCTGCCTGACCGCGCTCGGCTGCCTGGCGCTGTTCTTCGCGGCCGACGACATCGCGGCCTTCCTCGCCCCGATCGCGGAACGCTGAGGCCCGAGCGATGGCTGACGACAAGAGGCCCGAAGGCGAACGCGAATACTGGCTCGACCGCCCGGGCAGCGTGACCAAGGTGTTCTGGGCGGTGGTCGGCGTCTGCGCGGCTCTCGGGCTGCTCGACTTCTTCTACCACAAGCATGCCGAGCTCGGTTTCGACGGGTCGTTCGGCTTCCAGGGATGGTACGGCTTCGTCTGCTGCGTCTTCCTGGTGCTCGCCGCCAAGGAGCTCCGCAAGTTCCTGAAGCGGGACGAGGACTACTATGATCGCTAGCCTGCCGCCCGGGCTGCTGCTGATCGTGGCCGCGCTGGCGATCCCGGTCCTGCCGGACGCGGCGCGCCGCGCCTGGACGGTCGTCGTGCCGGCGGCGGGGCTCTGGGCGCTGATCGCCCTCGAGCCCGGCAACTATCTCGCCTTCGCCTGGTTCGGCGCGGAGTTCCAGCCGGTGCGGGTGGACAAGCTCAGCCTGGTCTTCGGCTACATCTTCCACATCGCGGCGATCATCGCGGCGATCTATGCGCTGCACGTGCGCGATTCCGTCCAGCACATGGCCGGGATGGTCTATGCCGGGAGCGGCATCGGCGCCGTTTTCGCCGGCGACCTGGTGACGCTCTTCGTCTACTGGGAGGCGATGGCGGTCGCCTCGGTGTTCCTGGTCTGGGCGCGCGGCGGAGAAGCCGCCTACCGCTCCGGCATGCGCTATTTGATCGTCCAGATCGCCTCGGGCGTGCTGCTGCTCTCGGGCGCCATCCTGCAGGCCGAGCAGACCGGCTCGATCGCCTTCGACCGCATGGATCTCGGCAATCTTGCGACCTGGCTGATCTTCCTCGCCTTCGGCATCAAATGCGCCTTCCCGTTCCTGCACAACTGGCTGCAGGACGCCTACCCGGAGGCGACGGTGACGGGGACGGTGTTCCTGAGCGCGTTCACCACCAAGGCCGCCGTCTACGCGCTGGCCCGCGGCTTCCCGGGCACCGAGATGCTGATCTATGTCGGCGCGGCGATGACCGCCTTCCCGATCTTTTATGCGGTGATCGAGAACGATTTGCGCCGGGTGCTGGCCTACAGCCTCAACAACCAGCTCGGTTTCATGGTGGTCGGCGTCGGAATCGGCACGCCGATGGCGCTCAACGGCGCGGCGGGACACGCCTTCGCCCACATCCTCTACAAGGCGCTGCTCTTCATGTCGATGGGGGCGGTGCTCTACCGCGTCGGCACCATCAAGGGCTCCGAGCTCGGCGGGCTCTACAAGTCGATGCCGCTGACCACGGTCTTCTGTATCGTCGGCGCCGCCTCGATCTCCGCCTTCCCGCTGTTCTCGGGCTTCATCGCCAAGGCGCTGACCCTGTCCGCGGTCGCCTATGAGGGCTACGTCGTGGTCTGGCTGATCCTGATGTTCGCCTCGGCCGGGGTGTTCCACCATTCCGGCATCAAGATCCCCTATTTCGCCTTCTTCGCCCACGATTCCGGCAAGCGCTGCAAGGAGGCCCCGCTCAACATGCTGGTCGCCATGGGGATCGCGGCGTTCCTCTGCATCGCGCTCGGGGTGTGGTCGCCGGCGCTGTACGGGATCCTGCCCTACGATTTGGACTACGAGCCCTACACGCCGACCCACGTGATCGGGCAGCTCCAGCTCCTGATGTTCTCGGCGCTCGCCTTCGCGGTGCTGATCCGCTACCGCATCTACCCGCCGGAGCTCAAATCGACCAACCTCGATTTCGACTGGGTCTACCGCAAGGGCGTGCCGGCCCTGATCGCCCGCTGCTGGCCCGCCCTCTGGGCCGCCTGGCAGGGACTTCTGGGAGCGTTCCAGGGCGGGCTCAGGCAGGGCATCGACGCGGTGATCCGCCTGGCCGGACCCGAGGGCACGCTGGCCAGGACCTGGCCGCTCGGCTCGACCACGCTCTGGGTGGCGGTGCTGCTCGGCGGCTTCCTGCTGATCTACTATTTGTAGCCGCCACCCGACGATGATGGCCGGTCACTCTCCCGCGGTCGTGGCCCGGCGCTCGCGGTCGATCAGGAATTTGGTCAACAGATCGACCGCCCCTTCCATCCGGGCCATGCGCTCCCGCAGGTCGGCGATATCGCGTCTCATGCTGTGCAGGCTGGGCAGGATGGCAAGCGCCAGGGTCGCTCCGACGCCCAGCATGGTAATGATTTCGGCGCTCACCCCGAACTCCCACGATCGCCTGAATAACGTAGCCGAATCCAGGGAACTGTCAATTGAAGTCGTGAGGGTGATACAAACGCATGGGTTGGGGCACGGCGGTGGACGTGGACATTGAGGACTATCATCGATGATCGACAGGCACCCTTCCATCGTGCCGCCCCACCCCGGGGAATTCCTGCGCGAAGAAATCCTGCCGACGCTCGCCCGCGTTTGACTCGGCCGGCTCGACGGCTACTTCTCCTCGGGGCGAGGGGTTCGGGCATTTCACCATGACGGCATTCTGGCGCACGCCGCTATTCGTGCTCTGCGGGGCCGTGGTGATCCTGGTGATCGCCAACGGCACGCGGCAGAATTTCGGCCTTTTCCTGGGCCCGATCAGCACGGACCTCAACTGGGGCCGGGCCGAGTTCTCGCTCGCCATCGCGATCCAGAACATCGTCATGGGGCTCGCCGCCCCGTTCGTCGCGGCGGTCGCCGACAGATGGGGGCCGATCAAGGTGATGGCGGCCTCCGGGGCGTTCTACGCCTTCGGGGTCTACATGATCTCGATCTCCGGCACGCCGGAGATGATGACGGTGAGCGCGGGCCTCCTGGTGGGCATCGGCGCATCGGGGATCGGCTTCACCCTGCCGCTCGCTTTGGTCGCCCGGGTCGCCCCGGAGCAGGTGAGGAGCCTCTGGCTCGGCATCGTCACCGCCGGCGGCTCGGTCGGGCAGTTCATCTTCGCACCGGTCAGCCAGGGGCTGATCTCGGGGCTCGGCTGGTCGGATGCCATCGTCGTGCTCGCCATCGTCATCGCCTTCACCGTGCCGCTCAGCCTCGCGCTCCGCGCCGGGGCGGAGGAAACGCTCTCCCAGGCGGCGCCGCAGAGCCTCGGCGCGGCGCTCGGCGAGGCCGGCGGGCATCGCGGCTACTGGCTGCTGGTGACGGGTTTCTTCGTCTGCGGCTTCCAGGTGCAGTTCATCGGCACCCATCTGCCGGGCTTCATCACCGATGCCGGGCAGTCGGCCTGGATCGCGGCCTGGGCGCTCGCCCTGATCGGGGGGTTCAACCTGGTGGGAACGCTGACCGCGGGTTGGCTGGGCGGGCTGTACCGGAAGAAATACCTGCTGAGCCTGCTGTACCTGCTCCGCGCGGCGCTGTTCTTCGCCTTCCTCCAGTTCCCGGTCACCGAGACCTCGGTGCTGGTCTTCGCGGCGATCATGGGCCTGCTGTGGCTGTCGACGGTGCCGCTCACCAGCGGCATCGTCGCCCAGATCTTCGGCCCGCGCTACATGGCGACGCTGTTCTCCATCGTCTTCCTGTCGCACCAGCTCGGCAGCTTCTGCGGGGTCTGGCTCGGCGGCGTGGCCTACGACCGGACCGGCAGCTACGACGCCGCCTGGTGGATCGCCATCGCGCTCGGCATCGCCGCGGCGCTGATCCACTGGCCGATCGACGACAAGCCGGTCGAACGGGTGGCGGCCGCGCCCGCGGGGTGAGCGGCGGGCAGGGTTGGACAGATTGTAGATCAACCCCAAATCTCGCGTTAAGGTAGCTGGCATGAGTGAAGCTGTGGATTTTGCCACCCTTGGTGTGGGGATCGGGATCCTCGCGTTCCTGTGGAACCCGCATCGGGACTTCGCGACCCTCCAGCGGGATTTCGCAGCCTGCGCGAACGGCTCGCGAGGCTTGAGGGTGCGGTCGACATGTTGACCAAATTCCTGATCGACCGGGAGCGGGCGCGCCCGGCATCCGGACAATAGCGCGCCTCGGTCAATCGCCCGGGCCGGGACCTCGCTTGCCGGGTGCGGGGCGAGTGGCTAGTTTTCCGCTCGGTCGCAACACGCGCTGGAGGCAACGATGGAGATGACCGGCGAGCGGCGGATTCCGGCCTCGCGACAGACGGTGTGGGACGCGCTCAACGACCCCGAGATCCTCAAGCAGTGCATCGCGGGCTGCGAGGAGCTGGAGAAGACCTCCGACACCGCGTTCGCCGCCAGGGTGACCTCCAGGGTGGGGCCGGTCACCGCCAAGTTCACCGGCAAGGTGGAGCTGTCCGACGTCGATCCGCCGAACGGCTACACCATCTCGGGCGAGGGCCAGGGCGGGGTCGCCGGCTTCGCCAAGGGCGGCGCCAAGGTCAGTCTCGCGGATGACGGTGACGGCACGCTGCTGACCTACGAGGCGACCGGAACCGTCGGCGGCAAGCTCGCCCAGATCGGCTCCCGGCTGATCGATTCCACCGCGCGCAAGATGGCGGACGACTTCTTCGACAAGTTCGCCGAGGCGGTGGGCGGGGCGGCTGAAGAGCCGGTCGAGGAGCCGGCGGAAGCGCCCGCGCCGCCGGCCAAATCCGAGGGGCTGAGCCCCGCCGTGTGGATCGGCGGGCTGGTCGCCATCGCCGTCATCGTGCTCGTCATCGTGCTGAGCTGACGCCGCGGCGCGCCTTGACCCGCCCCGGTTCGGGCGGGATACTGCGGCGCAACAGGAGGGGAGGCGAAACCCTTCCCGTGAAACATCCGTTCGGCTCGATTACCGCCCCCGGCAGCGCGCGGGGCGGCCCCGGTTGGCTCAAGGAGGGTCACAAATGACATCCACCGTTTCCATGACGGTCAACGGAAAGCAGGTCTCGGCCGAGTGCGAAGGCCGAACGCTTCTCGTGCAGTATCTCCGCGAGAAGCTCGCCTTGACCGGCACCCATGTGGGCTGCGACACCAGCCAGTGCGGCGCCTGCGTGGTCCATGTCGACGGCATTTCGGTGAAATCCTGCACGCTGCTCGCGCATCAGGCGGAGGGCGCCGACGTGGTGACCATCGAGGGTCTCGCCGACGGCGACACGCTGCACCCGATGCAGGAGGCGTTCCGCGAGAACCACGCCCTGCAATGCGGGTTCTGTACCCCCGGCATGGTGATGAGCGCCATAGACATGGTGAACCGGCACGACACGCTGGACGAAAAGACCGTCCGTCATCAGCTCGAGGGCAATTTGTGCCGCTGCACGGGCTATCACAACATCGTCAAGGCGATCCTGGCCGCGCATCCGGTCATGAAGGGAGCCGCCTGAGACGTCTGACCCGGGAGGCAAGACATGCCTGAGGGAGGAATCGGCGCTTCCGTCAAGCGCAAGGAAGACTTCCGCTTTCTGACCGGCCGCGGCAACTACACCGACGACGAGGTCCGGGCCGGACAGCTCTATGCCCATATGCTGCGCTCGCCGCACGGCCACGCGGCGCTGGGCTCGATCGACATCTCGAAGGCCGCTGCCGCGCCCGGCGTGGTCTGCGTGCTGACCGGCGCGGATGCCGATGCCGACGGTATCGGCGGCCTGCCCTGCGGCTGGGGGATCACGTCGAAGGACGGCTCCCCGATGGCCGAGCCCAAATGGCCGATCATCGCCCAGGGCAAGGCGCGCTATGTCGGCGAGGTCGTCGCCGCGGTGATCGCCGAGACCGCCGAACAGGCGGCCGATGCGGCCGAGCTCGTCGAGATCGGCTACCAGGCTCTCGATGCGGCGGCGGTGACCGAGACCGCGCATCTGGACGGCACGCCGCAGATCCACGACGAGGCGCCCAACAATCTCTGCTTCGACTGGGATTTTCCCGCACCGGAGGCGGCCGACGCCGTCGACGCCGCTTTCCGGGCGGCGGCGCACACCGCAAGGCTGCAACTCGTCAACCAGCGCATCATCCCGCATTCGATGGAGCCCCGCGCGGCGGTGGCCGAGTACGACAAGGGGGATGAGAAGCTCACCCTCTACTGCACCGCCCAGGCGGCGCATGCGATGCGCCTGCTGCTCGGCGCGTTCGTGCTCAACCAGCCGGAGCACAAGTTCCGCGTCGTCGCGCCGGATGTCGGCGGCGGGTTCGGCTCCAAGGTCGCGCCCTATGCCGAGTACGCGATCATCTGCTGGGCATCGCGCAGGCTCGAACGGCCGGTGCGCTGGCTCGGCGAGCGGGCCGAGTGCTTCGTCACCGACGCGCATGGCCGCGACCACGTGACCGAGGTCGAGCTGGCGCTCGACGGCGACGGCAGGTTCACCGGGCTCAGGGTCAACACGGTCGCCAATATGGGGGCGTATCTGTCGGCCTTCGCGCCGCTGATCCCGACCTATCTCTATGCCACGCTGTTTGCCGGCCAGTACACGACGCCGGCGATCTGCTGCAACGTCAAGGCGGTGTTCACCAACACCTCGCCGGTCGATGCGCTGCGCGGCGCCGGCCGGCCCGAGGCCACCTATCTGCTCGAGCGGGTGATCGACGAGGCGGCGCAGGCGACCGGCATCGACCCGGTGGAGATCCGGCGCCGCAACTTCATCGCCGCCGACGCCTTCCCTTACCAGACGCCGGTCGCCCTGCTCTACGATTCGGGCGCCTACGAGCGCGCGCTCGACATCGCGCTGGAGCGGGCCGACTGGAGCGGTTTCGGCGCCCGCAAGAGCGCCTCGGAGGCCGACGGCAAGATGCGCGGTATCGGCATCGCCGCGCCGATCGAGGCGACCGGGGCGGCGCCGTCGGCGATCGCCGGCCAGCTCGGCGCCCGCGCCGGTCTGTACGAGTCGGCGCAGGTCCGGTTCAACGCGACCGGCACCGTCACCGTCTTCGCCGGCACCCACAACCACGGCCAGGGGCACGAGACCACCTTCGCCCAGCTCGTTACCGACAAGCTCGGCGTGCCGCTGGAGAACGTCGAGGTCGTCGAGGGCGACACCGACCGCGCGGTGATGGGGATGGGGACCTACGGCTCCCGCTCGCTCTCGGTCGGTGGCAGCGCGATCGACCGGGCGATGGACAAGATCATCGACAAGGGCAAGAAGATCGCCTCTCACCTGCTCGAAGCCTCGGTCGACGACATCGAGTTCGACAGCGGCACGTTCACCGTTTCGGGCACCGACAGGACGATCGGCATCGGCGAGGTCGCCTTCGCGGCCTATGTGCCGCACAACTACCCGCTGGAGGAGCTGGAGCCCGGGCTCGACGAACAGGCGTTCTTCGATCCGGTCAACTTCAACTTCCCCTTCGCGTCCTATGTCTGCGAGGTCGAGATCGACCCGGAGACCGGCACGGTCTCGGTCGAGCGTTTCACCGCGGTCGATGACGTCGGCAACATCGTCAACCCGATGATCGTCGAAGGGCAGGTCCATGGCGGGCTCGCCCACGGCATCGGCCAGGCGCTGATGGAGGGCGCGGTGTTCGACGAGACGGGCCAGCCGCTGACCGGCTCGCTGATGGACTACACCCTGCCGCGGGCCGACACGGTGCCGAGCTTCGACCTCGACCACACCGTGACGCCGTGCCCGATGAACCCGCTCGGCGCCAAGGGCGTGGGCGAGATCGGCGCGATCGGCGCACCGCCCGCCGCCGTCAACGCGATCGTCGATGCGCTGCGGCCGCTCGGCGTCAACCATGTGGACATGCCGGTCACGTCGCAGAGCGTGTGGCAGGCCATTCAATCGGCCAAGGCGTCCTAGGAGGATTGGACCATGTACGATTTCAACTACCGCAAGGCATCGTCGGTCGGGGACGCCGTGAGCGCGGTGACCGGCGCCGAGGACGGCCGCTTCCTGGCGGGCGGGATGACCATCATCCCGACCATCAAGCAGCGCCTCGCCAAGCCCTCCGACCTGGTCGACCTCGCCGGGATCGACGGCCTCGCCGGGATCTCGGTCTCGGGCGGCGTCGTGGAGATCGGCGGCATGGCGCGCCACGCCGAGGTCAACGCGTCGGCCGCGGTGGCCGACGCCATCCCGGCGCTGGCCCAGCTCGCCGGCGGGATCGGCGATCCGCAGGTGCGCAACCGCGGCACGATCGGCGGCTCGATCGCCAACAACGACCCGGCGGCTGACTACCCGGCGGCGGTGGTCGGGCTCGGCGCCACGGTGCACACCAACCGGCGCGAGATCGCCGGCGACGCCTTCTTCACCGGCATGTTCGAGACCGCGCTGGAGGACGGCGAGCTGGTCACCAAGGTGAGCTTCCCGGTGCCGTCCAAGGCGGCCTACATGAAGTTCCCCAACCCGGCCTCGCGCTACGCGATCGTCGGCGTGTTCGTCGCCGCGACGGCGGGCGGGCCGCGGGTCGCGGTGACCGGCGCCGGGCCCTGCGTGTTCCGCGTGGCGGAGATGGAGCAGGCCCTCGGCGGCAGTTTCGCGCCCGAGGCGGTCGCCGACATCAAGATCGGCGACGGGGACCTCAACAGCGACATCCACGCCAGCGCCGAGTACCGCGCCCATCTGGTCACGGTGATGGCCAAGCGCGCCGTCGCCCGGGCCAACGGCTGAACGCGGCCGCCGGGCGCGAACCGGCCCGCGAATTCTCGAAGGGGAGGCCGGCCTCGGCCTCCCCGCATTTTTGCAACATCGAAGCGGAGAGTTGGCCGTGACGCCGTTCGGTTCAGCCCAGATGCGCGGCCCGGACACGCCGATGAAGCAGTCCCTGCCCGACAACGTCGACGCGGTGATGGAGCTGCTTGCCGCCGGGCGCTATGTCGCCGACCGGTCGCTCGCGACGGCGCTGTTCCTCGCGCTCCGGCTGGAACGGCCGCTGTTCCTCGAAGGCGAGGCCGGGGTCGGCAAGACCGAGATCGGCAAGGTGCTGTCGGAGGCTCTGGGGCGGCGGCTGATCCGCCTGCAATGCTACGAGGGGCTGGACGTATCCTCGGCGGTCTATGAGTGGAACTACAGCCTCCAGATGATCGACATCCGTATCGCCGAGGCGACCGGCGAGACCGACCGCGAACGGATCGAGAAGGGAATTTTCTCGGAGCGATTCCTGATCAAGCGCCCGCTCCTGCAAGCGCTGGAGCCCGACGTTTCCGGCCTGCCGCCGGTGCTGTTGATCGACGAGCTCGACCGCACCGACGAGCCGTTCGAGGCGTTCCTGCTGGAGCTCTTGTCGGATTTCCAGGCGACCATCCCGGAGATCGGCACCGTCAAGGCGCCGTCGCCGCCGATCGTCGTCGTCACGTCCAACCGGACGCGCGAGATCCACGACGCGATCAAGCGGCGCTGCTTCTATTTCTGGGTCGATTACCCGGACGCCGCGCGCGAGCTCGAGATCCTCAAGGTCAAGGTGCCCGGGGCGGCGGAAGAGCTGTCGCGCCAGATCGTCGCCTTCGTCCAGGAGCTGCGCAACCGCGACCTGTTCAAGCTGCCGGGCGTCGCCGAGACCATCGACTGGACCAACGCGCTGATCCAGCTCGACAAGATCGATCTCGATCCCGATACCGTCAATTCGACGCTCGGCGTGCTGCTCAAATACCAGGACGACATCGAGAAGATGCGGGGCAGCGAGGCCGCCAGGATCCTCGACGAGGTCAAGAGCCAGCTCGCGCAAATCCAGCCATGACCCCGGAGGAGGCCACGCCCGGCCCCTTCGCACTGCTGGATTCGCTGGAGGGCAGCCGGCTGGCCGCCAACGTGATGCATTTCGGCCGCATCCTGCGCGCCGCCGGGCTGCCGGTGGGGACGGGCAAGGTGCTCGACGCCGTCGGCGCGGTGCGCGAGGTCGGCGTCACCGACCGCTCGGATTTCTACTGGGCGCTGCACGCGGTGTTCGTCAACCGGCGCGACCAGCACGATCTGTTCGACCAGGCGTTTCACATCTTCTGGCGCGACCCGAAGATCCTGGAGCGCATGATGGGCATCGTCATGCCCGAAGCCGAGGTGGCGCCGCCGCCCGAGCCGCCGAGCCGCCGCCTGCTCGAAGCGCTGAGCCCGCAGGACGACGAGCCGGAAGCGGACGAGGAGAAGGAGCGGGACGAGGAGATCGAGCTCGACGCGGCGATGACCGCATCGGCCAATGAGCTGTTGCAGGAGATGGATTTCGAGGACATGAGCGCCGACGAGATCGCCCGGGCGAAGGCGGCGATCGCGCGCATGCGCCTGCCGATCGCCGAGATCCCGACCCGGCGCTTCCGCCCCGACCGGCGCCAGATCCGGGTCGACATGCGGGCGACGCTGCGCGCCGCCTTGCGCTCGGGCTCGGGCACGATCCCGCTCAAATGGCGCAGGCGGGCGACGCGTCTCCCGCCGCTGGTGATCGTCTGCGACATCTCGGGGTCGATGAGCCGCTACACCCGCATGTTCCTCCATTTCATGCACACGCTGACCAACGACCGCGACCGGGTCCACACCTTCCTGTTCGGCACGAGGCTCACCAACGTCACGCGGCATCTCCGCCAGCGCGACATCGACGTGGCGCTCACCCGCGTCGCTGAGTCGGTCGAGGACTGGTCGGGCGGCACGCGGATCGGCGAGTCGCTCAAGGAGTTCAACCGCTTCTGGTCGCGCCGCGTGCTCGGCCAGGGGGCGGTGGTGCTGCTGATCAGCGACGGGCTCGACCGCGACGCCGGGCGCGGCCTGCATGGCGAGATCGAGCGGCTGCACAAATCCTGCCGCCGGCTGATCTGGCTCAACCCGCTGCTCCGTTTCGAGGGGTTCGAGCCGCGTTCGCAGGGCATCCGGTCGCTGCTTCCGTTTGTTGACGAGTTCCGCCCGGTGCACAATCTCCTTAGCCTCGAAGAGCTGATCGGAGCGCTCGGCCGGCCCGCGGCCCGGCGCAGGGAAGGGATGGACAGATGGCTGCAGATGCTGGCATAGGCGCGGTTTCGAAGGACGACGACGTGCTGGGCGAAGCACGGGTGTGGCGGCGCGAGGGGCGCGACGTGGCGATCGCCACGGTGATCAGGACCTGGGGCTCCTCGCCGCGGCCGGTGGGCAGCCATCTCGCCATCGATACCGGGCAGAACTTCGTGGGCTCGGTCTCGGGCGGCTGCATCGAGGGCGCGGTCATCCACGAGGCCCAGGAGGTGATCGAGACCGGCAAGCCGAAGATCCTCGAATACGGGGTGACCAACGAGCTCGCCTGGGAGGTGGGGCTCGCCTGCGGCGGCCAGGTCCATGTCTATGTGGAGAAGCTCGACTAGATGAAGACGGAGATACTCGAACGCGTCCTCGCCGACCGCGAGGCCAAGCGGCAGTTCGCCCTGGTGACCCAACTCGCGACCGGGGACCAGTCGATCGTCCATCTCGGCGGGGCGGGGGATGGCGGCGTCGACCCCGCGCTGCGCTCGGCGGTCGAGGATGCGATCCGCGACGACCGGTCCGGCACCGTGCAGGGCGCCGGCGGGGATGCCTTCGTCGAGGTGTTCAACCCGCCGCTCCGACTGCTCATCGTGGGCGCGGTCCATATCGCCCAGCCGCTCGCGCGCATGGCCTCGGTGGCGGGCTACGACGTGACCGTGATCGACCCGCGCGGCTCGTTCGCGACCGACGACCGGTTCCCCGGGGTGACGCTGGTCAACGAATGGCCCGACGAGGCGATGCCGCCGCTCGACCCGGACCGGCGCACCGCCGTCGTCACGCTCACCCACGACCCGAAGATCGACGACCCGGCGCTCGCCGCCGTGCTGCGTTCCGATGCCTTCTATATCGGCGCGCTGGGCAGCCGGAAGACCCACGCCGCCCGCGTCGAACGGCTCGCCGAGGCCGGTTTCGGCGCCGACGAGATCGGCCGCATCCACGGACCGGTGGGGCTGTCGCTCGGCGCCGTGTCGCCGGCCGAGATCGCCGTCTCGATCCTCGCCCAGGTGACCCAGGCGCTGCACGCCAGGGAGCGCGTCGCCGCGTGAAGTTCGGCGCGACGCCACTCTCGCAGGCCGAGGGCGCGCTGCTGGCGCACGCGATGGCGCTGGCCGACCGCACCCTCAAGAAGGGGCACCGTCTCGCCGCCGCCGACATCGCGGCGATCGGCCGCGCCGGGTTCGACGAAGTCGTCACCGCGCGCCTGGAGCCCGGCGATGTCGGCGAGGACGAGGCCGCGGCGCGGCTCGCCGAGGCGTTTCGCGGGGACGGGCTCACCGTGGACGCCCCCTTTACCGGTCGGGCCAATCTGCGGGCGGCGGCGGCGGGGCTCGCCGTCGTCGACGTCGCACGGATCGAAGCGATCAACGCGGTCGACGAGTCGGTCACCATCGCGACCGTCGCCCCGTTCCAGACGGTTTCGCCGCGCAATGTCGTCGCGGTGGTCAAGATCGTCCCCTTCGCGGTGGACCGGGCGACGCTCGCGGCGGCGGCGGCGCTTGGGGGTCGATCGACGCCGCCGGTGCGGGTCGCGCCCTTCGCCCCCCGGCGGTTCGGGCTGATCCAGACCGCGCTCGGAGGCGTCAAGGAATCCCTGGTGGAGAAGACCATCGCGGTCACCAGCGGACGGCTCGAGACGCTCGGCTGCCGCCTGGAACGGACCGAGCGGGTCGCGCATCGCGCGGACGCGGTGGCCGGGTGCCTGGAATCGTTCCGGGACGGTGGGATCGATGTCGCGTTGATCCTCGGCGCATCCGCCATCGTCGACCGGCGCGACGCGGCGCCCTCGGCGCTGCTGCGCGCCGGCGGGACGATCCTCCGGCTGGGCATGCCCGTCGATCCCGGCCACCTGACCCTGCTGGGCCGGCTGGGAGAGATGCACGTGCTCGGCCTGCCCGGCTCGGCGCGCTCGCCCCGGACGCACGGCTTCGACCGGGTGTTGCAGCGCATCGTCGCCGGAATCGGGGTGTCCGGCGTGGATATCGCTCGCATGGGCGTGGGTGGGCTTCTCAAGGAGGCGGTTAGCCGGCCGGCACCGCGCGCGGCGCGGGACGAGTCGGTCGCCGGCATCGTGCTGGCCGCCGGCGCCTCGCGCCGCATGGGCGCGGCGAACAAGCTGCTGGCGGAGATCGAGGGCACACCGATGGTGGCCCGGGCGGTCGATGCGGTGCTCGCCTCGGGCGCCGACCCGGTGCTGGTGGTGACCGGGCACGAATCGGAGAAGATCCGCGCGACGCTCGCCGGGCGGGCGGTCCGCTTCGTCCACAACGCCGATTACGCGGCCGGGCTGTCGGGCTCGCTCAAGGCGGCGCTCGCGGCCCTTCCGGACGAGGCCGAGGGCGCGCTGGTCTGCCTCGGCGACATGCCGCTGGTGACCGCCCGGCACCTCGCCCGGCTGGTCGAGGCCTTCCGGGCCGAGGACCGGCCCGCTATCTGCGTTCCGACCCATGAAGGCAGGCGCGGCAACCCGTCCCTCTGGCACCGCCGGTTCTTCGGCGAGATGGGCGAGGTCACGGGCGATGCCGGGGCGCGCGCGCTGATCGGCGCGCACGCGGATGCGGTTGTCGAGGTCGAGATGCCGGATCCGGGCGTGCTGGTCGACATCGACACCCCCGAGGCGCTCGCCGCGGCCCGGGCAGGGGAGGGCTGAGCCCCGCTACCTGGCCGTCGCTTCCTTGAGATAGGCGATCAGGTTCTCGCGGTCCTTCGCCTTCTTGAGCCCATTGAAGACCATGCGGGTCTTGGCCTTCTTCTTGCCGATGAAGGAGCCCACGAAGGGCTTGGGGTTCTGGAGATAGGTGAACAGGGTCTTCTCGCCCCACACCAGCCCCTTGGCGCCCGCCGCCTTCATGTCCTTGGAGTACTTGAACTTGGCGAGCGTCCCGGCGGTGCGGCCGAAAAGTCCGTTGAGATTGGGACCGACGCCCTTCTTGCCGGCGACCGTCTTGTGGCAGGCCTTGCACTTGGCGAAGACCTTCTTGCCCTTCTTGACGTCGCCGGCGGCGTGGGCCGGCGCGCCGGCCACCACCGCATCGACTGCGAACGCGCCGACCGAAAGAAAGAGCCCCAGCATGAGGCTACGGAGAATCCTGGACACGTCCTGTTGCCTCCGAACCATAGAAGCGGCATTTGAATCGCATGTTTAGCAGAGATCCGGGCTCGGACAAATGCGGCATCAGGCCGCCCCGGCAACCCCCGCCGCGGTCTCCAGATAGGCCGGGGGCAGCTCGCGGAAATCGGTCATCAGCGAGCCGAATCCCTCGATGACGTCGTCATAGCCGTTGGCCCGCATCGCGTACCAGTAGGTGGCGGTGTTGATCGCCAGCACCGGCTTCCCGAGCCATTTCTCGGCCTCTCCCGCGAGCCGCGCCATGGCGAGGTTGGTGCCGCACTGCACCAGCGCCTCGACATCGTGGCCGTCGAGTTCGATCAGCCCCTCGCGCAGCTCGTCCTCGGTCACCTGGGCGATCTGCGCCGGGCTCTCGCATTTGAGGCCCTTGATGGCGACCACCTCGAAGCCGCAATCCTCGAAAAATTTCTTCACGTTCTCGTCGCCCACCGGCCAGTACGGGGTGAGCACGCCGATCCGCCTGATGTCGCCGTAGCACCGCAAAGCGGCCTGGCAGGCGTCCGAGCCCATGGCGACGCCGAGGCCGGAGAGCTTCCTGACCTGCTCGCGCAGCTCGATGCTCTTGGCCAGCCCGTCCCAGAAGGTTTCCGCCGACATGCCCATGACGATGTAGTCGGGGTTGCAGGTCATGACGCGCAGGATGGCGTTGTCGAACTCGCGGCGGATGTTGTCCATCAGCCGGTTGAAGTCCTCGTCCGAATGAACCGGCTCGTCGGGGATCCAGATGCGCACGTGGTGGTTGGTCACGCCGGGCGGGCGCATGTCGTCGAACTCGGGCTGGACCGAGGTGTTGGTCGACGGCGCGATGACGCCCCAGTTCGCCCGCCAGCCGATGGAATCGGTCATTGCGCCGCCTCCGCCGGCCCGGCCTGCGCAGGCGCCAGCGCGGCGAGCGCCTGCTGCACCTCGGCGAGCGGCATCACGTCGGCGTATTTCTGGTCCATGTCGAACAGGTTGGCCTCGTGCGGACCCTGGGCGCGGTCGCCGGAGCATTCGGCGGGCACGATGGGGCGGAAGCCGTAGCCCATCGCGTCGACCACCGTCGCCCGGACGCAGCCCGAGGTGGTGCAGCCGGTGACGATCGCGGTGTCCACGCCCCGCTTGGCGAGCCAGTTGGCGAGGTCGGTGGCGAAGAAGCCGGACGGGTAGAGTTTGCTGATCACCCGCTCGCCGGGGCGCGGCTCGAGCTGGTCGACGACCGCGGTCGCGCGGGTGTTGGGGACCAGCTTGCTCAGCCCGGGCGACTTCATGTTGAAGATCCCGTCCTCGCTGCGGTCGGTGGCGTAGGCGTGGCTCGTGAAGGCGATCGGCAGGTCGAGATGGCGCGCCAGCCCGAGCAGATCCTCGGTGTGGTCGATCGCCGACTGGATGCTGCCGCCGCCGAACATGTCGGGATCGTTGAACGCGTTGATGAAGTCGATGACGATCAGCGCCGGCTTCCCGCCGAACCCGATACGGTTGCCGAAACCCTGCTTCTCGTAGATGTCGAGATCGTCCGCCACGATGCCCTCCCTGCAAAGCGGTCGGAGCTTAGCCCCGCCCCGGGAGCCCGGCAAGTCGAGCTCGGCGACAGTCTATTTCTCGAATCAAGGGTAGAGCCTGATACCCGTGCCGAACTCCTTGCTTATTTCCTTCAACTGCCGTGCCATGGAGCGGTTTTCCGGACTCAAATCTCGCGCCAGGTCTCCGCTCCACTCGCAGATCAGCCGGAGGGTCGTTTCCAGGGTAAACGCAGTCTTACCTGGCGGTTTCTTCAAGGCCTGGATGGCCAATTGGATCAGGTCACCCGTCGCGATCTCACCCTTTGCCACGGCAAGATCCTCGAACGGCACTTCGGGTTCGTCGCCGAAGGATAGAAAGACGACATCCGAGCCTCGGTCGTGCGTAATGTGCAGCCTGACTTCGTCCGATCGGGATGCCACCGCGGCGACCGAGAAAACGGTTCCACCCTCTTCCTGGTCCGACCTCTGCGCAACGATCCTGACGGTCCACTCTTCTCCCAGCCGTTCTGACAGGAAGGATTGGAACGCCGCCGCCGAAGGCCATCCGCGCAGGGAACCCCTATTCTCGTCGACCACTTGGCCTCTTCCTGCACCAGTCACGATAGCCAGACGCGCTCGGTAGGGAACGCGACGCCCCGCGATTGCAGGTATTGCGCCTCCCTAAGAAACCAGGGTCCCGAGCGGACCGTTCTCGGATCGGCCGTCCAGACGAACTTGTCGCCCGCCTCCAACATTTTGTCATGATCCGTCAAAAATTGTATTTCTTGGAGTGTTTACAATGACTTAGTCCAACATCGTTCCTATCGGTCTTCAAACCGCAAGCCGATTCAAGTCAATTCCCGACCCCGTATGTCCGCCGCAACCGCCCGAATTGCGGGAATGTTCCCGTAACCGTTCGGGTCCCGGGGGATGCGCCCGGCGCTGTCCTTGCCCCGCCGGTCATGGGG
>Ga0209754_1000918_pt1 | contig 33758 bp, 31 predicted proteins | sample MesohylBB_FD_187295 | JGI IMG/M metagenome (GOLD analysis project Ga0209754, IMG submission 187295) | Host-associated microbial community of the marine sponge Aplysina aerophoba from Gulf of Piran - sponge mesohyl, lysed by bead beating... | ecosystem: Host-associated > Porifera > Sponge >... | reverse complement strand
CTTGTTTACCAACTTGACTAAAAGTTTTGCTTGCTGATCAGTGATCATTGCAGAGAGACTAAATGGAGAATGATTCGCGCGTTCACACGCACGAAAACTCCATTCGTCCCATGGAACTGAGAGGAAAATTTTAATTGTCGCTGGAGAAAGTTTTAATTGTCGCTGGACACTCCAAATCAGTCCAAGTCGCGACTCTACCTGAGTGACTCCACCACTTCGATGCCTTTGGGTGGTATGGCACCCATCAAGCGTTCCGTGGATTCCTGACTGGCACAGATCCAGATCACATATTCCTGCGGTGTCCTCCTTGATTGATGGAAGTATCACAGACGGTATGCCCCCATGAAGCATGTCCGTGTGACGGTGCATGTGCTTTGAAACAAGATTCGTGCGGTCAAAATTATGTCTCTTAGAAGGTGACGCGTTCGCCTTGGGACGGGATCAGGACACAGGCTTTAGGACAATGCTCACGAAGGTTGTTCTTCGGCCAACGCCTGCCCTCGATCACCCCCATGCACCAAGATGATCGTTTTGGGTTGAAGTTCTGTGAGCTCTCTGCGGTGGGTATGCCCGCCGAAACGGAAACGATCCATCTCGCATCCAATCTGCTGCATCCCTCGATCAGGGCTAAGCAGCATTCCCCCTGTCCTTCGGAACAGAACCACGACGAATTCCGTCGCCCGCGTAGTCCACGCACCATTAAGAGGAATCTCACCCCTGAGCGCTCACAGAACCAGACATGTGGGACTCAGACTAATGGACGTAGCTGCCAGCATTAATGTCAATGGATGTACCCGTGGCGTGATCTGCCAAACCACTTGCCAACAGCGTAACGATTGGAGCAATATCCTCCGATTCAGTCAAGCTATTAAGCGCGAGATCTTGCACCACAAACGCCTCTCCGTACGAATCAATTGCATCTTGCGCCATGTCTGTGCGAACAAAACCAGGGGCCACGACAAAGGCCGTAATCCCATCTTTGCCGTAGGCTCGGGCGATGCTTCGCGTCAACGAAACAACTGCCCCCTTTGAGGCCGCATAGGTCATGTACTCTGCTGTATCTCCACGAAAAGCAGCACGTGATGCGATATTGATAATGCGGCCCTGCCCCCGGGTCTGGTAATGTTGGATTACAAGGCGACACAGAAGCTCGGTGGCACGTGCATTAACCGCCATGGTTTGCTCCCAAGCCTGAAGCCAAGCTCCCGTAGGGGCTGCCGCATCAACCAACCGCGCTATACCCGCATTGTTGACCAGGATATCGATGCGGCCATATGTTGAAATCACATTCACCACAAGCATCTCACAGGCTTCAACCGACGCCAAGTCCGCTTGAAACACACGCGCACTTTTGCCCAGTTCAAGAGCAATGGCTTCAGCTTGCCTGATATTTTCATTACAATGCACCGCGACAGTTGTCCCTGCTTCGGCAAGCCCCACGGCAATTGCCTTTCCTATACCGCGACTCGCACCCGTCACCAGCGCAACCTTGTCTGTAAGATCAATTTTCATATGATTAATGAGCACAATTTCAGATAGATCCACACGGCAAAATGATCCACAATGTACGCTCGCAAATCTATCAAATGGTCGTAAAGGCTCCCGTAATAAACGAGAGTTATCCAACAATCACAAAGCCGCAGGAACTACACCTGCAAAAACAGCCCAGCCTGTAATGCAGGGGGCTCTGCCAGCTTTTCATGGCAGTTGGGCCCCTAAAATACTTACACTTGCATTGTTAGGAGTTCACGATCCCAAAACCATGCCGCCTCTATCGATGAACTTATCTGCGATCGCAACGCATCTGCCTCACCAATGTGGGGCACGCCTTCCCATCCGTGTATCCTTGAAGAAAAAACAATTGTACGCACAAAAAATGCTTCGTCAGCTTGCCGTCACCGACCTCGAACACGATAAACCCACGCTTCCGATCACCAATAGGGACAATAAATCGAACACGACCACTGTAGTCTGGCTACCCGTCCGATACACAGGAGTTAATCTACACGCTCTTTGGGTCGACGCCAGACTGGCACACTCGAGCAGGGTTCACCAAACATAACCTTACGAGCCACCTTCTGTAACTCTGTCATTGCCTTTGTATAGGCGCTCTCAGGCACAATTCCCGATCCACAACCCTTAATCACAACAATCCTGTCTGAGAATCTGGTCCAATCTTCCTTCGCCAAAGCCAATAAAAACAGCTCTCGTACGAGATCCGCTCTGCGTCCCATTGTAACAGTCCGCGCACAATCAAGACGTGATGCAACCAACATATAGGCCCACATCGGCACTAACGCATCCGTACTGCAAAAAAGTGCAACGTGTACGCCATCGAATTCCTGCCAGTCATAGGCAGCTACCTGCGCCCGAAAAGGTTTTTCTCGTAAAAGTATACTATGATCAAGGAAAGGAGCCAAATCTAGTTCTTTGATCGAATAGCCCTCCCAAAGCAGCTCTAAGTCGTAAACCTCAATACCACTCTGGACTACACGATTGACTATTTCCATACTACTCAAGCAGCTTTTGCAGACAATTCGCACACAGCCTTTATTAGGATTTCAGATGCTTGTGCAACATCCTGTTTGGTCGTGGGACGCCCCAAGCTTATTCGCAACGTCCGACGAGCTATATCAGCCGGAATCCCCATTGCTGAAAGCACCGCACTAGGTGTACGGCTGCCGGATCCGCACGCGCTGCCAGTGCCCACTGCCAATCTGCGAATGGACATGAGCAATCGTTCCAGATCCAGATTCGGAAACGAAATACTGCTTGTCTGAGGAAGCCGGTTAACCCCTGCACCATTAATCCGAACCTCAACACCGGATTGCCTGAGGGCATGTTCCAGTTCATCGCGCAAGGCAGTTAATCGCTTCCCGTCCTTTTCGCATTCTAACCCGGCCAACCGAAATGCTTCTCCCATCCCAACGATCCCCGGGACATTATGTGTACCACTGCGGCGGCCCTTCTCTTGTCCTCCACCATCTATGAGTGGGGTACAGCGTACCCGACCACGCACAAACATTGCACCTACTCCCTTGGGACCATAGACCTTGTGCCCACTACACACCAAAATATCCGCATGCTCAACCGATACCGGTGTTTTTCCTATCGCCTGCGTTGCATCAGTCATGAAGGGAATGCCACGCTCACGTACTATCCCGGCAATTTCGGGTATCGGCTGCACCACACCCGTCTCATTATTGGCCCACATCACACTAACCAGTACCGTGTCATCCGTGAGACTGTCCTCCAGTCTATCTAAATCCAGGATACCCTCTGAATCGACCGGTAGATAGGTTACGCTCCACCCCAACTGTTCCAGATGCTGACAGGCCTTCGCTACTGCACTGTGCTCAGTTTGCACCGTAACGATATGATGCCCTCGGTGAGTACACGCCTCGGCCAATCCCTTCAGTGCAGCATTAACGCCTTCTGTTGCGCCACTTGTGAAGGTGATCTCGCTCGGCCGAGTTGCCTGTATACATTTGGCCACTTCTAAGCGCGACTGCTCTATGGCTGCGCTCGCAGCCCACCCATACATATGTCCTTGGCTGGACGGATTACCGAAGTGCTCCGTAAAATAGGGGAGCATCTTCTCCACAACACGCGAATCAACAGGCGTTGTAGCATTGTAGTCCAAGTATATCGCAACAGACATGCTATTGGGGCTTGCCAGTGCAACCTCTGCAGAAAACGGTAGGTTCCAAAAAATAACCCAACAAACCTCCGCAACCCGCGAAGGGCATCATGGTAAAACGCGGCCTGCCGCGTTCGTCTAGGGGTCCAGGACGCCGGCCTCTCACGCCGGTAACACGGGTTCAAATCCCGTACGCGGTACCACGCCTATTTGTTGTTTGGGAGTTCCTGAGGGGTCAGTACGTTATCAATCAAACCATAGTCCTTAGCTTCCTCTGCACTCAACCAGTAATCTCGATCTGCATCCTTTGCGATTGTCTCCGTATCTCGCCCGGTATGGTGCGCCATGATTTCGTAGAGGCGCTGTTTCAGCCACAAAATTTCGCGGGCCTGAATTTCGATATCAGACGCCTGTCCTTGTGCTCCACCCAGTGGTTGGTGCAGCATGATGCGTGAGTTCGGCAGTGCGGCACGACGCTCCTTGGTTCCGGCAGCCAAGAGCACCGAACCTAGGGAGGCTGCTAATCCTACACAAATCGTTGCAACCGGACAAGACACGTACTGGATCGTATCATAAACTCCGAGCCCGCTGTACACCATACCACCTGGTGAATTAATGTAGATGTTTATGTCACGTTCTGGATCCTCACTGGTCAGATAGAGTAGCTGAGCAACGGTCAAATTCGCCACTATATCGTTGATCGGCGTACCGAGAATTATAATTCGCTCCTTTAGGAGCCGACTGAATATATCATAGGCTCGCTCACCACGGGATGTTTGCTCAACTACCATGGGCACCAAATTGCCTATGGGCTGATCGCCCAACCCCTTTCTATATACACTCTCCGGCAAGTGAAGGCTCTTGGAGAATTTTACAAAGTCGTCAACCATTTAGATACATCTTGTTTGCTGAGCACGAATTCCCTTACAATTCATTCGCTATGACATACATCATCTGCCACTCGGGAACAGGAATCTCCCTAACCTCAAATTGCTTAAGCAAGTGTTCAGTCAGAAAATTATTGTGTGGAGACTCGAAGGCCTTTATGGGCTTGTTCTCGGATTCCGGTTTTGTCTCACTATCGGGGATGGACACTTCCCCTTCAGACGATTCCAAGTCTACTTGTCCCTCAATCGCTTCCAATAGAACTTGCCATCGTATATATGCAATATAATCATCAACGTGCGCCAACGGGTTCATCTCTTCACCCAACTCACGCCGTAATTCCTCGCTCGCCTCCGCTACAAAAGAGGGGGGCAAAGCAAAGGGGTGCAATTCAAACATGCGTTCCTTAAACTTGAGATCCAAGATGTGCTTACTACGCTCCTTGAATGAATCCGATAGATACTCCCGCACCCACTCCCGCAACTTTTCTGCGGTATCCACTGCTTCATTACTGATGATACCAGCCCACTCATCATCAACTTCCGGCCATTCAAACCGTAGTGCTTCTAAAATTTCGGCCTGATAGTATGGTTCTTGCCCCACTGGATCAATTAAGAAAGTGTCCTCCATGAAGTCTTCTATGAAGACTTCCTCTCCAACAACCCGTCCAGTAAAAGCCGTCCTGAATTCATCGACATCTGGACCCAAATACTTAGCAGCGCCAAAATCGAAACTCCTTACTTCATTCCTACCTTGAAACAGCACTAGTCCCGTTGTGCTGTCAATCTCTGTCAGCCTATACCATACTTGATCAAACATGCCAACAACGCCCTCGCCAATTTTCTCCCCCTCTTCAAGCGGCCTATTCGCCACATACTTGGATATTTTTTTTCTTATAAAGAACTCAATCATACTATCTGTGACTTCACCCGCAACAGGGGTTTCGAGTACCTGTTCGGTAAGATTATTGAGTTCCACTCGTGGAACTACATGAAACTCCACCAGAACCTGCAAATCCCCATCCAACTCGTAGCTCCGTTTGATTTCCCGGGGCCTTCCAAGAAGCGCGTACTCATCGTTCTCCTTGACCATATCCTCGAAGACCTCCTTAACAAGGTTGTTCGCTATGTTCTGTGTCGCTTCTTCCGTCCTTATGCGCCGAATCATTTTGAGAGGCACACGACCAGACCGAAACCCTCGCAAGACTGTCACCGACTGTAGTTTTCGCAACGCTAGCCGTACATCCGTTTCGAGGTCCGCTGCGGTAGCCTTAATTTCAAGGACACGGACAATATCGCCGGTCTCATGCACATTAACTTCCATCACAATACAGAGTAATATTGGTTCTAAGACCCCAGCCCACTGGAACGCTCCAATCATGCCAATTGTCCCACCTCGAGTCAAATGCGGCGTAATTACCAAAACGCCCATTGGTCCTCTGACACTCACTTTCTCACCCCATGGTCTTATGCGTATTCAATTTGGTGCCATTTCAGAGTGCGAATCCGCCGGTGCTCCATTTGATGCAGCCGTAAAGGAACTCGCTGCTTATTTCTTGGGCAAGCTGGATAGCTTCTCGGTGAAACTTGACGTGCGCGGAACAGCATTTCAGAAGCGGGTATGGGCATTGCTGGATACGATTCCCTATGGCGAGACCCGCTCTTATGGCGAACTTGCCCGCAGGCTCGGAGATGTACGCCTTGCGCGCGCCGTGGGTACCGCTAACGGCGCCAACCCGATTCCTATAATTCTTCCCTGCCATCGCGTGATAGGGTCAACCGGCCAACTAACAGGCTACGGAGGTGGTCTCGAACGCAAGCAAACGCTCCTTCAGCTGGAGGCCGAGTACACAGGTACAGATCTATTTCAACCACTTCGAAGATAGCTCACTATAACTCTGAGAGAAGGCTTCTTACCATACATAAGAATACTCGCGCGATAGATCCGGGCACTGACCCATATTGAGCCCATAAAGGACAGTACCAGCAATCCGTAGGACAACAAAATCTGCCAGAATGGAACATCCGTAACTGATAGGCGGACGATCATAGGAACTGGCGAAGTTAAGGGAAACAGCGATAATCCCAATGCGAGCCCGCTGTGTGGGTTCATGATCACCGGCGACAGGAAAATGATCGAAATAATCATGGGCATGAGCAGTGGAATCATCAATCCCTGCGATTCCTGCGGAGAATCAACCAGCGTCCCTACTGTCGCAAATAACCCACCATAAAGAAGGTATCCCCCAATAAAGTAGAGGATGAACCATATGAAAAGACCCGCCGAAATATGCGGCAGAGAAATATTCGCCGCTGTCAGTATTTCCTGAGTGGTTGCCGTTGTGGACAAATCATACATGGCTGGATCGATGAACAACCCAATAACCGGCCCGGCTAATATCATGGCTCCCAAAAACATCAACATCCAGACTGCCATCTGCACAAAACCAATTAAACCGATCCCCAGTACCTTGCCCATGAGCAGGTCAAATGGGCGAACGGAGGACACAATAATTTCGACGACACGTGTGGTTCTCTCCTCCAGCGTACCGTACAAAATTAACGACCCATAAATAAGCATGGTCATGTACATGACCATACCCAACACCCCACCAATTATTGCATATCCCTCTGGCGCCCCCGCTTCTTCACCTTCATCGGTCAACCTGACCGTATCCAACCACACCGCACGATCCAGAATGGACCGTACATCTGCAGAAACATTACGCTCGGCCAGTAAATGGTCTTCCAGCGCCCTCTCTATTATGCTTCCGAGTGTACCGCGTACACCAAATCCGCTCCCCTCCTGCGAGTAAAGCACCGGCTGTGTAGTTCCAGAAATCACCTCTGGTGGAATACGAACGTATGCATCAAAACGTCCATCAAGAACTCCCTCACGTGCAGAGCTGAGATCAGCCGTGACTAAGACATGGTCACCTGCATCCTGGTTCAGTATCCGGGTGTTCAGCACGCCGGTTTCATCCACGATAGCAATACGATGGGACTCGTTTTCCTGGGAAGTGTCTTCTACCGCAGAAATTGAAATCATAACTATGACGGCAAAAAAAGCTATCAATAATGCCGGTCCCAGCAATGTCGTCAGGATAAAGGTCTTCGAGGTCACGCGCCGCATGAACTCGCTCTGCATAACCACTAGACTTTTTCTGCTCATCTTTGAGATTCCACAGTCCGAATAAAAATCTCGTTCAAGGACGGCTGAAGCAACTCGAAACGGTATAGTTCAAGGTTTGGAGTCGCCAGCAGACGGTCCAACAGGGACCTGGGGTGACAGTGTTCCGCTAGGCGCACAATGCAACCGTCTTCGTTGCGCTCCAGGAATTGCAGGTCTCCTGTCTCCTTCATGGCGTCCAGGAAAAGAGCCTCACCATCGTATGCAAGTGCTAGCTTGTCGCGCTTAAACCTTCGCTTAATTTCACGAAGAGTTCCACTCAAAACAAGTTTCCCGTTGGCAATCAGACAAATATCATCACACAATTGCTCTACCTGCTCCATGCGGTGACTTGCGAATAAAATAGTCCGACCATCAGCCTTTAGCTCTGCAACAACCTCACGCAGAAGTTCACTATTGATAGGGTCTAACCCACTGAACGGTTCATCTAAAATGATTAGGCGAGGATTTGGTAGTACAGCAGCAATAAACTGTACTTTTTGCTGCATCCCTTTAGACAACTCCTGAGCCTTGCGAGCACCCCATTCCTGCAAACCCAGACGCTTCATCCAGTAATTTATTCTGGGCACCGAATCTCGCGTATGTATGCCCTTGAGTGCAGCCAGGTACTGAAGCTGGTTATTAACCTTGATCTTCTTGTAGAGGCCCCGTTCTTCCGGCAAATATCCCATCTGCTCTTGACTCCATGGTCCTACCACACGTCCATCAAGCGTTACCGTGCCTTCATCCGGCGTAAGGATGTTGGCAATCATCCGAACTGTCGTGGTTTTCCCCGCACCATTAGGCCCCAAAAGACCGAGAATTCGTCCTGGCTCGGCTTCAAGCGAAATATCCTGAGCGGCCGTAACCTTGCCAAACCGCTTCGTTATTCCCTGTAGGACTAATGAGCCCATCAGCAACAGCTACGTAACTATTCGGGATACACCATAACCACACCGACACACTGACAACTCCCCGACTTGCCCGCGCAAAACCGCTCCCTATCGAGTAGCATCTGCCAGTGGAATCAAGTAGTGCTCGTGAATTACATCTTCGTGTACCCGAGCGCTACCAGTACCGCGAAAATCTACAGCAACAAGGCTATTGGTTACACGCTGTACTTCGCCGATTCCGTACGAGGTTGGATATGGTCCATAATAGACAAGCTCTCCCTTTTTGAGAGAGGGTTTGGACCGGCTCTGCCAATGATAAGCCTGAACAATTGGCAACCGGTCCAATGGATACTCGCAGTCTTTTCCAATTTTCACTGAACTATAAGAATTTGCTAGCCACGCGCGCTAACGCAAACCCTCTTTCAATGTTCAACAAAAAACGCCAATCTCCCCGATAAAAAAATCTGCCAAATCCGAAGCACCCTGGCCCATCCTACTGAGTCCGCAGTAGCCGATCATATAACGCTACTCCCGCCTACACAACCCCGTGGCTTTCGACTCCACCGAATTATAGCTTACAGGGTGTGTCTGTCGCTAACTTCCGACCACACGGTCCGGGTTTGCTCGTACAAAAGCGGCCCAACTGTTGTAGCGTGATTCTCCCGATTGTTTGCCCGTCAATTCCCGCTCTTTATGGCAAAACGCAACTGCCAATGCATCTGAGGCATCGTGTGTTAGCTCGTGGTTCAATTCACCAAATTCCAGCATACTGCTGACCATATAGGTTACCTGCTGTTTGCTGGCATTGCCATTGCCCGTCACGGATCGCTTAATCATCTTGGGGGTGTACTGTGTTACCGATACCCCCTGATTCAGAACCGCCAGCATGGCCGCGGCTTGGGCACGGCCAAGCTTAAGCATGGCCTGCGGATTCCTTCCATAAACCGGCATTTCGATGCCACAGGTATTTGGCTTTAATTCTTTGACCAACCGGGTTATCTCGTGATAAATAGCTTGAACACGTACCACATGATCACCAGAGAACGCGACTGCCCCAAATCCATGAACTCGATTGTCCTCATCAATAATGCCATAACCGGTCTGTAACGAACCGGGATCAATACCCAAAACTTTCATCACATCTCAAGATTGGTGAAGACTTCCTGTACGTCTTGCAGATCCTCCAGCTTTGTCACCAATGTCTCCGTCTGACGCACTTGGTCGACTTCCTTTTTAACGCTCGTCATCGGAACCCGAACAAGACGTGCTTCCTCAATTTTTATTCCGGCATTAGCAATCTCGGTCTGAACTGCTTCAAAAGCTTCCACAGGTGTGATAACCACGAACGCATCCTCGTCTTTTTCCATATCATCCGCACCACTATCCGCCACAAGTTCTAAGAGCTCCAGCTCATCTATGCTCCCCGAATCAACCTGAATCAACCCTTTGCGCTCAAAGAGATAAGCGACGCTACCTGATTTAGCCAGACGCCCTCCACTCTTGGCAAACACGCTGCGCACATCGGCAACTGTACGATTTGTATTGTCCGTCAATGCATCAACCATGACCGCTACTCCTTGCGCGCTGTATCCCTCGTACGTGCATTCCTTGTAATCCTGCCCTTCAATTTCTCCAGACCCACGTTTAATTGCCCGTTCGATATTTTCCTTGGGCATATTCTTGCCCTTGGCCTTTTGGATGGCAAGCGCGAGGCGCGTATTCATATCTGGATCCTTACCACCCTCACGGGCAGCTACCATAATGTCACGCGTGATTACGGCCCAAGCCTTCGAACGACGGCTGTCGGTGACCGCCTTTTGCCGCTTAACCTTTGACCACTTGTTATGTCCAGCCATCTGCTAACGTGACAGGTAGAGGTTGCGCATTTCGTATGGACGCTCAAAGTGACTATCGGTGAGCGCGTCCACAAAGACAATGGTCTCACCTGTGGACTTCATTTCCGGGCCAAGCTCTTTTCGCACTTCCGGGAACTTGGACCACGAGAAAACAGGTTCTTTGATTGCGTACCCTTTCAAACTGGAATTCAATACACCCTCAGCCCTGAAATCTTTGAGTTTGGCTCCCAGAATAACTTTGCTGGCAATTCGAGCCACCGGCACTCCCGTAGCCTTTGCGACGAACGGAACTGTACGGGACGCACGAGGATTGGCCTCAATCACGTAAACCATTTCTCCTTGCACAACCATTTGCACATTCATTAATCCCAGTACCTCCAAACGATTCGCGATAGCTATGGTGTATTTCTTAATGTCTTCAATGACTGATTCACTCAGAGAATACGGTGGCAGAACAGCTGTGGAGTCACCGGAGTGCACACCTGCAGGTTCAATATGCTGCATGATTCCCGTAATCCATACATCACCATCAGCATCGCGTACGGCATCTACATCAATCTCAATGCCATTGTTTAAGAATAGATCAAGCAGAATCTCATTGTCGGGCAGGAGTGTGTAGATATCGGTCACATAACGCTCAACCTCTTCCTTGTTGATGGCAATTCTCATTCCCTGACCACCCAGAACGTAACTGGGTCGCACAAGGATTGGATATCCAATGGACTCGGCTACTCGTACCGCCTCGTATACCGTCCGAGCCATGCCGTATGGTGGGAAGGGGATCTCCAACTCTTTGAGAATCTCGGAAAACTTGCCCCGGTTCTCGGCCAAATCCATAAGCTCATAGGAGGTACCAAATATTTTTATCCCCCGCTCAGAAAGCTTCCCTGCGAGTTTTAATGCTGTCTGCCCACCAAGTTGGACAATGACGCCCTTGGGCTTCTCGTGTTCAATGATATCAAGTACACGTTCCCAGAATACAGGTTCAAAGTAAAGCTTATCTGCAATATCAAAATCCGTCGATACGGTTTCGGGGTTGCAATTGATCATTATTGCCTCATAGCCCATTTCCTGCACTGCCTGCACTCCGTGGACGCAGGAGTAATCAAACTCAATCCCCTGACCAATTCGGTTGGGTCCACTGCCAAGTATGATAACCTTCTTCCGGTCAGAGACCAGGCTCTCTGTTGCACTTTCGTAGGAGGAGTAGAAGTATGGGGTAGCTGCCGGAAACTCTCCTGCACACGTGTCGACCAGAAGAAATTGGGGACGGATATTCTGAGACAGGCGATATTGACGTACCTCTTCTTCACTCACTTCATCCGCCACGAGCCACGCAATCTGGACATCCGAATAGCCGTGCTGTTTAAAATCCAGCATTTGCTCTGCCGTGATATCCTGTAGGCGTAACCTTTGGAATGTTTTTTCCAGATCAACGAGCATCCTTATTCGCTGCAAGAACCAAGGATCAACCCGCGTAATGTCGTACACCTCATCCATGGAAGCACCATGCATAAATGCATTCCTGATTTGGAGCGTCCGATCCCAGTATGACTTGCGCAGGCGCTCGCGGACGCTGGGTCGATCCGGGTTTTCCCGATCTGCCCCCAGGCCTGCATAGCCGATTTCCAGGCTCTGCCACGCCTTCTGCAGACTTTCTGTGAAGGTTCTCCCAATGGACATTACCTCCCCAACCGCCTTCATCTGTGTGGTCAACTCCTCATCCACGCCTTCGAATTTCTCGAAATTCCAACGGGGAATCTTGGTTACCACGTAATCAATTGCCGGCTCAAAACAAGCACTCGTAGTTTCGGTTACGTCATTTTTTAACTCATCCAGGGTATATCCGACAGCAAGCCTAGCCGCGACTTTCGCGATCGGATATCCGGTTGCTTTTGACGCAAGCGCTGATGAACGGGAGACCCGTGGATTAATTTCAATGGCAATCATGCGTCCATCCACCGGGTTAATCCCGAACTGCACGTTGCAACCGCCTGCGAAGGTTCCAATGGATCTCATCATGCGGATAGCTGTGTCCCGCATATGTTGGAACTGCTTATCTGTAAGCGTCTGGGCCGGTGCTACCGTCACCGAATCCCCTGTATGGACGCCCATGGGATCCACATTCTCGATTGTGCAGATTATGATCACATTATCATTTCGATCACGCAGTAATTCCAACTCAAATTCTTTCCAGCCATACACACATTCTTCCACGAGGACTTCATGGACTGGGGAGAGTTCGAGCCCCCGCATAACCTTCCTCTCCAGTTCCCTGGGACTCCATATGATTCCACCGCCTGCACCACCCAAGGTGAAAGATGGCCGAATAACCACCGGTAACCCGCCCAGAGATTGTATGACCTCCTTCGCTTCCAGCAGACTTCTAGCCACTTGGCTGCGCGCCTGATCCACACCAATCTCTTCCATCAGATCACGAAACTGCTGCCGATCCTCTGTAATATGGATTGCATCTATATCTACGCCGATTACTTTCACATCCTGCGCCTCCCAATATCCCTGTCGCTGTAATTCGTCAGCCAAGTTCAATCCCGTCTGTCCTCCCATGGTAGGTAGCACAGCGTCAGGTCGCTCCTCTTCTACAATCCTGCGGATGGATGGCGCAGTCAGTTCTTCCAAATAAATTCGATCCGCAGTAATGGGATCGGTCATGATCGTAGCTGGATTCGAATTGACCAACACAACCTCGTAGCCCTCTTTTCGGAGCGCTCTGCAGGCTTGTGTTCCTGAGTAATCGAACTCGCAGGCCTGGCCGATAATGATAGGACCCGACCCGATCAGTAAAATCTTGTGAATATCTGTGCGCCGTGGCATCAGTTAGGACCTGGCTTTTGAGCACATCTGCAAGTACTCTTCAAATAAATAGCGACTGTCGTGAGGCCCTGGTGATGCCTCTGGGTGATACTGAACACTGAATCCTTGAAAACCTTCGAAGCGCAGACCTTCTATCGTCTGGTCATTCAGGTTCACGTGAGAAATGTTAGCCAACTCACTGGATATAGACTCTGGATCTACCGAGAACCCATGATTCTGCGTGGTTACCTCCACTCTGCCAGTCCTCATATTTTTTACCGGCTGATTCGCACCTCTATGGCCAACATACATCTTGAATACGCCTATCTCCTGTGCTAAAGCCATAAGCTGGTGTCCAAGGCAAATCCCAAAGAGCGGTACACCAGTCATCATTGCTTCCCGGACGCAGGCGATCGCTTCCGGCATAACTCTTGGATCCCCCGGGCCATTTGAAAAGAATAGACCATCGGGTGACCAAGTCAGCGCGTCCTTGAGCGGCGTCTGTCCGGGAAAGACCTTAACACTGCATCCCAAGGCTGCAAACGTACGCAGAATGTTGGTTTTAACCCCAAAATCGTACACCGCTATGCGAAGACCGTCCGTATCCGAATAGGTGTATGGTTCGCTGCAGGTTACCCGGGAAGCCAACTCCAGTCCATCCATACTGGGCCATGCCCGTGCTTTTTCTACGAGCGAAGTATCATCCAGATCTGTGGACGAAATCACGGCATTCATGACACCGCTCTCCCGAATATGTAGAACCAGTTTGCGGGTATCCACACCCGTAATGCCAACCAAGCCGTGCCTGTCCATATAGTTGTGCAGGGATTCCTGCGCCAACAAATTGGAATATTCACGCGAGAAGGCTCGCACAACCAAGGCAGAAACCATTGGTCTAGCTGCCTCCGTATCGTCGTCGTGAGCACCATAATTGCCGATGTGAGGATAGGTCATCATCATGATCTGCCCGTGATAGGATGGATCAGTGAGGATTTCCTGGTACCCTGTCATGCTCGTATTAAAACAGAGTTCACCACCACTTTCTCCGCTGGCACCGATGGCTGTACCCACTACTACTGTTCCGTCGGCCAGCGCTAGCTTGGAGGGTTGTGGTTCAAAACTCATTTATCTCAGTTTCTGTACTCCGTATAATTCCCTAAAAAAGCCCTCTCGAAGCCCGAGAAGGCCTTAACTCCATGTAAAGGACTATAGCGAGAAAGATACGCACGTTAACGATATTCCAATCACTATACCTGTTTTAGCAATGAATAGCGCTGCACTGTTCAATGGTCAACGTTAATCGGTAATGGACTTAACAGGCTACCGGATCCTGGAATTCAGAAATCATTTCGTCCTAAAATCACCAATTTCACACGAATCGTGATAGCCCCCGTAATATATCAGAATCTCCACAATTCAACCCTGTCCTAGGCTTACCTGTTGTATCCGTCCGAGAATTCCATGTTGACTTGGGTACGTTTGTGTTTGGCAATTGTGTCAGGTGAGAGAATATCAGCGGGTTGCCGTGGCGCATCAGCAGGAACTCCGGGGGATTAGAACTTACCGTACTGCACAGATGGAGGCAGGTGGTCTGGATGCTGCATCCAGGCTAGGTATTTTTTACCCGCCAGATCCAGTTAGCTTGCTCTCTCCGGCCATTGTCAGAGGCTCACAGAGACAATTTAAGGGCACTAACACGATGGGGCTCAGCCCCTAACCAGGAAGGAACCTGAACTCAATCTTCATCTTGAAAATCACAAGCCACATGATTTTCGTCGCCATCGTCATCATAGACACGATTGTAGCCTTCAGTGTTGGTATGGCCAGTTTCATCATCGTTGTACACATCTGCACCGTCACAGATATTGATCATATCTGCCACACAGTTCGCAAATGCAGCCTTCTTGAACCGGTTGGCGTCTGTTTCTTCCTGACAGTCAATCGTGACTGAAGCGGCTTCGTCAATACCAAGTGGACGCAACCCGGAAAACCCCAGTCCAAATGCCTCCCAGTCTGAAATATTGCGCCAGTGCGTGCCGTTGGACAAGGTGCCGCGGTCACCTTGTTGGGCCGAAGGTAGAAGAGCATCCGATTGCCGGGACAGTTGCATTAATACCATCGGGTCCAATGATTCTATCAGAGTTAGAAGTTCCCCGTTGTCGTTTGGTGAGTCGGCGTGCTGTGGCTCATTCACAGACGATTCGCAGCCTGCAGCCACCAGCGCAATAAACACCGCGACATAGCCGAGCTTGAAAGATTTAGTGAAATGTTTCATGTTTTTGGAGCCTCCTCCAACTGGTTGAAATGAAACATTTAGGTCGTACCGTACGACCCGGAAGGACCAAGCCCTCCCCATTTCCTTACATTGTACGCACAGAACAGGGGGGCTATTCCCCAACAAGGAGAGCAGTGACCTACGCCCAATATAGAGGGTAACTTCCGTATCAAAGGGCAGTACCATCCGGGTACAGAACAACAGCTACTCCATGCCCAACCGACTGATCGGAATGCGGGTCATTATGCGCGTCTGTGGTGGATGGTATTGAAATGTGGTATACTCAGAAACGTATGGCCCGGGTGCCGCGCCTGCATGGGGACGACAAATATCGACCGGATACCTCAGATTGACCTTCGAGCAATTCAACGAAGAACTCAATGAACCCCATCAATGCCGAATACCGTACTAACAAAGACGGATACAGGCCCTCAAGCCATCAAATCTTGATTATGAGGGTATAATCCCTAACCAGCACTGAGGCTACCTTCCATAGATTAGGTCCACGAGGTGCACAAAAGATTTTCTGGGTATGCGGCGCCACTTCAACGGTGATTCTTATTCGCTGCGCCTGTTTGCCAGTATTATAGCGGCGCAGGTGCTGATCCTGCTTTGTATAAAGCTTTGGCCCATTGAACCTGAACCAAAACCGCTCGACATCACCTACTCCAGCCCGGAAATGATTCAAATGGAGGAGATCGTCTCCACTCGCCAAACACGGCGTGCTCCCCCACCCCCTGCTCCCCTCCCCCCCATAATCGCGCCGGATGACACCATCCTAGAAGAGGATGTCCTGCTTGACTTGGATCCTCTTGAGATTACAGGTCCACCCTTGGACGAAATGCCAACGGAACCCGAAGGAACCCTATCAACCGGAATCGCAGCAACCGAGGCGCCAAAACCAATCCGTATCGCCATACACAAATATCCTAAATCTGCTGAACGACGCGACATTCGTGCAGAAATCGTCGTTGCCTTTGTAGTAGACAAACGAGGACGCGTGCAGTCCCCGCAAATTGTTGAGCGCTACCTGCTTGGTGAAAAGGACAATACACGTGAGCCGGTGGATGCCCTTGGGCATGGATTGGAAGAAGCCGCTGTGAGCGCCGCCATGAGATCCCTGTTCCGGCCGGCGCGAAAAGGAGGCGCTGCAGTCGAGAGCAATCAACGACTCACTTTCACGTTCGGTGTCTAGTGCCTCCGGGCAGATCGCGCCAGCGAGCATCCTCTATCTCGTTAAACTCGTCCTCAAACTCGCCCGATGATGGGGGTCGGGGAGGCTTTGGAGCCGGTCTGTCCGCCTCCACTGCCTTAAACAACCGCCAAACTGCCCTCAATAGAAAGTATCCAATCGTCGCAAGCAGAATGCCGGACACGAGGTTCATTTAAATAATGCTGGCTTGCTTGGGTTGTAGTACATGATCCCGTAGTGCTCGGTCTCTACAATAATTCGAGCCAGTTCATCCAGGTCCTCCGGCCGTTCCTTGAAATCCATCTGTTCAACGTTGACGTTTAGGAGCGGACTTTTTGTGTATCGAAAAAAATAGTCTATGTACGCCTCCCGTAGACGCTCCAGTAAGTCTCTATTAATTCCGCGTTCATAAGGGATGTTTCGCTCTCGAATTCGTTCAAGAGAACATTCAAGGCTGGATTGTATGTAGATGACCAGATCTGGCTGCGGTGTACTCATCTCCATCTGCATGTATAACTTATCGTAGATATCCACCTCTTCACCGCTGAGATACATATGCGCAAAAATCCGATCCTTGTCAAATGAGTAGTCGGTAATCGCCCCTTTATGAAATAAGTCCATCGTCCGAAGGGTCGACAACTGTCGATACCGGCTGGCCAAGAATGCAATCTGCGTCTGAAAGGCCCAACGTGAAGGATTGCGATAAAATCGAGAAAGAAAAGGATTTTCCTCAAAATCCTCCAAGACGAGTCGCAAATCAAAGCGCTCGGCTAAGAGACTTGCGAGTTGTGACTTACCGACTCCAATCACGCCCTCAATCGCCACGTAACGAAGGTTGTCCGGTAGGGTGTCCGTATGACTCTTATGTGCTGGTTTCATTTCTTTCATTCATAAGCAACCACGGCGTCCTGACTAAATTGATTTTGTCCCTACAGCTGGCAAGCACTGCAGACACTGTCGAATCTATTGGACTTGGAATATAAGTCTCAGGTGCCAGATCAAACCACGGCTGTAACACGAATCGCCGCTCTTGAAGCCTTGGATGCGGCAATATGAGTTGATCTGTATTACATGTAAGCTCCCCGAACGTAAGAATATCAAGGTCAATCGTCCTAGGTGCATAGGGGGCTCGGCGACAACGGGCGCCCTGCCGCTCAATTTCCTGGCAGGCATGAAGCAAATCCGTACCGCCTAAATCTGTCTGTATTTCGACAACTGCATTCAAAAAATCAGGAGATACATCATTGGGCATAAGTGTGTGGGCAGGCCCCTCATAGACAGGCGAGCATCGAACAAGGACAGCTACACGCTGCAAACCGCTTACTGCCTGACGTAACCGTGCGAGGCGATTTCCCAGATTTGATCCCAATGCGATATAGGCTGTCTGCATTGATACTTGGTACCCCCGCCAGGACTCGAACCCGGATATACGGCTTAGGAGGCCGTCGCTCTATCCTGTTGAGCTACAGGGGCTGATTGCTACGCAACTGCGCAATACGATCGGGTATTAGCCCGCCAAAAATGGCACTGCCAGCAACTACGACATCCGCACCGCACTCGAGTGGTTCATGCACATTGTGCGGCTTCACACCTCCATCTACTTCTAATAATGCCTTACTAGCATTACGACTCAGCATTGCTTTCAATTGCCCTATCCGTCCATTGGATTCAGGCAGATAAGATTGACCAGCAAACCCTGGATATACTGACATGATCATAGCTACGTCTATATCGGTCAGCCAAGGCTCCAGTTGACTGAGCGATGTATCTGGATTAAGTGTCAGTCCCGGTCGACAACCTAAAGCACGGATTTTCCGGAGTGCAGCACCTACATCCTTGCAGGCTTCAACGTGAACTGTAATTATATCTGATCCAGCCTGTGCAAATTCTTCCAGATAGCGCTCCGGCTCTGAAATCATTAGATGCGTATCCAGTGTAACGCCAGTCTCAACTTTAAGTGTTTGAAGCGCACGGACGGCTAATGGACCAAAGGTCAGATTCGGTACAAAATGCCCGTCCATCACATCTATATGCAACCAGTCTGCCCCAGCAGCCACAGCTTCCGCTGCATGTGCCTCCAATCTGGCAAAATCAGCTGAGAGAATGGATGCGGCTATCAGCATACTATACACCAGAAAAAAGCGCAACTATGAGCGCCATCACAAGCACATTCACGAGCGCAACCGGCAACAACACTTTCCAGCCAATCTGCATAAGCTGATTGTACTTGAAGCGAGGCAACGTCCAACGCACCCACAGAAACAAAAATACGAAGAAACCAACCTTGAGAAGCAAGCTCCCTACCTGCATAAGCCCGAACCAAACAGATCCCGCAAGCCCAGGAAAAGCTGTAAGCAATTGTGGTTCAAATGGGATGAGGTAACCACCAAAGAAAAATGTTGCAATCACAAAGGAAGCTACGAACCAGTTAACGTACTCGGCCAGAAAAAACATGCCAAACTTCATGCCACTGTACTCGGTATGGTATCCCGCCACCAGCTCCTGCTCAGCTTCAGGTAGATCAAACGGTGCACGGTTCGTCTCCGCAAAAGCCGTTATAATAAATATGATTGCACCAATCGGATTGCGAAAAACATTCCATCCCAGGATTGCTCCACCCGCAGCCTGGTTCTCTACAATTTCTACAACACTGAGAGATCCGGCCGTGACTACGACACTCGCTACCGCTAGCCCCATCGACAACTCATACGAAATCATCTGCGCACTTGAGCGCAAGCCACCCAAGAGTGAAAACTTGCTGTTACTACTCCAGCCCGCAAGTGTAACTCCGTACACCGAAATACTCGTTAGCGCCAAGATGATGAGCGCGCTCACAGCACTGTCCACAATCACAACTCCGCGTGCATACGGAATCAGCGCCGGTACCGTCATCGCTATAACGACCATGATGACTGGGGCCAACGCATGCACAAACTTGCTTGCACCTTCGGGGACCGTATCCTCCTTGAACAGGAGCTTGAAAACGTCCGCGAACGGCTGAAAAAATCCACCCGGACCAACCCGATTAGGGCCTGGCCTGTTCTGGATAAAGGCAGATACTTTACGTTCAGCATACACCAGACAGGATGCTGATATCAGCATAAAATTGATAATGCCGAAGGCCACTAAGGCCAATAAACCGGGCGATAGATTCATCACCTCTAACTGGCAACCTCTATTTCGATGGGGGGAAGCATCACACCACTTAGGCCCATTGCCTTGTAAGTCGCTCCCGTAAACGCCGGGATGGACACACTGATATGCTGCATGACTTTTTTGGGGCTCTGCGCGGCAATCTCCACACCTAGGGCCCGTGCTACAAGGGGAATGATTTCCCAACTGGGTTTGCAGTCCACATAGTGAGATTCATTATGCCACCGGTCAAAGGGTGTACCGTGCTGGTCGGCCCGGCTCAAGCCCATTTGCATCATGAGCGTGCGATTGACACCTTTGATGACCTTCGCTGGCACCACGCACTGTGCACGTCCAGCTTCATTAACAAATGTACCGACCGTTTCCGCAACCGTTGCTGCCGGCAAAGCTACGTTGGCTGAAGGCAGCGTTTGATTCGTCGTGCTATGATAATGCAGAATCACCTCTACATTATCCAATGCCTGCGTACTGCAAAGTCCTGCAGCAACAGGATCATCCTCCAATACATAGAGTACCTGCACCTCTCCGGCTTCAAGGCGTGCACCCCATAACTTCATATCAACAGGCTGTAGCCCTAAGCGCTCACATCCTTGACTGTTGGGGGCCCGGTCATCTGTTCGCAACCATCCGTCCCCATGGCCCGGCTCAATGTGAGGGATATACCCGGCAACCTGCCCACCAACAACTTCCGCAAGCTGCATCAACATCCAGTTATCTTCAACGGTTGCATGTGCCGAAGCTAGGAATAGCGTTTCCTTGCCTGCGTTACTCAGAATTTCTGCAGTCTCTCGAATTGCCTCATCCCAGGAACATGGCCCCGACTTGTTCAAAGCGGCAGGACCACACGGACGGTCTTCATTGAACCGCCTGTAGGTCAGGCGGTCTTCGTCTGGAAGCCAGAACTCGTTAACGTCCGGGTTCGGACGAGGAGTAATGCGCATCACCAGATTGTCACGCACCCACAAAAAGCAGTTCGATCCCTTAGCATTCGTCGTGGTAATGGATGGCGCACTAGCCATTTCCCAAATCCGCGCCTGGAATCGAAAATCCGCCGATGTGAGCGCACCAACCGGGCACAGATCAATCACGTTCATAGAATAGGGTTCGTCAAACGAAACCCCAGGTGGCGTAATCGGATAATTCTTAACACCACGCTCGATGATCGTAAGCTGCCTACTCCGGGAAATCTCATCCGTAAAGCGGACACAACGCGTACAATTGATACATCGCTCAGCATCCAGAATAACATTCGGCCCCAGTTTGACTTTCTTGGGCTTATGAACTTTCTGGAACTCGAAACGCGATCCTTCAGGCCCATACTTGTAGGCCTGAATCTGCAAGGGGCAATGCCCTGCCTGATCACATATGGGACAGTCTAACGGGTGGTTAATGAGCAGAAACTCCATTGTGTCGCACTGCGCCCGCTCTACCTTTTTGCTCGAGCGTGCAGTGTGGACAACCTGCCCATCTGATATCACATGACTGCAACTAGTCTGCAGTTTCGGGAAATACCGTATGACTTTCTCCCCGTTCTCGTCCAACTGGAATTCACCTGTCTCCCGATCACGCACTGGGGCTCCCACATCCACAAGGCATTGCCGACAATTTGCCGGCACAGACATGGACGGATGATAACAGAAATGGGGCAATTCTATGCCATGATCCAGGCAAAACTGGAGCAAACTCGGCCGCCCCTCGAACGCGTATTCCTCTCCGTCTATAATGACCTTTGGCATGGATAACCTAAATGGATTCTTCCGGAGATATACGGACGCCAACAGCAACCATAGAAAGCACTGGAACAGTACCCGGGGCATCCTCCTGGTAATGTGCTTCTTCCTCCGCTTCTGGAGTCGTTATGGTGCCTACGGCTACAGCATATCGGCCACTAATATCACTTGGAACTGTAAAAGCGTACTCGCCGGTTTCTGTCCGCTCAACATGTACACGCAAACCCTCGCCCGTATCCAGACCCCGCAACATCAACCAGCAACCCTTCATCTGACAAACTTCATGCACCGTACCGGCCACGGCAATCTCGTCATCCATGTAATGCTGGGGTTCTGCGAGTACAGCTTCTACAGGAATTACATCCACAGCTTCATCCTGTGCACCATAAATCTCATCGCTGGCCAGCTCCGATCCACCACAGGCAATCAACAGTAGGCAAATACCGATCAGTGTGTATTTCATGCGGTTAAATGCTTATTATCTTCAGGCATTCACGGCCCAGGCAGCCGGACGACATCGGCGTTCAAAATCTCCCCGGAAACGCTTAATCGTATTACGTACAGGCCATGCAGCAGCGTCTGCCAATGCGCAAACAGTCCGCCCTTCCATCTGATCACAGAGGTCAAGTAGCAAGTCCAGGTCTCGCAAATTTCCTTCTCCATCGTCGATCCGTGTGATCAAATTTTCCATCCAGCCCGTACCCTCTCTACATGGAGTACACTGTCCACAGCTCTCATGGTGATAGAACCGGGCAACACGGCGCAAAAAGGCAACCATATCGGTGTCTTCATCCAAAAACAACATGCCGGCAGTGCCCATCATGGAGCCTGCTTCCTGCAGACTTTCTACATCCATCGTCACACCGTCAATCATATCCGCCCGCAAAACCGGAACCGAAGCTCCTCCTGGTACAAGCGCCTTAAGCTTTTTGTTGTCACGCATGCCGCCGGCTATCTCGAGTAGGTCCGTGATAAGCATCCCCGTAGGATACTCATATACGCCTGGACGATTCACGTGACCGGAAATACCGTAAAGTACAGGCCCGGGATGCTTCTTCGCACCCACACCTGCAAACCAGTCCCCCCCACGATTAATGATGATGGGAGCGCAGGCCAGTGTTTCCACGTTATTGATGGTAGTTGGGTACCCCCAAATGCCGGATTGCGCAGGAAAAGGAGGTTTAATGCGAGGATAGGCGCGTTTGCCTTCAAGAGATTCCATCAGACTGGTCTCCTCACCACATATGTAAGCACCTGCTCCCTTGTGGATGATGATATCCATACTGTGATCCGTCCCCAGTATGTTGTCGCCTACCAATTTCGCATCGTATGCCTTTGACAACTCATTCTGGAGAAGCGTAATCCAACTGGCAAACTCACCCCGAACATACAAGTAGCATGCCTTGAGTGACATTGCATAGCCTGCAATCAGGATACCCTCGAACAAGAGATGAGGGTTATACTCCATGAGCTGCCTGTCCTTGAACGTTCCGGGCTCACTCTCATCTGCGTTGCAGCACAGGTAACGCGGCACATCCGGCTTGACCGGAGGCATGAAGCTCCATTTAAGGCCGGTAGGGAACCCAGCACCGCCCCTGCCACGAAGACCGCTGAGTTTGACCTCAGCCGTAACATCTTCAGGTTTCCAGTCACTCAGAACCGCACGCAGGGCCTGATAGCCGCCCTGCTCCTGATATACATCCAGATGATGTAAATCTTTAACCGGTGGCAGAAGCACCCGTTTGTATGATTTCCAGTCGCCCGCCTTTGTCATGGCCTTGTCGCGTAGCTAACACAAATCATTTGGTGACTCAACCCCGAAGCTGTGAGCTCATAGTTCCAGTCCATGACAAAGTTACTGTGTTCGCTTCGTCTGTGGAGGGACCGCGTAGTGTTCGACCACTTCCGCATCAGTTCGTCTATTTCCACCCATCTCATCTTCATCCTGTGGCAACGTCACGGACACAAATGGAAGTGGCTTTCCTGCTTCCATCGCAGCCAATAGTGCGTCGATTTTTTCCGGTGTCAAATTGTGCGCATATGGGCCATTGGAAACCTGCATCATGGGCGCAGAACCACATGCCCCCAGACATTCAGCCTCCTGCAAAGTGTAACGGCCGCATGGAGTCGTATGCCCTCGCTTAACGCCAAGTTTCTCTTCCAGGTAAGCTAGAATATCGTAGCCTCCACAGAACTGGCAAGAAAAACAGGTGCATACATCCAAAACGAAAGTGCCCTTCTTCTCTTTGAAGTACTGCGTATAGAACGTCGCCACACCGTATACCTGTGCATAAGGCAACGAGAGTTCGGTGGCGACCAGTCGCATTACCTCGGATGGCAGAAACCCAAATTTTTCCTGCGCCAGCCAGAGTGCCCACATAACTGCACCATCCGGGGTTGGGTATTGGGCCACATACTCGGCAATTTTCTCCTTTTCTTCGGCGGTAAACACAAGCTCTTCCTTCGAGAAATGTGATGCCGGATTGGGATCCGGCAGCGCCACTACGGGATTACGAATAAAATCTGCCATACTACTTGTCCGCCTCACCCATTACTGGGTCAATGGAACCGATTAGTACTACAATATCTGCTACCGGATGACCTTCCATCATGGATTCCAAACCTTGGAGGTTTGTGAAGGACGGTGCGTTAATGCGTGCACGCCAAGGACATCCGGTTCCATCGCTTTCAAGATAGAACCCTAACTCCCCTTTGGGAGATTCGATAGCATGATACGAAGCAGCTCCTTTGGGCGGAGTTACTCCTGTCTCCGTGTACATGAAGTCATGTATCATGCCCTCCATTGAATAATATACTTCGTTCTTGGACGGATAGGCTTTCTTCGCATCATCCGTCCGGATCGGCCCTTCCGGCAAACGATCCAGACACTGACGAATAATCTTGAGGCTCTCCAGCATCTCTTCGACACGAATGTGATACCGCGCTAGACAATCCCCCTCCTCCCGGAGTGGAATGATAAAGTCTACTTCGTCGTACTTCAGATATGGTTCAAATGTGCGAATATCATAGGGAACACCACTACCGCGGAGATTGGGACCTGTTAGTCCGAGTGCAATAGCCTCATCCGCACTGACAATGCCAACATCCCTGTTTCGATCAATCCAGATGCGGTTACGATTGAGAAGCTTTTGCCAGCCCCGAACAATGTTCTCGTAACGGGTTGCAAAGTCCCTGATCATAGCGATCGCCTTGGGACTCAGATCTGTTGCTAATCCACCAATACGACTGTGCGACACCGTAAATCGTGCCCCCGAAACCTCGTCAAAGATGTTATAGAGATCTTCCCGGCCCTGGAATGTCCATAGAAAAACGCTCACTGCCCCCGCATCCATCAGCCCGACTCCCAGCCACAACAGGTGAGAAGAAATACGAGCCAATTCGCACATGATCATCCGAATCCACTGTGCTCGCTCGGGAACTTCAATGTTCGCGAGTTTCTCCACTGCCATACACCAAGCCACATTATTTGCGTATGGCGCCAGATAATCCATACGGTCGGTATAGGGCATGAACTCCTGGTATGTCTTGCTTTCCGCAAGCTTTTCGATACCGCGGTGCAGGTACCCGATATCAAGTACGCATTTTTCGATCCGCTCGCCATCAAGCTTAACTACGCACCTGAGCACACCATGTGTAGCAGGATGCTGCGGCCCGATATTCAGTGTCATTTCGTGCTCGAGTGCATCCTCCACGCGCGAAACTTCAATGCCGCGTCTTGTACTTAGCCAGGCATCTTTGCTCTCAAGCCGTTTGAGTATGGTCTCGTTGTGTCTGGGCCAGAACGAAAAAATATGCTCCTGGTCGTGATATGACGTTGTAGGGGGCATTATTTTTCGTCGTTTGCTGCAGGCTCTTGATAGCTCTTGACCGGACTGCCGCTACGGGCAGCTGCAAAAGGATCCAGAGTTAACTCTCCCTCGGGTGTCCGCGGTGGGAGCGGGAGTGATCCTGGAATACCCAAAAGCGGGAATTCCTTGCGTTGGGGGTAATATTCAAAATCCTCCGGCATGTACATACGTCGAAGGTCTGGATGGCCTTTGAAACGAATGCCCAGCATATCGAAGCACTCACGTTCATTCCAATCTGCTGCCTTGAACAGGCCCGTTATCGAGGGTACAACTGCGTCATCTTCCTCGACACGCACCTTTATCCGAAGGCGTTTGCCCGCTTTAAGGTTTACGAAACAATAGTAAACCTCGTAACGAGGTGCATCCTCCTGAAAACGATCCACACCGGCAAGATCCACGAGATAGGTAAATCCCAGCGTTTCCTTCAATGCAGTACACACTTGTAATAAATTCTCACGTGCAACAAATACAGTATGCTCACCTGCGTAGACAGATACATCCGTTACCGCTCCCGGAAACTGCTCTTGTAGAGCCTTTATCACATCCGTGACGTCAGTGGACACCTGCGCATGCAAATTCTCTTCTTCGGGACGCGCCTTATCTGCGGGCGTAAAATGAAACTTGAGTAATTCAGACATCAATCAATCTCTACACACCTCCTGCTGTTGTCCGGCCGTCACTCGTAAGGATCCCCGGGTTGATTGGCGCAACGGTTGATTGTTGTGGACCACTTGTATAATCCTTTGCAATAGAGTACTCGTTCCGAATTTTCTCCTGAATATCCATTAACGCGTGAATAACCGCTTCTGGTCGGGGCGGACACCCCGGGATATACACATCAACTGGTAAAAAATTGTCTATTCCCTGGACGACACCATAGCAGCGATGCATGCCTCCACTCGAAGCACATGCTCCCATGGCTATACACCACTTGGGGTCGGCCATCTGATCCCAGACGCGTCGTATCGCATGCGCCATTTTGTAACTGCACCATCCGGCCACGATCATCAGGTCAGCCTGACGGGGAGAGAATCGCATGGCCTCGCTGCCGAATCTACCGACATCATACTTGGGACCACCAAAGGCCATCATTTCAATAGCACAACAGGCTAACCCCATAGGCATTGGCATCAGAGAGTTCGAACGCGCCCAGTTGACAACAGAATCAACAGTGGTTGTTAAGTATCCAGTAGCGGAATCCATAGAGAAAAAGCCAGCGCCGTTTTTATGAGAAGTGATGCGGTCTGTTTCGTTAATCGAACTCCAGTCCACCTTTCTTGATGTCGTATAAAAGTCCTACCGCAAGGACCAGAATAAATATGCTCACAATCGCCAACACCCCCATACCAATTCCCGCTTCCAAAAAATGCCTGTGGCTGACTGCCCATGGGTAAAGGAATACAACCTCTACGTCAAAGACTATAAAAACCATTGCAACCAGATAGAACTTGACGGAGAACCGCTGATGAGCAGTCCCGATTGGATCCATGCCGCTCTCATAGGCACCCACCTTGACTCGGTTAGGTCTTCTTGGGCCAAGTAGTCGCTGAGCCAGTAGCAACGTCAATGCCAAGCCTGTGGCCAAGCCCAGCATAATCAATAGCGCGATAAATTCAGCACTCATGGCATAAACGCCTGGTTATTTCTTTCTGAACCAAGAAATACACGTCTATCGGTAATATACGGACCAATACCCGCCCACAGAGCATAGCAAACAATATGAAGTTAACCGCCAGCAGTAACTCGAATACTCAACTCAAGTTCGGTCCATTCTTGTGCTAAGCGACCTAGCTACCAGAACAGACCACTTAAAACAAAAGGGCGCGTCAGTGTTCAAATAATTGAGTCTTGTACTTGGTTTGACCCAAATTTGTGCAAATATGCCCGGTGACAGAAAGCGAACAAAATAACTGCGGAGGGCTGGCTTCAATGCCTTTTCCAGAGTCACCTTTGAGAAAATTAGAATCCCCATGCTATTACAGCTTCGTTAATCATGAGGATTGCCCCAACTTATCACTGCCGACTAAAAATAATGGTTCAACTGTTTCCCTCAGTTGCTAAACACGTACGCTCACCGAATTCGTAGCCGGCATCGTTCGCGACTATTCTTCTTAGGGCTCGGCGCAGCGAACGAATACTTCCTTACTCCCTGCTGCACTTACGACATCGACGCAATGCCGTTGCCAAGCGCAAAAATTGTTGTATCCCTCTCCGACTGGATTAAGCAGTATCTTGCACACTGAGCTTTCTTCCTCGTCAACTATGCGCCTTGTTCGGTCACTTCGAGCTCTCCTACTATCAATCTGGGCATTACTTGCCCTCCTCGGTTGCGATCAGAGTTCGACCACAGACTGTACTACACTTCAGGCGAATCAAACAGAATTGCCAGATCCAGCATTAGCTGACTCCCTAGTTCCTCGAATTGCTGACGCGTGCAACACCTTTGAAATCCTAAGTGATTCACTGGAACTGATCTTGGCGAACCCGGACTCGACTGTAAACCTGTCAGCATTCACACGCAGTCAGCTGTACCTAGATCAGGAGCTGCATCAGATACTGGCGAATGCGATCTCTGACTTGCTCACTGAGAATCCGCCTGCCAATCTAGCTGAACTGACCACGGCACTGGCTAAAACTTCAGAGAGACTCGACACGATTGACAATGTAGTGCGCATCGAAGTACTGGAAGACCATCGTGCAGCCTTCGATTCCGCGAAAACAACTCTGGCACTGCTGATGGAATCTCGACAGTTATTGCCGCTGACACCCGTAGTCGAACTGGGTTTCTCGCTCACAGATTCGCTGCATACCATACTGTATATGTCCCTTCAACGGGAAATGTTGACATACGGTGATCAGAGTTCACCTGCACTGGACTCACTGAGCACAACGCTTGCCCTGCTGATTGCACTTCGTGCTACACGAATAGCGTCTAATGTGGACTTTATAGATGAAGTGTCGGGAGCCCGTTTTTCGCTTGGAGGCGCGGAGGAAAGAGCACAGACGCATGAGTTGATTTGGCAGCTTTATCGAGCAACCAACCTTTTGCAGTCTGCCTTGGAAGTCTTGGAAGCATCGATCCAATTCGCCGTGGACGAAATAGACCTAAGCACTGGCTTGCTACTGCTGGACGCAGTAGCGAGACTCGAGAACGTGGCCGACAACTTGGCGCAGAACACAGCAGCAATTGAGGACGCACAAAGGCGCATTCCTGCACCAGACGCTGACAGCCTACGCCTGTCTGCGGCCAGAATCCAGGATGATCTGTTGCGACAAGAAAGAAGTCTTGTGGATCTGCAAGTTGTTCTATCCTCGTTGGATGAAGCAGCACTCCAACAACGACCTCTGCTGCTCTTGTCCAACACCTCAGCACTGCTCAATGAGGTGCACCAAGATATGATCCTACTAAATGACGCACTTTCTGCGCGGCTTGGATCTGACTTGGGAAACTATGGCATCAAGGTTTTTCTCAGCATCCTGTTTGTCCTGGCAGGCCTTGTCTCTGTACGGTTTATACTCTGGCTGCTTAATACTGTCTCCGAACGAAGTGCCAGACGACGCCTATTCTATAAACGCCTGATTCCTGTTACGCGCCTAGTAGTGATTGGCCTGACCACCTACATTGTATTAGCTTATGTCTTCGGGCTAGACCAGCGTAGCCTGCTTGCCGCAGGCGCGGTGATTGGCGTAGCTGTAGGTTTCGCAGCACAGAACATTTTGAAAAACATCTTTGGAGGGATCATTATTATTTTTGACCAGCCCTTCCAAGTCGGAGATAAGATTCGGATCGGCGAAACATACGGCGAAGTGGCTTCCATCGGATTGAGAGCCACACGAATCGTCACTTCGGACGACAATTTAGTGTCGGTTCCCAATGCGCATGTAATTGACAGTCAGGTTGCAAATGCGAACGCGGGGGCCTTGCACTGCCAAGTCGTTGTAGAGCTCTACGTTCCAGGCTGGGCCGATACAACAAAGGTGAAATCGATTGCCCATAGTGCGGCAGCCAACTCAAAATACGTTTATCTGGGTAAGCCTATCGTGGTCAATGTTAGGGACGAGTTCAAGGAAACCTTTCTAACACAACTCGCGGTCAAGGCCTATGTGCTGGATACACGTTATGAGTTCGCTTTCGCAAGCGACGTCACCGAAGCAGCCAAAGCAGAATTCAGGAAACAGGGTTATTTCGACCGGCCCATTGGGCATGTTCTCCCCCTGCCTAAAACGCTATGAATATGGAGCAGGAAGCACATCCAGCTACTCATACTGATGCTGGTAGTGAAGCTGAGATCGATTCGATGTTCGATTCACTGGTTCACGAAGCGGAAAATATTATTCTGCAGTCACACGATACTTGGCGCCTAGTAACAACAAAAAGAATAATCCATCCGCTCCAGGAGTCATTGACTGCTGCCGTGTACCATCACAGAGAAATTTCGACAAATATTCTGTCCGATGAAAATCCTTCATTGCTGACACAAATTTCTGTGTACCGGCAGGTCGTACTGGAGCAGGTACTCCAGCCATTGGCTCATAAGTTGATACATCTCGCCGAATTGGACGCATGGAACAACAGTGTCATATCCCTGAAAGATCTGATTCAGATCACAGAGCGCACTACTGAACACTGCACACTACCTCTTTCTTTGTCGCTCTATACACCGGGAATCGACAATAGACGACGTGTAAGAAAAAGTCTTGCAAGATGGCGGCTCTATCTGGCTGCACGTACACGTACTCTCCTGCGACAGCCCCCAAAGGAGCCACTGCGTCGCATTCCACTTCGCCTGCTTTTTCAGTATCATGCCCACGTCCGAATTGCAGACACCGCAATAAAACTCCATGAGCAATGGGAGCAACATGTTGCCGGCCTGATTGGGAAACTTGAAGCAGCCTTCTCTGACTGGACGAACATCGTACTGGCACTGGAGCATAGATTGGAGGGCGCCGTCAACTTTAACATCCCGCCCGAAGCGTTCCTGAACGGCAGTCCACTCTCTGAAGATGCGTCCACTGCGAACACAGCATTGACTGAAACTCTCCTGCAAGCATCAAAAGCTCTACAAGAGACATTGGAGCAGACAGAAATTGAGTCCACTCTACCTGACATGGATTCGAAAGAATCGTTTGGGCAGGATACTGAACATCTGCGAGAAGACTTCAGATTGGCGGGCACGGTTCTCCTGGCAGATTCAGAGCGTAGACTGGGTGACCGGCGTAAAGACAGGCACATGGAGGTGCGGAAAAAACATTGGTTCGAGTGGCGAATGGAGGCATTGGCCAAAATCGATCTGTGCGTAAGGACCGTGTGCCTGCGGGGTACATTCGTTTCCTGTCGACATGCACTCTTGAAGCACATAGCTGATACAGCCTTAGCACCTGTCCAGTACACCTTTGAATCAGCATCTACCCTACTGAACGAATGCTTGGAACCAAATTTCTACGACGATCCAGACGTCCTGCCGAGCATCCTGCAGAACCTGCACGCACATGCGCTGGAACCTGTTCGGAATACACTCACTAAACCATTGAACCTGCCTGATGTCGACCAGGAACTGCAAAACCCGGGTCAACACCAATGGATCGCATTAACCACATCCATTGACGAATGGCCTGAGTCGATTGTCCTGCACAGTGCACCGCGACAAGTAACCCCGATCACACCAAATCGCAATAAATTGCGCTGCTACCTCCGACAGGATCTACAGCTGCTGCTCACACCATTCCACGAGCGCCTAACTCCCAGTGCACGTACTTTGCGCCAGAAATTAGCATTCGTGTGGGACAGCGCAGAACAGGTAGTCAGCGTCGTGGAATTCAGTCTCTCAGCCGCTCTGCGTGAATTGGAAGGCCCAATTGATGAAGAAGCGGTCGAGCGGGCAAGAAGACTTGTAGAAGAGGGCCTAGGCCGCACCTCGACTACACTACAAGACCTACGCAAGTCGCTTGATGCGCCATGGCATGGATTCGTAAATAGTGTGTTTATAGTATTTCGTCAGGACTGGTCGAACATACACCGTAGTCTCAGCTCTGTTACCAGGGTAGAGTATCACTGGCTAGTGATACGATTTCGTTTGCGCCGTAGCATGCGGCAAATACAGCGACAGATAGCCAGTCTCGCACAGCGCACGGCTGGATTGGTAGATATCCTTTTGCAAAGAAGTCGCCGCCGTGCAACCTCATTGATTGAGCATGGTCGGACCGCCATTAGCACAGCTCCCATAGCGGATAACGAAAAACTGCATGCCCGTAACACTATTGGCCCTGCTGCCATGCGAGCACTACGTGCACGCTTGCCCCTCGTGTACCACAAGCTGTTCGACTTAGAAGCTGTGTCGGAGCCATGGCTTTTGGCAGGCCGTTCCGCAGATATTGAATACCTGCACAACCGTGTAGCGTGGTGGCATCAATGTCGCGCTGGGGGTGGACTGGTGCTCCCAATGCCACCTGGCAGTGGTCGATCAAGCCTGCTTCGGGCTTTCGGATCAGAGCTGGAAGGAACAGTTCATATCACAACACTCGCTCAGCGCCCCAAAAACATTGCTGAATTTGCGTCCGAAATTGGCTCTGCTATCGGTATGGAAGTTTCCTCTCTGGATGAATTGGAGGTACGTTTGCTTGAATCTAGCCCACGAATATGCCTGGTTGACAACCTTGAACACTTAATGCTACGGGCATACGGGGGAACTGAACTCTTCCAGCGTGCTCTTCTATTTTTTGCCCGTACGGACGCCCATGTTTGCTGGATTGCAACCATCAATGACCACGCATGGCAATATCTAAAACTAGCTGTCGCCGGCTCTGTGAATCTTGTATCCACACATCAAACCACTCCCGTCAATCGGGGCATGCTTGAGAGTGTCGTTATGGCCCGGCACCAACGCAGTGGCATACGTTTGAATTTCGCAAAACCGGCAGTGGTACCGCCGCTACTGTCACGCAGACTGCGTACCGCTTCGAGTATCGAAGCAAAACAGACCGTGCTTCGGAACCACTTTTTCGACCGGCTTCATCTTCGTTGCGGTTCAAACGTGATGCTGGCCTTAGCGACTTGGCTGTGGAAAACAAAATTCGAGGGCGGACATGTCACCGCGGGAGAATCTGCTTCACCCGGCTTCAGTTTCCTGCAATCGCTTGGGCTTGCTCACCGCTTTACGCTCAAAGCCTTTCTGATGCACAACACATTAACTCCACTCGAACATCATAGGATTTTTATCTCCACGCCCGGAGATACGACCGCGGTGCTGCAGTCGTTGCTGAACCTCAATGTGATCATTCCCTGTGGATGGAGCCTGACCAAATTGGACGAAAACCCTAATAAGATCGTGGGCGGTACCCGCTATCGACTCCACCCGCTATTACTGCACCCGGTGGATCAGTTACTCCGCAAAGAGAATATAGTCCACTGAGATGCCGCCGGCCTCGTGCCACCTACCCGTAAAAGCTTTCCAAGTAGCCCAGGATCCGGATTCACAAGTTGTCACTAAATCGTCGGACCGAGTCAGGTTAGTCCGTTGCTGCGCGTCTCTTTGGGATTTCGTGAAGTTCACCGGAACTCGAGATACACCGCAAGACCAAAGTTCAGATAACAGCTGACTTGATTCTGATCCACCAAAGATCCCATGAAACCGCGCCCTAAATTCCAACACTGAATCGACTGTCTGGCGCTCATGGTCGGCGCCGCGCACGTCAGGTTCACTGGCAAGTGGCTGGAAGAGGACATACTCCCTGTCACGCCCATTGATGCGACGAACTACTTCGCGGTCCTGTCACATAGAAGGTGTTAGTTGGCCCACGCAGGCTGCTGCCGTGAAGAATGCCTTCGACAAGGCTGGACCTGTATCGTCTGCCCTTCATACGCGGGCTAAGAAGGTGACGTGAGGCTATGCATCCGAACGGTTTCGACCCCAAGAGCGGACCGATGGAGCAGGAGCACGTAGTCGGCTCCGAATTCCCGAACATCGCCGGGGGGTTGGGCCATGTGACACGTGAACTTACCGTCAGCACCGAAGGCGAGCCATCCACGATCTTCCCCGGGCCGATCATATTGGCGGACCCAGATGCGGCCGTCACGACCGATCCTGACACTGGAAATAGCTGGGAAAACGTCGGCCACTGGACGCTCTGGGCTAATTATGGCGTAGACCGGTAGGGACCCGGGTTTCCCCCATAAGCGCTAACTTGTTTGTTTGGAAAAATATTTTTCGATCTGGACCTTTCTTTTACGGGTAGATTCTTTGAGTCCATTCGAGATCGCTTCCCAGTCTTGGATCATGGCCTCCA
>Ga0209754_1000911_pt1 | contig 33976 bp, 22 predicted proteins | sample MesohylBB_FD_187295 | JGI IMG/M metagenome (GOLD analysis project Ga0209754, IMG submission 187295) | Host-associated microbial community of the marine sponge Aplysina aerophoba from Gulf of Piran - sponge mesohyl, lysed by bead beating... | ecosystem: Host-associated > Porifera > Sponge >... | reverse complement strand
AGATCTGAAGGCGCACATCATTCTCCGCGCCGACCTCCGCATCTGGATCCACTTCGTATGTACGCGCAATCGGTCTCTGACGGTAATGCGACTTGGGGCGGGGGGAGGACGACAAGGATGCGCTGCTGGCGATTTTCATCTCGCCCTGATGCATCTCCGCCTTCCCGCGTTGACTGTACATGGGGACCAACTTCTGCCCTGGATACAGCTTCGCGTCCAGATTGGTCACCAAAAAATAGACCCTATCAAAGAGCTCTCCGGGGCGCGACTTGATCACCAATACCACCCGACGAGTACATTCCCACGACTTCGCACCATACGTCAACTCAATGCAGGTCATCTCCTCCAACGGGCGATCCTCCATGTACTTTGCGGCCATCTGCTCCAGTTTCTTGTTCTTGCGTAGACGCATGAGATAGCCAATATTTTCGGCCTCCAGTCGTGCACACAACGCACCACTGTTGAAGCCGGCATCCATACGGACAATAACCTGATCGGCGACATGCTGGCGCACCGCATGGGCGATGGGAACGATGAAGTCCTCGCAATCGGTGACCTCGCGCTGAGTTCCGGGGCGCAATTGCACCCCGAGTACATCCCTGGTCTCCCCGCACGAAGCAATCAGGGGAAGGAAGATGGTCCGCTTATAATGCCCATGATACTTGCTGCCAAGCTGTTTGCCGTGTGCGTCCATGGGCATCGCATCCACATCAATGACCACTTCATCGCGCCGCCGTCTACCGTTGCGGACCAGCAGATGCTCCATCGCCAGCTTCAGAACCGCTGGCTTCAAGTGCGACAGATTTCAAAAGATGCTGAGCAGACCCACCAAGCGGGACATGGTGGTCTGCGATGCCAACGTACGATCCGATCCGACCACACCATCGCCCCAACGGGTGCTGGTGGACACACCAAAGGCCGCATCCTGACTGACCGCATCCGTCCACAAGGAACTCCAGCCCTGCATCAACTGAAGCAGCCACTGCAAAAGCAATTCAGACAAAGGATAGTGGGTACGCTGTGGATCCCGAGGATCGTGCAGTCGATCGGTCAAAAAGTCGAGGATTCCGGTTCGATCAATCACCGACCGCAACAAGAATGCGCCCGCGTCCGAGGTCGTATGGTTGCGACTAGCCGATTTGATCCGAATTGACTGGTTGAAGGGAAGCACAAAAAGAAGCGCAGAAGACAGGGACATGTTATCACCTTGAGGGTGAAATGAGTAGATATTTCTTAACCAGGTCGTGAGACTTGATTCAGGACGAAAACACGGGCTTATTCGATCAAAATCCACGAAAAACGAGGCCAATCGCCCAATTATTAATGGAACCAATGTGGTAGGAAAAGGCTTCCGATGTGTTTATCTGTACCGAACTGCTAAATTGAGATGAATATTGTGGGATTGACAGCTGAGGCACCGGCCAAGATCAGTACACAGATGCATCCTACATTCAAAATCCGACTAATCATTGGGTATGAATTCATGTTTTTGAATATCGTGGGCAACGACTGAAGACAGTTGATTATTCAGTGGGTGGAGGAGGAATGCAAACAAATTCGAGGATTCCGCCCTCAATATTCTGCCGATCACTCCAAGTTGTAAATGCGAAAGTGATTTTTTCCGTTACTCATCTTCTATGGCCATGTTACAGGCACCCGCTCCTCTGGAGCGATCCATTTTTCACACCCCGTCAGTACATACTGTTTGTGATACATGGGCCACTCTTATCAACAGAGACACTCCCTCCTTTGATATCCGTCCTCAGATACCTCAAGTTATTGCGCAAGCAGTTGCCATCCCGGTTACTTGATTATTCCTTAGATACGCACCACATACGAATGAGATTGAATACTCATCTTGGACGGTGACCCCGGATACTCGAAATCCCGTTGAAAGGATCGGATGGTACTACAAAAATCGGCAACCCCAGGGTTCAGCGAAAAACGGAACACATGGAGTATTGGGTACGAAAGTCCCACATGATCCAATGCATTCGTGATCATGAATTGTTGCACGTTTGTCGCTGGTTCAGGACAGAGTTGAACGCGTGGAGTAAGGGATTTACTTGGTGAGCGGATCAGCGCATGGATGAATATTTTTGGCTGCATCACAATAATCATACCGAGATCAACTTGTAGTAGGGAGAGTTTCGTCACTGCGCGGGTTTCCAGAAACCTTTGCCTGTTGAGAATATACGCGCTTTGTTTGCCGGGTTCGCCGGAGTGATGACTGTTTTTACACACGCAACGAATCCGACATGCGTACAGTTGTTGTGCAATCCGACAAACAGTTTGGAACCGAATTCCCGGAAAGAGTATAGAAGCTTTGACAGTCTCACGCAGGCCATGATGGACACCCTATCCATAGCGCGCGATCTCTCCGAGGCAGGGGTTGATTGGAAGCAGGCCCAGGCACACGCCGCGGTCATTGCACATGCTGTGGAACAACAGCACGGCGACGTTGCAACAAAAGAGTTCGTGCGTAGCGAACTAAATGCTCTGCGCGGTGAGTTGAGTAGTGAGATAAGCACTGTACGCGGTGAGTTGAGTAGTGAGATAAGCGCTGTACACGGTGAGATAAATGCTGTACGCGGTGAGATAGGCACTTTACGCGGTGAGTTGAGTAGTGAAATAAGTACGGTTGAAGCGAAGATAAGTACGGTTGAAGCTCGCCTTCTTCGCTGGATGGTCGGAATAATTTTTACCGCTATAAGCATCGTTATTGCCGCACAGATACTCATTCCATAACCCAAGAGATCTCCGCTCACGGTTCGACCCGTAGAATTCTCTCCCTCTCGGACTCTATATCCTTGCCAAAGGACAGCAGATTCCGTTCACGGGCGGTGGTACGTTTTGGGTTGCATCTTCTTATAGTGGAAGATGCAACATGGTTCTGGCAGAAGCACAAGATGGAATCCAGGAAGTATGTGCATTTCTTGGACATCAGGCTACACGAACACTATCGTATACAATACTGTTTCCGGGGATCATACAGCCGCTCGGTCAGAAATTCAATGAGCCCCGTTCGCGCGATCACCGACCGTATCAACAACGCCCCCGCATCAGATGTCGTGTGGTTGTTGCTGGCCGCCTTGATCCGAACCGACTGGTTGTAGGGAAGCGCAAAAAGAGCCTCCGTAGACTTTGCCATGATCTCACCCCCAAGGTGAATTTTTTAGTTTATTTTGAAAGGTCGCTTGCGCATGTGATCCATAGTAGAAACAAGTCCCTATTCGGTTAAAATCCGCAAAAAAGGGCAATAGGTCCTTTTTAAGGAACGTACAATGGACACGAAAGCTTCAGATCGGTTAGGCTATCCAGGAAAATTGAATTGAGATGAATATTGTGGGTACAGATTACATCGTAGCCTACAGGCTTCTTTCTGGACTCAGGAACAGGAGGTATTGATCTGGGTTCGCGGCAAAATGAAAAGTCGGAGACAGGCTTTCTGGTAGGTAGAGTCTGTATCATTCCCAAGTCTACTACCGTTGATATCTTTCGATAAGTTCAATTCCACTTAAGCAATCATAGAGCTTTCAGAAGCTAAATGGCCTTTGGTTGAAATCTTCAACGGAATCCCCCAATTTTACTCCATGAAATCACTCCTATTTATTTTTGCGAGCTTCCTTGTAGCGAACGTATCCTGGGCGCAATACAATCTTTCTGGGACTGTAACGACACTTGATACCGACGAATTGTTGCCCGGGGCTTCTGTAATCTTAGAAGGCTCTTCTCGTGGTACTACAACGGACCTAGAAGGGCATTTTATACTCTCTGACCTCTCGCCAGGTACGTACACCGTTACCGTCTCCTTCGTTGGCTATGAGGATGCATCACAGATTGTGACCGTGCGAAGTACAGATGTCGTACTGAACATTGAAATAGAGGCCACCAGTGTAGCTCTGGAAGGTATGGAGGTGTTTGCTTCCAGAGCCTTGGAACAGCGGACTCCTGTTGCCTTCACGACTTTGGGAAGGGTGCGGTTGCAGCGCGACCTCGGCTCGCGTGATGTGCCCCTCGTTCTCAATAGCACGCCATCCGTTTACAGTACAGTGCAAGGCGGAGGCGCAGGGGATGCACGCGTAAATGTGCGCGGGTTCAACCAGCGGAATGTTGCAATTATGATCAACGGTGTTCCGGTCAATGATATGGAAAACGGTTGGCTTTACTGGTCGAACTGGGATGGCCTGGAAGAAGTGACAAACTCTATTCAGCTCCAACGTGGATTGTCTGTTGTCACCTTAGCAACGCCGTCCATTGGTGGCACAATGAATATTCTTACCGATCCGGCACGCAATGTGCGACAAGTACTGCTTAAACAAGAATTCGGCAACGATGGACTGCGTAAATCTACGCTCATGCTGTCTTCGGGACTTGTAAATGGCAAAGTTGCCGTAACCGTGTCTGGAATACGTAAGACAGGGCAAGGATATGTAGACGGAACTTGGACCGACATGTGGTCTTACTATGCTGCCGTCGGTTGGAACGCGGGCAGTCGACATCGTCTCGACTTTTTCGCAATCGGTTCCCCCCAGCGCCATGGACAAAATTTATTCCGTCAGAATATCGCCGCTTACGATCACGACTATGCAAGTAAAGTGTTTGAGCGGGATGGATTGGATGAGGCCACCATACGTGATATTCTGCAGGCTTATCCAGAAAGAGGACGGCGCTGGAATCAAAATATTGGGGTCGTTTCGGAGACTTATACAAGGGACCAGCACAATGGCTTTGGGCCGGTACAACGCAAGAATACCGGATATATTGACGAGTTCGAGAATTTCTTTCACAAGCCTATTTTGAGCTTAAGCCATTTTGGACAACTGACAGACAAATCCCTCCTCTCTACCATCGTGTATTATTCGGGAGGAAAGGGAGGAGGCTCAAGCCGCCATGGCGACCTGATCCTGGATCATAGCGGTCCCTCTCCGGTCCCCAACTATGATGCCAGTATTGAGGCCAATAGCAATAATGGGTTGTCTCTTGGCATAATCCGAAATCGGCATAATGTACAGTGGACGGTAGGAGCTATTTCCAAGCTGGTCCACCAAGTCAATGACCATGTTGAACTGGAAGTGGGACTCGACTGGCGCAGTGCTGAAATTCAGCATTTCAGCACGGTGAGAGATCTATTGGGAGGGCGGGGATATTTACGGTTCGACAATGATTTTTGGGGTCCGGGGGGGCGTGTAGTACAATTGGGGGAACGCTTTCACTATAATGATCTCACGACTGTAAACTGGATCGGCGGATTCCTGCAAGGACGATATGAAACAGGGCCATTGAGCAGTTTTGCTGTAGTAGGTTATTCTAGAATTAAGTATTCATTCGAAGATTTCTTTACAGATGATGGCCACGGAAGACCTCTTACGGCTTCGCCGTCCCCCATCGGTGGTTATCAGGTCAAGGGTGGTGCAAACTATCGTCTGAACAATACATTCTCCGTTTACGCAAGTATCGGCCGTATTTCAAAGGTTCCTGTTTTTGATGGTGTCATTGACGCCATCTCCGGCAGTATTAATCCAGATCCTCAGAATGAATCTTTCATCGGGATCGAAGGCGGCATGAACTTTCGATCCTTGGACAGGAAGGTTACAGCAAAGCTGAATCTCTATCATACTACGTGGAATGATCGTACCGTGACGCGTAATCTGGTGGAGGAAAGCGGCAATGATGCATTAGTAAGCATAAGGGGACTAAATGCACGGCACAAAGGGATTGAGGGAGAGCTTGCTTGGCAGCCAATAGATTTCGTACGTTTGGATGGTGCCTTTTCTGTTGGAGACTGGTACTACACGGATGATGTTTCTGGCACATATACTCTCGACCGATCCAATCCGGATAGCCAGGAACAGGTGTCGCTTCCCCTTAGCGGAGTTAAGGTGGGCGACGCGCCGCAGACACAATTCGCCTATGCCGTAACGGCATTTCCTAAGTCTGGGATGCATATTGCATTGTCCGCACGCTCCTATGCTCGGCACTTTGCGGATTTTGACCCTGCCGGGTATAGCGATCGAAACAGTACTGTTTGGGAGGCACCTGGGTACACTGTTCTCGATCTAAACGCGGGCTATAATTTTGACAAAGGTCGTTTCGGTATTCGTTTATTTTTGCATGTCTTCAACGTAGCGAATACGTTCTATGTACAGGATGCCGTAAATAATTCCCGCTTTCACGCTTACGTTCCGAACGGTATAAATATGGGAAGAGCGGATGATGCAGAGGTATTTCTTGGTCTACCCAGAACGTTCAATCTTGGGACACGCATTATCTTCCGATGAGGAATATAACTATGCATTCCTATCGTTAAATCCCACATTGGAATCCCCCAATACAAATAATGTGTGGTGGAGTGTCTTGAACAAAAAATGTCTGACAGAAAAGCACGTATTTTCAGATAAGCTGCGGTTACTCTTACTTGCTGAAACAGGACAGCCACACTTGTGCGAGAGTGGAGAAATCCATGTCAGAGAATGGTGAACTCGTCGCTGTATAACACCGGGTGTTGGCTATAGAATTACAGCATCGTTTGCGTATTCTCTCACTTGGTTTGCGGGCGGATAGGTGTGGTACATATTGATGATGGTCGCTTTATTTGTAACCGGTGCATAGTGTAGATGTCATCCGGGCAACGCTTATGAGCATTGTTGATTTTCCCATCCATGAACAATCCACTGAAGCTGATGACAAACATTGGGGATTATATACCTGAGTAACCATATTATTTGTCGTTATATTCAGCATTGAGGGCATGCTCTATAAGGAACATGATGATAAGGAAGCGTATGATTTCCATGTAATTCATCCAATGGCCTCCGGGATAGGGGCATCTGCACGGTAAGGATGTTGGCGTCAACCGTCCTTATGACCCGTGAAATGGATAGAAGAGTTACTGTATATAATTTTCAAAAATTTCCATTCGATGGCGAAGGTTGAAGTGCGAATGCCCAAGATGGGTGAGAGCATTACCGAGGGATCGGTGATTGTTTGGCATAAGCAGGTAGGCGATCCAGTTGAACTGGATGAAACCTTGCTGGAAATAGGAACCGACAAGATAGATACGGATGTCCCTGCTCCGGCGGGGGGCGTAGTTGCGGAAATTTTCACTCCAGAGGGCGAGACTGTGCCAGTGGGACACCTGATCGCTATGATTGCCACCGAGGGAGAAGATTCAACTGGAGCAACGGAAGGTGCTGCGGCGTCTGAACCGGCGAAAGCTCCGAAGGCACCTAGTCTGGCACCTTCAGCAGTGCAAGAGGCGGACACACCGGTGGTTATGCCGAAGATGGGTGAGAGTATTACCGAAGGGACGGTGATTGTCTGGCATAAGCAAGTAGGGGATCCGGTTGAACTGGATGAGACCCTCCTGGAAATAGGAACAGATAAAGTGGATACGGATGTGCCAGCTCCTGCTACGGGGATCCTTCGAGAAATTCTAGTGCCCGAGGGGGAGACCGTTGAAGTAGGCACTACGATAGCATTGATAGGTGCAGAAGGGGCTGCACCTGTGCAGGAGACAAGATCAATGCCTGAAACTGCACAGGAGACTGCTTCGCCGCCTGGGATTACGTCAACAGGTATGCCGGAACAGGTTGATACCGAACGGCATCTTGCGGACGGGCGCTTTCTGAGTCCGCTGGTGCGCAGTATCGCGCAGGCCGAGAATATATCAAGGGATGAACTGGCCAGGATAAAAGGATCTGGTCGTGAGGGACGGCTTACCAAGAGGGACGTAGTAGACTATCTAGAAGCCCGCAAGAGATCAGCTAGACGTGCGACAACTCCGCTCAGACCTCCACCTGTAAAAAAACAGGTTTCCCGACCTATATCTACTAACGATGGCTCGCCACGTGTAGAGGTTATCCAAATGGGTCGGATGCGCCAGCTCATTGCTGAGCATATGGCGCATTCTAAGCGTACGTCAGCGCACGTAACCTCATTTGCAGAGGTTGATGTGACGCGACTTGTTCGAATCCGGGAGACCAATAAGCAGGCTTTTCTTGCACGTGACGGGGTTAAGCTGACCTATACGCCATTTTTTGTTCATGCGGCGGTGGAAGCATTGCGTGAGTTTCCCATCTTGAACAGTTCCGTAGAAAGAAACCAGATTCTTGTAAAAAAAGACTACCACGTTGGCATTGCGGTAGCCATTAAGGAATCTGGGTTGATTGTGCCGGTGATACGGCATGCCGGGCGCTTGAGTATAGCGGGACTTGCCCATGCGGCAAATGATTTAGCACGTCGTGCACGCTCATCTGAGTTACTCCCTGATGATTTACAGGGCGGAACCTTCACCTTGACCAATGTTGGTTCGCTGGGATCCTTGATGGGTACGCCAATCATCCTGCAGCCTCAGGTAGCCATTCTTGCCACCGGCTCTATCAAGAAATCTCCAATTGTAGTTGAGCATCCTGAACATGGTGACACTATTGCCATTCGGCACATGATGGTATTGTCGTTGTCCTACGATCATCGTGTAATTGATGGCGCTATGGGGATAGCGTTCCTGCGTCGGTACACGGAGGTACTTGAAAACCTTGATCCAGAGATGGAATTGTAGGTTTGCTTGCGGAATAATCACAGGCCTCTCTGCGACATGCCGTCTGAAAATCGTGACCGAGCCAAAACTTTGACTACGGATGCGATTGCCGCGCGGGTAGAGCATTTTCTGAGTAGCTTGGCCCCTGAAAAATCTCTGGCCACACGGCAAACATACGGCCGGGCGCTTGGGGTCTTTATGTTGTGGGTAGACGAACAGGGTGGCGAAGTCCAGCTCTCTCGGGAAAGCCTGCAGGCCTATCTGCTGTATTTGCGTCGGGTGCGGAAAGTCAAAGATCGTACGATCCAGACTTATCTGACTGCGGTACGGCAATTGTTCGCTTTTCTTACCGAAAAGGGCTTACTGCAAAAAGATCCGGCAAAAGATCTTACGATAAAGGTGAGTGTGTCTGCAGGGAGTCGAGGAATATTGACTATGGCCGAGGTTGAGCGCTTGCTTCAAGTATCGGAATTCAGGGATCCCATTAACCTGCGTGATCGGGCTATCCTGTGCTGCATGCTTATTGAGGGGCTCTCGGAAGGGGAGGTTGTACGGTGTAACTATAAAGATTTGGAGCACACGTTAATGGGCGAAGAACTGGTTGTTCGTGGCAAAGGTGGTCGTTTACGTGTGCCGCTGGATTCACGAACGTACAAGAGTATCGTGGTATACCTATCCAGTCGGATTGAATCTATTAAATTTGACGGACCACTCTTTGTATCACACGGTCCACGCGGGCAAAACGAGCGCCTTAAAGTTCGTACAGTAAGAGCTCGTATGCGTGTGTTGCTTGATCAAGCCGGGATCATGCGTCTGGATGTTTCCCCACAAAGTCTGACACATACCTCTATTTATCTGTTGGTTCAGAACGGCGTTTCAAGGGCAGAATTACGGCAACGTACACGTCCCTGGCGACTCTTTCATCGAATCAACGACCTGAAAGCTCAGGGGCTTATTGACGCCTCTTATTGAGTTTCCTGGCTACAGTGAACTGGTGCAGTCCGGCAAATGACCAGGAGCTGAAGGCATAGTCAACTTGAAAGCCCCGCACACGGAGTCCAAATCCGACAGCTGTTCCTGCCAGATCCAGTCGGCGATCAGATTTAAGGTTGCGTTTGCGGTGGCTGTAGCCTAGACGAAGATGAAACGCGGGTATAGCCTGGAATTGGAGGCTGAAGATCGCATGACGAAACCCGTCATCCACAGTTGTGATCTGGTGAGCGTTCTGCAGGTCGTGAAAAGTAAGGCCGAACAGGACTGGAATATACTTGAGGCGCTTGGACACGGCGATACGAATATCCATTGGAACTTCGTCACGCGTAGGCCCAAGGCTTGAAAGGGTTATTCCTGCGTTCGTTACTGCCATTGAGGCTACAAATCCTTGCTCAGGAATATGGTAGGCAGCGCCTACGTCTACAGCGGCAGCTATTGCATTGAACTGTGCTACGGAAGCGTAGATCAAATGGATACTCGCGCCGTAGCGCAGTCTGGATTGCCAGGATCGTGACAGGCCAGCGGAGAGCGCGACATTGCTCGACGAGAAGGTGCCATTGCGCTCTCCATATATATCTGCCTCTGTAATGCGGCCCCAGTGAAAAAATCGCACCCCCACTGCGCCTGTCCCGATGGGGCCGAGGTTGTGGGCATATGTAAGTGCACCGGCCTGGAGGTCGCTGAGATGGTTCAACCAGGATACAGAAAGATTTCGATCAAGATCCTCGCCCAAAAGCGCCGGATTGTAGAACAGAACATTCCCTTGGTTCGAGGTGGCGGTCAGTGATGTACCCCCTAGGGCAGCTGCTTGGGCAGAAGGCTCAAGTCGAAGAAAATCGAAGCTTGACAGTGTCTGGCCCTGTGCAGTGGTTATTCCACACAGACACAGAAGTGCAGTTAACCAGAAGATATTCGGACGGACAGCTACACGAAAGGGATTGATCACAAGTTTCAGGTTTACACCCTTAGGGGATTGCACTACGCCAGGCACAGTCACCAGCAAAATCCGTTTTGCAAATTGACCACCCATAGACTAGACTTTGAATGCTTTGGCGGAGGGAGGGAGGATAAACTGAATAACCGAATTTGTTCCAAACAGAACGATAAGAAGACGGACGCTATATGGCACCTACCATAAGGCTATATGCATTTGATAAGGATCATGATGTATCCAGAGATGACGCTGACGAAGCCAGTCTTGTGATCGGCTGTAAAGGAAGAGCGTGTGAGTTGAGGGACTCATACACGCTCCGTGAGGGGTTGAGTATGAATATCTCCGAACTACTCGGGCTTTAATTGAAGATATGGGAATTATATACCTCATAAGCTCTTGCTAGTCACGGAGAGTCCTACCATACCAGGTATACAATTCCCAAAACTAATGAAGGTAATCATAGTTGGCGCGTCCGGCACCATTTGACGCAAGATAGACATCGCAGTCTCCAACAATCACGAAGTTGTTCGTATTGGTACAACGAGTGGTGACATTCAGTGTGACTACGCGAATGCGGATTCGGTGAGGGAAATGTTTGGAGCGGCTGGTCCGTTCAATGCCCTCGTTGCCGGCGATGGCATTTTCAAGAAATTCGAACAGCTGGACGGTGCCGACTATCGGTACGGATTCGACCGCAAGTTCCTCAGTCAGATTCGGCTAGCCTGAATTTCCAACCACGTTTTTTGCGGGCGGGTTCGGTATCCAGGCCTATGAGGATTTAGACATATTCAATGATGAGGTTTCGATTCTGCATCCAGGAGATTGGGCCTTGGGATCCGAGATAACCAGCTGCCCGAAGTTCCGTGTTATGTGCCCGTCGTGTGAGTCGTACAACGATTTGGTCATTTTGGGTGATGATCGTGGCGGGCGCATTGACGAATTTGTTGAAGATGGTTCGGCTTTTCGCCATCTGATAGCGGGGGCCCAGTCGCTGTGCTAGGACTTGGTAGAGCGTACTGGCGATGAGCGTCAGTTGTAAATCCAGATCAATGCGCAAGGGCACGGTACTGGAGAGTGCATCCATATGGAAGAAGTTAATCGCGTCCTCAATGGCATTTTCGACCAGCATCCTTCGGGCATAGCGGTCCACGAGTCTTGCGGGTTTTTCTTTCATGCGATTGGTAATCAGCAGGGTTGGTTTATCGTGACCGAGTCCTTTGATGGCGATCTGACGCAAGGGCTGCGGATAGTTGCGTAGGGTGATGAATTCGTCCAGAACGCGGGGTTTGGCATACTTGCGCGCGATATTGAAGAGTCGAATGGTTTTCCAATCCTCAGGTGGACGCTGGTTTAACTGACGCACAACCGAGGGGACCCGCCGTCGCAGCGTCAAAAAGTAGATGTTGCGTTCATTGAGTTCGGCCAGATTTGCGTAGATGGTAAAGCGACTGTCAAAGACCAACTCTTTGGGAGGTTGCCCGGCGCGTTGTTCCCAGAGATGCACGAATTCCAGGACAGCATCATTCTGGGAGGCTTTGGTGATGCTCGCATCCCCGTAGATCAGCGCACGCTGACTGGCCTCCCGGGCGACCATGGCTAAGACCCCCCGTTGCCTTCGGCTGCGTTTGGAGACGAAATGTTTCTCCATCAAGGCCTCATCCCCATGATAAGGGATGGTATGGAAGTCCAGATCAAAGGATTCTTCCGGGACTGGCAGGAGTCCCTGGGCCACACCATGCCAAGCCTCCATCAACGTGCGCAAATGCGGTGCATCAATGCGGGTGCTGTACTCGGTGAGGGTTGATTTTTTCGGCATCACATTGAGTCCAGCAAACAGCGCACTTCCCCGATCTAGAATATCCGGCATGACATGATGGGGGCGCCCAATGCCCCAGAGTTTGAGTGCCAGCAATGCCCGGATGATGGTGGGGGCGGGCAGTTTCTTACTGCTGGGCCAGTCGGACAGCCATTGATGCAGTCCTGCCTGTTCCAGATCCCGGACAAAAAGGAACAGTCCTCCAAATCGGGTCTGCCACTTCTCTGAGGTGGGCAGGAATTGGCGGACATCCGCCTCGGAAGCCTTCAAAACCTTCGGCACCTTGCGTGCCATCCGTCGGGGGAGTTTTGAAATGCCCGCCTTTCTGAGCACCGTGCCAATGAGGGTTGTGCCCGCTTTGATTCCCTCCGCTGCCAGGTGTTCAGCAATTTCTGCATCGGAGAGATTCTCTTTCAGGCGCAACTCAAGGATCCGTTGATCTCGTTGAGACCGTTTTTGGGTATTCGGGGATTCAAACGGACTGAGCGTTCCAGATTTGCGCACCTTGGAGGCCAGGTTACGGAGTGTGCCTGGATTGAGATCAAACTGTTCGGCGATCTCAGCCCAGGGTTTTTGCTCCACGAATCGTGCACGGAGGGCTTCATATTGTTTTTGAAGCGGAGCGTGGGGTTTGAGGAAGAGATTTGCGAGATCCTGGTCGGTGTATGTCATAAAAAACCGTAGTTAAAATCCACATACCAATATAATACATAAAATTATAAACAACAAGTAATCGGGTTTGAATGGGAGATATTTGGGAGAAAATGAGCCAATCAGGGCATATTTTACGAATACGGCAATCCGCTAACATATTTGTAAGTGGAATATAAACACGGAAACAAGTGATAAAAAGGTGATGAAATGTATCTGTGGAGGGCCGACTACCCCACAATGTCACTTTAAGTTGCCTGTTGGAAATTCAGGCTAGTGAGACTCGGGCAGGCCAGCATTCGAGATAATGGCTCGTTTTCGTTGACGAGCTGCTTCCTCAGCCACTATCCGAACCCGGCCAACAGTGCGATCGGTCCACTGATGCGGCGATCAATACCTATGTGCAAAATATTGCACGCTTGATGCCACGAGGGATTCGCGTGAATGTGGTGAGCCCCGCGTCTGTTGCTGAACCTTGACAATAGGGATTGGGTCTGGTCACCGCCGAACAATGCGCACGTTTTTCCGTCGAAGCCGTTGAGGGGACCATGTCCGGTCAGGTGCTGCGGGCCTGGGGAGGGTTGGCGATTCCGAAATGACAATCCCGGGAGCATAGTTTTCAAGCTCGCCATCGCCGGAGTCCTTTTTGCCGCTATCCTATTCTGGTTCTAACCGATTTCCCCGAAGACGACGAAGACTGCGACACGCCTGTGCGCATCAGCCCTCCAACTGCACTCGCGTCGCTTCTTAGCTATCGGGCGGGTTGCGGATCAAATCGACAATCTCGGCAGCAATCTCTTCTACTGTATGTGTTGCGGTGCTGCGAGCCACACGGTCGGCCAAGGACGACGAGTAGTCCATGACTTGGCGCTTGGTGACGTCGTGCCAGACCGGCAGCAGGACCTGCTCACCCGCCAATGCCTGGGTAACTAGGCCATCGAGTTCGTATTCTGGCCAGCCGCGTCCGAAAAAGGCCCGGGAAAGCACCACCGCGCCGAACCGGCTGTTCGCCAACCCCTTGTCGATCTTGCGCCGCAGGCTATCGCCTATACGCAGCTCGAACTCGTCGTACCAGACGCTCAGCCCGGCGTCGCGCAGAGCCATGGCAAGGGGCCGCACGACCTCGTCCTTGTCTTCCGACGTGTGACAGATGAACACGTCGAATGCCCGCTCGTCCACCGCATCGATTCCTGGGGCATCCTCATGCGTGACATTCCGGACCAGCGAGGGGAGGTCGCGAAGAGATCCTTGGTTGATCGTGGGCAACGGCTTCAAGGCCTCCGCAGGAATGACCCGGATGCCGGATCGGACCGTGCCGCGCAGGCCCTGCATGTCCACGGTGACATGCCACGTCCCGGAACGGGGCACTCGCAAGCGGACCGGAGAACTCTCGGCTAATCCTCCGTAGCACCGGTGTTGACGGCCAGCCTTGTAGTTGTTGAAATTCGACTGGTCCATCAGCCGCACGTTCGCGGCGCTTCCACGAAGCGTCACCTCTGCGACGGTGCCGGCGGCGACATGACCGAGTCTGTAGTGTGTGAACCTCATGTGATCACTCCCGTTCTAATCTTATTCGGTGATCGCCGGATGGATGTCCTCCAGACGGGAACGGTGGCCAAGACGATCCGCAGGACTAGGAGTCCACTTGCCCGAATGTAACCACCCGGCTTCTTCGCACATTCGGATATGGCATGGAACTTGATCTGATGTATATCCCTCAATCAGAGAGACTTTATAAGGCCCAATCGTTTCCTGTTCTTCAACGTAATCCAGAATGAGAACAAGAAGATGATCAATCAATTTCATTGATGTAGTCACATTGTTGCTATAAGATATGATTTTCCATTAACTGATTACCAAATCGTAATAAACGTAAAAGGATTTCCTACATTAAACGCTGTGGCTAACTCAAAGCAATGAAGAAACAAAAGCCCTCTGCAACGCCCAAGAAGGAACCTGTCCATCCCTGGTGCTCCCTTTACCAGAAATATGGCGCCTGAATATGGCGCCTGATTGATTGTGTGCGGCTTGCCACATCGGTTTGCGAACCTCCCCAGCACAGACGTGCGTCCGTGAAAATACTTGGCGAGATCACAGTCTTGGGATCAAGGAATGGCTCTGGCGGCCTCATCATTATTGCAAGAACGGGATGTGCGGTAGCAATTCATTCTACGCCACACCGTGTAGGCGTCGATGCGGCCTAATACTACTTACTTGGTAAAGACAGACCGAAGGTGCAAACCTGCAGTTGCGGTGAGGTGGGAACCCTACGTTTCATCTGGACGCACCCGCCGGGGGATTCTGTGAAAATGCGATACAGCAGTGAAAACATACGTGTTTCTGCGCTCGCATCCGCTCTATTAGTGCCGACCGTGCTGCCGGTCACGTGCAAGTATGGCAGGTGGGACGGGACTTGATTGGCGCAGGCAGTGACAGGCTTAAGCTCTGTGTCCGTTGGGAGGCCAAGGTACTGCCGCTCAAAATACATTTCCATGGATGCTACGGCACTGGTGGCAATTGCGAAGTACTCATCCCCTCAGGATTCAGTAGCCAACACACATATCGGACAGACTGCGGTTGATCAATCCTTTCCAAGACACTTAAAGCAGGCATCCTTCGGGTCGCCGTAGAAGCTGGTCTGAAATCGTGTTAACAATTCGCCGGGCACAGTGCCAAAGTCCCCGGCATTGACTTTGGGCAACAACATCTTCGTGGCTCCGGCATCTCTGGCGACCTGCAGCGCTCCAGCCAGATTGTCAACAGGCGCGACGATGCCGCCAATGGTCATTGTCCCGAGCAGGACCAGTTGCGACTGGGCGGGCAACCCCAGAAGTCCCGAACTAAGGCCCAGAAATGACAATAATGTCAGGCCGGTGGAGGGGCCCTTACTAAGCAGGTCGGTTACCTGAACGTGATAATCGAATTCGAGGGGTTTCGCCACAGCACTGATAGCGGTCGCATTGGCCTTAAAGTAGCCGAAACCGACCCTAATATTCTCCTTTGACGCCGAATTCAATCCCAGGCCAGTAACGGCAAATTTGCCTGTGCCAGGAGTAATCTGCGTTTCGATGCGGTATAGACCAAAGCGACCACTGGAGGCCCCAGCTACCGCATGTAGTATGCCGGGCTGCTGCGGTCCCCCGGGAATGAGACCACCGCTACTCTGCTCAGGAACAGATACATACTCCTCCTTTCTGGAATCGGAATCCACGTAGGAAAAGTGGACATCGTAAAATTCCATGCCGCCGATTTTCTTTAGCTGCTCCTTCACTCTCCGGCGACTTTCAAGGGCATACACTAGGCAGCGACGCATCGCTTCTTTATCGTACTCCTCGTGTGGATACAGCAGTTTGAGCAATCCAGACACCGTGCGCCGTACGGCGATCGTGTCGCGTTGATTCAAATCCTTGCCGAGCGTGAAGTGCCGCTGTATGGCATCACCAAAGTTACGCTTGCGCATTTCGCGCAGGAATTCAGCCAGATAGTCAACGATCAGTCCGTACTGATTGGTAAAAAACTCCGGCCGCATCTTGGGTACTTCCCATCCCGGAATGTAGGCGTGGAATCGATCGAAAAAGGCGCTATCGATCATGGTCTCTGGGAAAGGCGCTAACAGATGGCTGGTCTTGACGAGATCTTCGACCGGCTGGTTGATATTACCAACAAAGACCATAGATGCATTGGCGTTAATCTGATCACGTCCGCGTGCAAAGGACCCTGAAGCCATGTAATCCTTCATGATCTGCACGCCTCCGTGATTCTTGAAGTTTATGCCGGCTACTTCGTCAAAGGCGACCACATCCCAAGCCCCCACTAGGCCAATCTGGCGTGTGGCAAGGTTGTAGAAGAGATTAGCCACTGTCGTTTGTCCTCCAGAGATCAGAATACTGTAGGGGCTAACCTCCTTGTAGATATGGCTCTTGCCCGTACTTCGGGGGCCCAGTTCACACACATTGAAGTTATTCTCGACAAACGGCACTAGCCTGCACAGCAAATGCCACTTAACGCGGTCTTCAAATTGCGCTGGCTCGTAGCCGCACGAGCGGAGCAACATGTCGAGCCATTCTGTTTCCGAAAATTGCCTCCGCGCTGCCAGCAGCTCATCCATGTCCATGCTGGCCATCTGGATGGGCTTCAGTCGGTCGATGATGAATGGAGAAGTCTTCTGGCCGGGTTCGTAGAGGTACTGCATGGTTATGATTGACCAGATCCCGCCCGCCAAGAGCTTCTCAAACTTGCGGACGATGCCTGGATCGACCTCGATGCCTGTCGTTCCCAGATTGAACAGATAGGCTTCGTAGACGTCCCGCTTTTCGTTCAGCTTGACGGTGACCTTGTCAATTACCCTTAGATCTCCACGCTCGCGAATCACAGACTTCATCTTTTCGGCTTCGTCCGGGCGCACGAAATTGTCGGCTAGTACGCGCTTCACGGTTGCCAGGCCATCCTCGATCAGAGCGGTATCATCCGTCGCACAGTAATTGCCTAACAGGTATTCGAGCACGTACACGGGTACGTTCGCGCCCTCCTTGACCAGCTTGGTTAAGTCTTTGCGCACGACCCGCCCTGCAAAATGCGTATTGAGGAGCTGGTCTAGGCCGAGTTCGGCAAGGTCTACGTCAGAATTCATCAATGATGGCTCGGTCAATGACTACCTCATGCTCGTCAAGAATGTTCGTGTGCACATTTTGGAGCACCAGTCTGTACTGTGTCTTCTTGGAGTATGACTGATCTCGTAGCGTCAGGGTGACGAACTGCTGCCGCTCATCCAATTTATCGGATGGACTGGAAAACGTGACGGTGTGGATGTCTGTAACGGGTTGATCGCCCTCATAAATTGCCACCTTTAGCGTTACACTCAGCACCCTGTCCGTAACGGGCTCCAGTTGGAGCAGGTGAATCCGATGGCGAGGCGTAGTAATGCGTAACCGGGTGTTCAGGACCTGCACGCCCACATATTTGCGCTGGCGGCTTGTGCGCTTTGTGTGCCTGACTTGGATGATAGGTACCACAATCTCCTGCAGCATGGCTCCCCCATGAACGAAGCGGGCGCCACCAACAAAGTGAAACAGATTCCAGCCCTTTGGAATCCAGAACTGCATACCGCCTTTTGTTTGGGCGGTAACGCGCGTGTTTCCACTGTACGCCAATTGATATTCAGGCAGATTTCTTCCCAAGAGATACCGTTTCTTTTTCTTCGCGACAGCGATTCCCGCTAGCCGCTCGTCTATGGGGCTCTTGTCGGGAACGTCGCGGGCGTCGGTTGTAAACAGAAATCCATGATCGGCTGTGATAATTACGTAGTTGGCATTCAGGGAATTGACCAAACGAGTTGTCAGATCACGTAGGGTGCGGATTGCTCTGGTCGCGGCCGCAAACGTTTGCGCTTCTGTTGATGCGGAATCGCCTGTCGCATCGATTTCATTATGGTAGATGTAGACTACTTGGGCATGAGCGACGGCGTTCCTCGCCTCATTCCTAGGCATTGACAGCAGGTGCTCGGCCTTTATGGCCATGCCGTCGCGTGCGCGTAGGATTTCACTGCGCTGCTTCAGTGTGGACGACGGCTTGCCGTCCACGAGCACGTTCCCGTGCTCTGTGTACGACAGCTCGTCGTGTGGAAGCAGACTGGCCATTCCGAGTGCTGTGTAAGAGGGTAGCACCCCCAGTTGCGACAACAGTTGGGCATTGTAATGCGGCTGGCTGCTAATACCCTGAAAGAGTTCCTCGGCAACTTCATAGCGCAAGGCGTCACTGATGATGACGAAGGCGCGACGCTTGGACCGTTGGCGTATCCACGGTGCTACGTTATTCGCATAAAATCGGAACTGTTTTGGTGCAGTGCTGCATTCCCATTTTTCCGGCAGGCATGTCGCCACGTGTTTGTCCCAGGCAAGCGCAATCTCGGTAAGGTACCAGTTACGGTAGCAGTCCTCAATGCGCTCGCGAAGATCCTTGAGGATATCGGGGTAGTAGGCAGTCGCCACGTTGGCGTTCACACTGAACCGCCGGTAAAGCTGGTCAATCCGAAACAACTCGGTTTCGTATTTCCGGTACAGCGAGGACGGGTGCACGGCGTCAAAGCCGTCCTTGTAGGTTCGCCAGAACTCGAGAATTCGCGCGGCTGCGGTAAGCGCCAGGTAGACAGCAGCGCGCGCTTCGCGCACATTCTCGGCGACCGTGGAGGAAGATACCCAGTGAGAGTGCCTGCGGCGGTCAACTATCCGGTCAATTTCATCTGCATTTGCGTGAATATCTTCGAGAATACGATTCCGAAGATGATTTGCAATCAACTGCTCGACGCCAGAAAACGTCGTTATTTCCAAGAGGTCGTCAAGCTCGAATTCATCAAGCGTCTGCTCCAGTTCGTACAGACTCCAGACTTTATCAGACCACCAGTTGAAGCTCTGACCTTTGCTGCCACTGTCTTTCCACTGGTTAAGGAATACTATCGCATTGCGGGCTCCTGCATCTGGAAGCTTCAACCTTCTGAGTCGTGCCGGAAAGTTACGCTTTAGAGAAGCATCAAAGTCGGAGATCAGCATCCGTGCAGCCAAATCGGTAAGACGGGGCTCTTCGGCATCATACTCGAAATGCTCCCTCACCAGCGACCAAAAGGGATCACGCAGCCCGAATTTCTCGATATCGTTCCATGCTGCAGGCTCCAAGATGGGCGCAGTAGCCATTGCATGCAAGAGCGCACGGACAATGCTAGGCGCGCCAGGCTGGTTTGATCCGACGACAACAGCCAGCATCTTGTGGTCGAGATTGGCCTTTGTATCCTTCGCTGATACAAGGTGCTTCAGGTCCGATCGCCGTTTCCGGCTTCGGAAAAACTTCATGCGCCGCCGGACATGTTCGCGCAGCCTTGACTGCGGAAGGCCCAGTTCGCGAAGGACCATGGAGGCATAGTCCGCGCGAAAGCTGTGCCCGTACAGCCGTACATCCCGCAGCCAGTCATCCGCAAAGGGAGGCGCCTCCGCTGCCGAGTAGATAAGGTACCTGCCTTGTGGATCCTCCAGTTCAATTCGCACCTTCATCTCCAGCGGAGTAATGCGGCTCAAATCCATTACTTTTGCACCATCTGGACTCAATTGAGACCACACGTCCAAAAACTCCTTCTCAGGATCATACCAGAAGACGATCCGCTGGCGCGACAAGATCCCCTGCAGTTCGGATGTGATTGCTGTCAGGTCCATGGCGCGGGTTTCTTGCCTGTGATGGCGGGGACCTCTGCCAGCAGGTCTCCGAACCGGCCGTAGTTCACCTTTACGCCGTCGTCCAGATCCAGTTGGATACGCTGGTCCGCAAAGTAACGCAGCTTTTCGTCGAAGGACCGCAGCTCCTCCAAGTCCTTGCGAAGTTTCCCACGCTCCTTGTCCAGCCTGCGGCGCTGCGCCCCAGTCACTGCTTCGATATCCTTGGTAAGCCGCAGGATGCGGGCACCGATCATGCCCTGAAGCGGAATTGCATACTCGGTGCGGATCCGTGCAAGCGTTCCCTCGTGGTAGCGATGCAGATACACCAGGCACTGAAACGCTTTCCGGCGACCACTCGTGAATAGCCAGTAAATCGGGCGCTTCTGGTATGTCTTGAGATGATCTTTGTAGAAGCCGGTAGCCACATAGCGGCGTATGGTATCGCGTCTGGACTTGTTTCTTTGCCCCTGAAGGCCGGCTGCAATGAAAGCTAGGTTGTCTTCCAGGCGGGCGGCGTCCCACACGGTGGCTACAAATCTTTCAAAGCGTTTTGCGGCATCATCCTCGAACCACTGGTCATCGGTGATCGGGACGATCCCGTCATCGTCCGCAGGATAGCGGGTATACCAATCAGACTCAAAGCCGTGGCCGCGGCTTTTCGCGTACACGAGTCCCGGCACATCCAGGCTGTAGCGTCCCATCATGCACCCGATGGCGTAGGAGACCAGTTCAGCCATGGTGTCACGGAGGAAGCGTGCCTTTAGCTGGGCTTCAGATAGGTTGTCTTCGTACCGGTACGTGGGATTCACCGTGAGCGTGACCTCTTTTTTAGGTAGCGCGGGAGAGAACTCATCGGCAAGCTCGTAGGCCTCAATGAAGAGGTGGTTGTTTTCCTCTTCTAGGTGCCGGGCGGTGGCAATGGTCTGGTTGTTTTCTGCGCGCCAGGACCCATAACTGGATTCAATGGTGGTTCCGAACAGCCATGGGGGACGCTCGAATGCCCAGGACCGCTCGTAAGCATCCCAGTCCATGCGGCTGATCTGCAGTAGGTCGTCCACGTTTCGGCTTACTGTTGCCTTGGACGTGCTGGGGATGTCCTGTGAGAACGGGATATTAATGAAATTCCCCACATTGAAGCTCAGTGTTGGATTCATTGCACGCACAAAGGCACGCATTATAGGCGTATTGCAGAAGGCACTTAAGAGATTCCGGCTGACAGACCTGAATTCAAATACCGAGGGCCCTCTGGCACCGTGAATAGTTCCTGTATCAACAAGTCGGAATGCCCTGGGGCCTGAGGATATGTCGGACCAAGTTACCGCCTCGCGGAAATAGTTCTCAGGGTTCCGTACTACGGACTTTGGCCGACCGCCATGCTCCGTACCAAAGGCCCGGATTTCACGCCCGTCGTCTTCCCAGTTGACTACATATTCGTGGTTGCCGTACCACTTGCGGAACGGGCCGCCCTTGTTGTGCGGAAACCATTTCTTGCCGGATCTACGTGCCTCATCTCTGCTCTTCATCCCAAACCCGCACCGCGTGAGGTCCACTTCCCACCAGCGCCTCAGGAAACGTGCGTTGTCACTGGTCTGCAGGCCCACTCTCGCGTCGACAAGTTCTCCCAGCGGCGTTCCCCGCACGAACAGATCCCTGAATTTGTTGCTGACCCAGTAGACGATCGGGCTTCCAGGGATCTCGAGGAATGCGTTCTGGGCCGCCAGGAAAAACCAGCCGCAATCGTGATTGTTAATCGCCTCAAGAGTCTTCGGCGCTTGATTCTTTGAGCCTCGAAAACTTGAAAGCCGGATGTAACCGCCGTGATATCCACGTATACGCTCCTTCTGCAGTGTGAACGTACAAATCGGCACAGTTGCGCCTGCGAATCCTGAGTATTCGAGCTGAACGAGGGATGTTATGGTTTCGTAACCAATTATTCGTTTGCGCAATGACTCGTACGCAGAAAGAAACATCCAAACGAACGGCGACATGAATCCAAGTCGGCCGTAAGGCTTACTGAATTCAAGATTCCGCTCGATAAAGCACGCAAACAAATCCCCGGCAGCCTGGGGAAACTGCTTCTTCACATACTTCTTCAGAACTGCCGTCATGGCACTGCTCGCCATGTAGGGAGGATTGGCCACCACAACATCGTACCGCATCCCCAGCAGCCTCGTCTGATCCACCAGCGGACGCAAGCGCCGGAGCGCGTCTTCAATGAACATGTTCAACGAGCGTGGTCTGCTCAACTGCGCCAAGGCGGGCAGGCGGGAATACAAGGGCTCGGGTACTCGGATGAGCGATCCGAAAGTCGAGCCGTGGCGGTAAAGGGTTTTAAGTGCCCGCAAATCATCCGCAGCCAAACCGTAAGCGGTCCCCTGTTGAACAAGTAGCTCAACATCCAGACCTGTACTACTGCGAATAGCAACGACGTTGAGTACAATGTCCGCCTCCAACAGCCGCGGATCGTCTGCCAACCCCTTCATCAGCACTGCAAAGCTCGCGAGCTGTGCTGCGCGCGGATCGATGTCAAGGCCGAACAGGTTCTTCGTAAGGATCAGGCGGGGGATTTCGCGACGCGTATAGCCGCGCTCTAGGTAAATTGCCCTGAATAAATCATAGGCCTCCACCAATATGTGCCCTGAACCGACCGCTGGATCCATTAATCTGATCTCTTCAGGATCCAGTGCACTGGGCGTAATCGATGCCAGTGCGCCCGCGGTCTGAGCACTCGGAACAATGTAGTACTCCATCTGCCCGGCCAGCTTTGATTCTGGATACGTGGCCAGATACATAGCACCGAGCGAGTTCTGGACCATATACTTGACAATCCAGTTGGGCGTAAACAGCTGCGTAGCTGCCGGGAGGTCCTCAGCAGCGACTGCACTACCGATGACTTTGTCCTTTCTCTCGGAGATGTAAAACTGGTACAGCCAACCAACAATTTCGATGGCGTCCCAGGCATCCTCCTCAACATCGCGGACCAGCTTGTGTATCACGGAATCCCTACGAAGCAGATTGCGGGGGAGAAGGAGCTCAGATTCGTAGCCAATCGGATCAAACAAGAGCGGCATGGCTCTGTGGAGCGCGCGGCACTGCGCAAGAAGAAGCAGACGGTACAATTCTTCATCGTGCAACCCGTCGAGCTTTAGCGCAATCAGCTGGTCGCGGTTCAAGTCTGGAAAGTCGACTTCATGTGCGCGCTGGAGAATCTCCGGCTCACGACCGTTGTCCGGGTGACTGAGCACACGTAGACCGTGCTTCAGAAAGCCGTACAACTCCATGTACCGCAGTGCCACCAGCCGGTTGAACCATGTGTAGGCCATGCCTTCAATGACCTGCCCGAAGCCCTCGGCGCGTATACGTTGTTCCAAGCGTCGGCGCGGCTCTTCAATCTCCCCCGGAAATGCCCGTCCTCCGATGAACACAACGTCCCCACGCTTTTCCAGTGGTGCCGTGCCGGATTCCCTTAACCCGTACTCTGCTGCGCGTTCCGTGATAGCAGCGATGAATTCCCGGCGAGCCTGCTGCGCATAGGCCTTGACAGTGGTCATGTTCATCTAGCAAATACGAATCCGCTCGTTTCGATTAATAGCCGAGATGAGCTCCTTCTTCAGAGCCTCTATGAATTGTGTCACCTCCTCCTCCGTCTCAAGGTGAGCTTGTGCTGCTGCTAGCGCTGAAGGGCGCACTGTACATACCGGACGAGGCGGCTCTGGTCCATTTTCTACTCTGGGACCGGCCTTGTTCACCTTCCCAACGGCGTCATTCTGAAGCGTGGTGAGCCTGACCATCACGTGCGCGATGTGCGCGAGGCTAGTCTGCTTTGCAACCCAACTTTTCAATTCATTGAGGTCGTTCAGGAATTCTACAATGAGATCCGATCCTACCTGTGCAGCATCAACTTCGCGCTGCACGGTTTTCCGCGTGGATTCAATCCTGCTTGATGCTTCCTTCCTCGCAGTTGCAATAAGCCGCAAATTGACCGCTTCGACGGTCCTCACCAGTTCTTCAACTTCCTTGATTTTGTCATACGGATGCTCGTCATTCCGAATATCAAGTAGGCGCTTCAGAGCGGCCTCGGCATCGGGGGCATCACGCAATTCCAGATCGTTCAGACGGAACTCATCCAGAGTTTCACAGAGCCGGTCCCAGATAAGTCGCTGATGCTCGAAGAAGTGCCGCAAATCATCAAAATCCTGCTTTAGCCCGCTCAACTGAGACCTAGCTTCGTTGAACTGCTCGAAAAATTGAGTCCCGTCAGGGTTCGCGAGCAAGCCTGTAACTAGATTCAATGCCGTAACCACGGCTTGTTTGCCCGGATAGCGACGGACTTGCAAAATATCCCTGAACCGTACAAGGTCCTGCTGCCAACCCGAGAGATGCCGCCTCAGAAATGCCTGTAACTCTGTAGATTCTGCCGGCCCCAACTCTTGGAATAACGTCTGCCCTACTTGCTGTGCTTCCTTCAATAGAGCCTCTCTAACCCGCTCCTGCCTCCTTATGAGGATGTTTTTCCATCTCCTTTGACTCGTCAGCGCATCGGCCAAATATCGTTTCTGAATTTGCGCACCCCCTTCTAGGAATTGCAACTCACCGTGAACCGCGAGCCGGGTCAGCAACAAGATAGTCTCGCCCTCGGGCCAGCCATAGGGACGGGCAGAATATTGAGCGACTAGGTCAAACACCGAGACGCGCAGGCTTTGAGTAGCATTCAGCCGCAAACGGTTGCTCAGGTCCGTCAGCGCGCGCTCATTGATACCCTCCAAATCCGAGGAAAGACTGGTCTGTCCGCCAGCGTATTGCTGCAACATGGTCCGGGCCTTCCGTAGTACATCCGTGACGTAGCTGTCCAGATACTCCATCTTGGGGTAAGCGCTATGGATCAAGTGCTCCAAGGCATTGTCAAGCAGTCCGATCGGATCCCGGCTTTCGGCGCGAAGAGGCGTGCCACTCACAAAAAACGCAGCATCGGCGAACATCTCACTGAGCATACGTTCCAGGCGCTTTTCCCGATGCCGATTCTGATCTGCGAGGTCTTGGTGGATTCTCCTGGTGCTGGCGGGCAATGTAGCGTCGCTGCTGGTACGCAGGTACTTGTTGATTTGGACCAGTCTCTTGAGCTCAGCCTCGAACGCGTTATCTTCGGAGAGCCGGATGACAACTTGCCCGTGGTGCTCGCTACTCTTGAATACACACCATGCCGGATCCTGAGATGTTTCGAACTCCTCCGACAAAAGTGAAATGACCATCACGGTCAGAAGTCCCTCAGTGGCCCTCCCAAAATGGTAGCCATCCGCGAATCTCGCAAATTTATAGTCGTTCTTGTTCAGCTTATACCGGTGCTTCTTCCTGTCCTGGAGAACGTTTTCGAAGAGTAGCTGCCCTGACTCCTTGGCTAATTCACTGATTTCAACGACGATACGACTGATTTTGCGATTGATATCCTGCTCCTCACTCGTAAGGTAGAAGTACCTGTCGCCGCTGCGGCTAATGACCGTCTGCTTTTCAAGTCTTGCGAGGCTGGATTCAACCCGGTGCTGTAGTTCGAGCCGCGCAGCATCAATGTGATCCAAGCACAGCGTTACCAGATTATCCACATTACCGTTGACCTCAGCCACGTACCGGATAAGGAACAGCACTTTTAGAAGGTCTGCATCCAATGGCTCAAGGGCATCATCCTCGCCGGCATGCTCGATGGTGCGCTTGACAGCCGTGTCGAGAAAATTCTCGATGGCAGGATAGAAGTTGTACAGTGGAATAAGAATGCCAACTTCTCGATCTGCAGCAGACTCAACAGCCTGCTGGAACGCATCGAGAAGGGATCGTTCGCCTTGGGCAAGGTGGAGGCCGGTGGCTCCTGCCTTGCGGATTGCCTCGAAAATCTTCTGCAAGAGCTTGAACTGGTAGGGGACGACCGGATAGTTCATGACGAAGTGTTCCGAGCTGCCAAATGGCGTAAGTGTCATGCCAATGTCGCGGAACCGAAGCTGATTCTTCAGCACGTCGCCATTTTCGCGATACGCGGCCTCGAGGTGGCTGCGAACATCCGGTCGCTTGGCCAGGAGCCGTTTTTGTATCACCTCATCCACATTGGCGCTCGACAGAGTAAGGCGCATCCGGAACCGACCTTGGATCTTGGAGAAATCATTTGCTTTCCCATGCTCAATATTTCCCAGAACGGCATCAATATCCTCCTGGGATGTAACCACAATCCAAGCCCTTCCTCCGCAGACTGTGCCCAGGTTTTCAGTGATGGTCTGCAAGGTAAGCATTAGCTGGGTGTCTGTGCCGACGAATTGCCCAACCTCGTCCACGACGAATACGATGCGGCGCGCATGTCTATTCCGATCAATGTACTGCCGAACCCATTCGCAGAAGTTCTCAATTGATAAAGACAAGTTCTGCTTAGCTTGCGTAACCTGTACTTCGCAAAGGTTCTCTTTCTGACCGGTGACCTTCGTGAGTGCCTGAATGACCTTATCCTGCTTGAAGAGCCATAGGTCCCGGTCGTTCTCCCATTCTTTCTTGGTCAAATCGTAGTACGCGGTATGAAACGCCGACAATAGACCCTGCTCGTCGAGTCCACGCTCGATGTGGGCCAGTTCCGGGTAATCCCCACTGTAGCCGGATGCCTCGTTGAGGACCTTTAGAAATACGTCGAGCAGCGCATTCCTACCCGTTCCATGGTTCGCTTTGCTATCAATGTTGAACAGGATCACATCAATGCTGGCGGCGGCTGCACGCTTGATGTCGCCCAGCAGCATCGGATCCTGAATCTTGGACTCGAAAAATTCAATGGCCTTGCGTCTCTCACCTTCGTAGGTGTGCAAATCATTCTTGAGCAGATACGAAAGAACTTTGATAAAATGAGACTTGCCAGAACCAAAAAAACCGGAAACCCACACGCCAATCCCGCTGGCGACCTCTGGACCTTGGCCTCTGTCTAAGGCGTCCGCAAATGCCTCAAAGAATCGATGCAAATGCCGATCAATCTCCTTGGTGACGACGAATTCCTCGAGTTCCTGCCAGACGGACGGTTCATCCAACTGGTCCACCTTAATGACGCCGTCCAGGTGGCGGCCAATTTCTTTCTGGAATAGGTTTCGGATTTGCATGTCTGTGCGGTCTAATCAATCAGGCGCAAGGCACGGTAATAACGGCGCTCTTCAGTAGCCCGCTCCGTGCCACCGAATAGGCAGAATTCGCCGTGGACGTATGTGCCCGGAAAGAATAGTACCAACGGAATCCGGTCTAGGACAGGATGCAAGTTGTTGAGTAGCGCATGCGTACGGAGCAGGGGATAAACGCTTCCGACACCATGCAGTAACATGAGGTTAGGATCTCTCGGCCGCGCAGTCTCGACGATTCGCCGCGCTACATCTTCTGGATTCAGCAGTCCCTTCACGGCATGAAGCAATGCCGCATTGCCCCGTTCTCTCTGGATGCGGAAACTCTCTTCTAGCAGATTCAAATCGCGCAGGTGGTCAATGAGGAATCGAAAGAGGTTGATGGATACCAGACGCAGATCGGGCTTGGTGCTGCGGATCTTATTCTCCAATATAGGAATGAATTCGCGCACGCCCAACTCCTCTTCGGGCGGGTAATCAAAAACAAAGAAGGCAATTTCATTGCCAATCCCGGACGAGTCTAGAAAGTCCTTCGCCGTTATTCGGTCGTGAATTCTGTTTAGACGCCTTCGAAGGTCTTCATTCATGGGCAAACCGTGATACACTTCAGCACATAATGCTCCCGCTCTTTTTCAAGGTACCGCAGCACATCCGGCACGACGCGTACAGATTGCAGCCGCAGCGACCGGGTGCTGTCGATGTAGCCCATCTCGGCCAACATATCATGCACAACCCAGCGGAGGCGCAAGACGGTGCTCTCAGTCCAGACAGCCATTTCTGGATCCCGGGCTCGACAGTCGTCAATGTAGCGACTCCAGTCGCTAGGCCTGAGCTTTGGTACAAACAGTCGGTATTTTTCGCGCAGCACTAGGTCAAGGTAGTCGCCAAGCAGCGCACTGTGCTTGATGGCGGCGGCAAAGCAGGCATGGGTGGCCGTGTCACGCGTCCCCGAAATCACCATGTCCAGAAGTTCCGGTCCCATAAGCCGTAATCGTGCGCGAAGTACCTGGGCAATGGACAGGGCAGCTCTTGAGCTCCGGATCTGAAGGACATTGTTAACCACAATGTGAATTCGCCAGTCGCTGCCGCCATCTTTCAAAAGCAGGCGGGCAATGGTCCTGCTTTCGGGCACCATGAGCGAAGCTGACGTAATGGTTGACCGGTACTTGGTCGCCTGCTTCAGAACCGAGTTAACCGACTTTCCACCGACCTGCTCGCCGGGAATCTGATCCTTTTCACTTGTACCGTGAACGGGGTCATTCGTGATTTCCATATCGCAGAATTCAACGCTCGTCCGAAGCTATTCGCCTACAGTAAGATACAAAACGTTTGGGATACACAGAATTCGACGCTCGCCCGGAGCTTTTGGTACTTGGGCGCCATCGCAAGCAATGCGTCTCCAGGAATCGCTATCCCAAAATGACCGGGCGTGCAGGACAACTGGTTGCGCAATGCCGGAATGAGACAAATGTTACGATTCTTTATGATCCTAGTAATTTAGGTAATGCGGGCAACAGCCCTCTCTGATTTGTGCAAACGCAAGTTCGCCATTTTTCCCTAACCCTGGTGAAATTTCCGTAAGGACGAGGAAAAAGAAGGCTGTTTGTCTTCACGCTGCCTAACAAGTTATCTGCACGGGGTAGCATAGTGGGTATAATCTGGGGCGAATTGAAAATGACGGTTTCGTGGATCCGGTTACAGACACATGTGTTCCGATGTACGGGTTTGTCCCGGATTGGACCAAGTCCAGAGCGATTCGATTGGGACTCGACTACCAGGGACACGCAATAGCGGCAGGTTTTTGAGTGGCACACAGGAAAGTGTCTGCACAAAAGTGGAGGAAATGTGATTCTGAGTTGCAGAAACCGTCCGAAGGAACGTTAGTAGCCATTCAAGTAGATCTCGAGCGATTCGCAGATAGAGGAATGAGTTTTTGTAGTTTCCTATTTATTCGTTATTTAGTGGATATAACGACGACCTAGTTCACAATCAAAGGTTAGTGTAATGCCAACGGTAAACCCTGAGATTCTCGTTTGGGCACGCGAGACCGCAGGCCTGACGCCCCAAGAAGCTGTCAGGAAGATACGCTTGCATGATTCCCGTGGCATGACGGCCGTTGATAAGCTCATTGCAATGGAGCGCGGCGATAAAGATCCAACACGGGCTAATTTGGCTCAGATGGCAAAGCATTATCGCAGGCCACTACTTGCTTTCTACCTGTCCCAGCCTCCACCTACCACCACCCGCGGTGTCGACTTCCGTACGATTCCGGGGATACAATCCGATAATGTGAGTCATCTGATTGATGCGCTCGTCCGCGAGATGCGGAGTCGGCAAAGTATGGTTCGAGCTGTACTTAAATCCGAGGACGAGGTTAATCCCCTGCCGTTCGTGGGTATTTTGAAAGACCTTGAAGGTGTATCAGCATGTACTGATCAGGCTGTGCGTTATGCTGTTGACGCTCTGTATCAGGTGCTTGATCTCGACCTGCCCACCGAGTACTGCGAGGAGCCCAATTCAAGAGCAGCCTTCAATCTACTCCGATCCAAAGCCGAGGCTGCTGGTGTATTCGTCCTGCTCAAAGGGAACTTGGGTAGTTACCATACCGACATCCCAGTGGATGTCTTTCGTGGATTCGTCATTGCTGACGATATTGCCCCTTTTGTGATCATCAACAACCAAGACTCGCCGTCAGCTTGGTCTTTTACGCTTTTGCACGAAATGGTGCACTTGTTGCTAAATGAGACGGGCATTAGCGGATATGATTTTGAAATGGAAAGCGAGGTGTTCTGCAACACAGTCGCTTCGACGTGTTTGCTGCCGACAAAGGATCTCGAACAGGTTGGTATCAATCCTATTCAGGACATCATCAAACAGGAACAGCATATCAGCTCGTTCGCCCAGCGACGAAATCTGAGTCACACGATGGTTGCTTGCAGACTCTTCCGCGCCGGGAGCACTGATCAGTTATCCTTTAATGACCTCCGCGACAGATTCGCCCAAAAATGGGAGCTCAATCGTAGTAAGCAACGCGAGAGAGGCCGCCAATCACCTGGTGGCCCGAGTTATTACGGTGTTCATCGTTACAGGGTCGGACGGGCACTCTTGTCGCTCACTGGCCGCATGATGGGTTCCGGTGCGCTGTCCACGACCAAGGCTGCCAAAATCTTGGATGTCAAGCCCACTCATGTGGGTTCCATGATCGCCACTCGATGAATCCGTAGACAATCGGGTATGCTCAATTTGTATATTCAGGTCGATGTTGCCCACCTGCTCAGATTGAATATACAATCGGGGGTGAGAATCATTCGCGAAGTACTCTTTTCACGCGGACTTTGACTTCTGTACTGTTTCTGCCAGTCTCACGGTAAATACGAGAATCGCAGCAGCACCGTAGCCCCCAGTTTAATGAGAATGCCGTTCTCCGCGGTTCCATTCTCATAGCTAACCAGATCCACTATTGCCTTACCGATGGGTTTCGTAATTCACTTAGCTCACGAATCAGATTCCTTACTCACGCGCTAAACTCTTTCCTGAATCTCGCACAAGCATGCAACCATTCATGAGAACGAATGTATCAAATTCCGCGAAAGTTCGGATAGAGTACGATATTATGGAAGAAGACTGGCGCGACTACGGGAAGGAGGCGTTAGCAACTAGCGGCTATATTCCCGAATACGACATCACAGCAGTCCCCAACGATTTCAATGTCGCTGTCATCGTCTCGTTCATCGATTCAGGTGCTATCCGTATACCTGGATTCCAGAGAAATTTCATATGGGATCTAGCTAGGGCTTCACGTCTTATTGAGTCCCTACTTCTCGGACTGCCCGTTCCCCAAGTATTTCTCTACCAGCACGACAGAGGTCCCCTACTACTGATCGATGGTCAACAGAGACTCATGTCCCTCTATTACTTTGTTATGGGGCGGTTCCCTAAACGCGAAGCACGCGCCAAGATTAGGGGGCTGTTCGACATAAGTGGCTCACTTGATAAGTCAATACTTCATGACGATGAACTGTTCTCAAATTTCGGGCTGTCACTCAAGGGACAAGACGGAGGATCGGGTGCGCAGAGTCCTTTCCACGGGAAAAAGTATGCGACCCTCGGGGATGAGAGACGAACCCTGGACCTGCGAACAGTCCGGAATGTCGTTATCAAGCAGGTTAGACCAACCGACGACCACTCCTCAATGTTTGAAGTGTTTAACCGCTTGAACTCGGGGGGCGTAAATCTGTCAGCTCAAGAACTGAGGATGAGTCTGTACGACTCTGAGTTCTTGACTAGACTGCTGAGGCTGAACACATGGTCAAAGTGGCGGCGCCTGCTACAGCGACCAGAACCTGACGTTCGTTTCAAAGACGTAGAGATTCTACTTCGATCATTCGCGCTCTTGCTTTGGCTTGATGAGTACCGACCCTCAATGGTGAAGTTTCTCAATCGGTTTTCTGGACACTGCAAGTACCAGTTCGATTCTATGATGATCGACCACGTGGAATGTCTCTTTGCCGAATTCTTGGATGCTTGCTCGGACTTGCCAGATAATGCCTTCTTGGTGGCCGGTGGTTCTCGATTCAACATGCACCTCTTTGAGGTCGTGTTCGCCGAAGCACTACGGCCGAGACTTGATGATACCTCCACGGCTGTCAAGACTTTGCGCGCTGCAGATATTTCTGCCATTGATCAAGACTCTGCGTTTCGAGACGCGTTGTTGGAAGGTACGACGAAGCCAGCCAAGGTCAAGGCTAGGCTCCGCATTGCGAAGAAGGTCCTGTCCAGCAGATAACTACATATGGAGGCACCCTCCGAACCACAGGAATCTTACGTCGAACGCTTGTGGAACAACCTAGCCGACTTGGAACAGATCTTACTCAAGGAGGATGCCAAGATCTTGGTTGACACACGTTCCGCTTTCGCGAAGGCGATGGTCCTTGCCGCGGGGAACTGGCTTGAGCGTCGGACCCGATCTGTTTTAGAGGACTTCGCGACTAGTGTCTCTAGTCAACAGACGCTCGTATATTTCGTCCGGACCGGAGCTTTAGACCGAAAATTCCACATGCTATTTGACTGGAATTCGGGCAAAGTAAATAGTTTCTTGGGCAAGTTTGGTCCAGACTTTAAGAAGAATGCTGACCAGGCTATCAAAGAAAACGACAGCGTGCTACGTGCTTCCCTTGACTTTATGGAACTCGTCGCGGAGAGAAACGAGTTGGCTCACAGCAGTCAACTCGGCAAAGATGAGGTGCAATTCACGGCTTCACAAGTACGAACCAAGTTTTATAATGCTGCCGGCTGGGTGTCGTGGATCGGCGAGTTTCTTGTTGACGGCGCGGTTCCGTCATGGAATCCGCCGTCAGTTCCTTGACCCAATTGATTTCGATTTCGTAGGTCTCTATTGATACAAGCACAGCAAGCCCAAGTGCTCCAGACGGGGTGAACCCCAGCGATCGTGCATTTAAACTGCGCTCCAGATCGTCCTCTTTGAAACTCAATGGCCGGTTTCCAAGGTGCACTCGGAAATTTCACATTGTGAGACTGTTGAAAAAAGACAACCTGTCTTTACCGCACGCAAGACAATCCGGCAGCAAGCTCTGTAATTTCTTCATCCTATCGTGTTTTTGGGGTGTCATCTTGACCGGGAGCAGGATCTCTGCCGTATCGTACGGTGCTTCTTGGAGTAATTAGGGAATATTCTTTCGTTCTGATCTGGAATGACCACATCGGAGGAGCGGAAGAGTTTTCCCTGAGACATCTCTACCCGGCGTTGACGGTAGAGGAGGTATCTTGCTTCTGCCTCTATATTAAGATCAATCCGGCGCGCGGCTGTTGAGAAAGCTACCCCCTGCTTATCAGTGTGTTCGCGGGTCACAAGTTGTGCATACCAGGTCTTCCCCCTGTATCTTAAACGCGACGATCAGGTGGTTGCGCAACACTTGTATATCCTCGTGAGACACGAACACGCCCCAGCTGCCGTCTGTGAGTTTGATCGGCCTGGCGGTGGGAATATTCGATTCGTCAATGACGAAGTTGTATATTCAGGTCAATGTTGCCCACCTGTTCAGATTTAAACGACGAGGACATAAGGAAGATTGGACGAGATCCGTTCCTAATCGCATATGCCCTCCGGGACCCTGAAAAACGCGTTGTTGTCACTACTGAGGTTTCGAAGCCGAAGAGAGAACGCGCAAATCGTCACATTCCCGATGTATGTAAGGATTTAAAGGTACGTTGCTGCAACACTTTTGAGTTTATCAGAGAACTGAACTTCAGGACTGATTGGCAATCAACTAATCGTTGAAGGTTCTTTTTCTTTACCAGTTGCGTGTGGTATGTATCGCAAGACAGGACTTGTCCTGCATTTAAATATTTCGTATAGCAGCTGCTTTTCCATCATATTCCTAACCGCAAGTTTGCAAATTCAGTCGCACACTGACTGATCTTTTGCGCTAATTTCGGGGTTTTTGGCCTAAATTTGGCGATTTTAGGGCCAAAATCGGCCTTTTTTACCCAAATTCGCCCTTTTTTTTTGGATTTTTCCCAAAAACCCCGATATAGTGGATTTTTCGGGAACCTACTTGCCCATTCCCCGTAAAATCCCTCAAAATCGCCCCCTGTTTTATGTATATCCGGTCCAAATCTCGTACCCTTAAATCCGGGGCCCAAGCCGACACCTTTTCCCTGGTTGAATCCCATCGGGTGAACGGGATGTCCAAGCAA
>Ga0209754_1000910_pt1 | contig 34000 bp, 26 predicted proteins | sample MesohylBB_FD_187295 | JGI IMG/M metagenome (GOLD analysis project Ga0209754, IMG submission 187295) | Host-associated microbial community of the marine sponge Aplysina aerophoba from Gulf of Piran - sponge mesohyl, lysed by bead beating... | ecosystem: Host-associated > Porifera > Sponge >... | reverse complement strand
GGATCCAGGACCGGCACGGGTACCCGGTCGCGAACCGACCCCAGCAGACCCGACCAGATCGTGCAGGCGAAGAACAGCACCGTGGCGTCGTGGTCCCGCCAAGCTGACTCGGCGGCGTCGCCCGCCGGGCCCGCCACCGCCTCCGCCATGCCGCGACGCACCGTGGCCCGCAGCTTCCGGGGGTCGGTGGCGAGCAACTGGTCCACCAGGTCGGCGGGCGGGTGCGGACAGGGCGCCGAGAACACGCCGGCGAAGATCGACCCGCCGTCGTAGGCGTGCACCAGCCGGCGCACCCAGTTGGCGTCCTGCGGCAGGTTCTCGCCTTCGCCACTTTCGATACGCGGGGCCACGACGGCGAGCCGTCCGAAGGCGCGCCCGGTGGCAATTGCGGCTTCCATGGGCGCGGTCACGGGGATCGACACCAGCTCCTTGGCGTCCACCAGCCCCGGATCGGAGGCGCAACAGATCACCACGGCGTCGAAACCGTCGCGTTCGCCCTGCTGGACGGCCGACAGCAACTGGTTCATGAGCAGAGACGCCGCGGGCAGGAACGCCGTCTCCGGCACACCGGTGCCGGCGAGGGAGCGCACCGTCAACTCGGTGTCCGAACCGATCGCAGGTCGCACCACCTCGTCGACGAGTTCGTCGTAGACGTTCACTCCCAGCGGGTTGATCAGCAGGATGCGCATCGTGGTTCCTCCTCGGTTGTCGTTTCGCTCGTCGGGGCTCTTGCCGGAGCCCTCGGTGCCTGCCCGGCCCGCTCAGGATCGTCGCAGCACGAGATGCCCGTGCGCCGAGACCGACGCCGTCCACGACGGCGGCACCAGGGTCGTGCAGGCATCCTCCAGAACGATCGCCGGGCCGGCAACGGCTGCACCGGCCGGCAATGCCTCGCGGCGATGCACCGGCGTCGGCAGCCAGGAGCCGTCGAACCAGGTGCGCTCGACGGCCACCGGTTCGCCTGCGTCGCCGGTGGGCAGATCGACGGCCTCCGGTCGGCGCAACGAGCCGCGCGCCGTCATCCGCAGGTTCACGAACTCGACGTCCTCGGCGGGGTTGCTGTGGCCGTAGCGCACTTCGTGCGCCTCGGCGAACCGCTCGGGCAACGCGGCGAGCATCCGGCCGGTCGGCTCGGCGACGGGCAGCGGGAGCGTCACCGTGTACTCCTGGCCCACGTAGCGCAGATCGGCAGAAGGCTCCAGCCCGATGGCCCGCTCGTCCACACCGTCCTCCTTGACGAGCAGGCGGGCGCGCTCGGCCAATTCAGCCAACGTCGCCTCCAGCGTCTCACCGTCGGTCTCCGCCACGCCCAGGTAGAAGCTCTGGACGACGTCATGGCGGATGTCGGCGTGCAACATCCCGTAGGCCGACAGGACACCCGGATCAGCGGGCACCAGCACGGTGTCGATCTCCAACTCGTCGGCGAGCGCCGCGGCGTGCAGCGGACCGGCGCCGCCGAAGGCCACCAGCGCGAATGAACGCGGGTCGATCCCCCGCAGCACCGTGATCTCGCGAATGGCGTTGGCCATGGTGGAGTCGGCGACGGCGACTATCCCCGTGGCCAGCGAGTCGGCGGCCAAGCCCAGCACTTCGCCCACCGAACCCAGTGCCGCCTCCGCAGCGGCGGCATCGAGTGCCATGCCCCCGGCCAGGCGAGCGACCGACGGGAGCCGACCGAGGTGCAGGTTGGCGTCGGTGACCGTCGGCTCGGTACCGCCGGAGCCGTAGCACGCCGGACCCGGCTCGGCGCCCGCGGAGCGTGGCCCCACCCGCAGGCCACCTGCCGAGATGTGCCCGACGCTGCCGCCGCCGGCGCCGATGGTGTGGATGGCGACAGTCGGCGACAGCACGGGGTGGCGTTCCAGTTCGGATTCCAGTTCCACGTCGGCCTCGCCGTCCACGACCAGGCTCACGTCGAAGGAGGTTCCCCCCATGTCGATGCAGATCAGGCGGCTGACATCCATCTCGTCGCCCAGATCCCCCGCGGTGGCAACACAGGCGATCGTGCCCCCCACAGGTCCCGAGAACAGCGTCTGGATGGCTTTGCGCCTCGCCATGGCGGCCATCATCACGCCACCGTTGGACTGCATCACCCGCAGCGGTCCCCGCAGCCCGCGGGCGCTGACCTCCTGCTCCAACTCGACGAGGTAGTGCTGCACGATGGGGGCCACATAGGCGGCGATGGCCGTCGTGCTGGTGCGCTCGTACTCCCGCCACTCGGGCGCGATCTCGTGGCTGCACACCACCGCCAGCGACGGCGCTGCATCTGCGAGGAGTTCGGCGACCCGCTGCTCGTGGTCGGGGTTGGCGTAGGAGTGCAGGAAGCAGACCGCCACGGCCTCGAACTCGTCGCCGAGCCGGTGCCCGAGGGCCCGCACGGCGTCGTCATCCACAGGCACCAGGACCGAACCGTCGGCGGCGACCCGCTCGTCGATCTCGAAGATCCACCGCCGCGGCACCAGCGGCGCCGGTTGGCGATAGCGAACGTTGTACATGTCGGGCCGGTTCGCTCGACCGAGTTCGTAGACGTCGCGGAAGCCACGGGTGGTGAGCAGGGCAACCTTGGCGCCACGGCGCTCGAGGAAAGCGTTCAACCCGGCGGTGGTGCCGTGGGTTATGGAATCCAGGCGATCCCAGTCCACCTCCAGCCGCTCGAGCGCCTCGAGCACGCCGTCGTGCAGCCGCCGAGGCGTCGTGAGGACCTTGGCCGTGCGGATACGACCGTCATCGTCGACCGCCACCGCGTCCGTAAACGTCCCGCCAATATCAACGCCAACTCGCATCAGGCTCGCCTCCCTCCGATCGCCGCGATCCTAGACGCGCCGGCTCGCTCCGGCACTCGTGCGGCTCACCGGCGGCACAAGTGGCGGCGAACCTTCGGCGCGGCCGGATCGAAGGGCACTCCCGGCGGCTCCGTAGCCGGCTACGGCTGCTCGTAGGCGCGCTCGTCGCGGGGCATGGGATCGGTCGGGTAAGCGCCGGCGCCGTGCTCGGCGAGGTCCAGACCGCGAGCTTCCTCGGCGGCGGACACCCGCAGCACGCCGAACCGTCGCAGCATCGCGAACAGGATCCCCGTCGTGACGAGGGTCCAGGCCAGCACGATCAGCACGAAGACGAACTGCACGAGCAGCTGCCAGCCACCGCCGCCATAGAAGAGCCCGGCGTTGTCCCGACCCAGGAAGGCGTCGTCGTAGCGAGCGAACAGGCCGATCGCAAGGGTGCCCCACACGCCGCAGACGCCGTGCACGGAGACGGCCCCCACCGGGTCGTCGACCCCCTTGCGCTCGATGAAGAACACCGAGTACACGACCAGCACGCCGGCGACCGCGCCGGTCACGAGCGAACCCAGCACGTTCATCGTGGCGCAGCCGGCGGTGATGCCCACGAGGCCCGCCAGGGTGCCGTTGCCGGCCATGGCGACGTCCGGCTTGCCGGTCCTCAGCCACACCACGGCACCTGCGGTCAGCGTGCTGGCCGCGGCTGCGATGGCCGTGTTCAGCGCCACCACCATCACGACGCCGTCGGCAGCCAGCTCGGAGCCGGCGTTGAAACCGAACCAGCCGAGCCACAGGATGAACACGCCCAGGATCGTCATCGGCATGGAATGGCCCGGAATCGGCCGCGGCGCGCCCCCCGGTCCGAACTTGCCCAGGCGCGGGCCCAAGAAGATGGCACCCATGAGTGCCGCCCACCCGCCTGTGGAATGCACGACGGTCGAGCCCGCGAAGTCGCTGTAGACGGCGCCGCCGATGGAGATGTCGGCGATGAGGCCGCCGCCCCAGGTCCAATGCACCACCATCGGGTAGATGAACGCCGACATCGCAAGGCTGAAGAGCAGGTAGGCCTTGAACCGGGCCCGCTCGGCCATTGCGCCCGAGGCGATCGTGACCGCTGTGGCGGCGAACACCACCTGGAAGAAGAAGAACGTCGCCGTCGACAGGTTGCCGACCCCGCTGGAGCCGAACTCGAAGAGGGGACTGCCCGACAGGAAGAATCCTTCGGTGCCCCACCAGGCGTTGCCGGCACCGAACGCCAGGCCGTAGCCCACGGCCAGGAAGGCGATGACGCCCACACTCATGTCGGCCAGGTTCTTGGCCATGATGTTCGTGACGTTCTTGGCCCGGGTCAGTCCCGCTTCCAGCAACGCGAATCCCGCCTGCATGAAGAAGACCAAGGCGCCCGCCACGAGCACCCAAACGTTGTCCAGGACAGCCTGCACTGCGGCCGCCGGATCGGTGCTCTGAGCCGCCGCGGGCGTGCTCAGGACCGCGACTACTGCGCCGGTGACGCCGAGCGCCACCAAAGTTCGACGTTTCACGGGAGTGCCTCTCTTGTCGAGTCGTGCTTGTTCCGCCCGACATTGGACGTAGGAGCGACTCCCTTGGCGCACCGGCACCGTACCCTCGGAGTCGCCGGTTGCCACCACCGTGGCGTCGGGTCGTCCGCTACGGCTGTGCCGAGAGGGCCGAACGGGCAAATGACAGCGAACGCTCCCCGATGCCCGTAACCTCGCCGGCGGCATGAGCATTCCACCGCGTTGCGGCCGGTCACTTTCAGCGCTGCGCCGATGCCCGTAGCCTCAGCGGCCAGATGAGCACCGAGTCACCCCGTTCCGGTCGCCTCGCGCCCAACCGCCTCGTGATCCTGGCAGGGCTCGGGCTGGCCCTGGTCACTGTCGCCTCGGGCATCGCCGCCGCCATCACCGGGTTTCACAGCACCGCCACCGTGACCCGGGAGGTGTTCGGCAACATTCCCGGCCCGCTGCGCGTGGCGTTCTACGCCATCATCCCGATCGCCCTGGTGTACGCCTCGGTGCTGTTCGCCCACAGGGTGCGCAACTGGCAACGGGGGGCCGCAGAGGAGCGCCGCACGACCTGGCGCAACGTGCACCGCCGGCTGGGCGACCTGCGGGCAGGGGTGTACATGCGCACGCTCCTGCGCGAGCCCGTCGCCGGGGTGATGCACTCCCTCATCTACTTCAGCTTCCTGGTGCTGCTGGCGGTGACCATCACCTTGGAGATCGAGCACCAGCTGCCCGACGGCGCCAAGTTCCTCACCGGACGCGTGTACCAGGGCTATTCCCTCACCGGCGATCTGGCCGGGGCGGTGTTCCTCGTGGGCGTGGGTTGGGCGATCGTGCGCCGCTGGGGCCCCTGGCACCTGCGCCCTTACCGCATCCGTCACAAGACCCGGCCCGAGCACGCCGTGATCCTCACCACGATGCTGCTCATCGGCGTCACCGGTTTCGGGGCCGAGGCCTTCCGCATCGCCGAGGCGGGCACCCCGTCCTTCGAGCGCTGGTCTCTGATCGGCTACCCGCTGGCCACTGCCGTCGACGGCCTCTCCAACGTCGCCGGGTGGCACCAGGTGTGGTGGATCCTGCACGTGGCGACGTTCGTGGTCTTCGTGCTGCTGATACCGGTCACCATGCTTCGCCACATGTTCACCTCACCGGCGAACATGTACCTGCGCGACCGGGAACGGCCCAAGGGCGCCATGCGGGAACTGCCGAACCTCATGGAGACCGACTTGGACTCCTTCGGGGCGGCGGCTGTGGAGGACTTCACCTGGAAGCAACTCCTGGACCTCGACGCCTGCACGATGTGCGGGCGCTGCACGTCGGTGTGCCCGGCACACGCCACCGGCAAGCCGCTGGACCCCCGTGAGATCGTCCTGAAAGTGGGCGAGGTGATGGCCGCCGGCGGCACGCCCGCCACCTCACCGCCCATCGGCACCGACGCCGAGATAACCGTGGCCGGCTCCAACGTGTTCGAACGCGTCAGTTCCGAGGAGGTCTGGGCCTGCACGTCGTGCCGGGCCTGTGACGAGATCTGCCCCGTGAACATCGAGATCCTCGACAAGATCCTGGACATGCGGCGCTACCTCTCGCTGATGGAGAGTGACTTCCCCAGCGAGTTGGGCACCGCCTACCGCTCGATGGAGAACTCCGGCAATCCGTGGGGCATGGCCCAGTCCGCCCGAGCCGACTGGGCGACCGACTTCGAGGGCCTCGTGGTGCTCGACGGCACCGACCCAATCGAGGCCGAGTACCTGTACTGGGTGGGCTGCGCCGGCAGCTACGACGACAAGAACCGCAAGGTCACCCGCGCCATGACCGAACTCATGCAGCGCGCAGAGGTGGACTTCGCCGTGCTCGGCCCCGCGGAGATGTGCACCGGCGACCCGGCGCGGCGCTCCGGCAACGAGTACGTGTTCCAGATGCTGGCCATGCAGAACGTCGAGACCCTCAACGCCATGGGCGTGCGCAAGATCATCACCCAATGCCCGCACTGCTTCAACACCCTCGGCAACGAGTACCCGCAACTCGGCGGGCACTACGAGGTCATCCACCACAGCCAGTTGCTGGAAGAACTCGTCGACAGCGGCCGCCTGGATCTTTCCGAGGCCCGGCTGTCCGAGCGGCTCGTGTACCACGACTCCTGCTACCTGGGTCGCCACAACGACGTCTACCTTGCGCCGCGGCGTGTCGTGGCGGCCATCGGCGGCCTCGAAGTGGTGGAGGCGCCGCGCAACGGCACCAAGGGGATGTGCTGCGGTGCCGGTGGTGCCCGCATGTGGATGGAGGAGCACGTCGGCGAGCAGGTGAACGTGGTGCGCAGCCGCGAGTTGCTGGCAACCGGCGCCGACCGCATCGCCACGGCCTGCCCCTTCTGCTACGTCATGATCGACGACGGCGTGCGCGGCGAGGGCGTCGAGCCCACCGACGTGCAGGTCGGCGACATCGCCCTTCACGTCCTGGAGGCCATCCACCAGGGTGAGGAGGCTGCCATCGCCCGCCGCGACGCCGAGTTCGTCTCTCCGGTGGTCGTGGGCGACCCGGGCACCGAGGGTGTCCCGGTGTCGGTCTCGGTGTCGGGACTGGATCTGGCGCCGATGGCCCGCTTGCGCCCCACCACTGCGCCCGCCTCGCCCGCGGCGATCCCTGCCGGGGTGCCCGCTCCGGCGCCCCCACCGGCTCCCGCCGCCACCGCGAGCGCGCCTGGCGCACCGCGCAAGGACAACCTGCGCCTCATCAAGGGCACCGACCCGATGCTGCTGGCCGAGTTGGCCAAACAGGGGATCACGGGCTACGACCAGATCGCCACCCTCGACGAGGCCGCAGTGGAGGCACTCGAGGAGGCCATAGGCGCGCCCGGCCGCATCCAGAAGTGGAACTGGGTGGCGCAGGCCGAGGACCTGCTGCGCCGCTTCCCCGCCGAGGACTGACCCGGCCTAGAAGTTCTCCCAGTAGCGGCTGGGGATCGGGCCGACCTGGCCCTGATACTTGGAGCCGACCGCCTTCGATCCGTATGGGTTGTCCGCCGCGGTCGTCATCCGGATGAAGCTGATCTGACCGATCTTCATACCCGGATAGAGCGTGATCGGCAGGGTTGCCACGTTCGACAGCTCCAGGGTGAGCTGACCTCGCCAGCCCGCGTCCACGAACCCGGCCGTCGAATGGATGAGCAGCCCGAGCCGTCCCAGGCTGGACTTCCCCTCCAAGCGGCCCACCAGGTCGTCGGGCAGAGCCACCTGCTCCAGGGTGCAGCCCAGCACGAACTCACCGGGGTGCAGAATGAACACGCCGTCCGCGTCGATCTCCACGAGGTCCGTCAACGCCGCCAGATTCTTCTTCACGTCGATGCAACCCATCGTGTGGTTACGGAACACCCTGAAGAACCGGTCGAGCCGCAGATCCACCGAGGACGGCTGAACCGCGCCGGGCGCCAGTGGATCGATGGAGATGCGGCCCGCTGCAATCTGTTCGCGGATGGTGCGATCGGACAGAATCATTCCGCGGCGACGTTACCCTCGAATCGTCACTAACCGAAAGGAGCCGGCACATGCCTCGTGCTTTCCTTCACCCCTTCTCCCCACCCAACCTCGAGGACTACATCAACCTCGTCCGCGGCGAGGGTTGCACGCTCTGGGACGACGCCGGCAACAGCTACCTCGATGCGATGGCCAGCCTGTGGTATTGCCAGGTGGGCCACGGCCGAGCCGAGATCATCGACGCCGTGGCCGACCAGATGCGCAGCCTGGAGGCGTACAACACCTTCGCGCCGTTCACGAACCCGGCGGCCGAGGAGGTCGCGGCCATGATCGTCGAGCGCTCGCCGCTGCGCGACGGGCGGGTGTTCCTGTGCTGCTCGGGTTCGGAGGCGGTGGACACCGCTCTGAAGATCGCCCGCCAGTGGCACCGGCTGCACGGTGACGTTCAGCGTCAAGCTGTGATCACCCGCACGAACGGCTATCACGGCACCAACTTCGGGGGCACCGCCGCCCAGGGGATCGCCCCCAACCGGGAGGGCTGGGGCGACCTGGTGCCACACTTCACCGAGGTGCCCCACGACGATCTGGAGGCCGCGGCACTGGCGATGGCCACCACCGACGAGCGGCTGGCGGCGGTGATCTCCGAACCGTTGCAGGGCGCCGGCGGGGTGTGGCCGCCCCCCGAGGGCTACCTGGAGGGTCTGCGGAGGCTGTGCGACACCCACGGGGCGCTGCTCATACTCGACGAGGTGATCTGCGGGTTCGGGCGCACCGGCGAATGGTTCGGCGCGCAGCACTACGGCGTCACCCCCGACATCATGACGTTCGCCAAAGGGGTGACCTCGGGCTATCAGCCACTGGCCGGGGTGATCCTCTCGCGGCGGGTCTGCGACACCTTCGAGGCCCAGGAGGAGGGCTTCCTGCTGCGCACCGGCTACACCTACTCGGGGCATCCGGCGGCCTGCGCCGCCGGCGTGGCGAACCTGAGACTCATGGACGCGGAGAACCTGCCGGGCCGGGCGACCCACATCGGCGAGCGCATCTCCGGCGGCCTGCGGGCAATGGCCGCCGACGGGCTCGTGGCCGACTACAGAGGGACCGGCGCCGTCTGGGCCGCCGAACTGGGCCGTGACGCAGCCGGCGTGCGCGCCAAGATCCTCGACGCCGGGGTCATCGTGCGCCCCATCGGCACCGCCCTGGCCATGTGCCCGCCGCTCGTCATCAGCGACGCCGAGATCGACCGCCTCATCGACACCATGGCCGACGCCCTGCGCTGAGCGATCGCTCAGGCGGAGATGTTCACGACGGTGCCGAGGGGGGCCGTGCGGGCGATGACCTCGATGATGTTGTTGGGGATGCGGATGCAGCCGTTGGACAGCGCCTCGCCGATGCGATCGGGAATGTGGGTGCCGTGCAGGGCGATACGGGGTAGGCCACCACTGAAGCTGTCCAACGCCTGGCTGAAGAACGACAGCATCAGGATCCAGTCCCCCAGCACTGCGCTGGCGTTCTGCTGGCTGTGATTCGGGAGCTTCTCCACGACGAAGCCCCGCAGCGCAGGTGTCGGCGTGGTCGACTTGCCCACGATGGCGCGGGTGTAGGTCACCAGGTCGTCACCGTCGAAGAGGGCCACCAGCCGGTCCGAGAGGTCGATGAGAACGTGGTGGTTCACCGTCGACCAGTTGAAGTTGTCCGTACGGATCCAGCCGCGACTGCCGTTGGGGCGGACGGGTAGCTCCACCTGGGCCCATTCGTCGCCCTGGGTGCCCCGCAGCACGCGCACCACCAGGCGGTTGCCCCGGAAGGTGTAACTCCAGACCTCACCGTCGCGGAACGACAGCCGATCCCCCCCTGGCGCGTCGTACACCGGGATGATGCCGTTGACGGTGTCCTTGGAGACGAGGACGGTTACCGGACTCCACGACGGCGTCTCCGGCGGCGGCAGTGGCTGGGCCGAGGGCGGCGACGGTGGGTCCGGGGGATCCGGGGGTGGATCAGGCGCCGGCGGTTCCGCCACCTCGGGATCTTCAGCCGGCTCCGGGGGTGCGCGTGGCTCGGGCGGGGCCGGAGGCTCAGGAGGCGGAGGTGCCGGATCGGGCGGCGGTGGGACAGGCGCCGGGGGATCCGGAGGCGGTTGCGGTGTGGTCGGGGGCGGCGGGGGATCCGGAGGCGGCGCCGGTGTGGTCGGGGGCGGCGGGGGATCCGGAGGCGGCGCCGGTGTGGTCGGGGGCGGCGGGGGATCCGGGGGCGGCGCCGGTGTGGTCGGGGGCGGGGGATCCGGAGGCGGTTGCGGTGACCCACGCTTCTCGTCGGGATCGGGCGATGCCGGTTCGACTGCTGTAAGGGGAGGAGTCGCCGCTTGCGGCTCGGCGGCTCCTTGATCCGTCGTGGCGGCAGTCTCGGGGGGGCCGGGCTCTACAACCACCTGCTCGGCGTCCGACCCGCACGACGCCAGCAGCAGCGCGATCGTCGCCGCGATCGCCACCGCTCGCGCCGCGCGGCGACCGCGGCGGGGACTCAACCCGCCAGCGGGTGCACCAGTTGTGATTCGACGTTGCAAGGGCCGCACTGGCCCCCCTCTCAGGCGACGACGTTCACCACAGTACCCAGCGGGGCCCGGCGCGCGATGATCTCGATGATGTTGTTGGGGATGCGGATGCAGCCGTTCGACAGCGCCTCACCCACACGCTCGGGGATGTGCGTTCCGTGCAGCGCGATGCGCGGCAAGCCACCGCCGAAACTGTTGAGCGCCTCACTGAAGAACGACAGCATCAGGATCCAATCACCCAGCACGGCGCTGGCGTTCTGCTGGCTGTGATTCGGCAGCTTCTCCACGATGAACCCCCGCAGCTGCGGGGTTGGCGTGTTTGACCTGCCCACGATCGCCCGAGTGGAAGTGATCAGGTTGTCGCCCTCGTAGAGAGCCACACTGCGGGCCGAGACGTCCACCAGGATGTGGTGATTCACCGTCGACCAGGTGAAGTTCTCCGAGCGGACCCAGCCGCGACTGCCACTAGGGCGAACGGGCAGTTCCACCTGCGCCCACTCGTCGCCCTGGGTGCCCTGCAGCACGCGCACCACCAGGCGGTTGCCCCGGAAGGTGTAACTCCAGACCTCACCGTCGCGGAACGACAGCCGATCCCCCCCTGGCGCGTCGTACACCGGGATGACCCCGTTGACGTCGTCCCTGGCGACCAGGATGGTCACCGGCTGCCAGGACGGCGCCTCGGCCGGAGGCGGGGGCGGGGGAGCAGGCGCCGGCACTGAGGTGGCCGACTCGGTCGTCGACGGAGACGACGGAGGCTCCGGATCCACCACGGTCACCGGCACCGGCTCGATCGTCGACGGAGGCTCCGGATCCACCACGGTCACCGGCACCGGCTCGATCGTCGACGGAAGCTCCGGATCCACCACGGTCACCGGCGTGGAAGTCTCCGGCGGCGTGCTGACCGGCGGCGGGGGGATCGGCGATGCTGCGCCGCTTTCGAGCTCCGCCGGCGCCGGACCCAGCAGTGGGCCGCCGTTCAACGCCGCCACTTCCTCGGCAACAGCCGGCGGCTCACCGACGTTTGCCCCGCAGGCAGCCACCAGGACGGCCACGATGATGATTGCCGAGATCAGGCGTCCGGCCATCGAACCCCGTGGCCAGAGGCCGAGCACGAGCGGAGTTGCCTCCGGGTCGTAGCCTCCCGGCGCCGACGGCACGACCTCCGCTGCGGAGTCCACTGCCTTCCTCACAAGCCGCGGTCCGCGTCGCCCCTAGGCGACGATGTTCACCACGGTGCCGAGCGGGGCCTGCTGGGCAATGGCCTCCACGATGTTGTTGGGGATGCGGATGCAGCCGTTCGACAGCGCCTCACCCACACGCTCGGGGATGTGCGTTCCGTGCAGCGCGATGCGCGGCAAGCCACCGCCGAAACTGTTGAGCGCCTCACTGAAGAACGACAGCATCAGGATCCAATCACCCAGCACCACGCTGCCGTTCTGCTGGCTGTGATTCGGCAGCTTCTCCACGAGGAAACCCGCCAGCGCAGGTGTAGGTGTCGCGGGTTTGCCGACGATCGCCCCTGTGGAGGTGATCAGGTTGTCACCCTCGTAGAGCGCCACGCTGCGGTCCGACACGTCGATCAGGATGTGATGGTTGACTGTGGACCAGTTGAAGTGCTCGGCGCGAACCCAGCCCTGCGCCCCGTTCGGCCGCACCGGCAACTCCACCTGGACCCATTCGTCGCCCTGGGTGCCCTGCAGCAGACGTGTTACCAGGCGATTGCGGCGGAAGGTGTAACTCCAGAGGTCGCCGTCGGGGAAGGCCAAGCGGGTGCCGTTGGGGGCGTCGTACACCGGGAGGATGCTGTTGACGCCGTCTTTGGAGGTCAGGATCGTGACCGGCTGCCAGGGTGGCGCCGTGGGCGGAACGGTGGTGGGCGGCGGCGGGGGCGGGAGTTGCTCGGGCGGCAGGACGGTGAGTTCAGGATTGGCCATCTCCTCCGGCAGCGCCACGTCCGGCAGGAGTGGCGGAGGGAGAGCAGTACCGCCATCGGTGGCGTCGGGAGCGCCCGGAGGGGCCGTGACGAGGATTGTCGGCTCGGTCGTCCGGCTGAGTGGGACCGCTGTGGTCGTCGTGGCCTCAGCGGCCGTGTCCTCGGCAGGAGGGGGCGCAGGTGCGCCCGCCGCGGAGGTTGGCAACTCCGGCCGCTCGTCGGTGAGTGTGGGCTCGGTGTCCGCGCTCCCGCACGCCGCGGCTGCCAGCGCCAACACGAGCACCAGCCCAAGAATCCGGACCACCGGTCGGCGCGGCGCGGCGCGGCCGGGAGAAGATCGCCTGATCATGTCTTTTCCTTCGTTGCGGATCTGCCCTGTCGTGCCGGCATCCGCCATGTGCGTCGCGCAGCACGGCTCCGCTCCACTGCCCGGAGACAGCCTAACTGCACGCCTCGGCGGACTGGTGGTTCCATCGTCCATCCAGGACGCCCATAGCCAGAATCGCGCCGTTCAGCCGCCGAACATCGCCAGCCACTCCGTGGCGTTCCGAGGCGTGAACACGTAGTTCGACCTGCGTGTCTGCCCCAATGCGGCCGACGGGGCGGTGGCGTAGAAGTGCCCGGGGAACAGGACCGTGTCGTCGGGAACCCGTCCGAGGCGGTGGGTGAGACTCTCGTACATGGCCGCAGAGTCGCCGCCGGGGAGGTCGGTGCGCCCGCAGCCCTCGAGGAACAGCGTGTCGCCCGAGAGCAGGCGACCCCGGACGAGGAAGCACTGGCTGCCCGGAGTGTGCCCGGGCGTGTGGATCAACTCGATGTCCAACCCGCCGACGGACACCACGTCACCGCCGGCGTGGCATTGGATCTCCGGCGGACCCAGACCGGTCGTGGCGGTCACGTAGGCCGCCTCGTCGTTCTGCACGTGCACGGGCACGTCGACGATCTCCAAGAGCTCGGCGACGCCGGGGATCGACAAGCCCATCATGGCACCGCCGACGTGGTCGGGGTGGTAGTGCGTGGCGAGGACGCCGGCCAGGCGCATCCCGTCGGCCCCGCAGAGATCCACGATCCCGCCAGGGTCATAGGCAGGGTCGATGACGAGTGCTTCGCCGGCCTCGCGGTCGCCGATCAGGTAGACGAAATTGCGCATCTGCCGGGCCAACTCGTCACCGAGGGCGAAGTCCACGCCGGAGAGCAACTGGCGGAAGTAGAGACGCTCGTCCACGCCGGCGAGCCTACGGGTGGGACGGGTGCGGAGGCTCAATCCACCGCAGGGTCGGGTGCCGCGTGGGGGCGCTGCCAAGCCGCGGCGGCCAGTTCGATGACCTCGCGCAGGGGACGTCCGGTCGCCGCCGCCACCGCGGCCGCATCGTCGTGCTCCACCTTCACCCGGCCCGGGGCCACCTTCAACCGAACCGGCAGGCCGTCGACGTGCACCTCGGCCTGCTCACGCGACCGTGGCCAGCGCTGGAGCGTCGTGGCCCGGATGCCGAGGCTCCCGGTCTCGGCCAGCATCACATCGGCCACCGTGGCGGCCAGAGCCGGATCCACCAGCGCGCTCACCACATGGGCCGGACGGCCCTTCTTCATCACGACCGGCGTGATCCAGGCGTCGTGGGCGCCCGCCAGGAGCAGCGCCTCGACGGTGTATGCCAGCGTCTCGCCCGTCACGTCGTCCACGTTCGTCTCGAGGAGCTGCACCCCCTGACCGGTGGCGAGGGTCGCCTCGGAGCGTCCGATCACGACCTGCGTCACGTTCGGTCGATCCTGCAGCTCCCGGTCGCCGGCTCCGTAGCCCACTGAGCCGACGGTCATCGGCGGCATCGGCCCGAAACCCGAGGCCAGCGCAGCCATCAGGGCCGCTCCGGTCGGCGTCGTGAGTTCGTGCGGGACGTCGGTGCCGAAGGTAGGTGCGCCACGCAGGAGCTCCACGGTCGCGGGAGCGGGGATGGGCAGGTGCCCGTGGGCGCTGCGGATCATGCCTTGCCCCTGCGCGATCGGAGCCACATGCACCTCGTCCACATCCAGCACTTCGAGCGCCGCGCAGGTGCCGACGATGTCGATGATGGCATCCAGGCCGCCGACTTCGTGGAAGTGGACCTGCTCCACAGGTCGCCCGTGTAATTCGGCCTCAACGGTCGCCAATGCCCCGAAGGTCGCCAGCGCCCGGCCGCGCACCCGCTCGGGCAGATCGGCCCCGGCAACGAGACCAAGGATGTTCGCCGCGGTGCGCACCACGCCCGACTCGGCGACCTGCACCTTCACATCCGTGGCGCTGATCCCGCCGCGCAGGGTCGCCTCTGTCACCAGCTCCCAGCCCGGCACGCCGAGTCCGGCGACGATGTCGCGGACGGCATCGGGGTCGGCGCCGGCGTCCACCAGCGCGCCCAGTGCCATGTCGCCGGCGACGCCACAGAAGCAGTTGAACCATGCCAAAGTGGCTTCGAGGCCGCCGGACGCGCCACCGGGAGCCGTCCCGCTGTCGCCCGCGTCGAACGCGCCGGCGCCGGTACCTGGCTCGGTGCCGGTGGGATCGTGCATCCGCCTACCGCCTCTCTGTCCCTCAGGATGCCGCGCCGGAGCCGTCCAGCATCCGCAGCACGGCGGCTGCCGCGCCGAACCCGTTGTCGATACCCACGACCGTCACCCCGGCTGCGCATGACGCCAGCATCGACAGCAGGGCGGTCACTCCTTCCAGTGCTGCCCCGTAGCCGGTGCTGGTGGGTACCGCAACGACCGGGGCGCCGGTCAGTCCCCCCACCACGCTCGGCAGGGCGCCCTCCATGCCGGCCACCACGACCACCGCGTCGGCCGCTTGCAGTGCCTCCACGTCGCCGAGCAGGCGGTGCAGGCCCGCCACACCGACGTCGTTCAGTCGGCGCGCCAGAACGCCGTGCGCCGCCAGCACGGTCTCACACTCGGTCGCCACCGGTCCGTCCGCGGTTCCGGCCGAGGCGATCACGACGCTCGCATCGCGGGCAGGGCCCGAGCGCCACACCACCGTCGAACCCTGGCGCCGACCACCGGGGTTCATCGCCAGCGCGGTAGCAGCCTGTTCGGCGTCCGACCGGGTCAGCACCACCGGTCCGGGCCCGCCGGCCAGCAGTTCCGCCACGATCTCGGCGCACTGTTCGGGTTCCTTCCCCGGCCCGTACACCACCTCACCGAGCGACGAGCGCAGCCGGCGGTGGTGATCCACCCGGGCAAAACCCAGATCCGCGAACGGCAGGCGCCGGAGTTCCCGCACGGCGTCATCGGGATGTAACTCCCCGGCGCGAACGCCGGCCAGCAGCTCGCGCAAGGCACCCTCGTCCATACTCTTCGTCCTCACCGTCGCCGACGCAGGGTCGCGCCCAGGCCGACCGCGACCCCCACAGGGCGACCTTACCGGTGCTTCTGTATCCTTGCCCCCCATGACCGGCCGTGCCGCTCCGGCGCCTGCCGACGCCGCTGTACCCCGCCGCGTCGCCTACCTCGGACCCCCCGGCACCTTCACCGAGGAGGCGCTGCGACTCGAGACGGCCTTCTGCGAGGACACCCACATCCCGATGTCGACGATCCCCGACGTGCTCGACGCCGCAGCCAACGGGGACGCAGACTTCGGGTTCGTCGCCATCGAGAACTCGCTCGGCGGATCAGTGAACGTCACCCTCGACAACCTCGCCCTCGAATCCGAGTTGCTGATCCAGTGCGAGATCGTCATGCCCGTCCAGTTGAGCCTGCTGGCACCGCCGGGGACGGAACTGGCCGACGTCCAGCGGGTCGTGTCGTTCCCGATGGCAACCGCGCAGTGCCGGACATTCCTGCGCACCCACCTCCCAGGTGCCGAGGTGGAGCCGGCCACCTCCACCGCCGAGGCGGTCCGCACCACCGCCGACGCGGCCGACCCCCACACTGCCGCCATCGGCGCGGGCCGGGCCGCGGCGATCTACCGGCTGGCGTCCCTGGCAGGCGACATCGGCGACGACCACGAGCAGCACACCCGTTTCGTGGCAGTGGCCTCGTCCGGCATCCCCGCACCCACGGGCCACGACAAGACCTCGATCGTGATCTTCCAGCGCGAGGACGTGCCAGGATCACTGGCCGGCATCCTGCACGAGTTCGCGGCCCGGTCCATCAACCTCACCAAGCTGGAGTCGCGACCCACCAAGGAGGCGCTGGGGGACTACTGCTTCGCCGTCGACCTCGAGGGCCACATCTCCGATGACCTCCTGGCCGACAGCCTGTTGAACATCCAGGCCAAGAAGGCCGACGTGAAGTTCTTGGGCTCGTACCCGGCGGCGGTGTGGCAGGAGGGCGACGCCACGCGGCACCAGGCCGACGCCGCCTGGCAGCGGGCACGCAAATGGCTGGCCGACATCCGGGATCACATCTCCGACTGAGCCGGTGCCGGCATGCCTGCCGGCAACCGGCGGCGGCCAGGCTCAGGAGGTGATGAGCCCCTCCTGAGGCAGTGTCCAGGGCAACGAGGGCACGTGCGCCAGCAGCTTGGCGCGCGGCAGTTCAACGTGACTCACGGGGACATCGATGACCACCGGCGCACGGCGCTCGAGCGCTTCGGGGATCAGCCGGGCCAGATCCATGGGATCCGACGCCCGCAACCCGACCGCACCGAACGATTCCGCGAACGCCACGAGGTCGGGATTGCAGAGATCGGTCTCGTAGGTGCCACCGAAGAACTCGTTGAGGTCGCGAGCCACGTTGCCGTACGAGTCGTTCCTGAAGACGACGGTGACGACCCCGAGCCCGTACTTGACCGCTGTCGAGAGTTCGGCCGCGTTGAACATGAACCCGCCGTCGCCGACGACGCAGACCACGGGGTCGTCGGGTCGGGCCACCTGGGCGCCGAGCGCTGTCGGGAACGAGTAGCCGAGGTTGAAGGCATACCCGGAGTCCACGTACGTCTTGGGGTGATTCACCTGGAAGTGGGTGCGGGCGTAGTAGCCGAACTGCGTCACCCCCCAGACGACGCAGGCCTCCTGCGGAATCCCGGTCCGGAGCGCCTCGAGGATGGGGTACTGCGGCTCGCGGAACTTAATGTCGTAGTACGCGATCAGCCGGCGGGCGGCCGTGACCGCTTCGGCGGGCGACGGGCGATCGGATGCGCCCGCCTCGGCGAGATGGGGCAGCAGCGCCTCGATGGTCGCCCTGGCATCGCCGAGCAGGGGGATGGTGTTGGCCTGGATCCGGGTCAGTTCGGTGTCGTCGATGTTGATGTTCACGAGCACCGACGCCTCGCCGGCCGGATTTCCCATCGAGAATCGAGTGCCGACGCCGATCACCACGTCGGCGGCCCGCATCACGTCATAGAGCTGGTTCATCTCGAACCGCTCCCCCTCCGGACTGACGCATGAGCCGTAGGCGAGCGGATGGCGGTCGGGGATTGTTCCCTTGCCGCCGCCGGAGGTGACCACGGGGATGTTGGTCGCCTCCGCCAGAGCAACGAGGGCGTCCTCCGCGTCGGAGCGCGCCACCCCGCCGCCGGCGTAGATCAGCGGCAGGCGACCAGCGGTGATCACGCGCGCGGCCTCCCGCAACTGCTCGGAAGCCGGCACGGTCCGCACGACCGGCGCCGGCCGGCGCAACTGGACCTCTTCGCGTTCGACCGAGGCCTCCGGCGGGACCTCGATCAGGACAGGACGGGGGCGCCCGGTGCGCATCTGCCGGAACGCCTCGGACACGGTCCAGGGGATCTCCCGAGGGCGCATCGCCCGCCGGCGCCACTTGGTCACGGGACGCACAACGTCGGGCTGGTCCATGATCTCGTGCACACCGCCGAGGTTCCTGCCGATCTGGCCGCGCGGGATCTGGCCGGCTATCACGAGCACCGGCGACGAGCGGGAATACGCAGTGGCGAGCCCCGCGGCGGCGTTGTACAGGCCCACGCCCGGCACCACCAGAGCCACACCCGGTTTGCCCGACACGCGGGCGTAGCCGTCGGCCATGTACGTCGTGGCCTGCTCGTGGCGGGTCGTGACCATTCCGATGCCGGGCTCGTCGCGTAAGGCGGCGACGATGCCGTACATCTGCACACCGGGGATCCCGAAGACGACCTCGACGCCCTCGGCCACGAGCGACTTGACGAGGGCCTCGCCTCCACTCATTCTGGCCATGGCGCACCGCCCTGCCCGGGATCGCAGGAGTCGGGCGACACGACACGCTACGACGCCGGCCGACTCCCGGCCAGCCCAGCGACCGCGGTGGCGAATCCGCGCCCGGTGCCGCCGGTAGCCTCGATTCCGGAGGGATGGCAGAGCGGACGATTGCGACGGTCTTGAAAACCGTTGGGTTTCACGACCCCGGGGGTTCGAATCCCCCTCCCTCCGCACACCGGCGGGCCACGGAGGCAACTCCGCCGGAATCGGCCATACTTGGGGCCCGCCGGTTCGCCGGCACCAATGCGCTCGTAGCTCAATTTGGACAGAGCGTCTGACTACGGATCAGAAGGTTGGGGGTTCGAGTCCCTCCGAGCGCGCTCGCCGCAGTCCCCGGGCACACCGCCGGCGTCGCACCGGAGCCGGGGCGCCACCACCCCTTTGGGCATCTGCGGCGCGGCCTCTCCGTTCAGCGGTGTCCTGTGGCCCCGTTAGCCTGCGATCGTGAGCCCTGGCGCAGCGGTCGATGCCGAACTGGTTTCCTCCGCATTCGATCTGGCGGAGCGCGCCGGACAGGTGGCGATGCGGTGGTTCTCGCCGCGCAGTCTGGACAGCCGGGCCAAGTCCGACGGCAGCCCCGTCACCGAGGCCGACCGGGCGGCGGAGGAATTCCTGCGGCTCGAACTGGCTCGGCGCTACCCCGACGATGCCGTGCTGGGCGAGGAGTACGGCAGCGTCGAGGGCAGCAGCGGGCGCCGCTGGGTGATCGACCCCATCGACGGGACCCGTAGCTTCGTGCGCGGCGTGCCGCTGTTCACGACGCTGCTGGCGATGATCGACGAGGCCGGACCCGCCGTTGGCGTGGCCAACGTCCCACCCCTCGAGGAGACTGTCGCAGCGGGTCGGGGCCTCGGAGCCGAGCACACCTACGCAGGCGAGGTACGCGTCGCCCGCGTCAGCACTGTCGGCCGGCTGGACGAGTCCTACCTGGTCACAAGCGGGATCGAGTACCTGCCCGAACGCGGTCGGCGGCTGCTGCTGGAACCCGGGCCCTTGGTGCGGACCTGGGGCGACGGCTACGGGTACGTACTGCTGGCCACAGGGCGGGCGGAGATCATGCTCGACGCCGGCCTGGCACTCTGGGATGTCGCCCCGATGCTGGTCATCGTTGCCGAGGCCGGCGGATCGATAACCGACTACGACGGCACTCCCTTCCCGCAGGCCGGCGACGTGGTGTCCACCAACGGCCACGTGCACGACGCGGTCGTAGGCCTGCTGGGCCGTCACACCTAGAGGCCGACGCCCTCGAACAGGACGGGAGTGATCCCCCGCTCGGTCAACGCGCTCAGGAAGCTCAACGGCGCCAGGGCCTCCGCCAGCCCCATGGCGCCGCTGCGGCGCCCCTCGCCGGCTGCGAGGGACAGAACCGCCGCGGCGGCCACCGTGGCTGTGGCGGCCGCGGGATTGTGGGCCACGCCGAGCACCCGCTGCGTGCTCTCGCCCCGTAGCTCTCCGCTCACCGCGACCCGTACCGCTCCGAGGCCGCCCTCGGCATACGGGGGCGTGAGCATGGGGAGATGGGATGTGAGACGGTCCTGGCGGTCGGCGGCCCGCCGGGCGGTGATCGTGTCCGCTTCGGGCAACAGGCGGATCAGGAGTTGCGGCTCGGCGAGCGCTCCGAAGTAGCAGTCCGCCGGACCCACCGGGTCGGGGAACCAGCACAATTCTCGACCCGAACCGCCGCGGCGGCGCACCCAAGTGCCGTCGACCCACACCCAGGCACTGCGGCCCAGCGCCGCGTGATACCGGCGGGCGCAGGCCGGCCCGCCCGTTCCCTGACGAGCGACAGCGACGGCGCTCACACTGTCGAACCAGCTCGCGGCGTGCGCTGCCAGGACGCACGTCAGCCCGGGGGAGAAGGCAGCCCCGAGCACCAGCGGCACACCGCGCTCGCGTGCTGTGGTGTCCAGTGCCAGCAGGCCCCGCACCTCGGCCGGATCGCCGGAGACCGAGACGACCGCCGCGCCGGCACGGACCAACTGGACCGCCATCGGCCACTGGGTGCCCGACGGCGTCGCCAGCACGACTGCGTCGGCGCGCTGCAGGTCACCGAGGCCTGCGGCGATCGTGCCCGGCACCGCCCGCACGACCTCGGCCGTCGAGGCCGGGCTATGACCGCAGACCGCCACGGGCTCGGTGCCCTCGGTCGCGGCGAGGATCCGGACGATCCGCGCGCCGACCGCACCGGTGCCGACAACCCCGAGGCGCATCTGCTCAGGCCCGCCGGCCGCGGACCCTCAGGTCAGTCCCGGACCACGCAACGGTCGCCATCCCCCCTGGCGGGCCGGCTGGACCTCGGTGCAGATCCGCATGATCCAGTCCATGACGAGGATCGCCAGCGCGGCAAGAATGAACGTCGCCACCCGACCGAACACGTCGCGCACATCTGCGACTCTAGCGACCGCGTGGGGCTAGCTGGAATCGAACCAGCGACCTCACCCTTATCAGGGGTGCGCTCTAACCGACTGAGCTATAGCCCCGGAGCATCCAACGCTAGCGCCCACCTGGGCCCCGGCAACCAGCGGCGGCAGTGCCGAGGCCCTCACCGGCGCGGTCCGGCCGGCCGCCTGCCCGGCACCCGATCTCTCAGGGGCCGCGGCCTTGCCCGCGCCGGGCGGAAGCGCGTGGACTCCTCCTCCACCAGCATGATCCGCAGGCCGCCGACCAACTCGCTGATGAGGTTGAAGAGGACGGCCGCCATGACGTTGAAGGCCGTGGCGAGGAACGCCATCACCAGGCTCCCCAGCGCGTACACCCGGAAGATCTGTCCCGGCACGAACTCGAAACTCTCGAGCCCGAAAATCTGCGTCACGAACGCCTCGATGCGGTCGATCAGACCCGTGGAGTCCACCGCGCTCCAGAGGATCACCGCTGCCACCAGCAGGACCGCCCACAGGCAGAGATACAGGATCATCGAGAGTTTCAGCACCGACCAGAGTTCCACGCGGCGCACGATCCGGCGCACGCTGCGGATCTGCAACCGCCGGCGCCGGCGCCGCTCGGAGATCGTCCAGCGCTCACCCGGCGCGGGCTGCTCGCCCCGGTCGCGGTGCACGGCATTGCCTGGCGCAGGCGGCGGCCTCACCACCGATGGATCGCCGGACACAGGACGAAGTGTACGGGACGACCGTCATTGGCTCGGCACAGGCCCGTACGATTGCTCACCACCGCCAGCCGGGCCGCCAGCGGGCGCGGCGCTTCGATTCCACCGGCTCCGAGCGGTCCCAGCAGGCGGACCACCCCGGCCACGTCCTCATCGAGGATCACACTCGCCCTGTCCAGCGCCGCGGCCAGAGCGGGCGCCGCTGCCGGCAGAGGCCGCTCAGCGGCGGCCGCCGCTCGCTCGTCGCCGAGCGCTACCTCCACGCGAGCCACACCTCCGTCCACCTCGAAGTCGATCAGTCCGGCACCGTTGGCTGCGGCCAGTTCGGCCGCGGCGCTGCGATCGGCTTGCGCCCCCGCCAGGGCCGCAGCATCCGCCGCCGTCTGCGACCGTGCCATCAGTTGAGCGCGGCCCGCCAGCTGCGCCAGCACGAGCGCGCCCGCCGCGAGCGCGACGACACACAGCACCACGAGGGGCAGAACCTGGCCCCCTTCCCCGCCGCGGCGCAGCACCCGGCGAGACCGCCGGAGGCCGGACCTCAAGGTTCTTCGCGGGGAACCAGTGTGACCGCGCTGACCTTCCGGTCACCGTCGATCTGCATCACCTTCACGCCGGTGGCGTAGGGGCCCTGCATGGAGACATCCGCCACCGGGAGGCGAATGACGACGCCGTCGCTCGCGACCATCATCACCTCGTCGCTCTCAGCGACGCCGCGGGCTGCCACCACTTCGCCCTTGCCCTCCACCAGACCAACCGCCTTGACCCCCAGACCGCCGCGGTGGCGCGGCCTGAAGGACTTGAAGTGCGTCCGTTTGCCGAATCCCTCGTCGGTCACGATCAGCAGCGTCTGCTCCGGCAGCTCCCTCACCATGGCGACCACCGCATCCCCCTGGCGCATCCGCATCCCCCTGACACCGGCGGCGACCCGGCCCATCGCCCGCACCTCGCCGGACTCGAAGCGCAGCAGGTTGCCGCGCCGCGTCACCACGCAGACGTGGTCCTCCTCGCCGAACGGCAGGACCTGTACCAACTCGTCGTCATCGACGAGGTTGATGGCCCTGAGTCCCCTGGAGCGCGACTCGTACAACGTGAACTTCGTCTTCTTCACACGGCCGCGCCGGGTGACGAACAGCAGGTACGGGTTGGTCTCGTAATCGCGCGTGTCGATCACCGCGGCCACTCGCTCACCCTCGGCCAGCTCCAGCAGGTTGACGACGGCGGTGCCGCGCGCCGAGCGGCCGGCCATGGGGACCTCGTGCACCCGGAGCCGGTACACCCGGCCGCGATTGGTGAAGAACAGCAGGTAGGCGTGTGCGGAGGTGTGGATGACCGCGCTGACGTAGTCACCCTCCTTCAGCTTCGCGCCCGCCACGCCCCGGCCGCCGCGACCCTGGGTCCGGAAGGCGTCCGCGGACGTGGTCTTGACGTATCCCCCACCCGACATGATGAAGACCACGTCCTCGTCGTCGATGAGATCCTCGATGTCGAACTCGCCCGGGTCGATCGCCAACTCGGTTCGCCGCGCGTCGGCGAACTCGCCACGCAGTTCGGCGAGTTCGCTCCGGATCAGCCCGCGCAGGCGGCCCTCGTCGGCCAGGATGGCCTGCAACTCGTCGATGACGGCGCGCAATCCGGCCAACTCGTCGCTGAGTTCGCTGCGGCCCAGCCGTGTGAGACGGCCCAGCGGCAGGTCCAAGATGTGGTTCGCCTGCACCTCGCTGAACCCGAAGCCGTCGCCGGTGAGCTGCCGCCGGGCCTCGTTGCGGTCGGCCGCGGCCCTGATGAGGGCGATGACCTCGTCGAGCATGTCGACCGCGCGCAGCAGACCCTCCACGACGTGCGCCCGTTCGGTCGCCCGGGCGAGGCGGTACTCCGAGCGGCGCCGGACCACTTCGACCTGATGGGCCACGTAAGCCTGCAGCACACCGGCCAGGCTGAGCGTGCGAGGAACACCGTCGGTGAGCGCAACCATGTTCACCGAGAACGACACCTGCAGCGGCGTGTGCTTGTAGAGGTTGTTGAGGATCACCAGCGCCGGAGCATCCCGTGTCAGCTCGAAGACCAGCCTGGTGCGCCCCTTGGCCGACTCGTTGCGAATGTCCCGGATGCCCGTGAGCACCTTGGAGTCGACGAGATGGGCGGCGCGGCGCTCGATGGCCTCGACGCTGACCTGGTACGGGATCTCGGTGACCACGATCATCGTCCGGGGACCGTCGGCGACAACCTCCGCTCGCCCGCGCAGGCGCAGCGCACCGCGGCCGGTCCGGTAGGCCTCCTCGATGCCGGCACGACCCAGGATCTGTCCGCCGGTGGGGAAGTCGGGGCCGCGCACGAATCCCATGAGGTCCTCGACGGTGGCATCGGGGTGTTCGAGCACGTGCAACACGGCGTCGACGACCTCGCCGAGGTTGTGCGGCGGGATGTTGGTGGCCATGCCGACGGCGATCCCCTGGCTGCCGTTCACCAGCAGGTTCGGGAACCGCGAAGGCAGCACCACCGGTTCGCGGTGGCGCCCGTCGAAATTGGCCAGGAAATCGACGGTTTCCTCGTCGATCCCGGCGAGCATGGCCGCGCTCAACTGCGTGAGGCGGCACTCGGTGTAGCGGTACGCGGCCGGCGGATCGGCGGGCGAGCCGAAGTTGCCGTGCGGGTCAACCAGCAGGTACCGGAGGCTGAAGTCCTGGCCCATGCGCACCAGGGCGTCGTACACCGCGGTGTCCCCGTGCGGGTGGAAACGAGCGATCACGTCGCCCACCACCGTGGCGCACTTCACGTGACCCCTGTCGTGGCGATGCCCGCTGGAGGCCATCGACCAGAGGATCCGCCGGTGCACAGGCTTCAGGCCGTCGCGCACGTCGGGCAACGCCCGCGCCACGATGACCGACATGGCGTAGTCCAGGAAGGACTGCTCCATCTCGGTCTGGATCTCGACGGTCTCGACGCCATCGCCGGGGCCATCGGCCGCTCCCGGCCCGTCGATGGGATCTGTGACGGGAGGTGGTTCGCTGCTCACGCCGCTCAGATGTCCAGGAAACGCACGTCGCCGGCGTTCGCCTGGATGAACGACTTCCGGCTCTCCACGTCATCACCCATCAACTGTGAGAAGACGGCGTCGGCAACGGCGGCTTCCTCGATGTCGACTCGCAGCAGGGTGCGCTGGGCGGGATCCAAGGTTGTCTCCCAGAGTTCGTCCGCATCCATCTCGCCGAGGCCCTTCAGGCGCTGGAACTCGCTGCGATGCTTCGGATGGTCGGTGAGGAACTCGGTCTTGGCCCGGTCGTCCTTGAGGTACACCTTGTTGCGACCCACCTCGGTGGAGTACAGCGGCGGCTGGGCGATGTAGACGTGCCCCTCCTCGATCAGCGGCCTCATCTGGCGGAACAGGAAGGTCAGCAGCAGCGTCCGGATGTGGCTGCCGTCCACGTCAGCGTCGCAAAGCAGGATGATCTTGCCGTACCGCAGCTTGTTGAGGTCGAAGCCGCCGTTGCTGTCAACACCGTTGCCGTTGCCGGGACGGCGCCCCTTGCTCTCAGCGTCGTCACTGTCGCCGTCGCCGTCGGGAACGCCGAAGCCTGCCCCGATGGCGCTGATGAGAGCTGCGATCTCACTGTTGCGCAACATGCGGTCGGCGCGGGCCCGCTCGACGTTGAGGATCTTGCCCCTGATGGGCAGAACGGCCATGGTGCGGGGATCGCGGGCCTTCTTGGCCGACCCGCCGGCGGAGTCGCCCTCCACGATGTACAGCTCGTTCTCGTCGATGTCCCCCGAGGTGCAGTCGGTGAGCTTGCCCGGCAGCCCGGCGCCGTTGAGAGCCGACTTCCGGCGCGTGGCTTCGCGGGCGGCACGCGCGGCCTCGCGGGCACGGGAAGCCTCCGCCGCTTTGGTGACGATGCGGCGAGCCTCGCTGGGGTGTTCCTCCAGCCAGTCCCCCAGATGGCGGTTGGTGGCGCGTTCCACCAGTGTGCGGATGGAGACGTTCCCCAGCTTGCTCTTGGTCTGACCCTCGAACTGCGGCTCGTGCAGGCGCACGCTGACGATCGCCGTCAGGCCCTCCCGGATGTCCTCGCCCTGCAGGTTGGCCACCCCGCGCAGTAGACCCTTGCGGTCGGCATAGCGGTTGGCCGCGCCGGTGAGGGCCTTGCGGAACCCCTCCTCGTGCATCCCGCCCTCGGTGGTCGTGATGCCGTTGGCGAAGGAGTACAGCCCGTCGGTGTTGTAGGCGGTGCTCCACTGGAATGCCACCTCCACCTCCTGGTCGGACTCCTCCTGGTGGAAGTAGCCCACCTCGGAGAACAGCGTCTCCCGGGAAGCGTTGACGTGCCGGACGAAGTCGCCGATACCGCCGGAGTAGCGGAATGTCGTCCAGTCCGAACCCGCCGGCGAGCGAAGGTCCCGGAAGCGGACGCGGAGATCGGCATTGAGAAACGCCATGACCTGGAGGCGCTCGGTCAGCCGGGCTGCCTGGAACTCAACCTCGTCGAATACCTTCGCGTCCGGCCAGAAGCGGACCGTGGTGCCGGTCGGGCCGCCGGCCGGTACGTCCTCGACCTCCTGCAGGGGCGCCTCCACGTCGCCGCCGTCCACGAAGCACATGGCCCAGCGACTTCCACCGCGGCGGATCTCCACCTGCAGGCGCTCAGACAGCGCGTTGACCACCGACACACCCACGCCGTGCAGCCCGCCGGAGACCTTGTAGCCGCTGCCGCCGAACTTGCCTCCGGCGTGCAACATCGTCATGACCACTTCGAGAGCCGACAGGTCGGGCATCTCGGGATGGGGACCCACAGGGATGCCCCGGCCGTTGTCGACCACCTCACAGGAGCCGTCGGCGTGCAGCGTGACGTCCACCTCGGTGCAGTGGCCGGCCATCGCCTCGTCGACGGCGTTGTCCACGACCTCGTAGACGAGATGGTGCAGCCCGGCCGGCCCCGTGGAACCGATGTACATCCCCGGTCGGCGGCGGACAGCCTCCAGACCTTCCAGAACGGTGATGTCGGCTGCTTCGTAAGACTCGGCGCTATCAACCACTCGAAAGCGTCTCCGTCCGGTACCGGTTCCTCTTGGGGCCTCTTGGAGGCCGTCTCGCACGCCCCGGGCGGGACATTGCATGCACCGGTGGTGCCGGCCGACGGCTTTGCTCGACCGGGTTCATTCTACCGCCTCCGCCGCCGCTCCCGGTTCGTTCCCGCAGTGACTCTCGCCCGAATGAACTGCACTTTCCCCTGTCCGAGACGCTCGGCCAGGCGAGCGAGCAACTCACTCTCCGCCAAGCGCACCTGCGCAGCCCACGCAGGGTCGTCCACGTCGACGGTCAGTCGCCGGTGAACGAGTCGTGCCGGTCGGCTGTGAGCGGCGAGCGTGGGGCCCGCGACGGCCGCCCAGTGCTCGAAGAGGGCCACAAGGACATCGGCGGACGGCGAGCCGAGGCCCCCCAACAGTCGGTTGAGGCCGTCGGTGATGTGGCGCGGCCCGCGGCGCCCGACCGCCTCCTGACTCATCGCGCGGCCGCGGTCGCCGGCAGCTCATCGATCGAGAGCACCTCGGCCGGTCGTGCCGCAGGGGGAACCTCTCCGGCGGTCGCCAGCAGAACCTGCCCCGCCGGCAACAACTCCAACAGCTGCGCCTGGCGCGTCGCATCCAACTCGGAGAAGACGTCGTCGAGCAGCAGGAGCGGGGGCTCGCCGCCGGCTTCGGTCATCGTCTCGTGCAACGCCAGGCGCAACGCCAGAGAGAGACATCGCTGGTTGCCCTGCGAGGCGTGCGTCCGCGCCGGGAGTCGGTCGAGACTCCATTCCAGGTCATCCCGATGCGGGCCAACGGTTGTGACCGACCGCTGCAGATCCTCCCCGCGGGCCTCCGTCAGCGCCACCGCCAACCCGGTGGCCAACCAGCCCGGTTCGTACGCCATGTCCACCGGGACCGTGGCGTCGCCGCTGAGCCGCCGGAAGAGTCGCTCCATTCGCGGCTGAAGCTCCTCGACGGTACGGCGGCGATGGCTCGCCCATGTCTCCGCGGCCGCCGCAAGCCGATCGTCCCAGATGTCGAGTGAGCGCCGACTGTCGGCGTCCATGCGTTGCCCGCCGCCGGGGCCGATCTGGCGCAACAGTGCGTTGCGCTGACGCAGGCAGACAGACAGCCGGCGGCGATCCTCGGCAACCCGCGGATTGAGACTCACGACCGCACCGTCGATGGCGTCTCGACGGGAACCCGGTGAGCCCTTGACAACGAGAAGATCATCGGGTTGGAACGTCAGCACCGGAACCTGCTCCTGCAGGTCTGCGGCGCGTCGCAATGGCTGGCGGTTCACCTGCGTTCGGTTGCGTTCACCTGCCGGGCGCACTTCGGTCTCCACCAGCAGGCGGCGATCGGTCACCGCGAACTCACCGCGCAGGATCGCTCCGGCGGTGCCGGCCCGGATGAGATCGACGGAGCCGGCACCGCGGAACGACGAGAGCGTCGCCAGGTAGCCGATTGCTTCCAGGAGAGAGGTCTTGCCCGACCCGTTCGGGCCGCGGATCACCGTCAGACCTTCTGACGGTTGGAGCGCAACGCTCTTGTGCATGCGGAAGTCGGTTACCTCGAGCCAGCGAAGCAGCACGTCTCCTCAGGTGATTCGCAAAGGCATGAGCACGTACAGGAAGTCGTCCTCGGTAGGGGACCGCAACAGTGCCGGCTTCAGCTTGTCGGCAGTGAGCAGAACGATCTGCTCGCAGTCGAGTGCTTCCACGCCGTCGTGCAGGTACTGCGCATTGAAGGCAATGACGAGGTCCTCACCTTCATAGGAAGCAGCCACCTCCTCGGTCGCCTCGCCCACGTCCTGCGCGCGTGCGGACAGCGTCATGCCGCCGCCCTGCATGCTCACTCGCATCGGCACCTGTGCCAGCGCCAGCAGGCGGACCCGCCGGATGGCGTCGAGAAGCGTCTTGCGGTCGGTCACCAGCCGGTTGGGATGATCGGTGGGGATCAGGCCCTCGTAACTGGGAAAATCTCCGTTGATCAGCCGTGCCGACAGGCGTGTCTCGCCGACTTCGAACAGCACGGTGTTCTCGTCGAGTTGCACGCCGACGCGCACGTCGTCGACGACCAGGCGAGCTACTTCCTCAAGCGCCCGCGACGGCATCAGGACACCCTTGTCACCGACCTCCATCGAGACGCTCGCGATGTCCCGCTGCGCCAGCCGGTACGAGTCGGTCGCCACCAGCCGGAGACCACCGCCGAACGCCGTCAGCAGCACCCCGGTCAGCACCGGTCGGGACTCGTCGCGGCCGGCGGCCGACACCACCTGGCGCAGTCCACCCACCAGCGCCTGACCGTCCACGGTCACGGTGGCCTCACCGAGCAGCGGAATCCGCGGGAAATCCGACGCCGGCATCGTCCGCAGCGAGAACTCCGACCGGCCGGCACGAACGCTCAGCACCCCGTCGTCGAACTCCACGTCAACCGCGCCGAGGTCCAGCGACCGCACGATGTCGGTGAGCAGCCGCGCCTGGACCAGCGCGGATCCGTTCTCACTGCCACTGACGGTGACCCGATCCGCAATCGTGAGATCCACATCGCTCCCGGTGACCGAAAGACTGTCGCCGGAGAGTTCCAGCAGTACCCCCGATAGACCCACGACGGGGCCGGCCTTGGTCGTCACGGCCCGACCGGCCCGGTTGAGAGCGGTGATCAGCGTGTCCCGTTCGCATCTGAACTTCACAGGTTCCGTCCTTCACTTAGGATTTTGTCGTCTATGAGTTTGTAGTGGTAGTAGGGCTGGGGATTGTGCATTTCCGGCCTTCAGCGCAGGTCAGGCTGCTGGGAGGCTGTGGAGGCGATTGCCCGTTTTCCCGGGTCTGTGGCGCCGGAGGGACGATCGCCGGTGACGGCGGTGGTGTTTCGTACCATGTTGCCGGCCGGTTGTACACAGGATTCCCCAAAGCGGGCGGGGTTACGCGGCGCTCCCCACGTTGCTGCGCAGCATACGGGTCAGCTGAGTGACTTGTTCGTACACTTGCTGCTTTTCTGACATTAGCTGCTTTATCTTGTTCACTGCGTGAATCACTGTCGTGTGGTCGCGGTCACCGAACTCAGAGGCAATCGCGGGGAAGCTGAGGTCGGTGAGTTCGCGCATCACGTACATGGCGATGTGACGGGCCGTGACCAGCTGGCGCCGCCGGCTCGTGCCGGTGATCTCCTCGACCGCCAAGCCGAACATGTTGGAACACGCGTTCATGATGTGCACAGGCATCACCACGTGCTGCTTCTGCGGTGTGAAGACGTCGCGCAGCAGCTCCTGAGCGGTCGGGACCGAGATCTCCTGGCGGTTGAGAGTGGCGAAGGCACACACCCGGGTCAAGGCCCCTTCCAGCTCGCGGATATTGCTGGTCACCCGCTCGGCGATCAGCTCGAGAACCTTGTTGGAGAGGAGGTGTCGACACTCGTCGGGCACCCGGTGATCCAAGATGGCGAGGCGAGTCTCGATATTGGGGGGCTGGATGTCGGTGATCAGGCCCATCTTGAAGCGGCTACGGAGGCGGTCCTCGAGGGTCGGGATCGAGTCCGGCGGCCGGTCGCAGGTGATGACCAGCAGGCTGCTGGTCTCGTACAGCGTGTTGAACGTGTGGAAGAACTCCTCTTGCAGCCCCTCCTTGCCGGCGAAGAACTGGGCGTCGTCGACGAGCAGCACATCGAGCCGCCGGTAGTAGTCCTTGAAGGCGGGAAGCTGGTTGGACCGGATGGCGTAGACGAAACGGTTCAGGAAGGTCTCGGTGGATACCAGGCGAACAAGCGATCCCGGGTAGTGCTCGTTGACGTAGTGGGCGATTGCGTGGAGCAGGTGCGTCTTGCCGAGTCCGGCGCCACCGTAGATGAACAGCGGGTTGTAGACCCTGCCCGGTTGCTCGGCGACCTGGAATGCCGCGGCCTGCGCGAACGAGTTGGATGGACCGCAGACGAAGTGTTCGAACTTGTACCGCGGGTTGAGCGGCTCATCGACAAACAGTCCCTCTGCGCCCATCGGGGGGGTTGCCGGGCGGGGCTCTTCGATCCTGCGGCCGGCGTTCGTGTCTTTCGCCGCCGGCAGGAGCAGTTCCTCGAGCGCCTGCGGATCAGCGGGTTCGAGTGTTACGGGCTCGATGTCGATGAGGAGAGTCAGCGGCTGGCCGATGATCTCGGTCAGAACGTCCTCGATGAGGTGCCGGTAGCGGCGCTCGATCTTGTCTCTGGCGATGCTGCTGGGAACGTGGACGCGCAACCCGTCGCCCGTCAGCTCGTATGGCCGGATATCTCGGAAGGTCGAGTGCCAGACGGCATCTGAGACATGGTTCTGAATCGTGGTCGCGCATGCGTTCCACAGATGCGCTGGGTCGTTCACGGGTGCGGCTCAGTTCTGATGGGGACCACCGTGGCGGCTCCTGCTGGCGGCGGAGGGCGGGTGATCGCGCTGGTCGGAGACTTGACGGATCTGCGGTGCTCGTCGTGGCGGGCAATCTAGCCGCACCGTTCGGCGGGTGTTGGCGCCAGGTATTGAACAAACCACATTCTTAATAGGTTTTGTGCACTTTTTCGTGACTGTGTCACGCGGCGCCGAATGCGCCGTCGGGGGCCGTGGCGGCCCTCGGCCGGCCAGCAGCAGCGGCACGGTTGTGGCGGACATCGTGTGCCCGTAGCGTGAGGCGGTCGAGTTGTGTCCGGTCGCCTGTCCGGACCACTGGCCTCGACGGTCCTCGCGGCTCCGGCCGGAGGAGCCGGCGTCTCGGGAATCACTCGCCGCACGTGTACCGGGGGGAGTGGGTTGGCCCGGCGCAAGGAGGAGTGGAAGTGAAGCGGACGTACCAGCCGAATGTCCGCCGCCGGTCGCGGCGGCATGGGTTCCGGAAGCGGATGAGCAGTCGCGGCGGCCGGGCTGTTCTGAGGACCAGGCGCCGTCGCGGCCGTCAGAGGTTGTCAGCCTGATCGGGCGAATCCGATCCGCGAAGACATTTGAGCGGCTCCGTCGGAACGGTCGAGTCGTCCGCCATGGCGTACTCGAAGTCCGCTATCTCCTCGATGGGGAGAACGGCCCGCCGCGGGTGGCGTTCGCCGTTTCTCGCAGCACCGGCTCGGCGGTCGTACGGAACCGGCTGCGCCGCCGGTTGCGCGCTGTGATGCGTGAGTTGGCCGGCGCACCCCGCCCGGCGGCGCTCCCGAGCGGTGACTATCTCATCCGCCCGCGACGCCACGCCGCCGCAGTGGGATTTGCCCGGCTGCGCAGGGACGCGCAGCGTGTGCTGGAGCGCATCTCAACCGGTGAAGGACTGTCGTGAATCCTGTGAGGCGCCTTCTCCTCGGCGCAATCCGCCTCTACCAGGCCTTCAGCGCCGTGCGCCCCCCCCGGTGCCGCTTCCTGCCGACGTGCTCGGCGTACACGCTGGAAGCAATCGAAGTGCACGGTGCCTGGCGTGGCTCCTGGTATGGCGTTCGCCGGTTGCTGAAGTGCCGCCCGCTCGGACCGTACGGGGCTGATCCGGTACCGCCCCGGCGTGCCGATCCGGTCAGATGTGAGGGTGCTGCCTGATGTTCGACGCAATCGGTCGAGCCTTCAATCCCCTGATGACGCTGGTCGCCCGCGTCCTCTCGTTCCTCTACGACCTGTGGCCGAGTTACTCGGGGGCGATCATTCTGCTGACGGTTTGCGTGATGACGATCCTCACGCCCGTCACGATCCGCAGCACGAAGTCCATGCTGGCCATGCGCCGGCTCGCTCCGGAGGTCAAGCGGCTGCAGGCCGAGTACCGCCACGACCGCCAGAAGATGAACGAGGAGGTCATGGCGCTGTACCGGTCGAACAGCGTCAATCCGCTGGGTGGATGCCTCCCGCTGTTGATGCAGTCGCCGGTCTTCATCGCGCTTTTCTACATGTTGCGCGGGTTGACCCGGCGGACCTCCGTGCTGGGTTGGTCGTCCGGTCAGGCCGGCGCGGCCTGTGCTGCGTCTTCCGGTGTGGAATGCACGCCCCAAGTCGTGAGCGCGCCCAAACAGACGTTCAACCCTGACTATCTCAGTCCCGACAGCCGGCTCTACCAGGACCTTGTGGTCAGCACCGAGATGCGGGGCTGGGGAGTGGATCTGGCTGAGAGCGCCAGCTCGGCCCTGAGCAGTTCATTCGTGTCGGGACTGCCGTACCTCGGCATGATTGTCCTGGTGGCGGGTCTGGGCTACTACCAGCAGCGTCAGATCAGTGGGCGGATGTCCGCCGACGAGCAGACACCGCAGGCGCGCATGATGATGCGCATCATTCCGATCTTCCTGCCGATCATCTCCTTCAGCCTGTCAGCCGGATTGGTGCTGTACTACAACGCACAGAGCCTCATTCGGATTGGCCAGCAATCACTGATCACGCGAAAGTTGTACCGACCGTTCGCAGAAGAGCAAGAGGTGCGAAAGGCGCTCGAGGAGGAGGCAGCCGAGAGCGGTGAGGAGCCGAAACCGCCAGGTCCACCCGAGCCGCCACGTGGACTCGGCGAGCGGTTGGGGTTGACCAGCGCCCCCGACCCGCGGCGCCACGGCCGGCAGCGCCCCGTGAGCGGTTCTGCACCAAAGCCGAAGCCCGTTCCACCGACTGCGAAGGCGGCGCCACCAAGGCCGGCCCGCGAGCCGTCCTCCCGGCCGCCCACCAAGGCCGGCGCAGAGCGGGCACAGACGCCACGGCCGGAGCGCCGGAAGAGCGAAGGATCGAACAGACGTTCGAAGAAGAAGAAGGAGGCACCGCCGCCAAAGCCGGTGCCCAGCCGCGTGACGCCCAAGGGCGCAAAGCAGCAGCGGAGCAAGCGCTACAAGAAGTGAGAGGCCTATGGAATGGATAGTTACTGAGGCGCGCACGGTCGCGGATGCCAAGGAGATGGCCCTCGACCAACTCGGCGTCGACGAGCGTGAGGCCGAGTTCGAAGTCCTCGTTGAACCGCAGCGCGGCGTGCTGGGGCTCGGCAGGGCGAATGCACAGGTACGCGCTCGGGTGATGCCTCGGGTGGAGACCCCACCGGACCGACGAGGGCGGCAACGCCGCGCCCGCGGCGGCGACCGCAAGCAGAGATCCGACGGGCGGAAGGCCCAAACGGCCAATAGTGCCCGCGGCGGTGCCGAGGGGGCCGCGCGGGCGACGAAGGAGAAGCGGCCAGAGCGCCGTAACTCGGCCGGCGGGCCGGACAATCGAGCAAAGAAGTCAGCAGGAACGTCCAAATCGAAGGGCAGAGGAGAGAAAATGAGCACGAGTGACACCAATGGCGGAGAGGACAGGATGGACTTCGCGAACGAGGAGGAACTGCTTCGCTCGTTCGCGGCAGGCCTCGCCGAGTCGTTCGGGGTTGATGCCACGGTGACGACGGTCCGTACCACCGAAGGCGCTGTCGAGGTCGTCATCGACGGTGACGAGGTGGGGTTGCTGATCGGCCGGCGGGGCACAACGCTGGCTGCGATCGAGGAGCTGCTCCGTGTCGTCGTCCAGCGACGGGCACAGGGGCGCCGCTCCA